>SKEK01001468.1_pt1 | contig 10022 bp, 8 predicted proteins | sample 4826761 | NCBI WGS metagenome assembly SKEK01 (sample SAMN11008811, study PRJNA524170) | human gut metagenome | biome: Human fecal sample; material: Feces; isolation source: fecal sample from pouch patient p32 | host: Homo sapiens | place: Israel: Tel-Aviv | collected 2015-10-13 | reverse complement strand
TTGCGCAACAAAATAACCCGAACGCGGCTGCGGAGTGATGAGCTTCATCGTTTCCAGCGTCTGATACGCCTGCTGCACGGTGCTGATACTGACGCCGTGCTCCTGACTCAAGCTACGCACCGACGGCAATTTCTCCCCGTGACGATACAGCCCTTGCTCAATCCGCTCGGCAAGTAGAGTCGCCAGATGTTGATAACGCGTCATGCTGTATTCCTTATTTGGAGCACACAGAGAGAAAAATCGGTACAGATGAGGCTAAAAAACCGGATGCAGATGCTGTTTTAACCTGTCTGTATGTTAAATAAAAGTAATATTTGCATCTGTATTGTGAACTGCCAGAAGGCGGATGATTAAGCCTCTGAAAGATGAGGAGGCAGCAGATGGAATTTCACGAAAACAGAGCCAAAGCGCCGTTTACTGGCTTCGTACAACTCTGGCAGGCAGTGAGAAGCTGGTGGCTGAAAAAACAGACCCGGCGGGTGTTACAGCAGATGAGTGATGAACGGTTGAGGGATATTGGGTTACGCAGGGAGGATGTGGAGTGAGAGGGAGAATTCCCCTTCCCGTGTGGGGAAGGGGAGAAAAACTTAGCGTGGCGTTTTGCTACTAATCACCCCAATAAAATCCTGCACCTGCTTTTGTTTACGTGCCGACAGCTTGCACACCTTGCGCAGCGACTGCATCAGTTCGCTCTCTTCGGCGGCGGGTGGTTGGGCGGTGAGGACAATACAGCCTTCCATCACTTTGACATCTACCGCCGTGCCGGTGGCAAAACCGGCGGCTTCAAGCCACTGACCTTTCAGGGTGATGGCGGGAATACGGTTGTAATCCGGGTAGCGGCTCGCATAACTCACGGTTAATTGACGGTTATTTGCTGGGGAGACTTCTGCTTCGAACGGTTGTGCAATAGAATGCGTGTCAGTCATAACTGCTATTCCTTGAAAATAGTGATTGTGATGAGCGGTGCGGGTGTGTTGGCGCACATCCGCACCGCGCTAAATACCTGGATATATCATCAGTAAATATGGGGAAAGTCCAGCTAAAAATAGAAAATAATAAAAGCGTTACTGGAAAGATCTGGAAGGGAAATTAACGTTAATTCACAATGGCCGGATAACAGCGTGTATCCGGCCTTCATAATTAATTTAAAGCACTCATATGATGCTCTTTAAAATTCTCTGCCTGTGCCAGTACACCCATATAAACATCATCATTCGCTACTGGCGGGAACTTATGCTTGTGTAGAAGCAGAATTAGTTCAACTTTCAGTTTCGCTTTAATATCATCGCGTTTACTCCAGTCAGGATATTTCGATGTATTGTCAACCACGCTTTTCATCTCTTTTGCCAGTGACAGCATTTTTTCATCGTCATAGGTGAACTGATATTTATCACGCATATGAGCAAGAATGTCGTAAAACGCTTTTTCTTCAATATCAATACCTAAATCGGCCCAGGTACCCATTTCGGTTTTAATATCATAGATAATATCGGTCATTTCCTGACTGAATGTATCGAATTCTTCACCGTTGAGTACATCATCTTCTCGCCGCTCATTATAACGATCTATAATCGCCTGGAAGCGGCGGGTGAAGTTAATCCCTTGCAACTGGTTCACTTTCCTGAAGTCGCTGATCGCTTTTTCCAGTAATTTTTGTAATAGCTGGATCTTCGTTGCCGGAAGTTTGATCTTGTTAATTCGCGCCAGATAATCTTCGTCAAAAATATCTATGGATTCCGCTTTTTTGTCGCCAAGAAAATAAATTTCTTCTACGCCATCAGCTTTTAACGCTTCTGCAATCATTTCACGAACGCGTGCATTCATCTGGGTGACATCCGGTGCGTCACCTTTCGTCAGTTTGAAAACAATTGAACGAACAGCAAGATAATAGTGAATATAGTCACGTTCTGTCTGTGATAATGCTTCGCTGCCGCAGCAGACGTCGTAGGCGGCTTTCATGCGTTTAACCAGTCCCATAAACCGACGTTCAACTTTCTGGGTACGCAGAACGAATTCCGCCGCGCGGTTGAGGCAGGATAATTGCGCTTGTGGCTCACCACTAAAATAATCCCGACTGTCAAATTCGTAAAAGACTTGCCCCAACAAATCGAGATGGTTTTTAACTTCTATTACCGATTGCTGAATATCTTCAAAGTTGGTGGCATCAATGCGGGAATACATTGCCAGTGCCTGGTTCATCTGACTCTTAATGCCGATGTAGTCCACCACTAACCCTTTACTTTTGCCTTCCAGTTTACGGTTAACGCGAGAAATGGTCTGGATAAGATTATGTTTTTGTAAGGGCTTATCAATATAGATGGTATCCAGTTCAGGAACATCAAAACCGGTCAGCCACATATCAACAACAATGGCAATTTTGAAATTCGATTTAGCGTTTTTGAACTGTTTATCCAGCTCTTTACGATATTCTTTTGTGCCCAGTAAATCATAAAGCGCCTCGTCGTCATCTTTACCGCGCGTCATGACCATCTTCACCATTTCAGAAGGCGGTAACTCTTTCTGCTCCTGTTCCGTCAAGACGACGCCATCGGGGGCTTGCTTCACTTCAAACCAGGCAGGGCGAATAGCTTTAAGCTGGCGGTAGAAATCCCAGGCAATTTCACGGCTGGCACAAACAAACATGGCTTTGCCTTTTACGGTGGAACCTTCGGCTACGCGTTTTTCATAATGTTTGGCAAAATCTTCCGCGAGGGCTTTTAATCGATCTTCATCACCCAGAACCGCATTCATGGTTGCGGTGGCTTTTTTGCTTTCGTCGATTTGCCACTCATTGGTGCCTGCGTTTGCGCACTCTTCGTAATACTTCTCGACTTCTTCCAGTTTGCTGGAGTCCAGGATCACTTTAGCCGCACGGCCTTCGTACACGATGCGTACAGTGATTTCATCCTGAACGGATTCGGTCATGGTGTAACTGTCGATCACCTCACCGAAGACATCGAGCGTCGCGTCAATCGGTGTGCCGGTAAAGCCAACATAGGTGGCATTTGGCAGTGAATCGTGCAGGTATTTCGCAAAGCCATAAGTTTTGCGCACTTTTCCGCTTTCTTTATCGACGATGACTTTCTGGTCGAGGTTAACCTGGCTGCGATGTGCTTCGTCCGAGATGCAAATGATATTGCTGCGTTCAGAAAGGAGTTCGGTGTCTTCGGTGAATTTATGGATCGTTGTCAGGAATACACCGCCACTATTGCGTCCCGCCAGTTGATTACGCAAATCTTCACGGCTGGTAACAGGTACGATGGTGTCGTCGCCAATGTAATTTTTGGCATTGCACATTTGCGCAGAAAGCTGATCGTCCAGATCGGTGCGGTCGGTGATCAAAACAATGGTCGGGCTGGCAAACTCCACGCTCTTCATTAACAGGCGGGTTAAAAATTGCATGGTGTAACTTTTGCCACAGCCCGTTGCGCCAAAGTAGGTGCCGCCTTTACCGCTACCGAAAGGTTTACGCGCTTGCTTGATGCTGTAATAGAGTTTGCGGGCGGCATAGTACTGCGGATATCGGCAGCAAATTTTTACTTCGTGCTTGGCTTTATCCGGGAAGCAGATAAAGTTTTTAATCACATCCAGCAGACGTACCGGATGAAACAGCCCCTGAATCATTGAGTGCAATGATGGAATTCCGTCCTGTTCACGGTTTTCATTACCGGTGACTTTGCGCCATGAGTAAAAATATTCATAGGGCGCAAACAGGTTGCCCATCCGGTTATTTACGCCATCGCTAATAATGCAGAGCGCATTGTAGACAAACAGTTGCGGAATATCCCGGCGATAGCGTTTACAGAGCTGCTTATATGCATCGCCAATACTGGCTTCCTGCTCACGCACCGCGCTTTTAAATTCAAAGACGACCAGTGGCAGACCATTGATATAGAGAATACCGTCAGGAATACGAGTCTGATTATCTTTGCCGGAGATTTTAAGCTGGTTAACAATCTTAATCCGGTTAAGCGGCGGATTAATATAGGAAGGCGGGAGTTCCGCCGCCTGTTGCAACGGGACATCGTCGGCGTCAAATATCTGGCGCAGTGCGGCGGGTAGATGCCGGGTGTCGAGCAATTCAATATAGAGATCTTTTTGTTGCCGATCGTCGCGTTTGAACAGAAAACCATTTGCCAGCCAGCGACAAAATGTTTTGTTGCTTTCATAAAGGTCGGAGGCCGGAAGCGTGGTGAACTGTTTGATCAGCCGTTGAATCTCTTCTTCAGTAATGCCATCAGGCTGGTAGCGTGCCGCTAAATAATGACGGAGATCGTCTTCGATGATGACCTGATCGAGACTTGAACGTGGGACATTATCGCCGATCAGGTGTTGATATCCCTGATCCTGCAGCAGTTCAATGATCGCTTGTTCTAATTTTGCTTCACTGAAAGAGAGACTCATATCGCGCTCCAACCCTGGCTAATTTCTGGTAAGCATTCCCGTATCAGTAGAAAACCTTACCAGAAAGCCCCTGATTTTACAGGGGCAAAATGCGTTATGCTGCTTCGGTATCAGTGGTGAGATCCGGAAGATCTTCCAGGGATAGCTCGCCGGAGATGAGTTTCGGGTGCAGGGTGTCGCGGAGGTTGCTCAGGACTATTTGATTATTATTATGTGACTTGTCAATCCAAGGCATAACGATATTATAAAAAGTATTAATTATTTCAACATCTGGCATAACTACATGTTCAGCCTCAAGAAAATATTTTGTCTGGAAGTTAGCGATTCCTGTACTTTGGTTTTGGTATTCCCACATTTTTCCATCGTTATATATTTTATTGAGGTGTAAACTAATTATTAGCCCTATCTCTATAGATAACGGCTCAAACTTGCGACAAAAACTAGCAGGTTCAATAATACCCCCTAATCGACTTATAATCTGTTCAGTCATGAAAATTGAACGGCCAGTTGACTGCGTTGGACTTCCTCCTGAAACTTCTATTATAATATCACCATTATTAATTTTTCTTTTTTCGAGTTTTTTGGGTTCTACCCATCTACATGGGGCAGAACTCATTTTCCCTGAAATTAACTCCGGGATATCAGTACCGCGCACTATCACTGCTTGAATTGTATGCTTTTCATCTCTGGAATCACTCCCCCAGTCACCACCAATTGTATTTTTTAGTAAACTATTAACATTTGAAAACTTCCAACCTTTAGGAATTAAACCCAACTCCGTTTCTTCAAATTCATTTGGGAAAAGCGAGCGGATTTCCGTCGGAAGTGGTTTAAAATCTGCACTATTACGTACTTTTTGACGCAATTCGGCACGAGCTTGCAAAGCTTCTGGGATTGGATTTCCTGCATCCAGAGCGTTATCAATCACCGGATCAAAATTAACAAACCATGATTTGAAGAGAGTTTGGGACATTTGTTCCAAGGTTTGGTTCATGGATGAAAGTGTTGTGATTTTGTCATCAAAAGCTTTGAGACTCTTGACTATTAAATCTTGAACATTTAGCGAAGGAGCAGATATTTCTACATTCGCTAGATCATTGATGGTTATTTGGCTTTGAGCAGAACCGCTATCAAGATATCGTAAATTACTCTGTAGAAACAGATAATAAAAATATTCTTTTCTTACTTTTGTTTCATCCAAATTTATTTTAATGGATAAATTTGTTAAATAACAATCTCTAGTCGTTATTTTAACATCGCCAGTTCCACCAACACCTCGGGCAACAACAATTAACTCACCTGCCGAAGTATTTTTTTCAGGGTAGCTTTCTGTGTATTTATATCCTGAAAAAATGACATAGTCACCTGTACCAACAAACTCCTTTTTAGGCATTTTTCCGTATGAAAATTCAGCTATATCACCTAAGCGATATATACACCACTTACTCCCCATAACCCAGCGCCTCCAGATTCTGGCGAATCGCACGATCCAGTTCTTCCGCCTGCTTCATCTGCTCAAACAACGTCTTCGACAATTCACGCATTTTGGTCTCAAATGCCACGCCGTCTTCTTCCTGTTCGGCTGCACCCACATAGCGGCCCGGTGTCAGTATGTAGTCGTTATCTTTAATATCCTGCAGGGTCGCAACTTTGCAGAAGCCTGCCTGGTCTTCATATTTTTCCAGCTTGCTGTCACCACGCGCAATCCGTGCAGCCAGTTCTTCCGGCGTGCTGCGCCAGGCATGGTAGGTATCGGCGATTGTGGCAATATCTTCCGCCGTTAACTCTTTAGTTGTGCGGCTAATCATGGTGCCGAGGTTACGCGCATCAATAAACAGCGTCTCGCCCTGACGATCACGATAACCTTTGGCCGGGTCGGCAGCCTTCGATTTGGTCATAAACCATAAACACACCGGGATCTGCGTGGTGTAAAACAACTGACCTGGCAGAGCGATCATGCAGTCGATCAGATCATTTTCGATCATCTGTGCACGGATCTCGCCTTCACCGCTGGTGTTAGAACTCATCGAACCGTTTGCCAGCACAAAACCTGCTGTACCGTTAGCCGACAGCTTGGAGAGCATATGCAAAATCCAGCCGTAGTTGGCGTTACCGGTTGGCGGCATACGATAACCGGCAAAGCGTGGATCTTCGGTTAATTCGGCTTCATTGCGCCAGTCTTTCAGGTTGAACGGCGGGTTCGCCAGAATGTAGTCGGCTTTCAGATCCGGGTGCTGGTCGTTAAAGAAAGTGTTTGCCGGGCGTTCGCCGAGGTTAGCTGAAAGACCGCGAATGGCGAGGTTCATTTTTGCCAGTTTATACGTCGTGGCTGTCAGTTCCTGACCATACAGCGCGATATCACGACTTTTACCCTGATGGCTCTCGACGAACTTCACCGACTGCACGAACATCCCTGCCGAGCCGCAGCACGGGTCATATATTTTGCCCTGGAAGGGTTCGAGCATTTCAGTTAACAGCGTGACCACACATTTGGGCGTGTAGAACTCTCCACCGCCTTTGCCTTCGGTTGCGGCAAACTTACCGAGGAAGTATTCGTAAACGCGTCCGACCAGGTCTTCTTTCGACAACGTTTCAACGTCAGTTTCGTGTGCCAGCGTTTCGATGTTGTCGATGGTATCAATGAGTGACGCCAGTTTTTTGGTTTCCAGATTCTGACGGCTGAAGTAGTTGTCTGGCAGCGCGCCTTTCAGGGTTGGGTTACGTTTCTCAATGGTCGAGAGGGCGGTGTCAATACGAACCGCAATATCGTCCTGTTTGGCATTTTGTTTGATAAACGACCAGCGCGCCTCTTCCGGCAGGTAGAAAATGTTGTCCTGCTGGTAGAACACTTCCATCTCAAGGAAGTTTGCTTGCCCATCGGCAATCATTTTTTTGCGGCGTGCTTCAAACTTATCGCTGATGAATTTCAGGAACACGAGGCTCAACACCACGTGCTTGTATTCGGAGGACTCAACGCTACCGCGAAGCTGGTTTGCGGTATCCCATAATGTTTCTTCAAAGCCTTTCTTTGCTTTGGCTTTTTTAGTTGGTGCTTTGGCCATGATGAACTCTGTTCAGATAAATTAGGTCGCTATTGTAATGGTAGAGGCGGCAGATTTCGCCCTTTAATCCATCTCCAGCTCATCAAACAACTGCAAATCTACATCCAGTAATTCCACTGCATTGCTGCGGCGAATGCCGACGTTATTTTCGATTAACAGTTCCAGTAAGCGATCGCCGTCGATAAGCGTAATGGGCGCGGCCCCCGGAAAGAGCGCCGCTTCTGCACATTTCGCTGCAAATTTCCCGGTGGTGATGAGCGTACCGCGAATGGCTTTGTGGTAAGGCAACGCCCCGCGCAATTGGTCTATATACGGGCGGGTGATGGTGTTCTGCATTCTTTTGACCTGCACCACTTCGGTAATAGTGGTGATGCCGACCTGCACCTGACCAATCACGTCCACACCTTTATCGCCTGAGGCTTTGGTCACTTCGACCTGCTCGTAGCCCATTGCTTCCAGTAATTGACCGACCAGTTGCTCAAACTTGTACGGGTTCATCGTGCTGATTTGTTCGCGCAGCAGCTCTTTTTGCTGCTCGTTGTAGCGTTTCACCGCTTCCAGCAGCTCTTTACGTGGATCGCTTTTTCGTGCCGGCAACGCTTTTCCAAGCCAGGCGCGCCCGGTGTCGGTGATGCGATAGCTCATGCCTTCGCGAGTAACCATATCGCGATCGATAAGATTATAGAGACGGGAGTAGAGCGTACTTTTGGCTGACCGGTCGGAAGCAAATTTGGAATGCTGATGCAAAAAGGCCTGCCATTCAGGCAATAAATCGGCGCGGCGCGACATTTCTCGGCCAGCTAATAGTTCAAGCAGTTGCAGAATACCTTCCTGATCGTCCAGTGAACGCAGCGTTTTTTCGTCATCTTGCAGGAATTTTTGCCCGCGCGAGGTGGGCTGCCAGGTATCGTCTGGCGTGCTTTCCATCAGCTCAAACTGGGGATAGTTGAGGAATAAGTAGCAGCCGTAGCTGTGGCGCGGGTTCAATATGTGATTATCGGTATCCCAAATACGACGGGCGATGTCGGCATCTTCACCCGTTAAGCGTTCGCTGATCCACAGGTCAGGTTCCGACCAGTCAACGGGTTTTTGCGGCGTACCGGTTTGATCGCGAATGGCGGTAATCATATTGCGCACCGCTTTCAGGGAATAGCCTGAGACGGCTTTCATCATAGCCTTAACTTGCGCATAGGTAGGAAAAAGCGGAGTAATAACTTTGTAGTTTTTCACGGTAATCCCTTAACGACAGCGAGGTGCTTAGTGTGCCATGTCAGGCGAGAAATTCTATTGGATGAATCAAGTCCAACTTACTCATTGTCAATTTCATGGTTGATTATCCAAAACGTGATGCTATTTCCAACATCAACGCTATAATTGAAGAATAATTGTAGATACATTTTTGTATATACAATTAGGGATGGCAACTATGCCAATGGAGTTTGAATGGGATGCAAACAAGGCCAAAAGTAATCGGGTGAAACATGGCATCCGCTTTGAAGATGCAGTGTTAGTGTTTGATGATCCACAACATTTGTCACAGCAAGATCGCATAGAAAACGGTGAGTATCGCTGGCAGACTATCGGCCTGGTTCACGGTATTGTGGTTATTCTGGTTGCGCACACCATCCGTTTCGAAAGCGGAAATGAAATTATTCGAATCATCAGTGCACGAAAAGCAGATCGTAAAGAGAGGAGTCGCTATGAGCATGGTTAAACATAAACGAGGGACACCCTCTACACTCGATGTGCAGCATGAGGCCGAACTGAAGGCGCTGGCGAATAAATCCGACGAAGATATTGATTACAGTGATATCCCGCCTTCCAGCGATGAGCAATGGTCTAACGCCGAACGCGGTAAGTTTTATCGGCCATTGAAAACCCAGGCTTCGGTGCGTATTGATGCTGATGTGATGGAATGGCTGAAGCGACCAGGTAAAGGCTATCAAACTCGCCTGAACGCAATTTTACGTGAAGCGATGCTGCGCGATCAGAACAAAAAATAATTCAGGCCGCCACGTGGCGGCCATCATCCAAAATTACTTCCTCAACCCCGCAAACGCCGCCCTTATCTCTTCCTCTGGCAGCTGAATCCCGATAAACACCATCGTGCTATGCGGTTTTTCATCGCCCCACGGGCGGTCCCAGTCGGCGCTGTAGAGGCGCTGGACGCCCTGGAACAGCAGGCGGTTAGGTTCGCCGTCAATCCATAGCATCCCTTTGTAACGCAGTAGTTTATCCGCCGACTCCAGCAGCAGGTTTTCCATAACGCGGGAAACTTCGCTGATATCTACCGGGTAATCCAGTTCCACCACAATCGACGAAATATCGTTTTGTTTATCAGCGATAAAGTGGAAACGTGGTTTGGTGCTGACGACGTTCTCTTCCAGCATAAAACCGTTGGTGTTGAACAGCAGGCCCAGGTCGATGTCGCCGTGGGTGACGGTGTAGACCGGTGCACGGGCGTTGATGCGCGCCAGGCGTTCACGCAGTTTTTCTGCTTCGCCAGCGACGTCGGTTTTGGTCAGCAGAATACGGTCAGCGTAGCCAACCTGTGAC
>SKEK01001530.1_pt1 | contig 10025 bp, 7 predicted proteins | sample 4826761 | NCBI WGS metagenome assembly SKEK01 (sample SAMN11008811, study PRJNA524170) | human gut metagenome | biome: Human fecal sample; material: Feces; isolation source: fecal sample from pouch patient p32 | host: Homo sapiens | place: Israel: Tel-Aviv | collected 2015-10-13 | reverse complement strand
TTGTTGCGCACGGCCTATCAAGGCGTTTAGTCGTTGCGCGCTCAATCGTATGATTTTTATGTTGATTGGGCGAAACAATTTATGGGTTCTTTAGTTTAATTTTCGTGCAAGTCCTCTTTTACCTGATGGTATGAGAGGACTTTTTATTATGACAAAACCGAGCTAGGAAACTGACAAATAGCTGTCAGATTGCTGACAAAGCGTGCTGATATATTCGTTTCTCATTCTAAGGAGGAACGAATGGATATTATTTTCTCGCATGAAACTGCACTTCAAATCTGTGGACAACTTAAGATACACGGAAACGATGAGGTGTTATCACAACGCTCATCAAGGGATTTCCGCGCAACGTACGCTGCATGTTCAGATGAGACATATGAAGAAAAGCTTCAATTTCTGAAGAAAGAATATGGCATAGTTTTGGCTAAAACCACTCATGAAATACTCAGAGATAATTTGAGGACAAGGTCTTGCGATGCGCGAGTATCTCATCAATTCAAATGTCTTTTACCTGTTGGTTCGCTTATTGAGCTTGGACAAAATGTGTATTGTATCTCGCCTGCTTTAGCTGTTTGTATGATGCCCAGGAATAAGAGTCCTCTTCATCAAATTGTGCTTGCAAATCTAATGATGGCCAGTTATGGTCATCTTGCAAACGGTGAACTCTGTGAATTTGATATGCCGTTGGTAACTTCGAACGAGCTTACGTCTCTTTTGAGTGCACTTGAACCTTATTCTCCAGGTTTGAGAACTACGCGAAGAAACATGCGCTATTTCTTCTCTGATGCGGCCTCTCCCATGGAGATCAAAATGGCAATTAGATCTGCCATGCCATATTGTGAAGGTGGTTTCAATCAAATACCGATTGCGTTGAATAAAACGTATGTAATAAAAGACCAAATAAACCAAGAGGTTCAACCTAAAGAACGAAGGTTAGATTTACTTTATGGCAAGATGTCCAAATCAAATTTGTCTGGATTGAATTTAGTGGCTATTGAATATAACGGTGCATATCATGATGGCTTCTATCAGCAAAGAAAAGACAATCAAAGAACAAATGAGCTGAATTCAGTAAGTATTAAGGAGTACTTTGTGAATGCAGATATTTACAGAAACCAGCTCGCAATGCAAAATATGTTCCTAAGTATTAAAAAGGACTTGGGAGATAGCAATCTATACCGGATTAAGCGGGCGTTACGTCAGTATTCTCATGAGCAATTCATTTTGATGAATAAACTTGATTCAATATACAGATTTATGAATGAACTAATATATAAAATTTAACTATCCCTGAATTGCCCCATGCGACAACACAGTAATGTCGGATAATCTGCAAAATTCGATGTGTATAGCACACCAAATGACGATATTCTGCGCTAAACACGCATTATTGGAGCAATGTATAGCCTTTTTTGACAGATTAAGTGACATAGATGTGTTTTGTGAATCTGTAGCAACAGTTTCAATCGAATTTGCACATCAGGCGATCAGGCAGAAAGTTCAGAAGACAAGAAAAAGAGCCGGTTACCTGGGGTTTAGGTAACCGGCTCTTGTTTTGTGCTTTACGCGCTACGAGTCGGAAGCGGTGAATGCGCGACGCAATGGATGCGCTACGTAGCGGCCGTGGCGGTTGCGACTGTGACGCACGCGAGAGTTAGTCCTCGTAGAAGCCTGGCTCGCGACCGTAGTAAGCATCCAGATAGAGCTCGCGGAGCTCGGAAACAAGTGGATAGCGTGGGTTTGCGCCAGTGCACTGGTCATCGAATGCCTGCTCGGACATCTCATCAAGGGTATCGAGGAAGTACTTCTCATCTACACCGTAGTCCTTGATGGTCTCCTTGACGCCGATGTATGCCTTGAGCTCCTCAATCTTCTTGACGAAGTTCTCAAAGACCTCACGGTCATCCTTGCCGGTAACGCCGCAGAAACGACCTGCCTCAGCGTAACGTGCGAGGGTGTGTGGGTGATCATACTGTGGGAAGGTACCCATCTTTGTTGGACGCTCAGCTGCGTTGTAGCGCATAACGCGAGTAAGGATAACTGCGTTTGCCCAACCATGTGGAATGTGGTGGAAAGCGCCCAGTTTGTGAGCCATAGAGTGGTTGATACCGAGGAATGCATTAGCAAATGCAAGACCACCCAGGCAGGAAGCATTTGCCATGTGATCGCGTGCCTCAACATCGTTTGGATTGTCATAAGCACGTGGCAGGTACTCAAAGACCAGCTTCATACCACGAAGAGCCATGCCGTCTGTGTAGTCAGATGCCATCATGGAGACAAATGCCTCGAGGCAGTGAGTAAGGACATCGATACCAGAAGCAGAGGTCAGACCCTTAGGCTGGCTCATCATGTTGTCGGTATCAACAATTGCCATGTTAGGCAGCAACTCGTAGTCTGCAAGTGGGTACTTAACGCCGTTGTCAGCATCAGTGATGATGGCAAATGGAGTTACCTCGGAACCGGTACCAGAAGAGGTTGGAATTGCAACGAAGAATGCCTTGTTGCCCATCTTAGGATAGTTGTAGACACGCTTGCGGATATCCAAGAAGTCCGCTGCCATGTCCTCAAACTTCTCCTCTGGGTTCTCGTACATGGACCACATAATCTTACCTGCGTCCATAGCAGAACCGCCGCCGATTGCGATGATGCAGTCTGGCTCGAAGGAGCGAATGCGAGCTACGCCCTCAAGTGCGCACTGAAGGGTTGGGTCTGGAGCAACATCCCAGAATGAAGAGTGAACAATACCCAGGGAATCCAGGGTCTCCTCGATAGTCTTGGTGAAGCCACTCTTGTAAAGGAACTGGTCTGTGACAATGAAGACGCGCTTCTTGTTATAGACCTCTTTAAGCTCACGGAGAGCAAGAGGCATGCAGCCCCTCTTGAAGTAGACCTTCTCAGGTACACGAAGCCAAAGCATATTCTCTTGCCTCTCTGCAACAGACTTGTAGTTAAGCAGGTGCTGTGGGCCAACGTTGCCGGAGACGGAGTTGCCGCCCCAGGTACCGCAGCCAAGGGTTAGGGATGGAGCCATCTTGAAGTTGTAGAGGTCTCCAATACCACCCTGAGAGGAAGGAGTATTGATCAGGATACGGCAGGTCTTCATTGCCTCCTGATGCTTAGCAATCTTCTCTTTCTCGTTAATGTTGACGTAAAGAGAGCTGGTGTGACCGTAGCCACCGTCAGCAACAAGGCGCTCTGCCTTAGCAATTGCCTCGTCAAAAGTCTTTGCACGATACATGCCAAGAACTGGAGAGAGTTTCTCGTGAGCCATCTCTTCTGAAGGCTCAACAGAGGTTACCTCACCAATAAGAATCTTGGTCTTCTCTGGGACGTCGACGCCAGCAGTCTTTGCGATGAAGTGAGCAGACTTACCAACAATAGCTGCATTAACAGCGCCGTTGACAATGACAGTCTTACGGACAGCGTCAAGCTCTTTACCTTCCAGGAAGTAGCAGCCGCGATCAGCGAACTCCTTCTTGACCTGGTCATAAACGCTATCAAGAACGGTAACAGACTGCTCGGAAGCGCAGATCATACCGTTATCGAAGGTCTTGGAGTGAATGATGGAGCTAACTGCAAGCTTGATATCTGCAGTATCGTCGATGATAACAGGGGTGTTACCAGGACCAACGCCCAGAGCTGGCTTACCAGAAGAGTAAGCTGCGTTAACCATACCTGGACCACCGGTTGCCAAAATGATGTCAGCGTTGCTCATGACTGCTGCAGTCATATCAATGGTAGGAGCTGGTACCCAGTCGATAATACCCTTGGGGCAGCCGGCCTTCTCGGCAGCATCGCGAACAATACGAGCGGCAGCAATAGTGCACTCTTTAGCGCGTGGATGTGGGGAAATAATAATGGCGTTTCTTGTCTTCAGGGCAAGAAGTGTCTTAAAGATTGCGGTAGAAGTAGGGTTAGTGGTTGGAATAACTGCAGCTACGATACCCATTGGCTCGGCTACAACTCGATAGCCTGCAGCTGGATCATCCTCTACAACACCACAAGTCTTCATGTCCTTGTACTTGTTGTAAATATACTCTGCTGCGTAATGGTTCTTGATAACCTTGTCTTCCATTACACCCATGCCAGTTTCTTCAACTGCCATACGAGCAAGAGGGATACGATTTTTCTCGGCCGCAAGAGCAGCTTCATAGAAAATCTTATCGACCTGCTCCTGAGTGAATGTTGCAAACTCTGCCTGTGCCTCGCGCATCTCTTCGAGGCGCTTGAGCAAAGTATCAACATCCTCAATTTGAGTAGCCTTCTTTGCCATAAAATCCCCTTCTATTTAGGAACATTAATTCAAATTATACCAAGGTCTGCTAAACAAATGCTTACCGTTAACCGAGTCTCTCAAAATTTATAATCTGCGTTCTGGCGTCTTCATCTGTTGCTGTAAATCTATGCCATTCACCTGGCGATTCTTTCCACGTGTAATCCACGTACGGGCCAAATCCACCCACCAGCTGCGACGTTGCGCGCGCAAAGCTCGGATCCGCTTTGAGACCCGGATAACGCACCGCCTCGACGCGCGGATGGCACGCCAGGTACGCGGCAACCACCTGCGCCGCGTCGCTCGCCGCGTGGCGAGAAACCCGTGCGCTCGCCTGCTCTTCCGCTCCCGTGGCAGAAACTGTCACGTCATCTGCAGAGCACGCCTTGGCTTCAACCGCCTCTGCTACCCACGGTATGCAGCACTTCCGCATGCACACGACAACATATCCCGACACCCGAGCGTCCTCGGCTACTGCGATCTCTGCTCCCAGACGGCATGCGGGGCTAAACTCGGCTCCAATTGTACGCACGTCCGCCACAAGCAACTCCCCTGCTGCGGCTCTGCCTTTGATGTCGCACACCTCAACGGGCACGCCAGCAAGCGGCTCCACGACGGTTGCACCGCCTGCAACCAGTGTAGCGAGAAGTTCGTTTACATAGGAAACAGGGACAAGCCGAGCACGGCCTGCCCCTGTCATTTTTACGTATTCAGCTACAACGTCGGTTGCGGTTTGCGTGACAACGTCGGTTGCGGTTTGCGTGACGCCGTCGATTGCGCCAACGCTATTCGCGCCGTCCTGCGCGGTGCCGCCCATATCCTGCACTTTGTCTGAAACCCTATTAACCAACGCGCTCAGCATTCTCTTTGACAACCTGAGCAATAAACTCATCAAGCTCTGCAACGTGAGTCTCGTTGGAGCGATCGCGAACAGAAATGTTTCCTGCCTCAACCTCCTGCTCACCAAGGATGAGCATATAAGGAACGCGGTCAAGGGAGCGAGCCTCACGAATCTTATAGCCGATCTTCTCGTCACGGTCGTCAACCTTAACGCGAATACCAGCAGCAGCAAGCTTATCGGCAACCTCATGAGCATAAGGTCGAGACTTCTCGGAGACAGGAAGAACCTTGACCTGGCATGGACTCAGCCAGACAGGGAACTTGCCTTCGTAGTTCTCGGTCAGAATACCAATGAAGCGCTCGAAGGAACCAAAGCCAGCGCGGTGAATCATGATTGGCTGCTTCTTGGTACCGTCGGAGTCAATGTACTCAAGCTGGAAGTTGTGAGGCAGCTGGAAGTCAAGCTGGATAGTGCCGCACTGCCAAGAGCGACCAAGGCAGTCGGTCAGATGGAAGTCAATCTTAGGACCGTAGAACGCACCGTCGCCCTCGTTGACCACGTACTCAATGCCCATAGACTCAAGTGCGTCACGAAGGCCCTGCTCAGCGCGCTCCCAATCCTCGTCAGAACCCATAGAATCCTCTGGGCGCGTAGAAAGCTCAACGCGGTATGGGAAGCCAAACTGTGCATAGTAAGCGGTAATGAGGTGAGATGCATCCGTGACCTGCTCAGTAATCTGATCAGGGCGGATAAAGAGGTGTGCGTCGTCCTGAGTAAACTCACGAACACGGAACAGACCGTGCAGGGCACCCTTCATCTCGTAACGGTGATCAAGACCAGCCTCAGCCAGCTTCATAGGAAGATCCCTATAAGAACGTGGCTTGGACTTATAAATTAAGCAAGCACCAGGGCAGTTCATAGGCTTAATGGCAAAGTCCTCTTCATCTACCGTGGTGGTGTACATATTCTCTTTGTAGTGGTCCCAGTGACCAGAGGTCTCCCAAAGGGAACGCGAGAGAATCAGTGGAGTCTGAACCTCCTGATAACCAAAGCGAGCCTGCATCTCATGCCAGTAATCGGTCAGAGCGTTGCGCAGGGCCATGCCGTTTGGAAGCCAGAATGGAGAGCCCGGGCCAAAGTCGGACATCATGAAGAGCTCCATCTCGCGACCAATCTTCCTGTGGTCGCGCTTCTCGGCTTCTTCAATCATCTTGAGGTACTGAGCAAGCTCATCTTTGGAACCAAACGCAACACCATAAATTCTGGTGAGCATCTTGTTGTTCTTATCGGCCTTCCAATACGCACCAGAAATGCTGGTCAGCTTAAAAGCCTTAACACCCTTGGTGTAGAGCATATGAGGGCCAACGCACATGTCAACGTATTCACCCTGCTTGTAGAAGGTGATGTGTGCGTCAGGAGCAAGATCGCCAATGTGCTCAACCTTGTAAGACTCGCCGCGCTCCTTCATGTAGGCAATAGCCTCATCGCGAGGAAACTCAAAGGTCTCAATCTTGAGGTTCTCTTTGACAATTTTCTTCATCTCAGCTTCGATAGCTGGGAAATCGTCCTCGTTAACCTTAGTGTCCCCAAGATCAACGTCATAGTAAAAGCCATTTTCGGTTGCTGGACCATAGGCAAACTGTGCGTGTGGATATAGACGCTTCAAAGCCTGAGCAAGCAGGTGAGCTGCATCGTGGCGAATAACCTCAAGCTCTTCAGCTGCATCGTTAATCTCGCCCACATGGCCGTCGTTATATAAAACCTTCATGTAAAACCCCTCAGAGGTAGCTACTCATAGAAACAGGCACGGCGCCTACTCTGCTCACACAGGAGCTTAGGAGTAGACGCCTACATAGTCTCTGTTGTAAAACACCAGATTGCCATCATAAAGAACAAAACCAAACGTTATTGAATGCGAGTACGGCAGTAAGGGCAAACCTTCCAGTCTGCGTTCAGTGGACGATGGCATGTTGGGCAAACGTTTCTAACCTGCGTATTGCAGATTGGGCACACGATAAAATCGCGGTCAATTGGAGCGGAGCACTTAGGGCAGATGCCGTAGTGAGACAGCTGGTGCTCACGAAGGGCAATATCAAGGTCCTGCTCCTCGCGGTCAATGAGGTAGCTGCTTGGACGCAAAATAACGTACGCAAGCAGACCAACAACAGGAACAACAGAAATGACTGCCCACATCCACCAAGGTTCTGCGCCACGACGCTGAGCATCGCGAATAACGTAGATGATGGAAAGGATGTAAAGCATTACGACGCAAATAACCATGAGGTAAATAACCATACGTACCTCAGGTGTAATAATCTGATCAAGAATCTCCTGCATCTGACAGCCCCTTCTGCTGGCTTTTTGTTCTCTCCTAAATCGTACGACAAACCGCCTCAAAAATGAGCGAAATGTCGCAGATAAATTTATTTTACCAAAGCATCACTAAATTGTGCAGCAACCTCACCAGCAAGTGAAATTGTTCCACATGCCACAAAGCCCTTCTCGCGCAAGGCGTCCACTGCCTCAGGGACGCTTTTGTAGACCGCTACCACGTTGGCGCCGCAGGCTTTGTACAGCTCAGCAAGCTCTTCTGCATCCATGGCGCGATCGTTGTCTGTCTGGGTTACCGCTACCTCAGGGAACTCTTTGGCGAGAAGTTCTGCGATGCCCTTAACATCTTTATCTGCAAAAACTGCAGTCAAAAGCATAGGACGGTTAGTAACTTCTGGCTCAATTGAACGGATAGCAGTTAAGAACGTCTCGATTGACTGGGGGTTGTGAGCTGCGTCGATAAGCACTAAAGGCTTAGGCTGAAGCAGCTGGAACCTACCGGGTGTAGGACATCTGGTTGTAGAGAAAAACGCTTTCTCTACATCAAGCGGACGGCCCAGAAAATCCTCAGCTAAGCAGGTTGCCAGGGCAATATTTGCTGCCTGATAGCTTGGTTTAAGTGCGGCAAGATCCTCGTAGGTTGCACGCGGCGTCACAACCGTAAGTTCAAGCGGAAAACCGATGCTCTTAGGCTTTTTGGTAATGAAGAAATGTGCGTGAGGCAGCTCTGGATGGTCAGATGACTGACCAGTAGAAACCTCTCCCTCAACGTCTTCTGGCTTGTCAGCTACAAGAAGAGTTGGAACAACGCCTGCAGAAGCTGCCTGGGACAAGAATACGTCCTGGACGCTCTGAGGAGTTGTCGTTCCCACGCCAAGCACGCAGGTGCGACCAGGCTTGATGATGGCGGCCTTCTCGCCAGCAATGGCCTCGAGGGTATCGCCTAGGATGCGCGTGTGGTCCAGGCCAACACCCGTGATGGCCACGGAGGTGATGTTTTGCGCAGCGCTTGTTGCGTCCCACCTGCCACCCATGCCGCACTCAAGTACGCAGACGTCAATCTCTGCCTCGGCAAAGACCACTAGAGCTGCGACCGTAAGCAGGTCAAACTCGGTGATGTCATAAGGACGCTCGCCCACGGCAGCTCGCTGAGCGTTAACGCGCTCCCCTGCCACCTGTGCTGCAGAGACACCATGAGCAAAGGCTTCCTCAGAGACAGGCGCGCCGTTGATTTCCATACGCTCGGTATAGCTGATGAGCTCAGGAGATGTGTACAGAGCAGTCTTGAGACCCTCTCCTTTGAGCAGGGCTGCCGTATACCTGGAGGTAGACGTTTTACCGTTGGTACCTGCAATCTGAACACTCTTGAAGCAAAGGTCAGGGTTGCCCAGCTCTTTGAGCATGTCTTCCACGCTCTCCAGCAAGGGCTGGATGCCAAATTTCTTTGTATCGTGAAGCACCTTTAAAGACTGCTCGTAGCTCAGCTCAGGCACAGAAAAAGGAACAGAATAACTCATTGCACGGACCTCTTATAGACCAAGCAGACGCATAGCCTCTGCACGGGTTTTCTCGTTAGTTTTAAAAATGCCACGAACCGCAGACGTGGTGGTCAAAGCACCCGATGCCCTAATACCGCGCATGCTCATGCACGTATGCTCGGCCTCCATAACCACCAAAACGCCCAAAGGATCAAGCTCTTCTACCATAGCGTCTGCAATCTGGCCCGTTAAACGCTCCTGTACCTGCAGGCGGCGAGAATATCCGCTGACGCAGCGAGCAATCTTGGAAAGGCCGGTAATACGACCATTTTGTGGAATGTAGCAGACATGTGCTTTGCCCACAAAAGGCAAAATGTGATGCTCGCAGGTAGATGAGAAAGGAATGTCGCGGACAATAACCATCTCTTTATTGCCCTCTTCATGGAACTGTTTGCGCAGGTGAGCTGCAGGATCTTCCTGCATGCCACCAAAGAGCTCCACGCAAGCACGAGCAACACGGTCTGGTGTATCAAGCAGACCTTCTCGCTCTGGATCCTCGCCAATAGCAAGCAAAAACTCCTTGACCGCGGCTTTTACGCGCTCTTGGTCAAGCTCTTTATAGTTATTTTCCGCTGCCATGAGGCAACCTACCTTTCACTCTTATGCAAGCGTTCTTTGAGCTGCGGCAACAACATGGCGAGCAAGAATTGCCGTAGTCACGCTACCTACACCGCCAGGAACAGGAGTATAAGCGCTCACCAGAGGAGCTACCTGCTCTGTATTGACGTCGCCAACAAGCTTTTGAGCTGCTTCATCCCAGTTAATACCTACGTCAATGATAGTCTGACCGGATCTTACGCAGTCAGCTCCAATAAGATGTGCACGACCTGCAGCCACAACTACAACCTCTGCCTGCTTAAGCGTAGCAGCAAGGTCTTTGGTCTTGCTGTGACACACCGTTACTGTAGCGTTTCTGGCGCTTAAAAGCGCAGCTACCGGACGACCAATAACGTTAGAGCGACCAACAACTGCAACAGGCGCTCCCTCAAGGGGCACCTGGTAAAAATCAAGAAGCGCCAGAACTGCCTCTGCAGTACAAGGT
>SKEK01001529.1_pt1 | contig 10025 bp, 13 predicted proteins | sample 4826761 | NCBI WGS metagenome assembly SKEK01 (sample SAMN11008811, study PRJNA524170) | human gut metagenome | biome: Human fecal sample; material: Feces; isolation source: fecal sample from pouch patient p32 | host: Homo sapiens | place: Israel: Tel-Aviv | collected 2015-10-13 | reverse complement strand
ATATTAAATTATGACTGTATATTGTTCCAGTGCTTTTTGTTGTTTATGCTATTATGCAAGCAATTCTGTATAAACATTTGTATAAACACTTTGGGCTGGGTGATGGTCTATGGCTGGCGAACTTAACAAACTGAGCGACAGGAAGTTAAAGGGATTACATGGCATCCCGGCCAGTAAGATTGAGTTTTATGCTGATGGTGCCGGGTTGAGCGCTAAGGTAACGAAAGCTGGTGGCATTAGCTGGGTGTTTACTTACCGACTCGACGGGCAGAAGCTGCATCGGCTGACTCTGGGGCGCTACCCTGATATGAGTCTCAAAGAGGCTCGTTCTTCGCGTGATAAATGTCGTCAGTGGCTGGCCTCTGGTAAAGACCCAAAGCACCAGTTGGCGCTAACTACTCAGGAAACGCTTAAACCGGTTACGGTGCAGGAAGCTATCGAATACTGGATACGCGAATATGCGGAAGAAAACCGTGCGAACGTTGAGCGGCATAAAGCAGAGCTACGCAAACATATTTACCCTTACATTGGGAAAATGGCGCTCGCTGACTGCGAAACCCGATACTGGCTTGACTGCTTTGACAGAATGAAAAAGAAAACGCCAGTTGCTGCGGGGTATGTATTCCAGATGTGTAAGCAGGCTCTGAAATTTTGCCGCGTTCGCCGTTATGCCGTTAGTAGCGCCCTTGAAGATTTGAGTATTCCCGATGTTGGTAAAAAGCAGGCGAAAAAAGATCGGGTACTGAAAGATAAAGAAGTTGGGGGATTGTGGGCCGCTATATCGTCCGGTGATGTTTTTCTACCCTACTACACAAACTTGCTCAGGATCGCCACTTTGTTTGGTTGCCGCACCCAGGAGGCCAGATTGTCAGAGTGGGCCGAATGGGATATGGAGGCGTGGGTGTGGACAGTACCAAAAGCGCATAGTAAAGGCGGTGAAAAGATTGTGCGTCCCGTTCCAGAGGCGATGCGTTCATTTATTGAAATGCTCCACGATGAAACAAAATCATCCGGCTACCTTCTCGGAGTTGTGAAGAATAGCGAGGCGGTTAGCCAGTGGGGCCGTAGCGTTTATAAAAAACTGGGGCATTCTGAACCGTGGACATTGCATGATCTACGGCGAACGCTTGCAACGCATATGAATAATATGGGTATCGCTCCGCACGTTGTTGAACAGTTGCTGGGCCACTCAATGCCGGGAGTTATGGCGATTTATAACCGTAGTCTGTATTTGCCGGAGAAGCTGGACGCGCTGAACAAGTGGTATGACCGCTTAGAACTTCTTGCGGGTAATCATCAAAATGTGGTTCTGTTACCTGTAGCGAATAGAGATTAAACTGGTCTTGCGAGTCTAGGTCGGCCAACCGAAAAGCGGGAAACCCTACCCGCCTGGCTCGCAAGTTAATTAGGGGCGTTGAGGGTAACGTTATGAGTAAAGAGCTTTCATTTACAACAGAACTGCCGGAATGGTTTGATTTAGAGCAGTACATCCCTTTTAAAAGCATGAGTAATAAAGAATTAGCTCTGCAATTACATTATCGATTGCATACATTGATGATAATGAATTTAGGCTCATCGGATATATTCGATTCGATGTATAAGGATGGCGTTGTTATCCCCGAAAATGAAGGCTCTAAAAAATATAATTCTTGGGTAAAAGAAAAACGCTCAGAAGGTAGGAGACTTAGCCAAAGTCTTGCAATTTCTCCGATAAATAGGACTGAATTATCATGGATGGCGATGCAAAAGGAGAGTGATTCGTATAAACACCCACTTCCTGATGATGTTCAAATCTTGTTATCTGGAGTAAAAAAGAATAATAATGCAGAAAGAAATATTGTTCTTTCAGTTGATGATATAATGGCTCTGAAAGATAATATGGAAGAATATCACAAGATTGAAAAAGAAAGTATAGATTTGCTATTGCCTAAGAATAGTAACATTCATGTTAATATCGACTTATCCATGCCCGACAGGTTTATTATGGAAGGATTGAAAGGATTGTTGTCTGTATGGCGAAAACAATTAAATATTCCATCACCCAATCCAAAGCTTGGCAAATCTTTATCCATTCTGAGAAGTAATCTCATAAATTATCGGGCGCTTCAAATCATTGACCTAAAACTTTGGGCGAAATCGAAAGAATTGCGTTATAGGGCTTCTTTTCTACATACAGTTATATTCCCAGATGGTGATAAAACACTTAACTTGGATGATTTTAGGAAGAAGGCCATCCCATTCGCTGATGATGTGCTAGATCCAAGACTGCCATCTGCAATGTTGGATATGTGTCGCACGGAAGAAAAAAACGGGGAAAAATCTTCCGAAGAATAATTATGTAAAAAACCTTCTGAATTATTTTTCACATTGAATGTTTCAGAAGGTTTTCCGATCATTTCATAATCCTACAATTAGATAGATAAAAATATAAGTATATCCACAACACAAGAACAGTTAGGAAAGTGTCCTTCTGAATGTGTGAAGTGGAGGAAGCATGTCAAATACTCGTTTTACCCCGCCAACACCTGAACAACGCCGCACCATTCTCGCAGAATATGGCATTAAGTTTGATCGCCGTATTCGTGAAAGTGAATGCTTCGAAATAACCAGCCTTTCCCGTTCCACCCGCTGGTATATGGAGAACGAAGGTAAATTCCCGCCACGCTGCCACTTTGGCCGTAATAGTTGCGCATGGCTTCTGTCAGATGTTCTTTGGTGGGTTCGCAATCCACCTGCTGTTGAGAACGTCAATACCCCTTACAACCGTAGATCTGCGTAGGGGGCGCTATGCAAAAATTAAATGAGCTGGTTCCGGTTAACCCCGGAAATATTGGCGGCGTGACGGTATCGCTGGTCAGTGCAAAAAAACTCCATGAGTTTCTCGGCGTTGGGCGAGATTTCACCAACTGGATTAAAGGGCGTATTAGCCAGTACGGCTTCACCACTGGAGTTGATTACATCATTGTTGAAAGTTTGAGCACGCCAAAACGGGCGAGCGCAAAATCTAGGCAGCAGATGGAACATGACTACCTGATCACTATTGATATGGGTAAAGAGCTGGCAATGGTTGAGCGCAACGAAAAAGGGCGGGAGGTGCGCCGCTACTTCATCAACTGTGAACGCCAGGCAAAAGCCGCCGCTAATATCCCCCAGACGTTACCGGAAGCCCTGCGCCTTGCTGCTGATCTGGCAGAAAAGGCAAGCGAACTTGAAAACCGACTGGTGGCTGCTGCGCCAAAGGTTGATTTCGCTGATCGCGTGGCGGAGATCAACAAGGGTATTTCCATTCCCAACTATGCCAAAGCCGTAGGGCTTGGCCCCATCAAATTATTCGGCTGGATGAGGCAACAGGGGATTCTCATCAACGGCGGCCAGCGCCACAACCTGCCTATGCAGCGTTATATCGATAGCGGTTATTTTGCCGTTCGCCAGGGAACGTATGAAACGAACGGCGAGGTAAGAGCCTCATTCACAACGATGCTGACGGGGAAGGGGGAGCAGTGGTTAACGAAGAAACTGATCGCTGGTGGTGTATTGCCGGAGGTGCCGAATGCTGACGCTGAATAAAACAAAGGCAGCTTTGCAGAGCTGCCAATGTCACTACGAAAAGCCGAAACAGATTAAGCATACCAGGGTTAGCGCTGGTGGTCAAAGAATGAGCCAGCGCAATTCTGCGCCCACTGATTATATTCAGTTTTTTTCTTCGTCTTTGGCTTTTTTACGTTGGCGGCGTTTGATCTCACCTTTGATTGAGGCAACAACAAAACCGGCCGTGCTTTCGCCTTCTTCTTTCACTTTTTCAAGTTCACCAATCAACTCTAATGGCACCCTTGAGACGATTTGTTGTGATTTGTTATTTCTTGAACCTGTTGCCATGTCTGTGTTTCCTTCTGATTGGTGGCATTCAGTATATGCAAAAAGAAAACACAATCAACACTTGAAAGTGGCATTCACTTTGTTCTATGGTAAGTGCATGCCACCTGTAATGGTGAAGCATAAATGGCAACGCCCCGGAGTGCTTGGAACCACTACCGAGGCGTCTAACCAAAAACGTTATCAGAGGTAACGATTATGGCTGAATTACAGCATACCCAAACTCGCCCGGAATTTACATGGTTATTCCTGGCAACCCCCGATCACACTCCTGAATGCACACCAGTAGTGCTTCGCTTTGATGCTGACACGGAAGCTAAAGCCCGCGCCGCTTTCCCCGGCTGGGATTTAGTTTTTGCCGCCAAAATCCGCGCTCAGGCTCCTTGCCGCGTTGCGTTCTTCGATTACACCACCCGCCGTGGCTGGGAGTTCGACAGCGCCGCGATTCAGGAGGTGCGTCATGCGTAAGGTCAAATGGTCGGAAATTGACATTGAAGATGAACTGCGCCGCCTGGAGGCGCTGCTCTCAACATCGCTGTATATGAATTTCGAGGATGAAACCGAGTACAGCGTTGCTATGGATCTGATCAGTATGTCGTTGTCCCGTGTTCGTGAACTGAAAACGGCAAGTGAGGTGAGCCATGCGTGATATCTACCACCAGCTTGTTAAGAGCACTCCTGATTTTAAAAACTTCACTGATGAGGCTTTGGCTGAATCCAGCGATTTATATTCTGCTGGCGCATTTGCCATCAATAGTGCGCTCACACTGATCGGCAATCTGGCGTTTGATGCAACCAATGCAGAGGATTATTCCGATGAAGATGCCCGGCGTGATTTGCTCCTTGTAAGCCATGCATTGCGTCACCTTCCCAGAATGGCGCAAGCACTCAATCAGAGTAGTGATGCTGCGGATTATGTGCGTACCCAGCGTAATAAAGCGGGGGAGCAATCATGATCAGTCACTTGAAATTTAACGAGCTGGAAAACCGTGTCGATTTGCTGGTTAACCGCGTTCTGGAATTAGAGCAGCAGGTGCGCACACTCACCGAAAGCCAGGGGGGAGATATTCCTCCCGGTATGGCTCCGGTCGCCACGCTGGCGGCTGAGTTCGGCATATCGACGAAAAAAGCCGAAGAGCTGGCAAAAAACACGGGCGTGATGCTGGTCAGAATGAAAGCTGGTGGCTTTATCGCGCCGGATAGCAAATTCAGAGAGGTGGCGAGGCAGGTTCTTCGCAGCGCGAAGCGCAAATATGGATCGGCGTACTGGTATCACCCATTACTTGGCAAATTTCAGATGAGCGGAGGTATCCCGCAATGACCGATATTTTTGAAGTGATAGGCCCATTGTTCCGCAAACTGACCGAAACCTGTATTGCTCACCAGATAGCGGAAACCGGTTCGGCAACCTTGCTGGTGGAAAGCGATAAGTATATGGCCCGCTATCGCTTCACGCTGGAGCCGCGCGTAACTGAAAACGTATTGATGAAATATATGATTTTTGGCTGCTTTGAAGAATTCGGGCGCGATGAGGGGTTAAGGCGTTTGCGGGATATTCTGCTGACCTGCTTTACCGACGATGGCGATATTAACGAAATGGGGTTGCAGATAGTGAAAAGCTGCCACCTTGAGTACCTGCATGAAGACCTGGGCGCGGATATGTCCAATAAGGTGTTGCACTGATGAAGATGAAGAATGCCCCGAATATTAAATTCCTGCCGAAAGACAAATTTACCGAGGCGATTATTTTTGCGGGTGAAGATGCCTATTCACATGTGCAGCACTGGATCGAGAGCGAAGGTAAAAGGGCATGGGATGATGTACCGCCTGTTTATCTGGGCAAAAAGCAACTGGCAGAACTGGAACGATTAAACATCGTTGATAACGGCCGTCGCAGTGTTCGTGTGATCCGAGCTGGCGAGCTTTCCGAAATGCAGATAAGCACTATCGCAACCAAACTGGCGCTGGCGGATGTGAAAGAAGCCCGGCTGTTTAATGGCATGTTTGAGCCTCAGCCGAAGGAGGACTGGACGGGCAGGCTTCCACGTCTCAAAGAAGAGGCCGAACGCGGGGAAAGTATTGTGGTGAACTTGCCTGTGAAAAAACGGGAGCCAAAGCCTGAACCGGGTGATGAACTTAAACCCCGCGTGGAGAGTCGCAGCGATGGCCTGTACTGGATCACGCCAAAGGTGGACAAGGATAGCGGCGAGATCATCAATAACGAAACGTGGCTGTGCTCGCCTCTTGAGGTGGTCGGCTCCGGTAGTGACGGGGCAGAGCGCTATCTTGTTTTGCGCTGGCGTTCGCCGCGTGGCCACGAAGATATTACCAGGGCGATCCCCTGTGCAGATATCGGTGAGCGCGACGGCTGGCGCTCACTTAAAGCTGGTGGGGTGAATGTGACCACTAAAAGCACCTTCCGGGCGATTCTGGCCGACTGGTTGCAGCAAAGCGGCACTGATCGGGAATGGATTATCACCCATACCACTGGCTGGCATCATGGCGCATATATCATGCCTGATGGTGAAGTGATTGGTGATCCAGAGACGCCCATTCTCTTTAACGGTCGCAGCGCTGCATCTTCCGGGTATGCCACTTCTGGCACGGCTGCCACCTGGCGGGATTCCGTCGCCCGTCTGGCCGGGGGCAATCCTTCCATGATGCTGGGCGTGGCAGCGGCACTATCCGCTCCGCTTATCGGCCTGGTGGGTGCTGACGGTTTCGGTGTCCATTTGTTTGAGCAGTCGAGCGCCGGTAAGACCACTACCGCCAATATTGCGAGCAGCCTGTGGGGTGAGCCTGATGCGTTGCGGCTTACCTGGTACGGTACTGCGCTTGGCATAGCAAATGAAGCGGAGGCGCACAACGACAGCCTGTTACCGCTTGATGAGGTAGGACAAGGCAGCAGCGCCAAAGATGTTGCCACGTCTGCTTATACCCTGTTTAACGGTGCCGGGAAGTTGCAGGGAGCCAAAGAAGGCGGCAACCGGGAGCTTAAACGCTGGCGCACGGTGGCGATCAGTACCGGGGAAATGGATATTGAAACCTTCCTGGCTGCTGGTGGGCTGAAAGTGAAAGCGGGCCAACTGGTGCGCTTGCTCAACATCCCTATGGAGAAATCGACGGCCTTCAACGGTCTGCCAAACGGCAAGGCCCATGCTGACGCACTGAAAGAAGCCTGGATTGATAACCACGGGGCGGCGGGGCGTGAGTGGGTTAAATGGCTGGCAGCTAACCAGCAGGAGGCTAAACAGGCGGTGCGTGACGCGCAAACGCGCTGGCGCGGCCTCATCCCGGCGGATTACGGTGAGCAGGTACACCGCGTGGCCGAACGCTTTGCAATCCTCGAAGCCGCGCTGGTAACTGGTGCATCAATCACCGGATGGGGCGAACAGGCCAGCCGTGACGCTATCCAGCATAGCTTTAACGCCTGGGTGAAAGAGTTCGGCACGGGTAACAAAGAGCACCAGCAGATCATCGAGCAGTGCGAGGCGTTCCTGAATGCCTACGGTTTAAGCCGCTTTGCACCGTTGCCCTATGATCCGTCCAGTATGCCGATTCGCGATCTGGCCGGGTATCGAAAGCGCAAAAGCAGCCATGATGATGCGCCGCTGGTGTTCTATACGTTCCCCGCAACGTTTGAGAAGGAGATAGCTCAGGGCTTTAACGCCAGGCAGTTTGCCCGCGTGCTTGCCGCTGCTGGCTTGCTTTCTGAGCCGTCCAGCGGGCGTGGATACCAGCAGAAATCCCCGCGTATTGATGGGCGTCAAATCAACGTTTATGTGCTTCACCAGGTTGCGGAAGATGGAGAAGAATAAATTACACATGTGAGGGTTATTAAAGTTGGTTCAGTTGGTTCAGTGTCTATTGGTTATGTTCATGTGTCTGTTTTATATGGGTTTAATGTCAAAAAAATGAACCAACACTGAACCAACAAATAGCAGTTTTGAACCAACAAACAGGCAGTTTGAACCAACATTTTAGAACCTCATGGACTGAACCAACATAAAAATACCCAATGTTGGTTCAAATCGGGGCTTTGTTGGTTCACTCAGCGGAAAATAATCCTTATAAAACAATCATCTTTACAAATTGAACCAACTGAACTAACTGAACCAACATAGTTTTGTATATATACGTGAAAAATAAAGAGGTCATTAATGAAACTGATTGGCAAAGATAACGGGCATATGAGCGATCTCAAGTTTCTCTATAGCGCCGTTGATGAGCTTTCAAATAAAGATGAGATTACGGTGACGGATTTTCTGGCTCTGAGCGCTTTTGTCACTTCTGAAAAGCTTGATCTGGAAGCGTGCCAGTCTGGGCTGGAAGAAGGGGGGCAAGAGTTGTCGAAAGACGCCAGCGCTTACCTCGATCTTCTACAGAGGATGGCGGCTGATTTGTCGTACCCAACCTCTGGCCTTGAGAACGCTATCCATAGCGCACAATCAACGGCAAGCTGGGCTTTCTATCAGTGGGGGCTGGATAAAGAGTAATTTATACAATGTTTAACAAGCCTGGCGCTCGGCCAGGCTTTTTACTATTAAAAGTCGATTTCAGTAGCTCGATTAAAAGTGGACGCAACCCCCAAGGCTTCTGCCGGACACTTGCCATTTTGAAGGAGCATTGACCAGAAGGATTTATCAAAACATCCATCCAGATAAAGATACCTGCAAATATCTATGAGATTGCCTCGATCCCACCCTTTAGAACTGAAACTTTTTACTCCTAACTCGTCTTCGAGATCGTAAAAAGTAATTTGTTCTTTTTTACGCCATGCGTTATCTAATCGAGTTAATAAAAAGTCTACTTTTTCTTTCGATGTGATAAAGAAAGGGGCATAGGACTCATGCGGCCTACGTGGGACGCTCCCATCCGTATCACTCATGATTGGATATACACTTGACGCCCACGCATAAAGATACGCGTCGCTGAACTCGTCGTGATATTTTCCAATGTGCATAATTTGCATTCTTTGCTGAGTGAATAGGGCACCCATAATGTCGTTTTCAGTCATAAGAAATCCTTGTTCGATAAATGGCGTCTCGCCAACTCCAACATAGAACTCCCTCCGTGTTTTGTAAATTATTTGTTCTCCTGTTTTTACCGCTGTTTGCGACAACAAACAGGTGTTTACTCATTGATTGTTATGTATATCTTGAAGAGTGGCACTCAGACGTGAGCCGCCACTGTCCACCTGGTTTTTTCCCGTTCTGCGACGGTTTCCTTTCCAGGTGGACATCCCTCCAAGCGCTGGTTTCACGTCTCAACGTTAATTGTTACGGAAACCACTCCATGAAGAAATTACTTGAATTACGCCAGCAGAAAGCCGCACTCAAAACCCAGATGCGTTCCATGCTGGAAAAAGCTGACAGCGAAAAGCGAAGCCTCAACGATGAAGAGGGCAAGCAGTTCGATGAACTCCGCGCCAAGGCTGATGCGCTTGAAGTTGAAATTACCCGCCTTGAGGCCGTCGCCGACGATCAGCGCAATTTGCCTGGTACTTCTGTTGAAGGTAAAGGTGTAAGCAACGATGAGCTGCGCCACTACATCATGACCGGCGATACCCGCTCTCTCTCCACGTTGGTGCAGGCTGACGGCGGCTATACCGTTATCCCTGAGCTGGACAAAGAGATCATGCGCCAGTTGCAGGATGACAGCGTTATGCGCTCCATCGCAACGGTGAAGACGACCAAAACCAACGAATACCAGAAGCTGGTGTCAGTGGGCGGCACTACCGTTAAGCGCGGCACCGAAGGCGAAGCGCGTACCGAAACCAGCACACCGAAGATGGAGCGCGTTGATATCAAACTCAACCCGATCTACGCCTACCCGAAAACCACTCAGGAAATTCTCGACTTCTCCGAAGTTGATATTCTGGGCTGGCTGTCTTCCGAAATTACCGACACCTTCACTGCTACCGAAGAAACCGACTTTGTGAACGGCGACGGTGATAAAAAATCCAAAGGGTTCCTGTCCTATCCGCGTGCGGCCACCAGCGATAATACCCGTCCGTTCGGCACGCTGGAGAAGATGGAGGCTGCTGCCGTTTCCTCTGATGGTCTTATCGACCTGCTGTATAAGCTGAAAGCCAAATACCGCAAAAATGCCGTATGGGTGATGAACTCCAACACTGCCGCTACGCTGCAAAA
>SKEK01001524.1_pt1 | contig 10038 bp, 8 predicted proteins | sample 4826761 | NCBI WGS metagenome assembly SKEK01 (sample SAMN11008811, study PRJNA524170) | human gut metagenome | biome: Human fecal sample; material: Feces; isolation source: fecal sample from pouch patient p32 | host: Homo sapiens | place: Israel: Tel-Aviv | collected 2015-10-13 | reverse complement strand
GCTCAGGACATCACCCTGACCGTCAAGAAGCCGGCTCCGACCCCGGATCCCGCGCCCCAGCCTCGCACCGGTCAGTGGAAGTCCGGATACTTCGGCTGGTGGTATAGCTACTCTGACGGCACCTACGCCGCCAACGAGACTCTCGTCATCGACGGGCAGACCTACCGCTTCGACGCGAGCGGCTACCTGAAGATGGGCTGGGTCTACGACGGCGGACACTGGTACTACCACGGCTCCAGCGGTGCCCAGCAGTACGGCTGGATCATGGACCGCGGCTCCTGGTACTACCTGTCGCCCTCCGGCTCAATGGTTACCGGCTGGCAGCTCCTCGGCGGCACCTGGTACCACTTCGCTCCCTTGGGAGCGTGCATCGGCTAACCGTTAGCTCCATATGAGGCGAGGCCGTGGCCGGGTTTTCCGGCTGCGGCCTCGTTCGCGTGCGTTACGAGAGGGAAGGAGCTCAGTCCTTGCGGATCGACAGCGATTCGACGCGGTGGTCGGGGCCCTTCGTGAAGATGAGGGTCGCGCGCTCGCGGGTGGGGCGGATGTTTTCGCGCAGGTTCGGTAGGTTGATCGCGTTCCAGACGACGTGTGCGGTCGAGACGGCCTCGTCGTCGGTGAGGGAGGCGTAGGTCTTGAAGTAGGAGTCCTCACGGGAGAACGCGGTTGCGCGCAGCTTGAGGAAGCGGTCGACGTACCACTGCTCGATGAGTTTCTCGTCGGCGTCGACGTAGATGGAGAAGTCGAAGTAGTCCGAAACTGCCACCGAGATGGAACCGGGCGCGGAGCGTGGCGGCTGGAGCACGTTGAGGCCCTCGACGATGAGGATGTCGGGGCGATCCACGTCGATGTAGGTGTCGGGCACGATGTCGTAGGTGACGTGCGAGTACACGGGGGCTTTTGCGTGCGGGTTGCCGGCCTTCACCGAGGCGAGGAACGAAATGAGGGCCGAGCGGTCGTAGGACTCGGGGAACCCCTTGCGGGCGATGAGGGAGCGTTCCTGCAGGATCCGGTTCGGGTAGAGGAAGCCGTCGGTGGTCACCAGGTCCACGCGCGGCGTGGAGTCCCAGCGGGAGAGCAGCAGCTGGAGGAGGCGCGCGACCGTCGACTTGCCGACGGCGACCGAGCCGGCGATGCCGATGACGAAGGGGGTTGAGTGGCCCTCGGGCTCTCCGAGGAAGGCGTGGCGCTCGGCGGCGGTGCGGCGGCGCCCGTCGATGTAGAGCTGCAGCAGCGCGCTCAGGGGCCGGTAAATTGTGTCGACCTCGGTCATGTCGATGGGGTCGCCCAGCGACGCGATGCGGTCGATGTCCTCCTGCGTGAGCGGCAGGGGAGTGCGATCGGCGAGGCGGTCCCATTCGCAGCGGGCGAAGCGCGCGTAGGGGTTGTGCGCGTTGCGCGCGGCGGCCGGGCTTAGCTCGTCAAGCGAGACGGTCGACGAGGCCGGGGATGGGACGGTCGAGGGGCTCTCGGTGATGCTCACGGTCCCATTGTGCCCCACATGTTTGTGGTCGTGTGCACTTGTTCACCGCGTGAAGCGACACACGTTACTGACCGATGGAGGGGTTCGGTGTGTTGCAATGGGTGTTATGTGCGGAATTGTTGGACATATTGCATGCAAGGCGTCCCAGCGTAGTCGCGAGGTTGTCCTCGGCGGCCTGGCGCGCCTCGAATATCGAGGGTACGATTCGGCGGGCATCGCCCTGGCATCCCCGGATCACCTGGACGTGCGCCGCGCGCTCGGCAAGCTCGTGAACCTCTCCGAGGAACTCGACGCGCAGCCTCCGGCCGACGCGTACGCGGGTATCGGACACACCCGCTGGGCAACTCACGGGCGCCCCACGGTCGCGAACGCCCACCCCCATACCAGCCCGGACGGGCGCTTCGCCCTCGTCCACAACGGCATCATTGAGAACGCGGATGTCCTGCGCGCCGCCCTCATCGCCGACGGCGAGACCTTCGCCTCGGAGACCGACACCGAGGTGGTCGTCCACCTGCTGGCCCGCGCCTACGACCAGGCCGAGGCGGCCTCGTACAGCGGAGCGGTTGCCGGACTGACCGGCGTCGACGAGGAGGTGGCGCGGCGGCTCGTCGTCGCCATGCGTGCAGTCACTGCCCAGCTCCACGGCACTTTCACCCTGCTGGCGCTGAGCACCCAGTCCCCGAACGTCATCGTCGCGGCCCGCCGCTCCTCCCCGCTGGTCATCGGCCTGGGCGGGGGTGAGAACTTCCTGGGCTCCGACGTCCTGGCCTTCGTCGAGCACACGAACCGCGCCGTTGAGGTCGGCCAGGACGAGGTCGTGGTCGTCTCCGCGACCGGCGTGACCGTCATCGACCCCAGCGGTAACCCCGTCGAGCGCGAGGCCTACGAGGTCGACTTCTCCTCGGATCGCGCCACCAAGAACGGCTGGCCGACCTTCATGGAGAAGGAAATCCACGAGCAGCCCGACGCCGTGGGCGCGACCCTGGCCGACCGCATCGACTCCCACGGCCGCCTGGCCCTGGACGAGGTGCGTATCCCCGAGCACGTCCTGCGCTCGGTCGACAAGGTCATCATGATCGGCTGCGGCACCGCCTCCTACGCCGGACAGGTCGCCCGCTACGCGATCGAGCACTGGTGTCGCATCCCCGTCGAGGTCGAGCTCTCCAGCGAGTTCCGCTACCGCGACCCCGTCGTGGGCGAAAAGACGCTGGTCGTCGCCATCTCCCAGAGCGGCGAGACCATGGACACCATCCAGGCGATCCGCCATGCTCGTGAGCAGGGCGCGAAGGTCGTCGCCATCGTGAATACGCCGGGATCGACGATCTCGCGCGAGTCCGACGCGGTGATCCTCACCCACGCGGGCCCCGAGATCGCGGTCGCCTCCACGAAGGCGTTCACCGCGCAGGTCACCGCCTGCTACATCCTGGGCCTGTACCTGGCGCAGGTGCGCGGCAACAAGTACGCCGACGAGATCGCCGACTACATGGAGAAGCTCGCGCGCGTCCCCGAGGCCATCGCGAAGGTCCTGGAAAACGGTGAGACGGTCCGCCAGTTCGCTCGCACGATGCAGGACGCGACCTCGGTCATCTACCTGGGGCGTCACGTCGGCTTCCCCGTCGCCCTCGAGGGTGCGCTCAAGCTCAAGGAAATCTGCTACATCCACGCCGAGGGCTTCGCCGCCGGTGAGCTCAAGCACGGGCCGATCGCGCTCGTGGACGAGGGCCAGCCGGTCATCGTCATCGTGCCGACCCCGCGCCGCCCCGAGCTGCACGGCAAGGTCTTGGCCAACGTCGCCGAGGTCCGCGCCCGCGGTGCCCGCACGATCATCATCGCCGAGGAGGGGGACTCCTCCGTCGATGAGTTCGCCGAGGCCGTCTTCCGCGTGCCCCCTGTGCCGACCCTGTACGCGCCGCTCCTGACCGTCGTGCCGCTGCAGATTTTTGCCTGCGAGCTCGCCTCCGTGAAGGGCCTTGACGTCGACCAGCCGCGTAACCTCGCCAAGTCCGTGACAGTGGAGTAATCCGCCTGCGCGGGGCTGATGTCCCGGCAGCGCTCCCGGGCCTCGTTCCTCATCTGGGACGAGGCCCGGGCCGCTTGTGCGGATCGGTGTCAGCTTCCGGAACCGGGCGTGCGCTGCGTCATCGAGTCGGCATGATCTGGTGAAAGGTTTCACGATGTGCATGTGAAACAGTAGCCAAAACCGCGATGGAGATTGCACGCGAGGGGGAGGGGGAGACTAGCGTGGAAGAGGTGGCGGCGCGCCCGCCGCACCATTCAACGCAAAGCAAGCCCCGACCTCGTGAAACGGGGCCTCGACCACCCCAGGAGGTGCGCACATGACCCTGTCCACGATCCTTATCGGCATCCTGCCCTCTGTCTTCTTCGGCGTCGCCACGACGCTGATGGGAAAGACCGGCGGCTCGGACCGCCAGCGAGTCATGGGCGCCGTCCTCGGCGGCCTGCTCATGGCCGCCGTCGCCACCCCCTTCCTGCACCCCGCGTGGACTCCCCTCAACCTGGGCGTCTCCTTCCTGACCGGCCTGCTGCTCGGCGTCGGCGTGTGCGACCAGCTGCGCTCCTACTCGGTCCTGGGTATGAGCCGCACGATGCCGCTGTCGACCGGCGGTCAGCTGGTCCTCATGTCCCTGGCGGGCATCGCGATCTTCGGCGAGTGGCTCCACGGCGGGGCGCTGCCCTACGGTATCGCCGCGATCATCGTCCTCATCGTCGGCATCTGGTTCCTCTCGCGCTCCGAGTCGGGCTCTGACGCGGCGTCCCTGGACTGGAAGCGCGGCGCTTTCCTGCTGATGACCTCGACGCTGGGCCTCGTGGCCTTCCCGCTCATCATCAAGTGGTTCGGCATCGCCCCCGCCGAGTTCCTTCTGCCCCAGGCGATCGGCTACACCGTCTACTGCGGTGCTTTCTTCGCGATCCAGGGGCGCGGCGGCGTCGACCCCGAGGATTCGCTGCGCCACCGTCGTATGCTCCCCTCGACCTTCAACGGCGTCCTGTGGGGTACGGCCATCCTGCTGCTCCAGCTCAACTCCAACAACCTGGGCGCGGGCACCGGCTTCACGCTCTCCCAGCTCGGCATCCTGATCTCCACCCCGCTGGGTATCTGGTGGCTCCACGAGACCCGCACGCGCAAGGAGCTGCGCTGGACCCTCATCGGCGTCGCCCTGGTCATCGTGGGCGCGGTGCTGGCGGGCGTCGCCAAGACCCTCGACATTGCCTAATCGCCGCAGCTGTCAGTCGCTCTCGTCGCCGTCAGTCCCTCCCCGGTCGCCCCTCCCTCTGTGGGCCGGCTGTGTGGGAGAATTACCCCATGTTGATTCTGGACGGTCGTGCCCTGTCCTTCGCTGAGGCGCGAGACATTGAACGTCGGCACGTTGAAGCAGCAGCAGCGGACAGCGACCCCGACCGCTACATGCGCCAGGTCGCCGAAAAGGTCGCAGACCGGGTCCGCTACCTTTCCGACCCGATCGCCTGGCTGTGGGACCTTCCGGACCCAACCGCCGTCACCCGGCTGCGAGGCGGCCTCGGCATCGACGAGGCGGCCGCCCACATCGAAGAGATGGATACCTGCGTTGCCGCCTTCGTCGGCGGCGGAGATAACGGCGGGGATGCCCTCTACGCATGCGCGATGCTGGCGGAGCAGGGAATGGTCGTCACCGCTTTCCTGCTGAAGCCCACCTGCCACGCGCGAGCCCTGGCGGCGGCTCGGGAAGCCGGCGTCGGCATCTTCGAGCTGGCGGGACGCTCCCTGCGCTCCCTCGACGGAACCCCCGAATGGAACACCATCTGTGGGGCGCGCATGTGGATCGACGGCATCGTCGGCATCGGCGCGACAGGCCCCCTCGGCGGCGAGCTCGCGGACACTGTGACGTGCCTGAACGAGGAACTGCGTGCCCACCCCAAGAAAGTCATCGCAATCGACGTGCCCTCGGGCCTCACCGACGACGACGGCCTCGTCATGGGGCCGATCCTACGTGCCACCCACACGCTCGCGGTGGGTACCTACAAGCGTGCCCAGATCCTGCCTCCCGCCGTGCAATACTGCGGCCAGCTGTACATGATGGGGATGTACTGGAGCGGGGTGCACACGGAGGCGACCCCCGACGATGATGGGACGATCGGCGCGGGCGACCTCTACTACTACGAGAGCGAGGAGCGCGCCGCAGCAGCCGTGCCCACCCCTGGTTTCTCCGACGACAAGTATGCGCGCGGCGTCGTCGGTCTCGTCGCCGGGTCAGACACATACCCCGGCGCGGGCCTCCTCGCCACGCGCGGCGCGCTCGCCGCCGGCGTGGGCATGGTGCGCCTGAACTCGACCCGGCGCGTCCAGGACCTCGTCCTAGCCGCCGAGCCGGGCGTCGTCATGGTGGGTGGACGCGTCCAGGCGGCCCTCATCGGCCCCGGCATGGACGAGGAGCGACGCGAGGACGCCCTCGAACTGGCCCACTTCTGCGGACAATCGGGCATGCCGCTCGTCATTGATGCGGGGGCCCTCGACCTCGTGCCTGAACTGCTCGGCACCATCGTCCCCGACGCGACCGTCCTCACCCCGCACTACGGGGAGGCCGCGCGCCTGCTGAGCGCGCTAGGCAAGCCGACCACGCGGCACGAGGTCGGGGCGCAACCCCTGCGCTTCGCCCGTGCCCTCCACGAGGCCACGGGCTGCCACGTCGTCCTCAAAGGTCCCGTGACGATCGTCTACTCCTTCGAATACGTTGATCTCGGCACCGAGACAACCGCCAGCACCAGCGTCGACGGCGCGGACAGCAACGCGCACGCACGCCCTGGCCTCACGCGCGTCTACGAGCCGACGGTGAACGCAACCACGACCTCGTGGGCGGGCGTTGCCGGCAGCGGCGACGTCCTGGCCGGCCTCATCGCAGGACTCCTGGCACGCCCCACCGCGCACGACCCCGCGAGTACCCGCGAGGGAGCGCGCCCGCTGCTCGTGACGTCGGCGCGCCTGTCGGCGGCCGTGTGCCTGCATGCCAATGCCGCACAGAGCGCGGCAAATCGCCTCGAGGGAAACGCCCCCATCCAGGCGCGCGAGATAGCCGACGTGATCCCCTCCGTCCTCGCCAGCCGCATGCGGTGACGCGCTGAGCGTCGGCCCGCGCCCCCGCGCAGCGGTGCCAGGTTCGCGTGAGATACTAGAGGCGTGATTTCCACAGACGAACGAGTCGAAGGACGGGACTACCCGTCATCCGCGGCCGTCGACCTGGCCGCGATCCGTCACAACCTGGGCGTCCTGCGCGCAGCTGCCCCCGGCGCGCTCCAGCTCGCGACCGTCAAGGCGAACGCCTACGGGCACGGCCTCCTCCCGGTCGCGCGCGCCGCCCTGGACGGTGGCGCCGACTGGCTGGGCGTCGCCCAGCTGGCCGAAGCCTTCACGCTGCGCCGCGGCCTCGACGAGGCCGGGGTCGCCCGAGCCGACGCGCCCATCCTCGCGTGGATCTCCACCTCGTCCTCCGACTTCGCGGCCGCGATCGAGGCCGACATCGACCTGTCCGTGTCGTGGACCTGGGTCCTCGCCGACATCTGCGCCGCCGCCCGAGCGGTGGGCCGCCCCGCGCGCGTCCACGTCAAGATCGACACCGGCATGTCTCGCGCGGGCTCAACCCTCGCCGACCTGCCCGCCCTGGCCTCGGCCCTGCGCATGGCCGCCGACGACGGCCTCGTCGACATCGTGGGAGCATGGAGCCACATGTCCCGCGCCGACGACCCCAGCGAGGCGGGCAATGCCTCGACCGCGAGCCACGTGCGGATTTTCGAGGAGGGCCTGGCGATCCTCGCCGACGCCGGCATCACGCCGCGCATCCGTCACCTGTCCGCCACCTCGGGCATCCTGTGGCATCCCGAGGCCCACTACGACATGGTCCGCGCCGGCATTGGCCTGTACGGCCTCAGCCCCGACCCTGCGGTCGCTACAGCTGAAGAACTCGGCCTCATCCCCGCCCTCGAGCTGAGCGCGCCCCTCACCTCCGTCAAGGTCATCGAGGAGGGGACCCCTGCCTCGTACGGCGGAACCTGGGTCGCGCCCACGCGCCGCTGGGTCGGCCTGGTTCCCCTCGGCTACGGCGACGGCATCCTGCGCGCCGCCTCCAACCGGGCGCGCGTCACCGTCCACACCGCCTCCGGCCCCTTCCACGCGCCCCTCATCGGACGCGTGTGCATGGACCAATTCATCATCGACCTCGGACCCGCAGACGGCGACGCGGGCACCCCGACCGCGCGCAGCGGGGACGCGCCCGCGGCCGTCGGAGACCTTGCTGTCCTCTTCGGAGCCGGACACGACGGCGATCCGCTGGCCGACGATTGGGCGCAGGCAGCCGGTACCATCAACTACGAAATCGTCACCAATCTGGGCGCACACATCCCCCGCATCTATCGGGATGGCGCCGACGCGACCTTCGGGAGCAACTCATGACCCAGCCCATCGCCTCCTACGAGGTGTCAACGCGCGACGCCGACCAGACGCGCGCGTTCGGCGAAGACCTCGGCCGCATCCTTGCGGCCGGAGACCTCCTCATGCTCTCGGGCGGCCTCGGCGCGGGCAAGACCACCCTCACCCAGGGCATCGGCGTCGGCATGGGCGTGCGCGGCCGCGTCGCCTCCCCGACATTCATCGTCGCCCGCGTGCATCCCTCTCTGAGCGGTGGCCCAGACCTCATCCACGCGGACGCCTACCGCATCACCGACCTGAACGACCTGGAGACCCTCGACCTCGACTCCTCCCTCGCCGAGGCCGTGACCGTCGTCGAATGGGGCGAAGGTAAGACCGAGGCGATGAGCGACGAACGCCTGGCCATCGAGGTGCGCCGCCGTCGCGGCGGGCAAGCCCAGCGCAACGGCGACGTCATCGACCTCGAACACATGGACGACGGGCGGCGCCGCATCATCCTGCGCGCGCACGGACACCGCTGGGATGGCGTCCTCGACGCGCTCGTCGCCGCCCACGGGGGAACGCGCATTGACGAGGCCCAGGTAGCCGAGTCGGATACTGACCCAGCCGCGCCCGCCCCTGACAGCGACGAGCGTACCCGCGACGAGTAGGATCGCACCGTGCGAGAGATAGCCCTGGACACCCAAGCCGCAACCGCCGTCGCCATCATCGAAGACGGCCGCGTGATCGCCCGCGCCCACAACGACTCCGGGCGCCACCACGCCGAATCCATCACGCCCCTCGTGCGCGAGGCGCTCGCGGCAGCAGGTCTGCCCGCGCAGCTCGCCCATGCCGGCGTTGATCGCGTCCTCGTGGGCACCGGGCCCGCCCCCTTCACCGGGCTGCGCGCCGGCCTCGTCTCCGCCCGCGTCCTCGCCTCGGTCGCCGGCGTGCCCGCCTACGGCGTGTCCACCCTCGACGTCATTGCCCGCCAGGGCCTCGACCTGCTCGCCCCCGACACCCGCGTCTACGCGATCGCCGACGCGCGCCGCCGCGAACTCTACTGGGGCTCGTACGTGGCCGCCGGGCCCGACGACGTCACCCTTGAGGGCCGCCTCGAAGTCGGTGACGTCGCCACCCTGCTCTCCGCCATGCACAGCGCACCCGGCCTCGTGGTCGCCGGAGCGCCCGTCCCCGCGCACTCAGCTTCGGCCCTGGCGCGCGTCGACGTCGGCCCCCAGGTCGAGCTTGACCCCGCCGTCATGAGCCGGATCGTCGCCACGCGCCTGGGGCGCGGCGAGGACGAACGCCTGCGCACCGACCCGCTGTACCTGCGCCGCCCCGACATTCACGGCCAGCCGGCGGCTCGCCTGTGAGCACCCAGCTGCGTCTCGCCACGCTCGATGATCTCGAGGCCCTCGTCGACCTTGAGGCGCTCACCTTCCCCGAGGACCCCTGGACCCCCTTCATGCTGGCCGACGAACTGATGTCGCCCGCGTCGCGCTACTGGATCGCCGCCGACGAGTCCGGCGCGCCGATCGGCTACGGCGGCGTCAAGGTCGGCGGCGACCAGGCCGACGTCATGACGATCGGTGTGGCTCCCCATGCTCGAGGCCGTGGCGTCGGGCGAGCGATCCTCGACGCGCTCCTCGACTGGGCGCGCCAGGCCGGCGCCGCCGAAATCTTCCTCGACGTGAGGCCCTCCAACGAGGGGGCCATCGCCCTGTACAACTCCCGTGGGTTCGTCGAAATCGGGCGTAGGCCGCGCTATTTCCGCAACCCGGTCGAGGAAGCCGTCGAAATGCGCGCGCCCCTGACCCGCGCGGGTGCGAAGACCACCACCAAATAGGAACGCTCCATGTCACATTATTCGGCTCCTTCAGCCCCGCTCGGGCACGCGCAGAGGGCCAAAAATGTCGCGACGTACACCGATTGTCAATGCGCAAAAAACGGCGGAAAATAGCGGAAAACTGGGGCAGGGGAGAAGTCTACGCGCGCCGTCTCGTGCCAACGTCCTACCGCCGCCGGGCAACGCGCCGATATGCTTCATGCCATGGCCACTCAAAATGTCGCAACGAAGAAGCGCCGCGCGTGGACCACCAGCGTCTTTATTAAGCAGCTGATGGCCGTCTCGGGCTTCGTTTTCGTTTTCTTCTTG
>SKEK01001520.1_pt1 | contig 10080 bp, 7 predicted proteins | sample 4826761 | NCBI WGS metagenome assembly SKEK01 (sample SAMN11008811, study PRJNA524170) | human gut metagenome | biome: Human fecal sample; material: Feces; isolation source: fecal sample from pouch patient p32 | host: Homo sapiens | place: Israel: Tel-Aviv | collected 2015-10-13 | reverse complement strand
GTTTTTCAGGGCCGAGTGTCGGGATGGTCACAACGAAGCCTGCTGGCAGGTTGTTAGTTCCACTGGTTTGTCGGAGTCTCTCTATGCGTCTCACTCTGGGAGTGATGAAGGTCAATCTGTTGCTGGTGCTGCTGTTTGCACTGGTCTTCAACTGGCCCATTTTCCTGCACTTTTATCGCATTCTCAGCGCCCTTGAACACGTCAAGGCGGGGTTTGTCCTCTCCATTCCCCTGGTACTGGTGGCGGCCCTCAACGCGGTGTTCCTGCCCTTTACCTTCCGTTATCTGCTCAAGCCCTTTTTCGCCTTGCTCATCCTGACCGGCTCCCTGGTCAGCTACGCCATGCTCAAGTACGGGGTGATCTTCGACATGGGCATGATGCAGAACATCATCGAGACCAACAGCGGGGAGGCGGGCTCCTACCTCAACGGCTCCGTGGTGCTCTGGTTCCTGCTGACCGGCCTGCTGCCGGTGCTGGTCCTGCTGTGGGTGAAGATTGAGTACCCCCGTCCCTGGTACAAGGGACTGGGTCTGCGCCTCGGTTCCATCGCCCTCTCTTTGCTGTTTCTGATGGGGGCTGCCGCCCTTTATTACCAGGATTACGCCTCGGTCGGGCGCAACAACAAGTCCCTCGGCAAGGAGATAGTGCCCGCCAACTATGTGCACGGGCTCTACAAGTACGCCCGGGATGTGGTCTTCGCGACTCCCATTCCCTACCAGCAGATCGGCACCGATGCCAGGGTGATCGGCCAGCATGAGAAGCCGACCCTGATGTTCCTGGTGGTGGGGGAGACGGCCCGCAGCCAGAACTACTCCCTCAACGGCTACAAGAAGGAGACCAACGGCTTCACCGAGAAGGAGGCCAATGTCGTCTCGTTCAGGAACGTGCGCTCCTGCGGCACCGCCACTGCGCTCTCCGTGCCCTGCATGTTCTCGAACATGACCCGGCGCGGCTATGACGAGGCCAGGGCCCAGTCCCAGGATGGCTTGCTGGACGTGCTGCAACATGCCGGGATCTCGGTGCTCTGGAAGGAAAACGACGGCGGCTGCAAGGGGGTGTGCAAAAACGTTCCCACCATCGAGATTGAGCCCAAGGCATTCCCCGCATACTGCTCCGGCAATGCCTGTCATGACGAGGTGCTGTTGCAGGGGCTGGATCAGCAGATCGCCGACATGCAGGGCAAGCAGGGCAGCAAGCTGGTGGCCTTCCACCTGATGGGCAGCCACGGTCCGACCTACTATCGCCGCTACCCGGCCGCCGATCGCGTCTTCCTGCCGGACTGCCCGCGCAGCGACATCGAGAACTGCAGCAACGAAGAGCTGGTGAACACCTATGACAACACCATCCGCTACACCGACAAGGTGCTGGCCCAGCTCATCGACAAGCTCAAGAGCCTGGAGAGCCAGTACAACGTGGGGCTGGTCTATCTGTCGGATCACGGCGAATCCCTCGGTGCCATGGGGCTCTATCTGCACGGCACCCCCTACAAGTTCGCACCGGACGATCAGACCCGGGTGCCGCTCCTGACCTGGTTCTCTCCCCAGTTGCAGGCAGACCGTCAGCTCAATCTGGATTGCCTGCAACAGGAGGCGGCCAGCAAGCGCTTCTCCCACGACAACCTGTTCCACTCCATGCTCGGCATCATGGACGTGCAGACCCAGGTCTATGACGGCAAGCTGGATCTGTTCAAGCCGTGCCGGGCAGGGTGAATGGGCCAGAACGGTTGAGCGGCACGACAACCTGTTACCCCGCACCATGCTCGGTATCATGGACGTGCAGACCCAGGTCTATGACGGCAAGCTGGATCTGTTCAAACCGTGCCGGGCGGGGTGAACCGGCGAAAACAGACCATAAAAAAACGGCAGCCACTGGCTGCCGTTTTCGTATCCGAAGGGGTAGGCCTTACTTCTGCTCCATGATGATCTGCAGCAGATCCCCTTCCAGCAGGGAGCGCTTGACCAGGGCGAAGCCGCCGATGGTGGGCTGGTTCTGGAAGCGCGCCTTCACGATGGGCAGGCCGCGATGGAAACTTGGCAGAGACTGGTGCTCTACACAGCGGCGGATGGCCGGGATCAGGATCTCTTCGGCGGCGGTGATTTCACCGGCGATGAGCACCTTCTGGGGGTTGAACAGGTTGACCGTGATGGCGATGGCGCGCCCCAGGTGCTCCCCCACGTTCTCGATCACGCTGCGGGCCAGCTCGTCACCGGCCACCGCCGCCTTGCACACCTCCTGGATGGTGATGTGCTTCTCTTGCAGCGAACTCAGGTGACCGCGGCTGATGAGCTCCTTCACCTTGTCGACGATGGCCTCGTTGGAGGCGATGGTCTCGAGGCAGCCGAAGTTGCCGCAGTGGCAGCGCTTGCCAAGGGGTTCGACCTGGATGTGGCCTATTTCACCGACGTTGCGGTTCTGGCCGAGAAACACCTTGCCCTTGGTGATGATGCCCGAGCCCGTCCCCTGGTGGACACTCACCAGGATGGAGTCCATGCAGTCGCGGGACTCGCCGAAGAAGTGTTCGGCCAGCGCCAGCGAACGGGTGTCGTTGCCCACGTAGCAGGGGAGGTTGAAGTGGTGCTCCAGGAGCTTGGCGAGCCCCAGGTTGCGGATCTGGTAGGTGGGGGTGTAGATGACCATGCCGGATTCCGGGTTGACCAGACCCGGCATGGTCAGCGCGATGCTGATGAGGTTGCGGCTGCGATCCTGATTGGCGTCGATGAAGGCGCCAATCTCCCGCAGCAGCATGTCCACCACCGGTTGCTGCTCGATCTCGGTCACCTGGGTGATGTGCTGATCGAGCTCCTTGCCGTCGAGGTCATACAGGGAGAGCTGCAGGTAGCCGCGACCCAGCTTGGCGGACACAAACTGGAAGCGATGCTTGATGGTGGTCAGGGAGATGGCGCGGCGCCCGCCAGTGGAGGCTTGCGGCGAGGTTTCCCTGATGAGACCGTGCTCGATCAGTTGCCGGGTTATCTTGGTCACGCTGGCCGGGGCCAGCTGACTCAACTCGGCAATTTTGACCCGCGAGATGGGCCCCTGCAGGTCAATGAGGCGATAGACGACCGCACTGTTTACCTGCTTGATAAGATCTACGTTTGCTATTTGTCCGCCAGTCATAGTGTCACTGTGTTGTGTAGTGTCCGTTAACCACGGTCCCGCAGACCGCGAAGGCCTGATCAAAGACGGTGAGGTTGGCAATTTTTCCGACCTGGATACTACCGAGACGCGAGTCCCATCCAATGGCGCGAGCGGGGTAAAGGGTGGCCATTCTCAGTGCTTCGTCGAGCGGCAATCCGACCTGTTTGACCAGATTTTCCACCCCTTCGATCATGGTGAGGGCGGAGCCGCCGAGTGTACCATTCTCATCGACGCACTGACCATCGCGGAAATAGACGGTTGCACCGCAAAAATCAAATTTCTCAAAGCCTTCCGGTGCGCCTGCCGCCGCGGTGGCATCGGTGACCAGCACCAGCCGCTCCCCCAGCATCCTGTGCGCCAGGCGCACGTTGGCCCAGTGTACGTGGTGGCCGTCGACGATGATGCCCGCATAGACATCCTTGCGATCGTAGATGGCACCGACCACGCCGGGCTCGCGACCGTTCAGGGTCGGAGTCATGGCGTTGTAGAGGTGGGTGGCAAAGCGCATGCCGTTGTCAAAGCCCGCCATGGCCTGGTCGTAGTTGGCGGCGGTGTGGCCGGCGGAGACCAGGATGCCGGCCTCCACCAGACGGCGGATGTGCTCGGGCTTGTTGCGCTCGGGTGCCAGGGTGATCTTGGCGATGGCGTCCGCGTTGTCGCAGAAGAAGTCGATCATCTCGTCGGCGGGCTGGCGGATCTGTTCGGCCGGGTGGATCCCCTTGCGCTTGAGGTTGGTGTAGGGCCCTTCCAGATGGACGCCAAGCACCTCGTTGGGGTGGGCGGCCATGTAGTCGCGGGTGACGGCGACGGCCTGCTTCATGTCCGCATCCGGGCTGGTGATCAGGGTCGGCAGGAAGCTGGTTGTCCCGGATTTCAGGTTGGCCGCCTGCATGGTGGCCAGGGTGTCCGTGGTGATGTGACCGTTAAACATGACGCCACCGCAGCCGTTGAGCTGGACGTCGATAAAGCCGGCGCTGAGGTTGGCGCCCTGGAGGTCAATCTGCTCGATGCCGGCGGGCAGTTCTGCCTGGCGGGAGATGGCGACAATCTTGTCGCCATCGATGACCACGCCATAACCGGTCAGCACGCAGCTGCCGGTGTAGAGAGTGCAATTAGTCAGAGCGTACATGGGAGCTCCTCAGAGGTGCTTGATATTGTCGGCTTCCAGTTGCTGGAAGTAGCGCACCGTCTTGACCTTCAACTCCATGGTGGAAGGTTCGTCGCACACCACTATCCCTTTCGGATGCAGCTGCAGGGTGGAGATGGTCCACATGTGGTTGACGCTGCCCTCCACGGTGGCCTGCAGGGCCTGGGCCTTGGCGTGACCGACCACCAGGATCAGGATCTCTTCGGCGTCCATCAGGGTGCCGACACCCACGGTCAGGGCCAGCTTGGGCACCTGCTCCATGTCGCCGCCAAAGAAGCGGGAGTTGGCGATGCGGGTGTCTTCGGTCAGGGTCTTGACCCGGGTACGGGAAGCCAGGGAAGAGGCCGGTTCGTTGAAGGCGATGTGGCCGTCATTGCCGACGCCACCCATGAACAGGTGGATCTTGCCGTAGGACTTGATCTTGTCTTCGTAGCGCTGGCACTCGGCCACCAGATCCTCGGCGTTGCCATTGAGGATGTTGATGTTTTCCGGGCGAATGTCCACGTGATTGAAGAAGTTGTTGTGCATGAAGCTGTGGTAGCTCTCCGGGTGTTCCTTGGGCAGCCCCACGTACTCGTCCATGTTGAAGGTGACCACGTTCTGGAAGCTCACCTCGCCGGCTTTATGCAGCTCAATCAGGCGCTTGTAGGTGTTGAGCGGGGTGCCGCCAGTGGGCAGACCCAGCACGAAGGGGCGCTCGGCAGTGGGTTTGAACGCATTGATGCGGTCAACGATGTAACGGGCAGACCAGAGACCCACCTGGCTGGCAGACTTCAACGGGATCAGGCGCATTCTATATACCTCAGTACGGTTGCCGCACAGGGAGTGACGGCAAGGGACCAGACACGGATTCAAGTTGTTTTATAGCGTAAATAAAGATTGCGAACTAAGCCACATCTATCGGCTACCTTTATCTCTGTTGAGTGATAATGATCACGAAAGCTGGTTTATTAATTTGCGCAGCGAAATAAAACACATAGACTGCCAATCAAGCCTTGATGGCTTATGCGTCGAACGTGATAAGCACTTAATTTCTAGAAAAACACCAACTAAGGAGAGGAACCGTGAACATTCTCGGTTATTTGCAAAAGATCGGCCGTGCCCTGATGGTGCCGGTAGCGGTATTGCCTGCCGCCGCGATCCTGATGGGGATTGGCTACTGGATTGACCCGAACGGTTGGGGTGGCGGAAGCCCTCTGGCTGCGTTTCTGATCAAGGCGGGCGCCGCCATCATCGACAGTATGCCCATTCTGTTCGCCGTCGGCGTCGCTTACGGCATGTCCAAGGATAAAGACGGTTCCGCCGCGCTGGCCGGTCTGGTCGGCTTCCTGGTGGTCACCACTCTGCTGAGCCCGGGCGCCGTGGCCCAGATCAAGGGTATCCCGGCCGACCAGGTGCCGGCAGCCTTTGCCAAGATCAGCAACCAGTTCGTCGGCATCCTGTGTGGTGTCATCGCCGCTGAGCTCTACAACCGCTTCAGCAGCGTGGAGCTGCACAAGGCGCTGGCCTTCTTCTCCGGTCGTCGTCTGGTGCCGATCGTGACCTCCGTGGTGATGATCGTCGTCTCCTTCATCCTGATGGCCGTCTGGCCGGTCATCTACGGTGGCCTGGTGAGCTTCGGTGAATCCATCGTCAGCATGGGCTCCACCGGTGCCGGCATCTATGCCTTCTTCAACCGTCTGCTGATCCCGGTCGGTCTGCACCACGCCCTGAACTCCGTGTTCTGGTTCGACGTGGCCGGCATCAACGACATCCCGAACTTCCTGGGTGGCCAATCCTCCATCGACGCCGGCAAGGCTGTCGTGGGCGTGACCGGCATGTACCAGGCCGGCTTCTTCCCCATCATGATGTTCGGTCTGCCGGGTGCCGCACTGGCCATCTACCACAGCGCGAAGAAAGAGAACAAAGAGAAGGTTGCGTCCATCATGATCGCTGCCGCCTTTGCCGCCTTCTTCACCGGGGTGACCGAGCCGCTCGAGTTCTCCTTCATGTTCGTGGCGCCGGTACTGTACGTCATCCACGCCCTGCTGACCGGTATCTCCGTGTTCATCGCAGCCTCCATGCACTGGATCGCCGGTTTCGGCTTCAGCGCCGGTCTGGTGGATATGGTGCTCTCCAGCCGCAACCCGCTGGCGACCCAGTGGTACATGCTGCTGGTACAGGGTCTGGTCTTCTTCGGCCTCTACTACGTGGTCTTCCGCGCCGTGATCGCCAAGTTCAACCTGAAAACCCCGGGTCGTGAAGATGACGAAGCCGTGCCGGTACAGGCTCAAACCACCGACCGCACCGAGCTGGCCAAGCAGTATCTGGAAGTGCTGGGTGGTCAGGACAACCTGGTGACCATCGACGCCTGCATCACCCGTCTGCGTCTGACCCTGAAAGACCGCAGCATCGTTGACGAGCGCAAGCTCAAAGCCCTGGGCGCGGCCGGTGTGGTCAAGCTCGGTGAGCAGAACCTGCAGGTGATTCTGGGCCCATTGGCCGAGATCATCGCCGGTGAGATGAAAGCCCTGCGTTAATCGAGCGACTCGCTCACCTCAAGTCTAAGTCCATTGTTGACATAACTAAGGGCCCCGCCTCGGGGCCCCATATAAAAAAAGCCAAGAAAATCCAACCTTTACTTCAAATGAGAGCAGCAGTTATGAACTTGAAACATTCTCTGTTAGCCATTGCCATGTCTACCGTTTTCGCCGGTCCCGCACTTGCAGCCGATGCTGCCAGGCAAGCGGTGGTCGACGCCCTCGCCAGCAACCTCGTCGTCAAGTACGAAGTCGTCACCAATGACGGTGCCGGCGCCGGTCTTGACTGCCAGGCCCTGGGCTCCGAGTGGGCAAGCTGCGGCGTTGCCAAGCTGCACCTGACCAATACCGGTGCCGACGTCACCTCCAAGGACTGGAGCATCTATGTCTCCTCCATCCGCCGCATCCAGCGGGTGGACAACGACCAGTTCACCATCACCCACCTGACCGGCGACCTCTATCGTTTGACGCCGACCGAGAAGTTCCAGGGCTTTGCCAAGGACGCCACGGTCGAGGTGCCCCTGGTGGTGGAATACTGGGTATTGTTCGAATCTGACATCATGCCGAACTGGTATGTCGCCAGTGAAGGGGCCGAGCCGAAAGTGCTGGCCAGCATGAGCAACATCGACGATGCCAGCACCTACGAGAAGCCGATGCCGGCCGATGGCTGGAAGCGCACCAAGGATGACAACAACATCCTGATGAACAGCGAGACCCGTTTCGCCGCGAACCAGACCAGTACCCTGCTGCCTGCCGGCAAGATTGACGACCGCATCCTGCCAAGCCCGATGAAGCAGGTGGTCAAGGCCGGCCCGCAAGTCGACTTCTCCACCATCAAGCTCAATGCCCTTGACCTGCCGAGCGATCGCGCCGAGGCCCTGAAGGCGCAACTGACCAAGCTGGGTGTTACCCTCTCCGACACCGGCTACCCGGTCACCATCAAGCTCGGCAGCAAGCTCAAGCAGGCCGAAGGCTACGACATGACCATCGGCCAGAAGGGCACCGTCATTCAGGGGCACGACGTTGACGGCGCCTTCTGGGGCGCCCAGTCTCTGATCTCTCTGCTGGGCGTTGACGACAAGCTGGTGAGTCAGATGAGCGTCGAGGATGCGCCGCGCTTTGAATACCGGGGCATGCAGACCGACGTGGCCCGTCACTTCCGAAGCCCGGAGACCATGAAGAAACTGGTGGATCAGATGTCCGCCATGAAGCTCAACGTGCTGCACCTGGGGCTGACCAACGATGAAGGCTGGCGTCTGGAGATCCCGGGCCTGCCGGAGCTGACCGACGTCGGCAGCCAGCGTTGCCATGACGAGTCCGAAACCAAGTGCCTGATGCCGCAGCTCGGCTCCGGCCCCACCAGCGACAACCAGGGCTCCGGTTTCTACAGCAAGGCGGACTACATCGACCTGGTACGCTATGCCAAGGCGCGCGGTGTGACCGTGATCCCCGAGATCAACATGCCGGCCCACGCCCGTGCCGCCGTGGTCTCCATGGAGGCACGCTACAAGCGTCTGATGAGCGAGGGCAAAGAGGCCGAGGCGAACCAGTTCCGTCTGACTGACCCGGCCGATACCTCCAACGTCACCTCGGTGCAGTTCTACGACAAGATGTCCTTCATCAACCCCTGCCAGCCGGGTGCCGCCACCTTCGTGGCCAAGGTGATGGATGAAGTGGCCCAGATGCACCAGGCCGCCGGCCAGCCGCTGACCGCCTGGCACTACGGTGGTGACGAGGCGAAGAACATCATGCAGGGCGGTGGTTACCAGGATCCGGCCGTCACCAAGAAAGAAGAGCTGGTGGCATGGAAGGGCAACGTCGACTCCAGCAAGCAGGACAAGCCGTTCGGCAAGTCCCCGATGTGCCAGAAGATGATCGACGATGGCAAGATCAAGGACGTGGCCGAGCTGCCGGTCTACTTTGCCAAGGAAGTGAGCGAGATGGTCAAGGGTCACGGCTTCTCCACCCTGCAGGCGTGGGAAGATGGTCTGAAATACGCCAACAGCGCCAAGGACTTCGCCACCGACAACACCCGTGTCAACTTCTGGGAAACCCTCTACTGGGGTGGCTTCAACGAAGCGATGAAGTGGGCGCACAAGGGTTATGACGTGGTGCTCTCCAACCCGGATTACCTCTACTTCGACTTCCCGAACGAGGTACACCCGGCCGAGCGTGGCTACTACTGGGCAACCCGCTTCAACGACACCCGCAAGGTGTTCGCCTTCGCCCCGGAAAACCTGCCGCAGAACGCCGAGACCTCGGTTGACCGCGACGGCAACGCCTTCGTGGCCAAGGGTGACCAGGATCCGGTCAAGTTCAAGGGGATCTCCGGTCAGCAATGGAGTGAAACCGTGCGCACCGATGCCCAGTACGAGTACATGGTCTACCCGCGCATCTTCTCCGTGGCCGAGCGCGCTTGGCACAAGGGCGGCTTCGAGCTCGATTACGTGAAGGGTCGCGAGTTCTCCGGCACCACCAAGCACGTGAACAAGGCCACCCTGAACAAGGAGTGGAACCAGTTTGCCAACGTGCTGGGTCAGCGCGTGCTGCCCAAACTGGACCAGGCCGGGGTGGAATATCGCCTCTCCGTACCGGGTGCCAAGGTGGTGAACGGTGTGCTGGAAGCGAACGTGGATCTGCCGGGTCTGCCCATCCAGTACAGCCTGGACGGCACAACCTGGACTGCCTACGACGCTGCCGCCAAGCCGACCGTGGATGGCAAGGTCTGGCTGCGTACCACCAGCTTCGATGGCAAGCGCACCAGCCGCGTCACCGAGCTGAACTGATAGCTAGCCTTCAATCCATAACGCAAGGTGGGTCGCAAGACCCGCCTTTCCCAAGGTCGATGGCCATCGGGTTTGGGAAAGGTTGACTCTGCGTGTGAACCTTTGTTGTGTGTGTTTTGTCTGTTTTTCATCACTTGAGACCCCGCCCCGTGCGGGGCTTTTTTTGACCAGGATCTCTGCAATTTCTCCCGTTTCGCCGTTTTTGGTGCGCCAATGACCCGAATTGGCCAAATTCAGGTTGAGGCAGGGCGCGTAATGAGGGATCATACCCGGCTTGACGGCGGGGGTATGAGGGTGCCAGCCGGCACAACGTCCGCCAGTGACGCATTTTTGAGGTGAGCCATGAGTCAGGCGAACAGCCCAACTAACTTTATTCGTCAGATCATTGATGAAGATCTGGCCAGCGGTAAGCACACCACAGTACACACCCGTTTCCCGCCAGAACCAAATGGCTATCTGCATATTGGTCATGCGAAATCTATCTGCCTGA
>SKEK01001519.1_pt1 | contig 10081 bp, 5 predicted proteins | sample 4826761 | NCBI WGS metagenome assembly SKEK01 (sample SAMN11008811, study PRJNA524170) | human gut metagenome | biome: Human fecal sample; material: Feces; isolation source: fecal sample from pouch patient p32 | host: Homo sapiens | place: Israel: Tel-Aviv | collected 2015-10-13 | reverse complement strand
GTCTTGTTTATGCTACTTTAGTGCGCACTTCCTTCGGTATCAATTTCAGACCCTTCTTGAATATGCTGTAGGGGGTCTGACCTTCCATCATCCTGCCCTGATGTGGCCGCTGGGTGTTGTAGTGTTCCAGATAGCTATCCAGGTCTGTCTGCATCTGCTCCACTGACTCAGAGCAAGTCGTTCTCCCCTTGATACGGAAGTGTTCATCCAGCAAGGTTCGATGTAGCCGCTCGATAAAGCCGTTGCTCTGCGGCCTGCGCACCTTGGTTGTCCGGTGCTCAATCCCCTCCAGTTGCAGGAACAGCTCGTAGGGATGATGGTCAGGGCGCCCGCAGAACTCACGCCCATTGTCCGACAGGATGGTATAGGCCCGTGCCTCATGGGTTTCAAAGCATGGCAGCACCGTTTTGTTGAGCACATGGACCGAGGTAATGGGCAGCTTGCTGGTGTAGAGCCGCCCCCAGGTGTGGCGGCTATAGCAGTCCAGCACGGTATCAGGAATTAGTTGGCAACTAGACTCAATTCGCAGAAGTGATGGTGCTTTAACTTCCGGCTTAGCTTCAGAGTGATGGCTAGCGTTATAATCCCTTTTTTACTGCAGTCATGATGAGCTAAAGCTATGTCATTAAAAGAAATTGCCAAGAATCTTGGCTTATCAATTACCACCGTCAGCCGTGCGTTGAATGGCTATGACGATGTCGCGGAAGAGACCCGTCAGCGCATTCAGGCAGAAGCAGACAGACTTGGCTATCGCCCTAACATGATGGCGAGACGGTTAAAAATGGGCAAAATTGACGCTATTGGTCTGGTTTGTCCATCAGGTTCGCTGCACCACAGCAATGGCATGCTGCTTGAGATGATCACTGAGATTAGCCATGAGCTTGCGCAAAAGGAGATCGATCTGTTGCTTATTGCTGATGAAAGTGAAACTGGCTCTAGTAATCTAAAACGGCTGTTACAAGGGCGCCGGGTTGACGCCTTCATCGTTGCGCATACCTTGAATGATGATCCTCGTCTGAAGCTTCTGCAGCAGCACCATTTTCCTTTTATCGCCCTAGGGCGTAGTGAGCTGACGCGTCCCTATGCCTGGTTTGACTTTGACAATTATCAGGGCACCGCTATCGCAACCCAGCATCTGCTTCAGTTGGGACATCAGCGCATTGTCTTGCTAAAAGAAGATTCACACCAAACCTATGTGATGCAGCGTCATGCGGGCTATATAGATGCAATGAATGCCGCCGGGATTGCTGTGCCTGTAGATGCTGTGATTACTGTACCGGACTCTCGGCGTTTTGGTTACTTGATGACCAAGTCTCTATTGGAAAAGAACGAACCACCAACGGCCATTATCACCACGACCAGTATGCTGGGCGATGGTGCCGCGCAGGCACTGGTGGAGGCAGGGGCATTGAATGGCCAGGTAGCACTGATTGTCTACGATGGTTTGCCGGCTGATTCACTGGTTACCGAAGATGTCAGTGCCATCATTCAAGCAACGCGGCGCGAAGTTGGCCAACAGATTGCCAACATGGTGTTGGATCTGCTTTCTGGCCGCCCGCTTAGCGCATTACAGGTTCTCTGGTTGCCGCAATTACGCCTCGGTAACACCTCCTATCCTCCATTATTTGGCACTGTTAGCTCTGTTATTGCGAAAACGTAGCCGGGTATGCACTGATACTCTTCTGCGTAGGAAATGGCGCATAGTTGTGCCAGTTTCTGTTGGTACATTCTTCATAATTCACTCTGTGAACAAGGCTGAAGTGCACAGCGCCAATATCAACAATCCTGGCGTTGTTTCCCAAGTCAGGGAGTTTTTTTCCCACATCAGCCAGCATGCCATGACTTCCCCAGTATTAGGTGACAGCTACACTCTGGGTTTTCTGAGAGGCATACCCAGGGTATTCAGTTTGTTTATCGTGCTCACATACGCCATCACTTCTCTTACCTGACGGTTGTATTTTCGTAGCGTGATTTTGCCCACCATCAACTGTTTGAACCGCGACATCGCTGTTTTTGCCAACAAGCGACGGTGATACGCCTCTTTGAGTGCTGCCGGTAGACCACTGTCACCGTGCGGGCCCGCTTGCTGACACAGCTATAGTCCGGTGCGCACAACGGCACATTCATCATCTCGAACAGGGAGTCGAGTGGTCTCTTAGTAGCCCGCAGAGTGAGGCTGAAAATCCCCTTGAGCATCAGGAAGGCACAGATGGTCTGGTCAGTGTAAAGCGGGCTACGGCATCGCCGCCCATGATGGTCGTGGTGGAAGCAGTTGTTCATGGCGGCGGCATCAACCCAGAAGGTGAGTGAACCACGGTTAATCAAAGACTTATTGTATTTAGGCCAGTTAGTGATTTGGTGAAGCTACGTGCCCATGATGCAGACTTGAAGAGGATGGTGGTGCTCAGATCAACAAGTCCTCAGTTAGTGCCATTCAAGACGCATCGATTTGGGAAACAACACCAACAATTCTATTACCGTGATTGGTATGTATCAGATCCGTGCGCCGCAGTGTTGTGTCCATTCAGTGGTTGACCTTCACAAAACGAGCTCCCAAAAGACCCAATTTTTAGTGAGGTTCCTCACATAGCTCCTGTCCTGCTATCGAAAAACACCCCATAGATCACACATTCGAAACGTTTTCGATGAAATCCGAAACGTTTCGGGTTGAGAATGCTGGTAAGTTACAGGAGGAAAACCTATGAATTCGCCGATTGTTCGCTTGCAAAGCCTTACTACTGATCTGGTGATCCGTTGCCACCCTCGTGCAGAGATACTTTACTGGGGGCCTCATCTGCAGCACTTTTGTGCCGACGATATAGTCAGCCTACAGCGACCTGTCGCCAATGGGCGTTTAGATGTCGATACCCCAATCACTCTTGCTGCTGAAACGGGTACAGGTCTGTTCGGTTCCCCTGGGGTTGAGGGGCATCGACAGGGACAGGATGCTTTTCCGGTGTTTGATACCGAAGTAGTCAACGTGCTTGATGATGGTGTAGTGATCAAAGCGCGTGATGCCATTGCCGGGTTGCTACTGACCAGTGAGCTGAAGCTGCATCCACAGACAGGGAGCTTGCAAGTTCGCCATGGTCTGACCAACCTGTGCGCGACACCATGGCAGTTACATCGTTTTGCAGTGACGCTGCCAGTACCGGTAAAGGCAACTGAGGTGATGGCTTTTCATGGTCGTTGGATCCGCGAATTCCAGCCGCACCGTCTGCGCCTCGAGCATGGCGGCTATCTGCAGGAGAATCGTCGTGGCCGCACCTCCCACGAATACTTTCCTGGGCTTGTGATGGGCGAGGAGGGCTTTAGCGAGCAGCAAGGGGAGGTGTGGGGAGCCCATCTTGGTTGGAGTGGCAATCATCGCATGCGCGCCGATGTGAAGACTGATGGTCGCCGTCTGCTTCAGGCCGAGGCGCTCTATTTCCCTGGGGAGATTGAGATTGCCGAAGGAGATACCTTTCATACACCGTGGCTTTATGCTGGCTATGCAGCCAACGGTCTCAACGGCATGAGCCAGGCGTTTCATCGCTACTTGCGCCAAGAAATTGTCCGCTTTCCACACGATAAGCCGCGCCCTGTGCATTTGAATACCTGGGAGGGTATCTATTTTGATCACGATCCTGCCTACATCATGCGCATGGCCAGTGCGGCCGCTGAGGTCGGTGTAGAACGCTTCATCATCGACGATGGTTGGTTCCGTGGTCGTGCTCATGATCGAGCTGCTCTCGGCGACTGGTATTTGGACGAGCAAAAGTATCCAAATGGTCTGATGCCGGTAATTAACCATGTTCGCCAATTGGGTATGGAGTTTGGTATCTGGTTCGAGCCAGAGATGATTAACAAGGATTCGGATCTCTACCGCGAGCATCCAGAGTGGTTGATGGCCCTGCCCGGTTATCAACAACCATCGGGTCGCTACCAGTATGTACTCGATCTGAGCAATGACGAGGTGTGCACCTACTTACAGAATCGTCTGACCACGATTTTGGCGGAGTATCCCGTCGACTACATCAAGTGGGACATGAACAGAGAGCTGGTGCAGGCCTGTCATCAGGGCCGTTCCTCGGCAAATACTCATACAGTCAGGTTCTACCACCTGCTGGATGTGCTGCGTGAACGTTTCCCACATATAGAGATCGAATCCTGTGCCTCTGGCGGCGGTCGTATCGATTACGAGGTGCTCAAGCGTTCTCATCGTTTTTGGGCGTCCGACAATAACGATGCGCTGGAGCGCCAAACCATTCAACGTGGGATGAGCTATTTTTTCCCACCGGAAGTGATGGGCGCGCACATCGGCGGCAGCCGCTGCCATGCCACCTTCCGTCAGCACAGCATCGAATTTCGCGGTCTGACCGCACTGTTCGGCCACATGGGCATTGAGCTTGATCCGGTAAAAGCTGATGCACACGAATTGGCTGGGTTTCACAAATATGTGGCGCTGCACAAACAGTGGCGTGACCTGATCCACCATGGTGACTTCTGGCGTCTCGATATGCCTGACTCAACACTGCAGTGTCAAGGTGTGGTTAGTGCCGGGCAGGATCGGGCTCTGTTTCTGGTCGCCCAACTTACGATGCCCGATTACACCCTGGCTGGTGTGCTGCGTATCCCAGGGTTAGAGCCTGCGGCGCGCTATCGGGTTAGGCTGCTAGATCACCCCAATATCCGTCCTGTGCTAGAGGGAGGACACAACATGCGTGTCTTGCCAGCGTGGATGGATACACCGATCACTATCAACGGCGAATGGTTGTCACAGGCTGGGTTGGCGTTGCCGGTTATGGATCCGGAAAGTGCCATTCTGATTGGATTGGAAAGGATTTAAGCGCTTGGGTGGGTGCCTAGCACCCACACTGACCACTATCTTGGATGAGGTAAATTGTATGACAACCAGTAAGACTCATGGTGACAAGTGCACCTACTGGGACAACCGCAACTTTTGGATCTTCAGTGCGATCATCTTTCTGTACTTCTTTATCATGGCCACTTGTTTTCCATTTCTGCCGATCTGGCTGTCGGAGATTATTGGCTTGAACAAGAGCGATACAGGGTTGGTATTTTCTTCCATATCCCTGTTCGCCATCCTATTTCAACCCATAATGGGGATGGTTTCGGATAAACTGGGATTGAAGAAACACCTGCTGTGGGTGATCTCTATCCTCTTGTTCTTTTTCGCCCCTTTCTTTATCTATATCTTCGCTCCTTTGCTGAAGCACAGCATCATATTGGGCGCCACTATTGGTGGCATCTATATCGGTGTCGTATTCTCAGCTGGATGTGGAGCGGTTGAAGCCTATGTTGAAAAAGTGAGCCGACAGAGTCTGTTTGAATATGGGAAGGCCCGTATGTTCGGCTGTTTCGGTTGGGGTATCTGTGCCACGAGTGCAGGTTTGCTATTTAATATCGATCCCACTTTGGTGTTCTGGATGGGCTCATTCGCGGCATTGCTGATGATGAGCCTACTAGCCCTAGCCAAGCCGCAGCAAAACCAGACTGCTCAGGTGCTCCAAGCAATAGGTGCAAACCAGAGCGAGTTTTCCATGAAGATGGTGTTGGACCTTTTCCGCATGCCTAAGATGTGGATGTTCGTACTCTATGTGATTGGTGTGGCCTGTATCTACGATGTGTTTGACCAGCAGTTTGCCACCTTTTTCAAGGGCTTCTTCAGCTCACCGGAGCAAGGAAACAAGGTATTTGGTTATGTAACCAGTGCCGGAGAATTGGCTAACGCAATGATCATGTTTTGTGCGCCGTGGGTTATCAATCGAATTGGAGCCAAGAATACACTGCTTATCGCCGGTGCTATCATGACGATGCGCATCATCGGTTCGTCATTTGCTTCTTCTGTATATGAAGTGGTGCTATTAAAAATGCTACATGCCCTTGAGGTACCATTCCTGCTGGTCGGTGCGTTCAAGTACATCAATATGGCTTTCGATGTTCGTCTGTCGGCTACTGTGTACTTAATTGGCTTTCAGTTTGCCAAGCAATGTGGCGCTATCTTTTTCTCCGCCTTTGCTGGGCATATGTATGACCAGGTCGGTTTCCAGCAAACCTATTTGATCTTAGGTTTGTTTACCTTAAGCATTACATTCCTTTCGGCTTTTACCTTGAGCAGTGGACCACGGCGCGACCCACAGCCAAAAATGATGACAATACTCAGCTAGATAGTGGTGTTTTGACCGCCTGCTTGGGGGCAATCCGCAGCAGCTAATATAATGTCAACACAATGTTGTTATAAGTTGGCAATGAGTCTGAGAAGGTCTTTATGTTAGCTAAAATGGCTTCTAATAAACCAAGTAGGAATTTATATAAGAAGTCAGATAGGCTAAAAAGTTACTGAAGCTCAGTCTTGGCTTGATAATATCAAGCTGTGCAGAAAGAGGTAAAAAATATAGAAGGAGGCGGCCATATGGCCGCCTCCTTCTTGTAATATCAGCTATTCACCAGCCACAAACTTAGCCCACGTATCCATCATGGGCCGACGTTGGTCCAGCAGGTCAGTCCTGTGGTATGCAGCTTCGACCTTGTTCTGCACGGAATGGGCTAACGCTCGTTCAGCAAGATCTCTTGCATAGCTCTGCTCACTGCACCAGTCCCGAAAACTCGAACGAAAGCCATGTGCTGTTGCGACGCGCCCAGGGGTTGTACTTTGGGCATCCAGGCGCCGGAGTAGACTGGTCATCGCCATATCGGTGAGTGGTATCTGTTTCCGTGGAGAAGGGAACACCCATTCACTATGTAATCCTTCTACTTTTTCCAGAACGGTGATGGCTTGAAGAGATAATGGAACGCGATGTGTGACTTGCGTCTTCATCCTGTCAGCAGGAATGGTCCAGATGGCTGTATTCAGGTCGAGTTCTTCCCAGCGCATATTCCTCGCTTCTCCAGATCGACAGGCAGTGAGTATCACAAATGAGAGCAGGGCTCGGCTAACATCAAATCTCTCTGAGTTGGCCAAATGCTCCTGGTAGAACTCTGGGAGCAGACGCCAATCCATAGCAGGCTGATGTTGGGTTCGAATGGTTTTACTGGGTTGTTGCGGCAGGAGCTTATCTACCACATCGACTGGGTTAGCAGGGCAGAACCCATTCGCCCAAGCCCAAGCCATGACGGCATGCAGCCGCTGTTTCACTCTGGTTGCGGTTTCCGGGATCGTTAACCAGATAGGCTGTAGTACACGTGCAATCAGGGCTGGAGTAATTGAATCAATAGGCTGTTGTCCGATAACAGGGAAGGCGTATTGCTCCAGGGTGGAGATCCACTGCTTACCGTGTTTGGGATTGCGCCAGCCAGGGAGTAGCTGTTGGTGAACCTGGCGAGCTGCAATTTCGACAGTGGGTATCGCTGGTTTAGTGGCTTCTGCTTTCTTCATATCCAAGGGGTCTAGCCCTTTGGACAGTTGCTCACGCATCAGACGAGCCTGGTTACCTGCATCTGCAACCGAGACTTCCGGGTAGGAACCCAAGCCAGCATTGCGGCGTTTGCCGGTAATGGGACTGACATATCGTAACACCCATTTGCCCTTTCCTTTTATTGTTGATGGATGAAGCGCCAGGCCCGTGACCCCACCATGGGGTAGTGGTTTGTCTTCAGGCTTCAGGTTGCGGGCCTTAGTGTCAGTGAGTGTTGCCATGATGCCTCTTCTTGTTGAAATCAGTATGCCACCCAGTATGCCACCCAGTATGCCATTGCATATGGGGTATAGTGGTGTGTCATTGAAAGAGATTGGACGGGGTTTTGTTTTAAGTGTTTGATAATGCGGTGTTACTTGTACATTTATGAATGAGATTGGATGGTTTTATGGCGGGCTGTCTCTCCGCCATTTATTCCCCTCAAGCCCGCGCCCGTCGCGGGTTTGTCATTTCTACTGTCCATCCCCCGGCTCAGCTATCTCCCAATGTCTTTTCCGATTTGGGGCCTGTGGTCACGGGGTCGCGAAGTCTCACCCCATTCTCTCGAATGTCTATTCACCTGATTAGCCACTTGCCGGCCCAGTCAGGTCTCCCGGGGTCATCACCAACATGGTGATGGGGAATGGGCCCGCACCTGCAGGGTCATCTGGGCGACCCCGCGAGCTCAGCCATCGCGATCCCCCTGATAGGCGCAGAAAGCCTGCTAGTAGATGTGTCCAGAGCTCGCTATTGGTGCTTGGTTTTCTATCCCGCAGCCATCATCAAAGCAACGTGGCTGCGGGTTGGAGACTCATGCCTTGCGGCTGGCGAGCTGGCGAAGGCGCTGGGTGCTCTGGTGCAGACTCTGGTGCTGCACCTCGTTCAGGGCGCAGTGCTTGAGCACGTACTCGGCGCTGGCCACCACCGTCTTCCAGCGCGGTGCCTTGGGCAGGGTGTCGAGGTTCAGGTACTTGTCGAGGGTGCGGGTCTGGGGACTGGAGCGGTCCATGTAGACCCGCCACAGCTTGCTCTTCTCCGCCAGCACTATCTTGCCCTTGCCGGTGCTCTGCTGCCAGGTCTCCAGGGTGAGACGCATGGTGTCCACCAGGGCGCGGCGCAGAGGTTCGTCATCCTGCTGGCGAATGAGATCGTCGGCCAGCGACCTGAACTCCCCTCCCAGCCGGCTCAGTTCCCCCAGCAACTGGCCATCCTCGATGATGGCCTGGCGAGAGAGGCTCTTGAGGGCGTTCTCCAGTGCAGCCATGCGATTGTCGTCCTGGCGCGGTTCGGTGCCAAGGGTCAGCGCATAGGCGTGCTGCCCCCCCAGGTTGATGGGCAGGGCGCGGGCGTTGAGGGTGTCTCGCTGGCCCGCCACCAGGAAGTCCAGCTCCCGCTCCGGCTGCGCGGTCATGTCGGGCCACTGGCTTGCCAGCGGGGCGGCCAGCCACTCGTCCAGCCTCTGCCCCTCCATGGCTTCCGGCTCCTGACCCAGCAGGCGCGCCAGGGCCCGGGAGGCAAACAGCACCCCTCCTTGCTCATCGAGGAAGACCATGGGGTCGGCCCCCTCGCCAAGCAGGGCGAGGAGCCGTTCCTGATCCTGGTGCAGTTGCTCCTGGAGCAGCAGACGGTGCTCTATCTCCTGTTTGAGCAGGCGGTTCTCCACCAGGGAGGCGCGCCCGGCGCTGGCCTCCAGCAGGGCTCTCACCCGGGCGAACAGCTCCTCCTTGCAGAAGGGTTTCACCAGATAGTCGTTGGCCCCGGCGTTGAAACCCTCTTCAATCTCCTTGGGCTGGTTGAGGGCGGTGAGCAGCAGCACCGGCAGCTTCTCCTTGGGGTGCTGCTGGCGCAGACGGCGGCAGACGTCGAAGCCCGAGAGGGTGGGCATCATCACGTCAAGCAGGATGAGATCCACCGGCTCCTGAGCCAGCTTGGTCAGGGCGTCGTGACCGTCGCTGCTGGGCAGGATGCGATAACCGCAGGGCTGCAGCAGGTGGCGCAGTATGTGCAAATTGATGGGCTCGTCATCCACCACCAGGATGACGGGGGCATCTTGCGGCGGGGGCGGCAGATCCTCGCTCTCCCAGTCCGGCAGGATGACGGGTTGCTGGCGCACCAGCTGGTGCTCTATCTGGCGGCTGTCGAGGGTCAGACTGCCCGCCTTGCCGCTGGCCAGCGGCAGGGTGAAGGCGAAGGTGGAGCCGACGCTCGGCTCGCTCTCCACGAACAGCTCCCCCCCCATGAGATGCACCAGCTGGCGGGTGATGGAGAGACCGAGGCCCGCTCCCTGCTTGCTCACTTCCGGGCTCATCTGCACCAGGGGCTCGAAGATGTGCTCCAGATGGTCCCTGGCGATGCCGATGCCGGTGTCGGTCACCTTGATGCGCAGGAAGTTGCCCTCCACCAGGGCGCTCAGCACCACCTTGCCCTGGGGGGTGTACTTGATGGCGTTGCCCACCAGGTTGTAGAGCACCTGCTCGAGGCGCTGCTCGTCCGCCAGCACAGGGGGCAGCTCGGCGGGGCTCTTGTCCACCAGGGTGAGGGGCTTGGCCTGCACCAGGTGCTGGCAGAGATCCAGCACCAGCCGGATGACCCCCTTGGAGGAGACCGGCTGGGGGTGGATCTCCAGCTGGCCGTAGCGCATCTGGTGATAGTCGAGCAAGTCGTCCACGAGGCGCGCCCGACCG
>SKEK01001518.1_pt1 | contig 10083 bp, 10 predicted proteins | sample 4826761 | NCBI WGS metagenome assembly SKEK01 (sample SAMN11008811, study PRJNA524170) | human gut metagenome | biome: Human fecal sample; material: Feces; isolation source: fecal sample from pouch patient p32 | host: Homo sapiens | place: Israel: Tel-Aviv | collected 2015-10-13 | reverse complement strand
CTGTCGGTGCCCTTGCTGGCGATCCCCTGGATCAAGTGGATCAGCTCGACCTACACGGTGACCACGAAGCGCATCATTACCCGCAAGGGCATCTTCACGCGCACCGGCCACGACCTGCCGCTCACGCGCATCTCCGACGTTCAGCTCGAGAAGAACTTCGACGACCGCCTCTTTGGCTGCGGCACGCTCGCCCTGCAGACCTCGGCGGACGATCCGTTGCTGCTGCGTGACGTCCCCAAGGTTGAGATGGTCCAGGTTGAAATCTCGAACCTGATCTTCCACGATATTCAGGGAGCCATCGACGCGGATCCGACGAGCTGATCACACCACGCCAAACCGCGTCCCCACATGCGAATAGACTGGTCTCATGTTCGATGTTCATGGTTTCGAATTGACGGTCTTTAAGCTCCTGATCGGTGTCACCCTGATCGTCCTCCACCTGCGCCTCACGGGCAAGCAGCGGACGGTCCAGCTGACACCGATCGACTTTATCGGGAACTTTATCCTCGGTGGCATTATCGGCGGTGTCATCTACAACCACGCAATCTCGTTCGCGGAGTACATCAGCTTCCTGCTCGTCACCTTTGGAATCATCTCGGGCCTGAACTACCTGACATCGAAGTTCATGTCGACCCGCTCGCTCGTGATGGGAAAGGCGTACACGATCATCGAGGGCGGGCGATTTACTCAGGACGCGCTCGACAACACGGATCACAAGCTCGACCCAGTCGAGTTTCTCGCAGAGCTACGCGGCATGGGCATCTTTTCACTGAGCGACATCAGCCTCGTACAACGCGAAGCCAACGGCTCCCTGACGGTACGGCGCAAGGGCGAGGGCGGCGTCAACTACGTCCTGGTGTCCAGTGGCCAGGTCGTGACCGACAACCTCGAGTTGGCTGGCCACAGCGAGGAATGGCTTCGCGGTGAATTGGAGCAGGCGGGTATCACCGACCTGGTCGACCTCTTCCTTGTTGAGCTCGACGCAGCCGATCGTCTGAACATCGTCGATCAGGAGGGGCAGACCGCCTCTGTGCGGATCTCGGATCCGAAGGCCGTGGAGGTGACGACGGTGACCGAGTTCCAGGCCCCGCACGAGCAGTCGGCGACGCTGGAGGACGTCATCCCCGAGGATGCGCGCGAGGGCGCCGCGAAGTCTGACGGCTGACCGTTCTCGCTCCTCATTCGCGTCTCCGGCTCCCCCGGCCTCGTCTCCGTTGACGAGGCCGGGGCCGTTTTGTGTCGGTCCGTGCACTTCGTGCTCCATCTTGGATGGCGGCGACCGGTACCGGCGAGGTAGGTCGAAATCATCCCCGTTGACGACTTCGACCTGTGCCACAGTTTACTCCACCCATTGACACGCCTCACAACGCATCACATGCGCTGCGACCTGCACGAACCCGCGGAAGATTGGTCGAAAACTAGCGTTTACCAGGAGAAATAGACCACCACAGACGAGCATCACATTTCGGTTACAAAGGTTGACCGACAATTGATGCGGGGGATGGAGGTCCCTCCAACGACTCCAGGCAACGAAGGCCCGTGGAATACAAAAAGCGCGAGGACACAGACCTGTCCTCGCGACTCTATTGTCGGGCTGGCGGGATTTGAACCCACGACCCCTTGACCCCCAGTCAAGTGCGCTACCAAGCTGCGCCACAGCCCGTATTCAGTTCGTCGCCGTGGCGACCTGTAGAACTATAGCGCATCTTGCCAAGGAGAGGCAAGCCGACCTACGTGCGCCGCGACACACTCGCGGCACGAAGGGCTCTCGCTGGATTCTCCCCACGCTGCATGTCAGAAAAACGGAACAAGTAAGTCGGCGCGCCGGAGGCGACAACACTATCCCCTTTCCACACAACATGCATCCACGAGAGTTTTTTCAATGACCAGTCGACGTCTTCTCTCTGTCACGGCAAGCCTTGCTCTGGCGGCCGCAGGCTTCAGCGCACCCGCAATCGTTGCGCAGGGACCTTCTGCTGTGGCGAGCCCGACGGTGAGTGCGTCTTCAAGCACTCCCGCCTATGCCCCTGCCGCGGTCACTGCAGGAACGCGAGCACAGACGCAGGCCGTGACGATGCCGACGAAACGCATCCGAATCCGTTCACGTTCCGATAACCCCGTCGTCACTATCATCTCGCTCGTGCTGGCAGTCCTCATCGTCGGGGGTGGCATCCTGGTACGTTACGCGATACTTAAGGCTACGCAGCGCAACTCGACCCCGCCGACGATGATCAACGGCCCCAACGGACCGCAGTACGGCGTCACACCAAGCACCTACGGCACCGCGAACTACCCGCGGGCGGGCGCGCCTCAGCCCGGCTCCCAGGTGTACGGCACCTGAGCGTACGGTAACCAGCAGTGCGGCTATCCGTCCAGCGGCGCGCAGGGCGGTCAAGGACCCTACGGAACGGGATTCTGACAGCCCCCAACGTGAGTGCCCCGCACCGTCAGGTGCGGGGCACTCACGTCAAGCGAGAGAACGTCTTAGCGCGACGCGTCGCGCTCAGCAAGATCGCGGTCAACGAAAACCAGGACGGCCTCGCAGACGCCATCGACATCGAGCCCCGTGGAGTCCACGGTTTCGACACCGGGAGCGGCCACCATGAACTCAGAGACCTGCGAATCAGCCTTATCGCGGCCCTCGACCTGAGCGCGAACAATTTCCATGTGTTCCGCGGTTGCATCGCCGTAGAGTTCGAGCGTCCGGCGACGCAGACGGGCCTCCTGATCGGCGAGCAACAGAACACGCACATCGGCGTCGGGGCAGACGACGGTCGTAATGTCGCGCCCCTCAGCGATCATGCCGGACCCCTCCTCGCGGGCCTCCATCATGCGACGACGCTGCTCCGTCGCCATCCACGCGCGCACGTCGAGATTCGTCGAAATGTGCTTGATCGCCAGGGCGATACGCGGCTCGCGAATCTCGAGTGTGATCTCACGATCCCCGATCCACACGTGCGGATCCGACGGATCCGACACGAGGCGCAGCGGCATGCGATCAGCTGCCGCGGCAACCGCCGCCGTGTCCTCCAGGTCGATGCCTTCGTCCAGGCAATACCACGTGAGCGCACGGTACATGGCACCCGTATCGAGGTAGCCGATGCCCAGACGGCTCGCCAAAGCCTTCGACACCGTGGACTTGCCCGAACCGGCCGGCCCATCGATGGCAATCGTCATGCCGACACGCGAAATCGCGTCTCGACGCATCGAGTCGTTCATCAAAACGTTCTCCTCACCGAGGTCGTTTAGTGGGTGATGAGTCGCCAACCCCGCTGTTGCAGGTCGGCGACGGCGCGGTCTGCAACCGCCGGGTCAATCATGACGCGGGCGACGCCTGCCTGTGCGCCCGCAGAGTGCTCCAAAACCAAGTCTTCGATGTTAATGTCTGCCTCGCCGAGCTCGCTGAAAAGCCTACCGAGAGCGCCCGGCTCATCGGGAATGAGCACCTCGATCTCGCGGTATCGAGACGGCGCACCGCCGTGCTTGCCGGGAATCCGGGAAACGCCTTGGTTACCCGCGGTCATCACCCGATTAATCGCACCCACGGAACCGCCACGCAGGGGACCAAGTTCAGCGGCCGCGTCGAGGTGCGTGAGCAAGTCATCGAGGTCAGCGCGTAGCTCGCGCAGGATGTGTGCGACCGGACCGGCATTGCCGGCCAGAATCGCCGTCCACAGGCGCGGGTCGGACGCCGCAATACGGGCGGTATCGCGCAGCCCCTGCCCCGCCAGACCCAGCGCCTGGGCGGGGGCATCAACAAGACGCGCGGCAAGCATCGACGACACCAGCTGCGGAACGTGCGACACGAGAGCGACGGCGTGGTCGTGCGTGCCCGCGTTCATCTCGAGAGGCACGGCACCGACGTCCGTTGCCAGCGCACGCGTAACCAGCACCGCTCGCGGCCACGTCGTCTCGTGTGCGACGATCACCCACGGGCGTCCGTAGAACAGGTCGGCATCGGCAGCGCCGGCACCGCTGCGCTCGCGACCGGCCATCGGGTGCGAACCGACGTAGCGCGAGGCTGCTTCGAGACAATCCTCGCGTTCCAATCCGCGCAGGACATCCGCAACGACCGCATCCTTCACCGAGGCGACATCGGTGACGATCGCATCGGGAAAACGCAGCAGCGACTCGACGATCACGCGATCAGCGACATCCGGGGGCGTCGCGACGACGACAACGGAGGGTGCCTTGTAGGACGGCGTATCCGAGCCACAGTCACTCGGGCGCACCCCGGCCTCGGCGAGGACGTCACCGAACGCCTGCCCGGCACCCACGTCGGAGGCCAGGTGCAGCGAGGTGGGCGAGGCGTCCTCGAGATAGACGCGCACACCCCCGGCCCGCAGCGCCAGGCCCAGCGACGCACCCAGCAGACCCGATCCAATGATGAGGACAGGCCCCGCCGTTTGCGCGACGCGCGCGCCGACGCCGTCAGAGGTGCTCACAGTCCAACGGCCCCGTACAGTGCGCTCAGCGCGTTGCCCTTCACGCGGCGGGTCGTGCCCTGCTTGAGGTGATCGAGAGAGATCGGACCGAAGCCCGTGCGAACCAGCTCGCGCACCGGGTAGCCGACAGCCTCCATCATGCGGCGCACGAGGCGATTGCGGCCCTCGTGCACGACGATCTCAACGGTGGTGATGTCGCCGTAGGTGTCGACGATGCGGAAGGAGTCAACCTTGATCGGGCCGTCCTCCAGCTCAATGCCGTTCATGAGGGTGCGCTTGACGCCGGGCTTGACCTCGCCGTGCAGACGCGCCACGTAGGTCTTGCGGATCTCGTACTTTGGATGAGTCAGACGGTTCGCAAGCTCGCCGTCGTTCGTCAGCAGCAGCAGGCCGGACGTGTCAATGTCGAGGCGACCAACGTGGTAGAGGCGCTCCGGGTAGTCGGCGATCAGATCGGCGATCGTGGGGCGGCCCTCCGGGTCACTCATCGTGGAAACAGTACCGATCGGCTTGTTGATCGCCAGGACGATGTGCTTCGTCTCGTCCAGGATCAGGCGCTCACCGTCCACGTGAATGACCTGCTTGGCCGGGTCGACGCGCACGCCCTGGTTACGCACCACGGTGCCATCGACGCTCACACGGCCGTCGGCGATCATCTGTTCGGACGCACGCCTGGATGCGACGCCAGCCTGGGCGAGCACCTTCTGCAGGCGCACTCCACCCTCGGTGTAGGGGTTAGCCCTCATAGTTCTTCCTCCAATTCATCCAGCGCGTCGGCGTCCGGCAAGTAGGGTGCCAACGGTACCAGTTCGGACAGGCTCGTTAATCCCATTTTCTCAAGAAATTCCCCGGTCGTCCCGTACAGGCGCGCGCCGGAGGGTGTCAGTCCCGTCTCTTCTACGAGGCCTCGGGCCAGGAGCGTGCGCACGACGCCGTCCACGTTCACTCCTCGAATACGGCAGATTCGTGCCCTGGAAATCGGCTGACGGTAGGCAATAACCGCCAGCGTTTCGAGCGCCGCCTGAGACAAACGCGCGTGCGACGAGCCGACGACGAAGCGCCCGACGACATCGGCGTAAGCCCGCGCGGAATAGATACGCCAGCCGCCCGCCACCTCGCGCAGCTCGAAACCGCGCGGGCGATCCTGTCCCTCACCCAGGTACTCGGCGGCGAGAGCCCGCAGCTGCGCCTCGACGTCCTCGACGCTCACACCGAGCACGTCGGCGAGTTCGGACGCGGCAACCGGCTCCGAGGCCACCATCAGGATCGCCTCGATCGGACCGCGCAGAGTATTCTCACTCATCGGCGTCTCCTCCTTCTGTCGCAATCGCTTCCTCGTGCGGGGACGAGGCCGTGGCTGAGTCCGCGTCGCTCACGCCCGTATAGTCGTCCACGTCGATGTCGACGCTTCCCTCACTGCCGGTCCACTGAATCGTCAGTGTGCCGAGCGCCCCGTCTTGCTCGAACTCAACGGCTCCGCGCCTGTAGAGTTCCAAGAGCGCGAGGAAGCGAGACACGACAACAGCACGCGTGGGTGCGTCCTCGACGAGCTCGTGGAAGGTCATGCGCCCCGCCTCGGCGAGCATCGACGAGACAAGCAGGGCCTGCTCGCGCACGGGGACAACTGGATCGTGCAGGTGGGCCACCTGAACCGTCGGGCTTGTCGAGGAGAGGGCGTCCGCGGCCAGACGCGCGAGGTCCTCGGGGGTTGTGTGCCACTGAAGCTCGGGCAAGAGGGCCGCAAAATGAGGCTCGAGCGGCACATCCCGGGCAACGTACGACCCGTACTCCCCCATCCGAGCGTCGATGTGCTTCGCCGCCTCCTTGAAAGCCCGGTACTGCAGGAGCCGCGAGAACAGGAGATCGCGGGCCTCCAGGTCAGCTTCGGACGCGTTGTCCTCCTCGTCGACACTGGGCAGCAAATGCGCGGCCTTCATGTCCAGGAGGGTCGCCGCGACGACCAGGAATTCCGTCGTACGCGACAGGTCCGGGGACGCCTTCATGAACGCGATGAACTCGTCGGTCACCTGCGCGAGCGCGACCTCGGTGATGTCGAGTTTCTTGCGCGCGATCAGCGACAGAAGAAGATCGAAAGGACCTTCAAAAACCGGGAGTGAGACCGCAAAGAGGTCGAACTCCCCCTGAACCTCGAGGCTGTCAGGCCGCGTCGCCACGGGCGATGACTTCCCGCGCGAGTCGACGGTACGCGTGAGCGCCCGCGTGGTTGGGAGCGTAGGAAATGATCGGCTCGGTGGCCACAGAAGCGTCCGGGAACTTGATCGTGCGCCCGATACGCGTATCGAACACGAGGTCGCCGAAGGCCTCCTGCAGGCGCTGGAGGACCTCGCGCGAGTGCAGCGTACGCGAGTCGACCATCGTGGCGACGATACCGTCGATCTTCAGGCGCGGGTTGATACGATCGCGCACCGTCTCGATGGTCTCGACCAGCAGGGCCACGCCACGCAGCGCGAAGAACTCTGCCTCCACGGGGACGATGACACCGTGAGCGGCGGTCAGAGCATTGACCGCGAGCAGGCCAAGGGAGGGCTGACAGTCGATGAGGACCACGTCGTAGTCTGCTTCGACGTGTCGCAGAACGCGGGCCAGGGCACTCTCGCGGGCGACCTCGTTCACCAGCTGAACCTCGGCCGCGGACAGGTCGATGTTCGCGGGAATGATGTCGAGGTTCTCCGTCGAGGTGTGGCAGACCGTCGCCTTGACGTCCGCCTTCGGGTTCATGAGCAGCGTGTAGATCGTCTGCTCCATATCGAGTGCGTTGATTCCCAGGCCCACGGATGCGGCACCCTGGGGATCGAAGTCCACAATCAAGACACGGCGACCATACTCGGCCAGCGCGGCACCCAGGTTAATGGTGGTGGTCGTCTTGCCGACACCGCCCTTCTGGTTGCACATCGCGATCACACGGGCGGGACCATGCCCCGACAGCGGCGCGGGCACGGGAAAATCGACCGGCTCTTCGTGCAGGTCGGGCGTCAGCGTAGGGTGCGAGTTCGTGGTCACGCCCCCATCCTAATTCATCACCGCGCGGATGCGTCGGTGCCACGCGCCCGAGGGTGCGAGAGCGTAAAGACTTCGCGCAGTGCGGCGGCAGTCACCTGGGTGTAGATCTGCGTCGTCGCCACCGACGCGTGCCCGAGAAGCTCCTGCACCTCGCGGACGGACGCACCTCCTTCCAGCAGGTGCGTCGCAAAGGAGTGTCGCAGCGTATGTGGGGACACCTGCTCCCCCAGCTGCGCCGCCTGGGCCGCCCGCCGGATCGCGGTCCATGCACTCTGCCGGGACAGCGCGCTTCCCCGAGAGTTCAGGAAAAACGCGGTCGATCCCCGGCCTCGTGCGGCGAGCGCTGGGCGGGCGCGCACCCGATACGCGTCGAGGGCATCCACGGCGAAAGACCCCACGGGAACGATCCGTTCTTTGCGTCCCTTGCCGAACAGGCGCACGACAGGAACGTCTCCGTCCAGATCGAGGTCGTCGGCACTGAGCGAAACGGCTTCGGAGACCCGGGCCCCCGTCGCGTAGAGCAGCTCGAGGAGGGCGGCGTCGCGCAGGCCGATAGGAGAATCGTCGGCGTGGGCTGCGTCCAGCAGCCGTCCCACCTCGTCGACGGACAGGGCCTTGGGGAGGTGGTGCCCCTGGCGCGGGGCATGCAACTGTGCAGCCGCATCGGTTCCGACAGCCCCCTCGGTCATCGCGTACTTGTGGAGTCCGCGAATAGCCGCCGACGCGCGCGCCACCGACGAGGCAGCGGCCGGAGTTCCCGTGACCTGGCCAGATGCCAGGCGCATCGTGTAGTCCTCAATGTCCGATGCGCTGACGTCTTCGACGTTGACCTTCCCTCGGCTCTTCATGTCAAACGCGTAGCGCGTGACGTCGCGGCGATAGTTCGAAACTGTATGCGCAGACGCCCCCTTCTCAACGCGCAGATAGTCCACCCAGTCGCGGAGGAGAGCTTCGAGGGATGTCATGGTGACAGGGTAAGCGACTGCGCAACAAATGTGCGTGAGCGCTATCGGTAAGCGCACATTTTCGCTAGACTGTGACGCGGTAAACCATTTCCTGCCCCGACGCTGGGGCCCAACAACTGGAGACCACCGTGACACTTCACTGGGATCACATCGATGACGAAGCGGTCAAGACCGCTAAGCTCCTCGCCGCCGACGCCGTCGAGCAGGCCGGATCGGGCCACCCCGGTACCGCCATCTCGCTCGCCCCCGCCGCCTACCTCCTCTACAACAAGGTCATGAACGTCGACCCGGCGGATCCGCGCTGGATCGGTCGCGACCGCTTCATCCTCTCGGCCGGCCACTCGTCGCTGACCCAGTACGTCCAGCTCTACCTGTCCGGCTTCGGTTTGGAGCTCGACGACATCAAGAAGCTGCGCACCGCCGGCTCCCTGACCCCCGGCCACCCCGAGTACGGGCACACCAAGGGCGTTGAGATCACCACCGGCCCGCTGGGCACCGGCATCGCCTCCGCCGTTGGCTTCGCCATGAACGCCCGCCGCGTCCACGGCCTGCTCGATCCCGAGACCCCCCTCGGCGAGTCCGTCTTCGACCACAACGTCTACGTCATCGCCGGCGACGGCTGCTTCGAGGAGGGCGTCTCCGCCGAGGCCTCCTCCCTCGCCGGCACCCAGGAGCTCGGCAACATCACCGTCATCTGGGACGACAACCACATCTCCATCGAGGACGACACCTCGATCGCTTTCACCGAGGAGATGCGAACAATGATGTACTTGATGATGAGTACATTTATCTTGGTATTCCGACGAGACATATTGTGGACTGGGGTGAGTATCCATCGACATTCGATGTGGGATATTTTTATGGCGGAGATTTACAGGGAGTTTGGGATAAGTTAGATTATTTACAAGATCTTGGAGTGGAGGTTATCTACTTTAATCCTCTCTTTGTTTCTCCTTCAAATCACAAGTACGATACACAGGACTATTGGCATATCGATCCACACTATGGAAAAATTGTTGAGGATGGTGGAGAGCTCTTAGAAGTAGATGCACAGACCAATGAGCATGCGACAAAATATATGATACGAACAGCAAACCCAAAGAATTTGGAAGCAAGTGATGCATTATTTGCAGAATTTATGCAGCAAATTCATAAGAGGGGGATGCGAGTTATTATTGATGGCGTGTTCAATCACTGTGGTTCATTCAATAAGTGGATGGACAGAGAAAAGATTTACCAAAAATTTGCTGGCTATCCACCAGGGGCATATACAGCACAGAATAGCCCATATCACAACTACTTTGAATTTTTTGATCAGAAAAAGACCGCATGGCCAGATAATAAGAGCTATGATGGATGGTGGGGAAACAGTACTTTGCCAAAATTGTATTATGAAAACAGTGAAAAGTTAGTTGAGGAAATTATGGGCGTGGCCGTCAAGTGGGTGAGCGAACCATATTGTGTCGATGGCTGGAGATTGGATGTGGCAGCGGATCTTGGACATTCAAGGGAGCTAAACCATGTCTTTTGGAGAAAGTTTCGACAGGTAGTCAAAGAAGCGAATCCAGAAGCATTAATTCTTGCTGAGCACTACGGTGATCCGTCCGGTTGGCTGGATGGAAGGCAGTGGGACAGCGTGATGAATTATGATG
>SKEK01001517.1_pt1 | contig 10085 bp, 6 predicted proteins | sample 4826761 | NCBI WGS metagenome assembly SKEK01 (sample SAMN11008811, study PRJNA524170) | human gut metagenome | biome: Human fecal sample; material: Feces; isolation source: fecal sample from pouch patient p32 | host: Homo sapiens | place: Israel: Tel-Aviv | collected 2015-10-13 | reverse complement strand
GGTTACCGCTACTTCTCGATTGATTATGACCGTGACGGTTTTGTTTATGATGTTGCGACCTCGGGTGTATATGTTGGCCTAGGTTTTGCTTGGTAGTTAATGAAATTGCATGCAGTTAAATTAATTGCTTATGCGTATTACCAAAAAAGAGGATGCCGGACCCCAAGTAGTAGCTGTACTGACCCGATGCTTTGCTATCTGTATCTGTAAACGAAAAGGACAGAGCCATGAGATTAAGTAAGCTTGCTCAGATTACCGCGATGATGATAACCGTTCATGCCACCACCTCGGCTTATGCCGCCGGCAGTGAAACGCCTGCTGCTACAGCGACAGATAGCGGGCCAGCGCACTTCCACCCACAGGGCAAACCACCATCAAAATATACGATTGCCCTGCACGATCAGAATAAAAACAGCTTACCGTTTGAAGATGCGCGTGATTTTGAAGAATCCCAAAAAGGCTTTATTGCCAAACCACCATTTAAAAAGATCATGGCCGATGCCGGCAACGTTGCTTGGGATATGGAAAGCTATGAATTCCTGCTGCAAGGTAAAGACTTCGCCAGTATTCATCCTTCATTACAGCGACAAGCCATTTTAAATATGGCCTATGGCCTGTATGAAGTGGTGCCGGATCGTATTTATCAGGTACGTGGTTTTGATTTAGCCAACATGACCTTCATCAAAGGGGATACCGGCTGGATCATCTTTGACCCGCTGACAACCCGCGAAACAGCGGCAGCAGGGCTGGCGTTCGTGAATGAAAAATTGGGCAAACGGCCGGTAGTTGGCGTGGTGATTTCGCACTCGCACGGTGACCACTTTGGTGGAGTGCGTGGCGTAGTGGATGAAGCCGATGTGACCAGCGGCAAAGTGCCGTTGATTGCTCCAGACGGTTTTGTTGAAGCGGCCATTTCTGAAAACGTGTTTGCGGGTAATGCCATGGCACGCCGTTTTCAGTATCAATATGCGGTGTTGTTAGATCGCAGCCCGTTTGGGCATGTGGATCAGGCCATTGGTAAGAATGTGGCGGTGGGTAATACCGGCCTGCTGGTGCCAAATCGTTTAATTAAAGATGATTTTGAAGAGATCACCATTGATGGCGTGAAAATGGTGTTCCAGAACACCCCAGATACCGAAGCGCCGGTGGAAATGAACACCTATTTCCCGCAATTCAACGCGTTTTGGGCGGCAGAAAACGTTACGGGAACCATTCATAACATCTACACCTTGCGCGGCGCACCGGTACGAAATGCGCTGAACTGGTCAAAACAGATCAATACCGCTTTGTACAAATTTGGTGATGATGTGCAGGTGATGTTTGCTTCACACAGCTGGCCTCGTTGGGGTAATGATCGCATCAAAGAAGTGCTGCGTGCACAGCGCGATCTGTATGCCAATATGAATAATCAGGTGCTGCATTACGCCAATCAGGGCGTCACCATCAACGAAATTCACAATGTCTATCAAGCGCCACCAAGCTTGCAGCGTCAGTGGGCGGCGCGCAGTTACCACGGCTCTGAGCCGCATAACTCACGGGCGATCATCAACCGTTTTATCGGTTATTGGGATGGTAACCCAGCCACCCTGATCCCGCTGTCGCCACGTGAATCAGCGCCTTTGTATGTCGAGATGATGGGCGGCGCGGCCAAGATTTTGGCCAAAGGCAAAGAGCTGAACGAGCAAGGCAAATACTTGGAAGCCACCGAGATCCTGAACAAACTGGTGTACGCCGAACCGAAAAACCAAGATGCCCGTAATTTGCTGGCCGATGCGTATGAACAGCTCGGTTATCAGAAAGAAAGTACCAGTTTGCGTAATAGCTTCTTGCAAGGTGCTTACGAGTTACGCACCGGTATTCCGCAAACGTTACCGCCAAGAACCACCGGCCCCGATGTGATTAGCGCCATGCCGACCTCGTTATGGCTGGATTTCCTTGGCATCAGCATGGATAGCAAAAAAGCCGATGGCATGGCTTTTACCATCAACTTGGTGACGCCAGATAACAACGAACGTTACTTAATTGAGATGAGTAACGCGACTTTGACCAACATTGCCAACTATCAGGCGAAGAACCCGACCTTAACCATCACCTTGAATCGTGCTGATTTGAACAACGTCATGATGGGGGCGACGACCTTCGAAGCACTGGAGTCAGCGGGCAAGGTGAAGATGGAAGGGGATCGCTCAGCCTATAACAAGCTGAAAAGTACCTTAGTCCGCTTCACGCCGGACTTTGAAATTATCCCTGGAACCACCAATGCGCGGCCAACTCCGGCTTCCGTTACTAGCACCAGCACCAGCACCAGCACTACCGCGCCTACTGATAACAGCAATAACCCGTTTGAATATGTGATTTATCCTTCAGAAGAGGATTAATTCCACGTAATCAAACGAAATAAACCGTTATGGGCGTGATTTATTGCGTGCGCGCCCATAACGCAAAAAAAAATAAGACATCTCGGTACGTTTATCGGTGAGCGATTTTAGGAAGTACGTGAATAAAGAAATAGTTAACGTAGAGGGAGAGTACGACATGAAGAAAAGAATAAACGTACCGCGATGTTCCGTCATAAAACCGACGAAGAGATATAGAAAAATAATATAGATAAACCATATAGACGAAACCATAAGAGCGACCGCAGGCGCTAATCGACAATTTTCTGGCAGGTGCTGTTGGCTAAGTGAATGATAACGAATGATATAAAGATATAACAGGGTGTAGTTAAACTGGCACCAATAACAAAACTTGTCACTCAGTGGCATTTTAACCAACCCTGTTTATACTCATTCTAAGTACGGGCTCGTTATCTGTATGAACTAAAAGCCATTATTAACAGCGCATACTTGCTTTTGGGTGGGTATTCATGATGTTAAATAATAAATTTTTTAAAAAAATTTTCGGGCTAGCGTTATTTTCAGTCAAGACGGTGAAGAAAATCTTCGTCTTGCTACTGGTATTCTTAGTGGCGCTGATTGCTATTCGAATTTATGACACTGAACGCGGCCCCAAACTGCAGGCGTGGCACACGTGGACGCCCGATGAAATGTCGGTGGCGCAGGTTGATAATGCGAGCTTTAGTGATTATCTGGCGCGCGAAGATGATATTTATAAAAATTTAAAAGAAAACGTCACGGATAAAATTCCCGAAAGTGAAAAAACTGAACTGAATCGTTATTACGAAAACAGTTTGGTTTACCCGCCGAAATTCCATCAAGACTGGAACCGTTCGTATTTATTGATGCCAGAAGGCAAGCCTCAGGGCGCGGTGGTGTTGCTGCATGGGCTGACCGATACGCCGTATAGTTTGACTGAGATGGCTGCACTGTATCAGTCGAAAGGGTTTGTGGTGGTGGCGCCGCGGTTACCGGGGCACGGTACCGTTCCGGCCGGGCTGACTAGCGTTGGGCGTAATGAGTGGTTGGCAGTAACGCGTATGGCGGTGCGTGAAGCCACCGCGCTCGCCGGTGAACAGGTGCCGCTGCATATTGTGGGTTTTTCCAATGGCGGCGCGCTGGCGATGAAATACACCTTTTCTAGCCTCAATGACAAAACGCTGCGCACACCACAACAAGTCATTCTGTTGTCGCCGATGATCGGCATTACCAGTTTTGCTCGCTTTGCTGGTTTGGCGGGGTTGCCTTCTATTTTCCCTGCGTTTGCTAAATCCGCATGGCTGAGCATTATTCCGGAGTTTAATCCGTTCAAATATAACTCGTTTCCGGTGAAAGCGGCCAGAGAGTCATTTTTGCTGACGCAGGAGTTACAGCAAAGTATTCGTGAGCTGACACCGGAAGACTTGCATAAAGTACCGCCGATTTTAACGTTCCAATCGGTGATGGACTCAACGGTCAGCACCCGTGCGGTAGTGAACTCGTTATACCGCTATTTAGGCGATAACGGCAGCGAGCTGGTGCTGTTTGATATTAACCATGCGGTCAGCTTCCCTCCGTTATTCCGCCGCTCCGCTTACACCGCGGTCAACTCCTTGTTGCCACGCGGAGCGCGCAATTACAACACCATCGTCATCACCAACTTAACGCCGAACTCACCGGAAGCGGTGGCGACAGTGACCCGCGCAGGCGAGACGCGCACCCTGACGACGCCGATTGGGCTCCGCTATCCGAATGACATGTTTTCGCTGTCACACGTTGCGCTGCCGTTTTCTGTGACGGACTCGCTCTATGGCAGTGCGCCGGTAGATAAAACCCGCTATGGCATCAATCTGGGGACAATTTCGATGCGCGGCGAATCCTCGGTATTGATCGTGGGGATGGATGCACTGATGCGTGCCACATCCAATCCTTTCTTTACCTACATGATGGATGTGGTCGAAGGCCGGATTGCGTGCAGTGACAGCAGTGATCTCTTGGCCTGTCTTAATCAGCACTAAGCTTAATCCGTACTAACACCGTTCGAATGGAACAAGGTCGAGCATAAATGGCGGCGTAGTGGATAGCCGGTACGCCACGAAAACGTAAATTCAATCGCTCTGGATTCAGCAAACTGTTCGCGCCCGGCTGTTCTGTGAGTGACCGCATTCAATGTTAAGTGAAGAGATGCTGCCGTGAATATGAAGCGCATTATGATGGTATGTCTGGTGATGGCCCTCTCCGGCTGTGATAGAGGTGCTCAGACTGAGCAAGATACATTACGGCCGGTGAATGTCTACGACGTGAGTAATTCGTTGAAAAAAGGCGTTCGGACCTTCCCTGCGCGCGTGATCGCTGGCGATAAGACTGACTTGTCATTCAAAGTGCCGGGCACGCTCAATCGAGTCGAGGTGCTGGAAGGCGAGCGGGTCACGCCGGGGCAACTGATTGCTAGCCTCAACAACTATGATGTGCTGCATCGTCTGTCGGATCGCCAAGCCTCCTATAATTTGGCACAAAAACAGTTTAACCGCTTCTCGCAGCTAAGATCCCGTGATGTGGTGTCCAAGGCGGATTTTGATGTGCAGCGCGCAGCCCGAGACTCTGCCTTGGCGGCACTGAATCTGGTCAAACAAGAGCTGCAAGATATGCAGTTACGCGCGCCATTTGCGGGCATTATCTCGAATGTCAGTGTCAGCAATTATCAGGTGATCTCCCCTGGGCAGACCATTGCGACCTTAAATTCCCTTGATACATTGGATGTGGTGTTCAATGTGCCGGAAAGCTTATTCAAGCTAATTAATGAACAGAACAAAGCCTATCAGCCGACAGTGACCATCAATAACTTGCCCGGTAAAGAGTTTATTGCTCAATATAAAGAGCACCGCGCTAACGCATCGGCTAACTCGCTGACTTATCAGGTTACGCTTACCATGCCACGGCCGAAAGATTTCCCTTTGTTATCAGGGATGAGCGGCGTGGTGCGTATCAATCTCGATAACATCCCGTCGGCGGCCAATCGCGTGAGCGTGGTGGTGCCGGTGGATGCGGTCTTTAGCCCAGATGGCAATATCTGCGGCAAAACCTGCGTGTGGGTCGTGCAGGAAAAAGAAGGTAAATATTTTGTCGAAGCCCGTAACGTGACACTTGGCGGGTATACCTCCGAGGGCGTGCAGGTGCTCTCCGGCTTATCCGATGGTGAGCGCATCGTAGCGACAGGGGCCAATGAACTTAAAGAAAATCAGCAAGTGAGGATCTGGGTTCGCGAGCGAGGTTTATGATGAAACTGCTAGATTTTTTCATAAAAGACAATACCCGCGCTTGGCTGCTGATTATCTTGTTGGGCGTGGGCGGCGTTATCTCGTTTCTTAACATCGGAAAGTTGGAAGACCCCGCGTTTACCATCAAAACGGCGGTTATCGTCACCCGTTATGACGGTGCGTCGGCCAAACAAGTTGAAGAAGAGGTGACGTTACCGCTGGAGCGCTTTATCCAGCAATTGCCGTATGTGGATAACATCACTTCGATTTCTGGGGTGGGCTTATCGCAAATCACGGTCTCCATCTTGGATCGCTACGGTCCAAATGAGCTACCGCAAATCTGGGATACCTTGCGTCGGCGGGTGGCTGACGCCGCGCTGGCGTTCCCGCCCGGTGTCAGTCCGCCGTTTGTGAATGACGACTTCGGTGACGTATACGGGATTTTTCTTTCCCTGTATGGCAAAGGCTACAGTAACCAAAGCTTACGTGACTTTGCCGAAACCTTGCGCCGTGAGCTGGTGGTGATCCCAGGGGTGGGCAAGGTGGTGATCTCTGGGATTATTCCGGAAGAGATCCAAATTGAAGTCTCGCGCGCCAAAATGGCGTCGTTCAATATCACGCCGCAGCGTTTGCATGCCATTTTGAGCCAGCAAAACGTGGTGTCTAATGCCGGTAATGTGCTGGTCGGCAACAAGAAGATCCGCCTCAATCCGACCGGTGAATTTAGCAGTGTGCAGGAGCTGAGCACGGTGGTGATCAGCGAGCCGGGTGCACCGAAAAGTGTGTACTTGCGCGATATTGCCACCATCACGCAAGGGGTAACGCACGCGCCTAACAATATTTACCGTGCTAACGGTATGTCGGCGGTGGTGCTCGGGGTGTCTTTTGCGCCGAATGTCAGCGTGATTAATGTCGGTAATCTGGTTAAGGAAAAACTCAACGAGCTGGAAAGCGAACGCCCTGCAGGGATGGAGATGAGCCTGTTCTACGATCAGGCCTCTGAAGTAGAAACGGCAGTGAATGGCTTTATCGCCAACTTTCTGATTTCGCTGTTGATTGTTATCGGGATCTTGCTGCTCTTTATGGGCGCGAAAAGCGGGATTGTGATTGCTTTGTCGCTGGCACTGAATGTGCTGGGGACCTTGTTTATCATGAAAATGCTGGATATTGAGCTGCAGCGGATCTCGCTCGGGGCGCTGGTGATCTCGCTCAGTATGCTGGTTGATAACTCGATAGTGATTGTGGAAGGGGTATTGATTGCCGGTAAGCAGGGTAAATCGTTGTTGGCAGCGATCCGGTATGCGGTGGGCAAAACCATGCTGCCGTTACTGGGGGCGACCATTATCGCTATTCTGGCGTTTGCGCCGATTGGTCTGTCGAATGATTCCACCGGTGAATATTGTAAGTCGCTCTTTCAGGTTCTGCTGATCTCTTTGATGCTGAGTTGGTTTATTGCACTCACGATCACGCCGGTACTGATGAAGTGGATTTTCAAAGATCACGGTGAGGGAACCCTTACAGAGGTCAGTACGATAGACGAGAAGGCCGCGGATGCGACCGTTAAGCCCGCTGACGTCGCGGCTACAGAAACCTTGACAGAGGACAGCGAGCAGAAAGACGAGGCTATTTACTCGGGGGCGGTGTTCCGTATTTATATGGGTACGCTGGATAAATTGCTGCGCTTTAAAATGCCGACGCTGTTGATCCTCGGTGCCTTACTGGCACTGTCTATCTGGGGATTTGGCTCGGTGCGGCAGAGCTTTTTCCCGCCGTCAAATACGCCAATTTTCTTCGTCGATTTGTGGCTGCCGTTTAACACCGATATCAAGCACACCGAGCGCGTAGCCGCAGAAATTGAGCAGCATATTCGCGAAAAAGAGCCGGTTAAAGGCACGGTGGTGACAACCGGTCAAGGAGCGCTGCGCTTTATCCTGACTTACAACGCCCAGCGTTTGTATTCTAACTATGCGCAGATTTTGGTGAAAACCGACGATCTGCAAGTCATACCTGGCATGGTGAAAGAGATTGAGTCGTATATTCGCGCTCAGTATCCGGATGTGCGGGTGCAGTCAAAACGCATTATGTTTGGCCCATCGAACAGCAGCTCGATTGAGGCTCGCTTTATTGGTGCCGATCCCGAAGTGCTGCGTAATTTGGCCGATCAAACCATCCAGATTTTCAATACTGTGCCGAGCGCCGATGGGGTGATGCATGATTGGCGCGAGCGGGTACAGGTGATCCGTCCACAATACTCTCAGTATCTGGGTTCTGAGTTGGGGGTGGATAAGCGCGAAGTGGATTTGGCATTACGCCTGAACTTTGAGGGCGCGCCGGTCGGTATTTATCGTGACGGCAGCCGTTTGATGCCGATCATGCTGCAAACGCCAGCCGAAGAGCACTTAAATGTCGAGCACCTGAATGATGTGATGGTGTGGAGTAATGCCCAGCGCACCTTTATCCCGATTGATAACGTGGTCAGTGAGTTTACCTCAGAGTGGGAAGACCCGCTGATTATGCGCCGCGATCGGAAAAGAACCCTGACGGTGATGGCTGACCCAAGCTCTGTCAGCGGCGAAACCTCAGCAGAGTTGCTGCAGCAGATCAAACCGAAGATGGATTCGTTGGTGCTGCCACAAGGCTATTCGCTGGAGTGGGGCGGAGACTATGAGAGTACCAAAAATGCGCAATCAGGGCTGTTGCTGAGCTTGCCGGTGGCCTTTGTCATCATGTTTATCATCACGGTGTTGATGTTCAGCTCGTTAAAAAATGCCGTCGCCATTTGGTTGACCGTACCGCTGGCGATGATTGGGGTGACGTTTGGTTTTCTGCTCACCGGGATCCCGTTTGGCTTTATGGCGTTGATTGGGTTGCTCAGTTTGAGCGGGATGCTGATCCGTAACGGGATTGTGCTGGTGGAAGAGATTGGCTTACAGCGCAAAGAGAAACCGTTTAAAGAGGCAGTGATTTATGCCGCTGCGTCGCGGATGCGGCCTATCTTGCTGACCGCATTTACCACGGTACTGGGGTTAATCCCGCTGTTAAGTGATGCGTTTTTCCAGAGTATGGCGGTGGTGATCATGTTCGGTCTTGGCTTTGCCACGGTACTGACGTTGCTGATTTTGCCGGTGATTTACAGCTGCTTTAACAAGCCCGATCCGGTGACGGGGCACTGAGTTTTCCGAGTTATAACGCGATACTGATATCTGAATGAATAAGGCCGGCGCTGTGCAAACACGCCGGCCTTGTTTTTTGCGGTGAGATAACCAGCGAGCTAGCGAGTGATGTGATTTAGCGATGTAATTTGTTATCTCGTTATCTCGTTATCTCGTTATCTCGTTATCGTGCTTTAGTGCTAATTGCGCCTTTTACAAGGTAATGATGGCGCGGGTGGCTTTGTTCGACAGCAGTAGCATTGAGAGCAATACCGAAGACACAAAGGTAGTCAGTAACACCGCAATTTTGATCGCAATGGAGTCGATAACAATTTGCGATGAGAACAGGGCAAAAATCGAATAGTGCAGGATATACACGCCGGTCATCGATTTACTGGTTTTGGTCAGCAAAATTTTAATCATATCATTGTGAATGTATTTGCTGAGTTTATTGGACGCAATGATCACCCCGATCACCAAGGTATAGATAGGCGAACCTATCAAGAAAAAGGAGTTATTATCGCGCTCAAACAGTGGATAGAGATACGTCCGCTCAAATAACCAGCTCAGCGCATAGATAATGGGTAATGCGACAATAATAATATTGATGTTACGTTTTCGGGTGACGACATTATAGATCTCGGGGTCACTGAGTAGCTGCCCGGTCAAATAAAATAACAGCCAGTTCCATATACGGTATTGTGGTTCAATGCGCAGATTGAGGCCAAAGTGTCCGACCGAGAAAATGAAATCGTACAAAAAGGAAAAGACAAACAGTACTGCCACCAGCGCAATAAAATAACGTCGATTGGCCGATAGCCAGATAATCATTGGATTTAGCAGGTATATCGCGGCAAATGAGATGGCAAACCACGTATGGATCAGGTAGCCCTTTTGATAAGGGGTAAACAGATAATGGGCGGTGAGCCAGAAGATAAACACCAGCATTAAGCGACGGGTTTTTATGTTGCGCCAGCCCGGTTCACTGCGGGTGCTGGCATCGGTGTAACCGGCCACCACAAAGAACAGCGGCGTGGCGATTGTGGAGATAAAGGTCAGCAGTTCCAGCAGCCAGTGGTAATTGTAGTTATAGTTATCTGACGTACTGTAAATAGAAAAAAAGGTTACGGTTGCCAGACAACCTATGGTTTTCACGATACTGATGGCAATTTCGTTCATCTTATATGGCTAACCGTAATGTCAATGTGTGCGTGGAATGTATCGGGTTATACCGAGTGTTGTACCGCGTAGAGAAAGCTTAGCTATCCGCTGTCGATGTCCATTTATTATAATGCGTGTCA
>SKEK01001512.1_pt1 | contig 10103 bp, 7 predicted proteins | sample 4826761 | NCBI WGS metagenome assembly SKEK01 (sample SAMN11008811, study PRJNA524170) | human gut metagenome | biome: Human fecal sample; material: Feces; isolation source: fecal sample from pouch patient p32 | host: Homo sapiens | place: Israel: Tel-Aviv | collected 2015-10-13 | reverse complement strand
TCATCGCTGATACCGCCCTTCTCTTCACCGAACACAATCACCACTTTAGCTGGCAGCTTAGTGCTGAACACAGACTGACCAGCATGGCTGGAGGTAGTCACGATGGTATAACCCGCCTGACGCAGACGCTCTAAGCCCGCAGCGAAATCTTCTACTGCGATCGGTTGCAGGAATTCAGCGCCACCTTCGGCAGTACGTACTGCTGCGCCAGACTCCAGATTACCCGCTTGACGCATCACCACGCCACGAACACCAAAGTGCGCGCAAGAACGCATGATGCCGCCCAGATTGTGCGGGTTGGCTACATTTTCCAGTGCCAACAGGCAATCGCTGTCACGTGCGGTATCCAAATAGTCCAGCAGGTGCAGTGGACGACGCTTTTTGATCAGCAGACACACACCGCCATGGTGCTCACTACCGGCCACTTTCGCCATCTCTTCCGCATCGACCACGTGGTAGGCTTTACGGTTAGCCGCCATCCAGCGCAGGGTATCGCTAAAGCGTGGGGTGACTTGCGGGGTAAACCAGCCGCGTACAATCACATCCGGACGATTAGCAAACAGCACCTGACAGGCGTTCTCACCGTAAATACGGGTCTCTTCCGCGCGCTGACGGCGGATCTGATCCATATCGATACCGTTATGCAGCGCTTCTGGCTCGTCAGACTCCACCTCAACACGCTCAGCGCTACGCGCATTGCGCTTCAGGCTCAGGGTTTGCTCGCCGCCCACATAGGCAGACTCACGCTCAACGGGGGTGTGCGCCACGAAGGTCACATTGCCCTGTTCATCTTGTACACGGTCAAAGCGCTGCTTTTCTGCATTGCCGCGTGGTGCATCGCTACGGCGATCAGAGCGACGATCATCGCTGCGCTTGTCTTGACGTGGGCGGTCATCACGGCGGCTCTCGTTGCCACCCCGGTTACCATAAGGGTTGTCGTAGCTGTTGTTGTCCCGGTTAAAGCGGGGTTTACGATCGTCGGTCATGAATTTCTCCAAAATTTTGGGGCGCGCAGCTTATCCGCCCATCCTTCTGGCAGCAAGCAACAAATTGATCGGCGCAGTGTAGCATTGATCACTGAAAAAGCGACGCTCTATGATTGTAATTCTCTATCAGAGCCATTGGTAAAACCGCATGGTTTTTCCAATGCCGCCCTCCTACAGTACAACCATGAATTATTGTATGCCGGAACTCGGCAGGGGAAAGAGATGAATACAGTATGTCCGGCCTGTCAGGCCAAAAATCGGGTCCCCGAAGAGCGTCTGCAAGATGGCGCGAAATGTGGCCGTTGCCAGCATGAGCTGTTCGACGGTAGCGTGGTCAAAGCCACCAGCCAAACCTTCGATGCGCTGCTGGGTGATGACTTACCGGTAGTCGTCGATTTCTGGGCACCATGGTGTGGCCCATGCCGCAGCTTCGCGCCGGTCTTTGAGCAAACCGCGGCCGAGCTGGCCGGTAAAGCGCGTTTTATCAAAGTCGATACCGAAGCCGAGCCTGCACTGGCGATGCGTTTTGCTATTCGCAGCATCCCAACGTTGATGATCTTTAAGCAAGGCAACAAGGTGGATGTGCTCAATGGCGCGCTGCCAAAAGCCCAATTTACCAGCTGGCTAGCGCCGCACCTCGGCGCATAACCGCGCACGACTTGCTCCACACGCATAAGCGCCTACAATAGGCGCTTTATTGCTTCCCTACGGTTTCTTTTTTCATGTCGTCCAATGCCGTTCTTCGCCTGCGCGCCACCCGTTTGGCACAGGCTACCCGCCCATTTTTGGCGCGCGGATGCCGCGTCGTACGCTGTGAGCACTGCCTGCTGCCGCAGTCTCACTGCTTGTGTCACCTTATCCGCCAAGCGCCAGCGCGCAGCCAGTTTTGTCTGCTGATGTACGATACTGAGCCGATGAAACCGAGCAACACCGGTCGTCTTATTGCTGATGTCTTGCCCCATACGCAGGCGTTCCAGTGGTCACGCACCGCCGTTGACCCCGAGCTGCTGACATTGCTTAACGATCCGACTTGCCAGCCTTACATCATCTTCCCTGCCAGCTATGCTGAGCCTGAGCGCGTGGTCAAGCAACTGCCACCGCCTGAACAAACGGCCGGTAAACGCCCGTTGTTTGTGATGCTGGATGGCACCTGGACCGAAGCGCGCAAAATGTTTCGTAAAAGCCCGTATCTGGATCGCTTCCCTGTCCTGCCGCTCTATCCGGTTGCACAATCTTGTTATCAACTGCGCGAAGCCAGTACCGATGAACAGCTGTGCACTGCCGAAGTGGCCGCGCAGTTGCTGGCGATGGCCGGCGATCAAGACGCCGCCACTGCATTGGACACCCTGTTTAGCCAATTCCGTCAGCACTATTTGGCCGCCAAACTGAACCGCAATATCGACCAGATCACAGCCGACACCCAGCGCTGAGGCATTACGCGGCAAGAGTGCTTATTATATAGACAGCTTGCCGGCCATCTCGCTCTCCTGTGCCGGCCCCTTTCAGGTCTGACGGAAGAGACTGCCATGAGCCAATACGGACTGAACGCTCTGCTGCGCCCCGCCTCAATTGCCGTGATTGGCGCATCGATACACCCGCATCGCGCCGGTTATCTGATGATGCGCAATCTCCTCGATGGCGGATTTACCGGCCCGGTATTGCCCGTTAGCCCGCGGCATAAAGCGGTGTGTGGCGTGCTGGCTTACCCCGATATCGCCAGCCTGCCGTTAACGCCCGATCTGGCCATCTTATGCACCCATGCGCGGCATACGCCGACGTTGTTGCAGCAACTGGGAGAGCGCGGCTGCCGAGCGGTGATCGTGTTATCCGGTCATGCTGCCGATCACGAGCAATTACGCCAACAGGCCCAGCAATATCGGCTCCGCCTACTGGGCCCCAACAGCTTAGGGATCCTCGCGCCGTGGCAAGGGCTGAACGCCAGCTTCTCGCCAGTCGGCGCCCGCCCCGGTAAACTGGCGTTTGTCTCGCAATCGACAGCGGTCGCCACCACGGTATTGGACTGGGCCGCCCCGCGCCAGATTGGCTTTTCTCACTTTATCGCCCTCGGCGACGGTCTGGATGTCGACGTGGATGATTTGCTGGACTATCTGGCCAGCGATAGCAAAACCAGCGCCATCTTGCTCTATCTCGAACAACTGACCGATGCGCGCCGCTTTCTCTCCGCCGCGCGCGCCGCCGCCCGTAATAAACCGATTTTGGTGGTCAAAAGTGGACGCAGCGCCGCGGCGCGCGCGCTACTGGATGCCCAAGGCTTGGACAGCGCCTACGATGCCGCCTTTGCCCGCGCCGGTTTACTGCGCGTGCGCGATACCCACGAACTGTTTGCCGCCGTCGAAACCTTGCACCATAACCTAAAAGTGCGCGGCGAGCGTCTGGCCATCATCAGTAACGGTGCCGCGCCTGCCGCAATGGCGGTGGATGAATTGATCAGTCGCGGTGGCAAACTGGCCACCTTTAGTGCTGAAGAGCGTCAGCGCTTGCATCTGCCCCCTGTCGCCAACCCAATCCCACTCAATCTGGGGGATGCGGCGTGCGCCGAGCACTATCTTGCCGCACTGCAGATGGTGCTCGACAGTGACCAGTGCGACGCCATCTTATTGCTGCATGCCCCGAGCGCTATCTCACCGGCGACCGCCACCGCCGAGCGCATCACCGCCTTTTTACACACGCACCCAAAGGGAAAACACAAAGATATCCTCACCTGCTGGAGCGGTGAGCAGGTCTCGTTGCAGGCGCGCCAACATTTTGCCGCAACCGGATTGCCAACTTACCGCACCGTTGAGAGCGCCGTGGCCGCGTTCATGCACCGGGTAGAATACAAACGCAATCAAAAGCAGCTGATGGAAACCCCGGTATCGCTGGCAGGCCTGCCCATTGATACCTCCGCCGCGCAAAGTCTGCTCAGTCAAGCCTGTGCGCAGCAGCAGTGGCAACTCGATACCTGTCAGGTGCGGGCCATTTTGCAAGCCTACAACCTGACCGTGCAGCCAGCACTGCCGGCCACCGATGCCGCCGAAGCAGTGATTCTGGCCGAACAACTCGGTTATCCGGTGGCGGTGAAACTGCGCTCGTACGATATTCCGCACAAATCAGACGTACAGGGCGTGATGCTCAATTTGCAAACGCCCCTTGAGGTGCAACAAGCTGCAGACGCCATTTTAGAGCGCACCGCCCACACCTATCCGGCTGCCGCACTACAGGGCTTACAAGTCCAAGCGATGGTACAACGACAAGGGACACAAGAGCTGCGGATTAAAGTGGTTACCGATCCGGTGTTTGGCCCGATCATTTTACTCGGTGAAGGTGGCTCGGAATGGCAGATGGAAAATGATGCGGTCGTCGCCCTACCGCCACTGAACCTGACGCTGGCGCGTTACTTGGTGATCAGCGCCCTTAAGCGCGGCAAAATTCGCAACCGCACTCAACTCGATATCGGCGCGTTAAGCCGCTTACTGGTGCAGGTTTCCTACCTGATCCTCGATTGCCCGATGGTCAGTACGCTGGATATCCACCCACTGCTGGCCTCCGGCAGTGACATGATCTTGCTGGATGTCGCCATGCAAATCGCCCCACCTCAAGGCGATCCGCAGCGGCGCTTAGCGATCCGCCCTTACCCGAAAGAGCTCGAAGAGATCGTGCACTTAAAGCAAGGCGAGCCCTGCATGTTGCGCCCAATCTTGCCCGAAGATGAACCACTGCACCGCGCCTTCATCGCCAATGTCACGCGTGAAGATCTGTACCGCCGCTATTTCAGTGAAGTTGGCGAGTTCAGCCATGAGGATCTGGCGCACATGACCCAGATTGACTACGATCGCGAAATGGCTTTTGTGGCAGTACGCCAACTTGGCCATCAGCAAGAGATCATCGGTGTCGCTCGCGCCTTGGCCGACCCTGACTTTCAAGATGCCGAGTTTGCCGTGCTGGTACGCTCCGATCTCAAAGGTCTCGGTATTGGCCGCCTATTGATGGAAAAACTGATCCGCTATGCGCGCGATAGCGGATTACAGCGCTTAAGCGGGATCACCATGCCCGCCAATCAGGGCATGATCCGGCTGGCACAAACGCTCGGTTTCCAGACCGAAATGCTGCTTGAAGATGGTATCGTCAACTTACAGCTTCCCCTGACCGGCAGCGCGCCCTAAACCGCAGCGAAGCATCAGCACAGTCAACCCGCCATGCACGGCGCGTTACCAGTCAATCCCGCGCCGCGCCTTTAGGCCCGCGTTAAACGCATGCTTCACAGGGCGCATCTCGGTGACGGTATCTGCCATCTCCAACAGCGTACGGTGACAACCTCGACCGGTAATGATCACGCTTTGCTCCGCAGGGCGCAGCTCCAATGCCGCCACTATCTCTTCTAACGGCAAATAGTCGTACTGCACCATATAGGTCAGCTCATCCAGCACCACCAAATCCAAGGCAGGATCGGCCAACATGCGGCGCGCATGCTGCCAAGTCTCCTGCGCCGCAGCTTTATCGGTCTCGCGATTTTGCGTTTCCCACGTAAAGCCGGTAGCCATCACCTGAAACTCAACTCCCAACGGAGAAAGCAAATTCAGCTCGCCGTTATCCCAGTTGCCTTTGATAAACTGCACCACACCCGCCTTTTGGCCGTGTCCGACCGCACGGGTCACGGTTCCCATCGCCGCCGTAGTTTTGCCTTTGCCATTTCCGGTCAGCACCAACAATAGCCCCCGCTCTTCTTGTGCGCTGGCGATTTTGGCATCCACTTTTTCTTTAAGGCGCTGTTGGCGCGCCTGATGACGATCATCCACCGTTGAACTTCCTTCTGTCATTAACCGTTATTCATTCTTGTTATTGTTTTGCTTTATGGGTTTCGCATCGGAGAGACCCATGCTGTAAGCGCTACACTTTGCCAGTTTTTCACGGCAAAACAATCCATGCAGGCAACTTCCTCATCATATTCCCCATCACAAAAGACCCGCTTTGCGGTAAGGTAACGGCTTTATTTGCCGCCCGTTGATATAGTACTGAGATCGGAGCCTTAAGATGCCACAACCTACCGCCGCCTTTACCCTGATGGTCCAAGGAACCACCTCTGATGCCGGGAAAAGTGCGTTCGTTACCGGACTTTGTCGCGTTCTGCAGCGCAGAGGCTACCGCGTGGCACCGTTCAAATCGCAAAACATGGCACTGAACAGCGCAGTCAGCGCCGAAGGCGGTGAAATTGGCCGAGCGCAAGCGGTCCAAGCGCAAGCTTGTCGCATTGCCCCAAGCATTCACATGAATCCGGTACTGCTCAAACCGAGCACCGATATCGGCGCCCAAGTGATTGTGCAGGGCAAAGTATTCGCCAACATGGAAGCACAGGTGTATCACCACCATAAACCGGCGCTGTTAGCCAAAGTGCTCGAATCCTTTCACTACCTGACCGAACGCTATGAGGCCGTGATTATCGAAGGTGCCGGTAGCCCTGCAGAAATCAACCTGCGCGATCGGGATATTGCTAACATGGGCTTTGCCGAAGAAGCCGATGTGCCGGTGATTATCATTGCCGATATCGACAAAGGCGGCGTCTTTGCCCACTTATATGGCACGCTCGCCCTGCTGTCGCCCAGCGAGCAAGCGCGCGTCAAAGGCTTTGTCATCAACCGTTTTCGCGGCGATATCAGCCTGCTACAAAGCGGTTTGGAGTGGTTAGAGCAAACCACCGGCAAGCCGGTGTTCGGTGTGTTGCCGTATCTACACAATCTGCATCTGGAAGCCGAGGATGCCATCAGTGCCACCCAAATTACCGGCGATACCCAGCTCAATGTGGTAGTACCGGTGCTGACCCGCACCAGCAATCATAACGATTTCGATGCCCTGCGCGCCCATCCCCAAGTCAACCTGCAGTTTGTCGCGCAAGGACAACCGTGGCCGCAAGCCGATCTGGTCATTATTCCCGGCACCAAATCCGTACGCGATGATTTGGCCTTCATCCGTCACAATGGTTGGGACAACGAGATTGCCCGCCACCTGCGCTATGGCGGTAAAGTCATCGGCATTTGTGGAGGTTATCAAATCTTGGGGCAAACCATCCGCGACCCACAAGGTCTAGAAGGCCCTGCCGGTAGCAGTGATGGCTTGGGCTTTTTACCGGTACACACCACGCTGGAGCCGGAAAAGCAGCTAAAATCAGTGCGGGGCACCCTGCAGCTGCCGAGCCAAACTGAATGCCCGATCACAGGATATGAAATCCACCTCGGTCAAACGGAACACCCGGAGCAACAAAGTGTCATACAGTGCGATGATGGATCCCGTGAGGGCTGCATCAGCCCAGACGGCCAAGTCATTGGCACTTATTGGCATGGCTTGTTTGACCATCCACAAGCTTGCCAACACTGGCTGCACTGGGCAGGGCTGGCCCATGCCGAACGGGTAGACATCGAACAACTGCGTGACACCGCCATTGATCGGATCGCCGATGCAATTGAAGCGCACATTGATCTGGAGGCGTTGTTGCACTGCAAACCACAGGGCTCTTGCAGTTAACTGCAGCAATCAGGCCAAAAACATGGTAATTTTAACGGTTCAACGTATTGTTTCGATACCCTGGCTATTCAACCAATACATTTTGATAAACTGAGTATTCTCGTGATGCTGTCAAAACTAAAACGCAACAAAAATCAGCAACACCTAGAGCTGCTGCCGTGTTTTCCTTTACAGGCTAATTGCGTTACCACTTTTTATCAGACGGAAGATTTTCGTCTGCAACTGCTTCGTCTGATAGAGCAGTCGCAACACCGTATCTACCTCTCAGCCCTGTATCTGGAAAACGATGAGGGTGGCCGTGATGTACTGCAAGCCCTCTATGCGGCCAAGGCCGAGCGGCCACAGCTGGATATCCGGATTTTTGTTGACTGGCATCGTGCCCAACGTGGACGTATCGGTGAAGGCGCGTCCTCCACCAACGCCGGTTGGTACACTGCCATGGCAAAAGCGCATCCCGAGACGGAAATTCCGATCTATGGCGTTCCGGTCAACACCCGTGAAGCACTGGGAGTATTGCACCTCAAAGGCTTCGTGTTTGATGACTACGTGCTCTATAGCGGCGCTAGCCTGAACAACGTCTACTTGCACCGTCTGGAAAAATACCGCTACGACCGCTATCACCAAATCCAACATACCGATTTGGCCAATAGCATGGTGAAGTTCATGCAAGATAGCCTGATGAACTCACCGGCGGTACAACGCTTAGATCGCGATGACAAACCAACTACGCAAGAGATCAAAATAGCAATTAAGCGGTTTCGTCACGAGCTAAAAAGTGCCAATTACGAAACCTACGGTACGTGCACCAATGCTGATAATCTCAGCATCCGTCCGTTATGTGGTCTGGGCAAACGTAGCGCCCTGAATCTGGCGATTCAGGATCTGTTTGGCGCGGTAGAAGAGCAGCTCACCATCTGTACCCCGTATTTCAACCTGCCAGCCCCGTTAGTGAAATCCATTCATCAATTATTGGCGCAGGGAAAACGGGTAGAAATCATCATTGGTGACAAAACCGCCAACGATTTCTTCATCCCGCCGGAAGAAAAATTCAAAATTATCGGTGCGCTGCCTTACCTGTATGAAATTAACCTGCGCCGCTTCATGAGCCGCTTGCAACGTTTTATCAATAGCGAGCAGCTAGTGATCCGCCTATGGAAAGACAGCGATAACAGCTATCACCTCAAAGGAGTCTGGGTGGATAACCGTTGGCAAATGCTAACAGGTAATAACCTTAACCCACGTGCATGGGGCCTCGATCTGGAAAACGCCCTGCTGATCCACGATCCGAAAGGCGAATTGCAGACCCAGCGCCAAACCGAGCTGGAGCATATTCGCCAACATACACGGCATATTACCCACTACCAACAACTGGAAAATCTGCCGCAATACCCAGAGCCGGTGCGTAAGTTACTGCGTCGCTTAAGCCGAATGCGCATTGATCGCCTGATCAATAAAATCCTCTGATTGCGCGATTACGCGAAACAGTCCAAAAAGCCTGATGCGTCCCATCAGGCTTTTTTATTCTCCCTGCACTCCTCAACACACCAAATTCAGGTCACATTCCAGCATTCATCCCCTCAGATTCGAGATTCGCACTCAGACATGTGATTGCCTAGCGTATTAACGCCAACGTCCGCGCGGCGCCGACATCGGTCGTACCGGTTTTGGTGCAGGCACCACACCCGAACGTGTTGCTGGGCGCATCGTATGAGCGGGAAGTTTTTGCGGAGATAGGGCGGATGATGGCGTTCGTTGTAACTGCAATGCAGGATCAAGCGCACTCTCTCTCAATACCGAATTCGGCGTATGCTTCGATACCGGTCTGGCTTGCCAACGTTGGCGCGCGTTCATCTGCTGCTCCGCTGACATCGAATGCCAGCGACTGTCCAACTGCTGCTGCAATGCAGGAACATTGGCAGCAAAATGCCGCTCATTCCAATGCCCCACATGATCTTTAATCGCTTGCTGCCGCGCGGGATCTTGCGCCTGCCACCACTCCTGTAACCGCTCTTGTAGCTCATCACGATCGGCGCAGCAACCTGGGTAGTAATAGATCCAATCATTCTCATGATAACGCCAAGGATCGTCATCGCCATAAAGGTAAGCATAACCGGCCTCAGAGCTAATAGCGGCCGTAGTGTGTGACCGGTAGCCCGCACAGCCGGTCATTACAGCGCAGAAGACTAACAAGCCCAATACGCGTCGCGCATACTGTGCCGTCTTACCGCTTTTCGCCATATCCGTTGCCGCCTGTGCTTGGATTATCTCGTCGATAATAAGCATAGCCTTGAAAAAAGGCCAAGAGACAATAAAAGGAGATAAAAAATAGCGTAATAACGGGATAAAAGGGATAGAGGAAAAGAAAAGGAAAACTAAAAGAGGGAAATTAACAACCCAAACCAAGTCATGACAGACTGATAAAATCACTGGAATACGTCTAGCAACGCTCAACATTGAGTACGTATTAAAAACGGATAAAAGCCAAACGCAAAAAGCCCATCCGTTAGGATGGGCTCTTCACTTATTTGATGCCTGGCAGTTCCCTACTCTCGCATGGGGAGACCCCACACTACCATCGGCGCTACGGCGTTTCACTTCTGA
>SKEK01001500.1_pt1 | contig 10167 bp, 7 predicted proteins | sample 4826761 | NCBI WGS metagenome assembly SKEK01 (sample SAMN11008811, study PRJNA524170) | human gut metagenome | biome: Human fecal sample; material: Feces; isolation source: fecal sample from pouch patient p32 | host: Homo sapiens | place: Israel: Tel-Aviv | collected 2015-10-13 | reverse complement strand
GACCTCTAAAACCACCTATAAACATCAGATCAATAATTATCAGAAGAAAACCTATTGAAATAATTTGGTACACCTTGCTTTGTGGAGCAGCTGCTGAATATAACTTCACTCCAAAGCAGAACTTTGATATCACCATCCAGATTGCAGTAATAGCCATCTGTGTAGCAAATATACACCTTACAACAACATCGCTCCATTGTACTGCATTTGAAATAGAAAAAATTAAGCACATTGCTAATATCAAACACAAACTTATTTTCGCAGACTTGTCTTTTTATGCTTTTCTTTTCCCCTCTTCTGTCATTACTGAGCCTTTCCCTGAAACGAAATTCTTTATGGCTTGTTCATTATATTTATTCATAACATTCTCCTAATCCAGACTATTAATCATTTTTTTTACTGTATCTGAGGTTGCCACAGTAAAAAGCCCCCAAATTCCACCTATTACGCCTGCAACAATCCACCCCGGCGGACTAGAAACACCTAAAAGCCCAGCAACAACTGGTGTCACTGCTACTCCACCTGCCACGACACCTGTTCCTGTAGCAGCATATGCCGTATTAACTTTCATATTCGATTTGATTTTAGTATCGGACAACCCAGCATTGTAGTCTGCTCTGTAATCAGCATAAATTCCAGCGGCAGTAACTCCTATTGGTAGTATTCTTTTTGCAGTAAATTTACCAAGCTTTGCAGCATTTCCTACATTTGAAACCTTTGCGGCCTTAGCTGTTTCTAGGCTTTCAAATTTTGCTAATGCATTTGCCGCTCGACCTGGTCTCATGTTGTTAAGTGAACGCCCAAGATTAACCCTTATATCATGATCATATTGCTTATATACTTTATTAATTGTAGCTACCTGCCATTTATTCATAAAACTAGATATTTTATTGTCCGCTATATCTGTTCCTATATTCTCTGCGCCACCACGCACCATTGCTGTAGTATAGTCAATGGTACTAACTTTTTCTTCATCCATTCCATTCAAATCCACAAACCCTACCGGATCGTTATGGCAGTACGCATACTCATTGAGGCTTCTTGGCTGTTCTGCTCTGCCCCTCAGGATATCCCTTCCCATGAAGCGCCCTATCTCCGGCATATATTCTCTTGCCTGTGCGAATAGTGTGTCGGAGATATCATCTCGCATATATCCTGTAAAGCCTAGAGGTAGTTCGTCGGTCACTTTAGGTAACTTAGTTGCTCCTAGTATCTTAGCCACTTCTGGCATCTTAGTTGCTTCTGGTATTCCGAATTCATCATAACCGAAGGAATGTTCAGAAGCTCCTGCTAACCTCTCTGGTGTCCCTAATCGGCCAGCTAGTATTGGTGTTTCATCTGCCATTACTAGCTCGTTACCAAGCCATGTGAAGTCTTCCGATTTGCTAGGACTTTCCATACTGCCTAGGTCATCTACATGGATGCTTTCTAGCAAGTTGTTATACATCTGTGTCTGGTCAAGGATGTAGTCTATGCTTCCTGCATCTGTCGTTCTGGACACTCTCATTCCAAGGCCGTTATATGCATACCTTGCTGTAAGTGATTTGCCGTCAGCATTCTTTACTGCCTGTATGAGCCTGTTATTTGCTCCGTATGTATAGCTTACAGAAACTGTTTTAGATGCACCTTCCGTGCGCTTGTGTATAGCATTGCCTCGTTTATCGTATTCGAAGATAGTAGTGCCTTGTGGAGTGTCTGCTCTCATTAGCTGGTTCGCTTTGTTATACAGATACTCTGTCTTTGCCCCTGCTTCATCTAGGATGGTTCTGTTGCCAAATGCATCGTATTTATAGTTTCTGAGCGGACTTCCGTCCTTAACTACCCTATTAAGTCTTCCTATCTCATCGTATACATACTCATAGCTTCCAGTAGCCTCAGGCATACCTTCTCTCTTTTGGTAGGATGCCACTAGATTACCTGCTTGGTCATAACTGTACTCATATGAATCTAGAACTGTGCCGTTCTTCTTATTTACAAGGTTTTCCAGATGTCCACATTTATCATATGTGTATGCAGTTTCAGCAGGACCTACTGTCTTTGATGCGATCCTACCGTATGCATCGTATGAGAGAGATACCCTAGTAGTTGCTTTTACTGATGCTGATGATTTCATCTTAGGTGCAGAGGCTTCTATACCAGCTAGCAGACCTCTGTCATCGTATATGTACCTGACATTCTTGCCATTAGCGTATCTTACACCTATTCTGTTACCGGCATCGTCGTACTCATACGAAATAGACCTACCCTTATGGTCGGTTATGTTTCTTTCTCTTCCGAGGATATCTCTATCTATCTTAGTTAATCCAAGAGAATCCTTTATAGCCTTAAGCTGCCCGAGAGCGTTATATGAATACTCTATATCCTCTCCGTCTCCATACGTAATACGCGAAATATCTCCCAGGTGCGTCCTTGTAATCTTGGTTTTGTTTCCGTCCATATCCGTCTTGGCTTTTATATGGCCTTTGCGGTCATATTCATAGCTTTCGACATTACCGAGTGCATCCGTGACAGCTGTTACTCTTCCAAGGATATCTCTTGCGTATGACGTAATTCTTATGCTGTTATGCTTCTTATTGAGTTTTAAAACTTCTTCGGCATCTTCAAGGAGTTCTAAATTAATATCTTCCGCTTCAGTTCCCACGCCCTGAACGATATTCATAAGCCTATGAGCTTTATCGTATCTGTATCTGGTAACATTACCTAGCGGATCAACTACAGCAGCAATATCACCGCCCTTTGTTCTGATATACTTTGTCTGATTTCCAAGGCCATCTGTCACTGAACTTATATTGCCGGCAGCATCGTAGGTGTAGCTTGCAGTTAATGCTCCTGCGATAAACTCCTTAGTAACTCTATTCATGGAATCGTATTCAAATGACTTCTCTACATCTCCTACCTTCCTGGATAAGAGATTCCCATTGTTGTCATACGAAAAGCTTGTTGCCACTCCTGCCGCATCGATTATCTCTGTTAATCTACCTGCTGCATCGTAACTATACCTGATGCTTTTACCTGCACTTCGTTCTTCGATAAGGTTTCCACGTAGGTCGTATGTATACACTGTATCTACACCAGTTGGGTTTATGGACTTTATCTTCTGACCTGCTAAGTCGTATTCATTTATCCATTCACTGCCAAGGGCGTCTGTGAATTTGGTTTCGTTTCCGAAAGCATCGTACTCATAGTATTCTGTACTTCCATCCGCCATTACTGCTGAGGTCATGCGGTTCATCTTGTCATACGTATACTTGGTGACGTATCCTTCTTGATCCCTAACCTTTGTTATGTTGCCACAGGAATCGTAAGAGTACCTGATTGTTGAATATGATGCATCTACGACATTAGTCAGATTTCCCTCGGCGTCATATAGACATAGGATATTTGCGCCTGTAGGGTCTTTAATCTGGTCAATCTGCCACATCTCGTTGTAGTAGTATTCTGTTCTGCTACCATCTTTATCAACATATGCAGACACCTTGTTCAGCTCGTTGTATTCGGTAAATTCCTCATTTCCGTCGTAGTCAATAACATGCGCGAGTTTTCCGCTTTCGTTATACTCAAGCGTCCTTGTGTCCCCGAGCGGATTTATACTCTCGGTCAGTTCATTTCTTGCATTATAAGCGAACTTCTCCAGGTTGCCGTTAGCGTCAACTGTAGAAGTAACTCTATTTAGATCATCGTAGCTGTATTTATTGGTATTACCGAGCTCATCTATGATTTCGTCAATGTTTCCTCTGTCATCATAACTTAGAGAAAGGCTGGTGCCGTCTGGGTTTATGATTTTCACTGGAAGCTTATACTCGTTATACTCGTATCCGATAGCTCTACCCAGCGCATCGCTTGAGGATACTAGGTTGTCATCGTTATCGTACTCATTCTGCGCCACGACTACGCCATTTACTTCAACCGAAACAAGCCTGTCCGACTTGGAATAAACAGTCTTAATAACGTCTCCCACAGGGGTCTTCTCCACGATCACATTACCTTTGTCATCGTATTCATACGATGTAATGTTGCCGTTCTTATCGCGGTGCGAGGTTCGATCATTGGTATCATTGTATGTAAACTCTTCGTACCCACTTGTATATCTGGATACGGTGCTTCGGAATTTCTCATCATGCTCATAGACAGTTTGACTGCCATTCTGGTGAGTAGCTATAGCCTTTCGACCTATGTCATAGTACTGAACCGTTATCTCGCCGCCATCCGGGAATATCTGCCTAGTAACCCTTCCACTGCCATCGTATTCATTGATAAGATTTACGGTATTTCTCGCGTTGATGACAGTGTACATCTTGCACAAATCGTTATACTTGAACGAGTATACGCTTCCCATTTCATCGTGAATTTCAGAGAGAACATGCATTTTGCCAGTCCTACTGAACTTATCATCTATATCTTCGTACTTGAGTTCAATGCTGCGACCCGAGAAGTCAGATACCTTGGTCACATAAGAATTGCCGTCATCAGATTCCTCGTAGTCAAATACATATCCTGTACCAAATTCGGTGCTGAGCTTTTTAAGTTTCAATTCGTCGTACTCGAATTGTATAGCTCTACCTTCACCTGTGAGCTTCTTGATGCATCTACCTATATCATCAAAGAAGAATTGCTCTTGCTTTTCGTTAGTATACTTATATCTGTATTCTTCACCTTCTAGACGCTCGATTTTTCTTGAAGTAAAGCCGTCATCACTTACATATACGTCTCCTTTTAGTATGTAAGTCTCCTGCCTGCCACTATCTATATTGACCACAATCTTAGACTCGTAAATCGTGAGTTCATTTCTATAGTTGTGAGTCCATCCAGCAGAGGCGAATCTCCTTCTAAAGTTATCCACACTGTTATATGTAATCTCCAAAACGAGAGGAACCACACCAGGCGTCTCAAGAAAGTTCTTTCGGTACATGTAGTTTCCGGTAGCCATATTTACAGGATCGAGGGCTTCAATGTTGAGCTTTTAATCCTTAACCATCGTATCTAGTTTTTTCCTCGTTCCAGCAAGACTAACATTGGATGGCTTGAACATTCCTGTTTTGCTATCGAAATGTTTATCTGTGGAGATTTGGTCAACTCCGTTTTTTATGGACTTGATTAGCTCTTTTATTTCGGCAAATAAACCCTCAGTTTGACCAGCAAGATTATCCATGTCGTCTATTTGCTTCTCAATCTCCTGAATCTGATTTTCTTTTCTTGAAATATAAAAGGAGTATTTCGAAGCTGAGTTACCCCAGATGGATCCACCATATAAATTATCGCCTTTTGCCAGAGTGTTTTCCAAAGATTGTAGCTGTTTTTCAAGTTGCATCATCTCATCAATTAACTTCTGTTTATTCAACTCGTTGTGGTTTGCCAAGGTTATGTAATTTTCTATTGCAACATCAAGCTCATTATTCTTTGCTCCCATTAGCGCACAAACACTGTTTAAATCATGTAACAACTCTTTGTAAGTCTTTGTGAAATAATCCTCGACTGCTTCGAATCCCTTTCCTTGTAGTGTTTTCCCTTTGCCACAATCTTCAAGAAAATTATCTATCGCACGCTGAATAGAGGTAGAGCTTATCATAAGCTTATTTATCTGCTGATTCATCTCATGCAGCATATATATAGTATCTCTCTTGTTAATAACCTTATTCATTCCTCTCGACATATCTACACACCTTTTATATTATACCTTCACGATCACGCATATTTTCATACGATAATGTAAATTGGATTGCTATTTCCTTGTCTTCTTTCTTCCATACATCTGCTACTCTAGCTATATTGGCACAGTCCTGTTCCAGCTTTTGCTGTAGATGAGGAACAATGTCGCTAAGTGTTTTATAACATGCTTCTGCATCTTTAATTGCAGTATACCCTTCACTATGCACATGCTTTGCTCTACCTAATGAAGCATCTCCTAATTTTGTTACAGACCTGCGTATTCTCTCCGCATGATCTTTGGCAAGCGAATTATTTACAGCTATATTTTTGCTCATATCAATAGTCTCTCCTCATATTCATAAGCTCATCTTCACACTCGCGCTCCTCTTTAAGGAGCCTCTGGATTGCTTGTCTTCTCTCCTCAATTCCTTCTTCAGCGTCCCTTATTAAACTATTATAAAGTGCATCCTCTTGAGAATTTAACTCTGCCACCACTCTACCGAATTCAGTTCCCGCCCAATACTCAAGCATCTCTTCTTGAGTATTACTGCTCCTTTGTCTTAGAGCTATTACATCATCAATAATCTCATTTATACAGGCTTGCTCCTTCTTATTTAGAGCAACTTCATCCTGTATTTCACGAAGGCGTCTATTGATTTCTATCCTTTTGTCCTCTATCCTTCTATCTTCCATTCTTCTACCTTTACCACATTAATAATCGTTCAATTTACACTAAAAATAGCTGGATTATAAAATCCAGCCTTAAACTCGCTCATACAAAGTGAACTCATAGTCTATACCATTCTCACTATGCATCTCACTCTTCCATGTCTCTTTAAAATCGTCATCCTCATCGAGGTTAACCATGAATTTGTCAGCATGTAAATCTGCGTGCATCTTAGTTACGAAGCACTTGTCACAGTATTTGCAAAACTTCCTATATATGCTCTCTCCGCCGATGATAAATACATGCTCTGGCTCATACTGCTCGAGCTCCTTGAATAGCTCCTCCTCGCTGTGTACGGCTATGCATCTTTCGGCCTCGAACCCTGAGTTCGATGTGAGCACGTAATTTATACGCTTTGGAAGCCCCCTCTGCTTAGGTAGGCTCTCGAGGGTTCTGCGCCCCATCACTACAACTCCGTCAGTCGTCTTTTCCTTGAAATACTGCATGTCTCCAGGAATCGAAGCGAGCAAATCGTTGTCGCACCCGATGCCCCATTTCTCATCAACAGCCACTATTAGATTCATAATTCACCTCAGTTTGTTATATTCATGCGCTAAGCACTCACATGCTGACATTATCATTTTAATAATATTTAAGACGGCACCTCAGTAAACTAAAGGCACCGTCTATATAATCTCGAATTAAATCGCTACTGGAATGTTTTTCACCTGCGGGTTCTTCTGGTAGTCCTCGACGATTAGATCATCAACTGTGAAGTCGTAGAAATTCTTTACCTCAGGATTTAGCGTCACCTTAGGCGCGGGATACTGTGGACGCTCGATGAGCTCCTTAACTATATCCACATGCCTATCATAGATGTGAGCATCTGAAATCACGTGAACCAGCTCTCCCGCCTTGAGACCGCTAACTTGTGCAAACATCATAAGAAGCAGTGCATACTGCACAACATTCCAGTTGTTTGCCGTCAAGATATCCTGGGACCTTTGGTTTAGAATCGCATTAAGCGTATCACCCTTTACGTTGAAGGTCATACTATATGCACAAGGCTCTAAGTTCATCTCACTTAGATCAGCAAAGTTATACATGTTAGCCATGATTCTTCTGGAGTATTTATCATGCTCAAGCAGCCATAGGATGTTATCAACCTGGTCCATCTCGCCCTGCTTGAACTTATACTTAACTCCGAGCTGATATCCGTACGCCTTGCCGATAGTTCCATCCTCACCTGCCCACTCATCCCAGATGTGGCTTCCGAGGTCAGAAACTCTGTTAGACTTCTTCTGCCAGATCCACAGCAGCTCGTCAAACGCGAGCTTGATAGCCGTAGGTCTTACGGTAAGAGCAGGAAACTCCTCCTGCAAATTGTACCTATTTACAACACCAAAATTCTTAATCGTATGCGCAGGTGTTCCGTCCGGCCAGTGAGGCCTTACCTTCTGTCCCTCTGAACTGAATCCGTTCGCTATTATATCTTCACACATACTCACAAACAGTTTATCTGCTTTACTCACTCTAATCCTCCTCGATAATTCGAATAGCTTCAGCTAACACTTCTTCTAGTCTAGCTTTATCACTATCCATATGAAGTGCGCCTATCAGCGCCTCAAATCCCGTAGCAAGCTTGTACTTACGCGGATCTGCATTCTTGGGCCTGGATGTCGCACGCTTATTCCTCGCACGCTTAACGAGCTTTTGCTCCTCTTCCGTTAGAAAATCATTCATCATGGACTTTATAGCCTTAGCCTGTCCATCAGAAGACACGTATGATACCGCTCTCTTATGCACCTTGCCGACATCGCCTTTGCTTCGCCCAATCAGAAGCTCCCTTATATGTAGTTCGTAGACGGCATCACCTATATAGGCTAGCGCCGTCGTATTCATGCTCTTGATATCGTTATGCATCTGCTTTAATTATCTGAACTCCCTGTGGTGTGTCTTTGAGTGTATACCCCATATCCGCTAGCTGATCTCTTATCTCGTCAGCTCTTGCCCAGTTCTTCTCCTTACGAGCCTGCTGTCTCTCGTCTACGAGAGCCTGGATGTCATCGCCGATTGCATTTTCATTGCTTCTCTGAAGAACTCCGAGAATATCAGCGAGCTCGTGGAGTATCTCAAGTGCCTTGCCTGCAAATTCCTTTGATGCTCCGCCTTCTATCTCTACGTTGATAGCCGAAACTAGCTCAAAGAGAGCTCCAATAGCACCAGCAGTATTGAGGTCATCGCTCATGCACTCAACGAATTTCTCCTTATAATCTGCAAACGACTTAACTGTCCACTCTTCATGTTCTGTCATCGCTTCAGAACCATTATGTACGAGGAACTCCAAAGTCTCGGTAGCATTTACAAGTCTATCGTACCCCTGCTTAACCTGCTTCATACCCTCATCGCTGAAGTTGATAGGTCCTCTGTACTGAACGCTGAGAAGGAAGAATCTGATAAAGTCACCGTCATACTCCTTACGAATATCTCTCACTGTAAAGAAGTTGTTGAGCGACTTTGACATCTTCTCGCCATCAACCATGATGTATCCGTTGTGCATCCAGTAGTTTGCAAAAGGTGCACAGTTGCAAGCTTCAGACTGAGCGATTTCATTTTCATGATGAGGGAATTTTAGATCTTGTCCACCGCCGTGAATGTCAATCGTTGTGCCAAGGTGCTTCTTGGACATAGTTGAACACTCGATGTGCCAACCAGGTCTGCCCTTTCCCCAAGGCGAATCCCATGCGATTTCATCATCTGTCTTCTGAGCCTTCCATAGTGCGAAGTCGAGTGGATCCTTCTTAACCTCACCAATAGCAATTCTCGCACCCGATTCTAAATCATCTATATTCTGTCCTGATAGCTTTCCATACTCTGGGAACTTACGAGTGATGTAGTAAACGTCACCATCTGCCTCGTATGCATACCCCTTCTCAATAAGAGTGCTGATGAACTCGATGATATCCTCAATATGCTCGGAAACCTTAGGGTGCACGTCAGCCTTGATAACATTGAGAGCCTCTGCATCTTTGAAATACTCTTTGATGTACTTCTCCGAAACCTCAAGTGCCGGTAGCTGTTCTTCCTTAGCCCTGTTGATAATCTTGTCATCCACATCTGTAAAATTCTGTACGAACTTCACATCATATCCGATATATTTGAAAAACCTGCGCAGCGTGTCGAACACTACGAAAGGTCTAGCATTGCCTATATGAAAATAGTTGTAAACCGTAGGACCACAAACATATATATTAACCTTGCCTTCCTGTACAGGTACAAACTCTTCCTTGCGTCTAGTCATAGAGTTGTAAATCTTCATTTCTTTCCTCCACTAAATCATGTCTCGACTTATTTCGTCATTTCCCATCTGGGTATAGTTATTTTGATTATACACCAACGACAGCGCCTACGCACGCAATAATGACAAGCACGAGCATCGGATTTATCTTAAATTTTTGAATTAACAGTATAGTCAGTCCACAAAGAACTATCGATATCACATCTATGCGCATGCCCCCTACGGAAATTGTCATGTCTCGAAGTAACGAGAAGTTGCCTCCAAGAGAGTGTTCTGGCATTACTGCTGCCTCACCGATAGTGATTACCGCTGCTGCTATAAGTCCTACAGTTGCTGGTCTAATACCTTCAAGTGCACCCTTGACAGCAGCGCTCTCCTTGTAGCGCTCCACTGCGTTCGCAACCATGGCTATAATTATAAACGCAGGAGTTGCAACACCTAACGTCGCTAGTGCTGAACCGAGATATCCCCCGACTTCGTATCCAACATACGTAGCCGAGTTTACCGCCACCGGTCCTGGAGTAACCTGGGCAATCGCAACGATATTTGCAAACTG
>SKEK01001498.1_pt1 | contig 10177 bp, 8 predicted proteins | sample 4826761 | NCBI WGS metagenome assembly SKEK01 (sample SAMN11008811, study PRJNA524170) | human gut metagenome | biome: Human fecal sample; material: Feces; isolation source: fecal sample from pouch patient p32 | host: Homo sapiens | place: Israel: Tel-Aviv | collected 2015-10-13 | reverse complement strand
GTCCCGATGCTGCGCGTGGTGGCGGTGGTTACGGTGCCGAATCCTTCGATTTTGGTGACATTCTGACGACGATGTTCGGCGGCGCCTTTGGCGGTGGCTTTGGTGGAAACCAAGGCCCGGCGTCGCGCACTCGCCAGGGCCGTGACCAGCTGACTCAGGTTGCAATCACTTTGAAGGACGCGGCTTTTGGTGCTCACCAGCAGGTTTCGCTCAACACCTATGTGACCTGCGAAGTCTGCCATGGAGCCATGTGCGAACCGGGAACCGAAGCAGTGACCTGTGCGACCTGTAAGGGACAGGGGTACTCGATTCAGCAGCAGCGCACCATGCTGGGAACCATGCAAACTCAGGTTCCCTGCCCAAGCTGTCAGGGCTATGGGACTGTCATTGAACACCCCTGTCACGAGTGCTCCGGTCAGGGACGCGTTCGTGCACATCGCAACTTGACCATTGATATCCCCGCCGGCGCGGGTGATGGAATGCGCCTGCGTCTTGCCGGACAGGGCGAGGCCGGTCCCGGCGGCGGTCCCAACGGTGATCTCTACGTCGACATTGTCGAGAAGCGCGATCCTACTTTCTCGCGTCAGGGTGACGACCTGTACATGACGGTGACCGTTCCCATGACCGCAGCTGCCTTGGGAAGCACTTTTGAGCTGGAGACCTTGGACGGAGCCCAGTCTGTGAGCATTCAGCCCGGTACGCAGCCCGGCGATGAGGTTCGCTTGGATGGACTGGGTGTTGGTCACCTCCAACGCCCCGGTCGCGGAGACCTTCACGTCGCAATTAACGTCGAAATCCCGCGCAAACTTGATGACCGCTCACGTGAGCTCCTTGAAGAGCTCTCCCAGGTTCGGGGAGAAGAAAGCGTCCGTCCTGAAAAGCGCGGATCCTCCTTCTTCGACAAGCTTCGTGAAACCTTCGGCGCCTAGTTAAGGACATCACCTGTATGACGCTTCCGGTTTTCATCGCTCCCGACGCGGACGCATTGAGTGCCTGCGCACGGGGAGATTCCTACGTTTTAGACGGGGATGAAGGCTTTCACGCGGCAACCGTTCGACGGATCGATGTCGGAGCCATGCTTGATGTCGTTGACGGGATGGGGCTTCGCGCCCGCTGCACGGTTATTGACCGTGCAAAAAAGGCCCTGACTCTGCGCATTGACCACCTTGAAGGTGAGGATCAGCCCTCGGTTGAACTAATGCTGATCCAAGCCCTCTCGACGGGTGGACGCGATGAAATGGCCATCGAAATGGCAACGGAAGTTGGCGTTGACGCAGTAATGCCGTGGCAGGCAAATCGCAGTGAGGTCCGCTGGAAGGGCGAAAAAGCCGCGAAGGGCATGCGAAAGTGGGAATCCACCTTGCGATCAGCGACAAAACAATCGCGGCGCGCATTTATCCCACGCCTTGAAGAAGCCCGTTCATCTACTGCTTTAGCGCAATGGATTGCGCAGGCCGCAGAAGACGGCGCTTGGGTCTTGGTCTGCCACGAGAGCACCGATCGCCGCCTGAGTGAACTCCTTCCTCAGCTGCGCGAGCTAAGCGCCCAGGCTTCGTCGGCCTCGGCCGCCCAGTCCCAGCCTTCTTGTCCTCCCAAGATCGCCGTCATCGTTGGCCCTGAAGGTGGGGTTGACCCCGATGAGCTTTCTCTTTTCGAGGCCGCGGGAGCGAAAATCTGCCTGCTGGGAAATACCGTCCTTCGCGCTTCAAGCGCCGGACCAGTTGCGCTTTCACTGATCAGCGACGCTATTGGGAGATGGTGACATGGACGCCAAACGAATTGATATTCCCCGCGGCGTGGATCCCGTCGTACTTTTTGGAACTTCAGACCGCGTTTTGCGAGCTCTTGAAAACGGTTTCCCTCAGGTCCGCTTCACCTTACTTGGCCGCACTTTATCCATGATTGGCCCCGAAGGAATTGTGGATATGGCCGCTCAGCTGGTCGAAGAGCTCATTGAACTTGCTCGAGATGGGCATTCTCTTGACGCTGACGGCGTTGAACAGGCAATTGCTCTACTCATGACTGCTAGCTCCACGGATGAACGCCCCCAAGAAATTCTGCGCTCGCGGGGACGGTCCATTCGACCGCAATCTGCCGGGCAAAAAGCGTATGTCGAGGCGATTGAGCGTTCGACCGTCGTCTTTGGGTTGGGACCTGCCGGCACCGGAAAGACCTACCTTGCGATGGCCCAAGCGGTATCCTCTTTGCTTTCCGGACAGGTGCGCCGAATCGTCTTGACTCGCCCAGCGGTTGAAGCGGGCGAAAATCTGGGCTTCCTTCCGGGCACGCTCACGGACAAGATCGATCCCTATCTGCGTCCGCTCTATGACGCTCTGGGAGACATGATGGATCCGGATGCGCTGCCAAAACTTATGGCTTCTGGCGCGGTTGAGGTCGCGCCCTTGGCATATATGCGGGGACGAACGCTCAATGATTCATTCATCATCTTGGACGAGGCTCAGAATACGACGCTCGCGCAGATGAAGATGTTCCTGACCCGTCTAGGCTTCAACTCAAAAGTTGTTGTTACCGGTGATGCCTCACAAATTGACCTGGCGGGGGAGCGCTCCAGCGGTCTTCTAGTCATTGAAGATATTCTCAGTGGCATCGATGACATAGAATTTTGTCAACTGACAAGCGCCGATGTTGTGCGTCATCGCCTTGTCGGTCAGATTATTGACGCATACGAACGTTGGGACGAATCCATGGCCAGCCTCAAAGCACGCCGTGACCGTTCCCTGCACACCCGTACCCGACACAATGGACGCTGAGTCATGACTGAAGTTCTTAACGAAACCGACTACCAGATCGACTGTGAAGAGTTCGTGCGCTTGGCCGACTTCGTGCTCAGCGCCATGCATGTCTCCACCGAGGTCGAGCTCAACATCATTTTCATCGACCCCGAACCTATGGAAGAACTCCATGTGCGCTGGCTGGATCTGGAAGGCCCGACCGATGTCATGAGTTTCCCCATGGACGAGCTTCGTCCGGGTACTGCGGATCATCCGACGGAATCGGGAACGCTGGGCGATATTTGCATCTGTCCGCAGGTTGCAGAGCAGCAGGCTCGCCAGGCGGGACATTCCTCGGTTGAAGAAATGCTCTTCTTGGCGACCCACGGCATGCTTCACCTTCTGGGCTATGACCATGCAGAACCGGCTGAAAAAGAAGAAATGTTCACCCTGCAACGCCAGCTCCTCTTGAGCTTCCTCGCACAGCGATGATCGAAGCTGCTATCCCCATCGCGGGGATGAGTATCCTTGCCGCAATTGCTCTTCTGAGCGCAATGGTTTTTGCGGCAAGTGAGTTTTCGATCGCTAAGCTCACCCACGCCGCGGTTGAAGACCTGATCGAGGACGACAAAAAGAACGCCCGAGCCCTGTTCAAACTGGTTGATCAGCGTCGCTTAGTTATTTTTGTCCTTCGAGGCGTCCGCACCTTCCTGCAGGTTGTCTTTGCCGTTTCAATGGCGACCATTGCTCTGCATTTTTCACACTACTGGTGGCTGGGAGGGCTAGTTGCAATCGTCATTGTGACGATTGTGCAATTCTTTGCTAACAGCATCATTGCCACGCGCTGGGCACAGCGCAATCCCACTGGTATCGCGCTCTTCTTCACGCCCCTGATGAGCCGTTTGGTCGCAATTGCACATTTCTTCTCGCCTGCTGCTCAGAAGGTCAAGGCCTATCTTCCGCAGTCTGAGCGAACCGAAGCTGAGATGCGTGCAGACATGGCAGATGAACTGCGTGAAATGGTTGATCGCGTTGGCGAAACCGAAGGCCTTGAAGAAGAAGACCGAGAGATGTTGCGCTCGGTTTTCGAATTAGGGCATACCTTGGTTCGTGAGGTGATGGTCCCGCGGACCGAAATGCTGACGATCGCATTCGATGTTCCGGCTCGGAAGGCATTACGCCTCTTTGTACGCTCCGGTTTCTCGCGTCTGCCCGTTATTGGAGAGGACACCGACGACGTCCGTGGAATTTTGTTCTTTAAGGATGTCGTTCAGCGCCTTGAAAACCATGATGGAGAACATGAACTTCGCGCCGATCAGATGATGCGTCCTGCCGAGTTCACCATCGAAATGAAGCCGGTTGATGATCTGCTGCGTCAGATGCAGTCCGAACACTTCCACCTGGCGATGGTCGTCGATGAATATGGCGGGATCTCGGGCCTCGTTACCCTCGAAGACATCATCGAAGAAGTTGTCGGCGAACTCACCGACGAACACGATCGCAACACCATCGAGCCCGAAGAAATTTCCCCGGGCGTCTGGCGCGTTCCTTCGCGTTTCTCCATTAGCGAGCTCGGAGAGCTGTGGGGATTGGAACTCGAAGATGAAGACGTTGATTCCGTTGGCGGCTTGCTGGCCAAAGCGATCGGCCGTGTTCCGCTTCCGGGGGCAACTGGCGATATGCTCGGTGTGCACATGGTTGCCGAAGAAGCCCGAGGCCGCCGTCGCCAAGTTGGCACAATTGTCTGTTCCTATGTCCCTGAACCCCAGACCGAAGACTCTGAAGATCACCAGGAGTGAGAAAGATGCATTTCCCCAGCGATGATGAATTGATGGCCGGTCCGAACGCCTTCGAAGGCGTGGATCTCGATGCTCTTGAACTTCCTGATGAGGACTCGCAGGACGATGAAGACGTCGATGCTGAGCTTGACGAGGCCGATGATGAGCGCGCCCACGACGTTGAGGATTCCGTCCAATCCTTGCGTCAACTCCGCGCAGAAACAAATGCGGGCGCAGACATCATCGTTCCCGACTTCCCAGAGGACTTTCGCGCGGGCTTCATCTCCATTGTTGGTCGTCCCAATGTCGGAAAGTCGACGCTGACTAACGCTCTTGTTGGCCACAAGGTCGCCATCACCTCGGGTCGCCCCGAAACGACACGCCACAACATTCGCGGGATTGTCCACGGCGAGAACTACCAGCTGGTATTGGTCGATACGCCCGGATACCACCGTCCTCGCACTCTTCTGGGTAAGCGTCTCAATGACATGGTTCGCGAGGCCTTGGCAGAAGTCGATTGTGTGGTCTTCTGTATGCCTGCGGATCAGCGCATCGGACCGGGAGACCAGTTCATTGCTCGGGAGCTGCGTTCTGTCCGACGCCCCGTGATTGCGGTTGCAACGAAGTGCGATAGCGTGCCGCGCGAACGCGTGCTTGAACACCTTCTGGCAATTGAAAAGCTGGGGGAGTGGAGCGCGATTGTTCCGGTTTCGTCCTTCAAACACGAAGGCATCGATCGCCTGCGTGAAGTTTTGGCGGAAAAGGTTCCTCTCTCACCGCCCCTGTACCCGCAGGACGACATCTCCGATGAGTCACGCGAAACGATGATTGCAGAATTTATTCGCGAGGCCGCGCTGGAGGGCGTGCGCGATGAGCTTCCGCACTCGCTTGCGGTAAAGGTCGAAGAGATCATTGAACGCCCCAAGCGTGAAGGCGATGATCGTCCGCCTCTGCTGGATATCCACGTCAATGTCTATGTCGAACGCGATTCCCAAAAAGCCATCATTATTGGCAAGAAAGGTTCGCGTTTGAAGGAGATCGGCACTCGGGCCCGAGTGTATATTGAAGAATATCTGGGGCGCCGTGTGTACCTCGATCTGCATGTGCGTACCGCAAAGGACTGGCAGTCCGACCCGAAGATGCTTCAGCGTTTGGGCTTCTAATACCTGAACGTGGGGGATGCAACAAAAGGATCCTGACCAGGGTCCCGAGCTTTGCTGTCTTCTTCGTGGCATGCTTATCCCGTGAGCGAAAATCCCCAGAACCCTAACGCTTCAGCGCCTTTTCCGTTTGACCAGGACGACGCATCACTGACTGTGCACCGCATGGCTGCACATGATCGTCTGTCCCATCAGTCCCGAGTCGTTCTGCGCCTTGGCCAGATGCTTCTTTCTGCCGGCGCGGGCTCGTACCGCGTGAAGGCTTCGATGCGGACCTGTGCCGAGGCCGTTGGTATTGAGAAGCACCATGCTCAGGTGACCTTTACCGAGATTGTTGCGACAGCTTATGCGAATGGTACTTTCCGTACCGAGCTTGCTGAGCAGCGTCTTCTGGGAGTGAATGCGGACAAGATTGACCGCATTACAAACTACCTGGCATCCATTGAAGGCAAGCAGGTGCTTGTTGAGGATGTCGATAAGGCTCTTGACCGGATCGAATGTGTGAAGCCGCTGTATGGCTGGCTAGCGAATGCGCTTGCTTCTGGTTTAGCCTGTGCGGCCTTCTCCTTCCTCAACGCCGGGGGATGGGTTGAGTGCTCTGTCGTGGCAATTGCAGCCTTCTTCGGACAGTTCCTCCGTCGCCAGATGCTCAAGCGACACATGAACCACTTTGGTGTGTGGATGCTTTGTGGTGCAGTTGCTTCTCCTATCTACATTCTGTGCGTCTATATGGCTCAGAAATATCTGGGTGTTGAACCCACACATCAAGCGGGCTTCATTTCTGCGTTGCTCTTCTTGGTTCCTGGCTTCCCATTGGTGACAGGAATTATTGACCTGGTCCGTCACGACTTTGCGGGTGGTATTCAGCGAATCGTGTATGTTGCAATGCTCGTGGTCTCTGCGGGCGTTGCGGTATGGACAATTTCGGAGGTCTTCAATTGGTCAGTGACCCCGCAATACATTGTTGAACTTCCGCCGATCATTCACTTTGCATTGCGCTTCTTTACCAGCTTTGTTGCGGCGTATGGCTTCGCGATGCTCTTTAATTCTCCGCCTAAGGTATGTACGGCTGCCGCTCTTATCGGTGCGGCTATTAATACCGGTCGTATCTTCCTTGCAGTTGTCGTGGGTGTTCCGGTCCCCGCGGCGGTTGGGCTTGCAGCGCTTGCGGCTGGTCTTCTTGCGGCAGCAGTTGCAAACCGCACGCGCTTCTCGCGTGTGACACTCTCCGTTCCCGCGGTGGTCATCATGATCCCGGGTGTGCCCCTGTACCGTTCGCTCACATACTTGAACAATGGGCAGACCATGGACGCATTGGCGCAGCTCTTTACGGTCCTCTTCACGATTGTTGCGATTGGTATCGGCCTGGCGATTTCACGAATGCTTACCGACCGCGCGTGGCTCATGGAGAAACCAGTGTGCGTCCCGAAGCTCGAGGAATGCGACGCCGAGTAAAGGCGAGCACGCCAAGTAAACACTGTCCACCATGTGCACTCAAAGTGCCAGTATCAGTGGGTCTTCATAGACTGAAGGTGTGAAGACTACATCGAATGTTCCTCGTCCTGCAGGTTCTGGAATGCCCACGGTCAAGTACCGAGCATTCCTCGACACGAACCCTGTTGACCTTCGTGACCGACAGTGGCCCTCGAAGCGTATCACCCATGCGCCTCGGTGGATGTCAACGGATCTACGCGATGGAAACCAAGCTCTGATCGAGCCCATGGATCCGGCGCGTAAGCGCAAGATGTTTGATCTTCTTGTTCGCTTGGGATACAAGGAAATCGAAATTGGATTCCCCTCGGCTTCACAGACTGATTTCGATTTTGTTCGTTCTCTGTTGGAAGACGACGCCCTTCCCGAGGATGTCACCATTTCGGTGCTTACTCAGTCGCGCCCCGAGCTTATTGAGCGTACCGTCGAATCGCTGATTGGCTTCCCCCGTGCGACCGTGCACTTGTACAACGCAACCGCTCCGGTTTTTCGTGAGGTTGTCTTCCACGCAGACCGCGAGCAGACCATTGAGCTCGCCCGCTTCGGTACGCGTGAAGTCATTGCACAGGCCGAACGCCAACTGGGTGACGAGACCATCTTTGGCTTCGAATATTCACCCGAAGTTTTTATTGATACCGAGCGTGATTTCGCACTGGAAGTGTGCGAAGCCGTTATGGACATCTGGCAGCCACAAGAAGGCCGCGAGATCATCCTCAACCTGCCCTCGACCGTTGAACGCGCGACCCCCAATGTTTTCGCCGACCAGATCGAGTACATGTCGCGTAACCTTTCCCGACGCGAGCACATTGCGCTGTCTGTTCACCCGCACAATGATCGTGGAACCGGTGTCGCCAGTGCTGAACTTGCACTCCTCGCCGGCGCAGATCGCATTGAAGGCTGCCTCCTGGGACAAGGCGAACGTACCGGTAACGTTGACCTGCTGACCTTGGGACTGAATCTTTTCAGCCAGGGAATTGATCCGGGCATCGACTTCTCGGACGTCGACGAGATTCGCCGGACGGTCGAGCACTGCACCCAGATGGAGGCATCGCCTCGTGCGCCATACGTTGGCGACCTCGTTTACACGAGCTTCTCGGGATCTCACCAAGACGCAATCAAGAAAGGCTTCGCAGCCCGCAAGATCAAGGTGGACGCGGCCGGAGGCGACGAGAACGCCGTGGTGTGGGAGCTTCCTTACCTCCCCATCGACCCGCACGACGTGGGGCGCTCTTACGAGGCCGTGGTGCGCGTGAATTCCCAGTCCGGTAAGGGCGGGGTTGCCTACCTCATGTCGCGGGCACACAACCTGGAATTGCCTCGCCGCCTGCAGGTGGAGTTCTCGCGAATTGTTCAGCGCCACACCGACACCTACGGCGGAGAGATCAACGCCGAAACATTGTGGAAGATCTTTGCAGACGAGTATTTGCCGACAAGTGCAGCTCCCGGCCTTCAGTCGTGGGGGCGCTTCGAATTGCGTAAGTCCCAGGTGGGAACGGTCGACGACGAGCATGTTGAATTGCACGCAGAGCTCACGGACAACGGTGTGCTCACTGCAATCGATGCAAACGGAACTGGCCCGATTGATGCTTTCGTCTCAGCACTGCACCAATTTGATTTGGACGTGCGCGTCTTGGACTACTCCGAGCACGCAATGAGCCAGGGACGAGATGCGAAGGCTGCCTCCTACGTCGAAGCAGCTGTTGATGGAAAGATCGTCTGGGGCGTTGGAATCGACTCTTCGATTACCCGTGCCTCGTACAAGGCCGTGATCTCCGCGGTGAACCGTGCACTTCGAGATCAGTAAGTAGGTTTTATAACCAACGCGCACTTTGTGGTGAGTGAGTAACCGCCCAGCGCTAGGTGAGGGGCATCACTAAGATGCCCCTCACCTATTTTTCTCCTCGCTAACGCAGGGAAAACGAAGTTTTACGCGGAAGCTTAGTTGGCCTCGTTCGAGGGGAAATCGCCAGCGGCAATCTCATCAAGAAGCTCAAGGGAAGGAACAAAGAATACCTGTCCGAAGAGCACATGCGAGAAGGTCAGCAGGTAGTCCTTCTTCGCGACCATATTCGTGATCATGCCCTTGGTGACGCTCCAACGTGCAGAGTAGCCGATGAAATAGGTGCCGGTGATACCTGCGGCGGGGTCAGAGAAGGGCACGTTCATGCGAACGATCTTGTTTTCTTCGCCATCGACGATGAACTTTGAGGAAACATTGTGTGCGTTCGCTGCCTTCGCGTCGTCATCAAGTTCAAGGTCGGTGAACTTCTCGCGTCCGATCGCACGCTCTTGCTCAGCGGTGCCCAGTGAACGCCACGCATCCATGTCGTGAACCCACTTTTGAGCAAATGCATAGGAACCTCCTGCGAATTGGGGGTCCTCGTCGCCAATCTCTGCCCAGAAGGGGGCATCGGCGTTTGTTGGATTTTCGGTGCCGTCAATGAAACCGATGATCGCTCGGCCTTCGAGGTAACGGAAGCCGTGGGTCTCATCAACGACCGTTGCGAAGTCCTTGAAGGATAAGCGGTACTGCTCGGCTACTTCGTAGACCACGGCCTCGCGCTGTGCGCGAATATGAAGGAAGAGATCAGCATCTTCGCCGATGCCTTCGGGCATGGTAATGGAAGGATTGTCCTGATTGGTCAGTCCGGTGAATTCCTCAAGTTCCTTCGGCCGGGGTGCCCCCGGGACCAGCTAGTCCCAGCCCTTACGGCTTACTCCCACTGCAACGCGCAGATCATCGTTTTGGGCCCGGATATTCATCGAACGGTTGATCGCCTGACTACGGGCAGCGAAGTCGCGGAAGGCCTCCAGTTCTGCGGCCTGATCCTTGCGATTGAACCGCAGGTAAACGAAAAGGACGCACTCGCCGGCATCTTTGTACACGTCTTGGGGATGAGTTGACATGATGGCCTCCACTCACAGTTTTTCATTCGTCTTCGATGATAGGCCGCTTGATGTATCGAGGCTGGGGGATGCAAGGAGGGAAGTCAGGGCAGCGGCGGGGGAGGAGTGG
>SKEK01001497.1_pt1 | contig 10183 bp, 4 predicted proteins | sample 4826761 | NCBI WGS metagenome assembly SKEK01 (sample SAMN11008811, study PRJNA524170) | human gut metagenome | biome: Human fecal sample; material: Feces; isolation source: fecal sample from pouch patient p32 | host: Homo sapiens | place: Israel: Tel-Aviv | collected 2015-10-13 | reverse complement strand
TGGCGGCGTCCCAGATGCGCGCCGTGGCGTCTTGGGATCCTGTGAGGATGTGGTGTCCGTCGGGTGACCACGCAACCGCAGTGACGGCACGTTCGTGGTTAAGGGTGAGTGTGTTGGTTCCGGTGGCGGCGTCCCAGATGCGTGCCGTGGCGTCTTGGGATCCTGTGAGGATGTGGTGTCCGTCGGGTGACCACTTCAGCGCACGTACGTGGCCAGAGTGGCCGCCGAGAATATGTGCCAGTGAGAGGGGCTGGAGTGTGCTGTGTTCTGGAAGCGGTGCCGTGAGGACATCGGTGAGCTGCTGTTGGTAACCGGTTGTGTGGAGGAGTTGGGTACGATAGCGCTTTGCTTGTTCGAGTGAGGCTCCCTTTATGTTGCAGTGGCGGAAAATTGTCCCCGTTAGATCGGCGTCGGTGAGGTTGGTGTGGGTAAGGGTACAGTGCTCGATGAGGGTGCGCCGCATGGAGGTTCCCGTGGCGTCTGTGCGGTCCAGGTTGGTGTTGATGATGTGGGCGTCATCCAACCGGGCACCGCGTAAGAGCACCCCGCTCAGATTCAAGTGTGTCTGCTTGGATCCGATGCTCAAGCCGCGCAGGTCGGTGTCTGATAGGACCAGGGCATCTGGATGTGGATGCGGCTTGCCTTGGCGGATGGCCCGAAGCGTGTAGGCGAAGATGTTCTCACGCGCGGTCACGCTCGCGTGCTTACCGACGTACTCGAGCCGGGCGATGGCGCGGTCGCGTGCATCGTTATCGAGGCTTTCGATGAGTTCCGTGAAGAAGGCGAAGGTCTCATCGCTGGGGCGGGTAATGTCCCAGGCCGCTAGAGCTTTATCCGCAGACTTTGCCGTCAGGGAGTCGGCGAGGTGCTTGGCCAGGAAGTACTCCAAGAGCGAGGAATGAGCAAAGGAGAAGTCATCTCTACGGCGAGTTAGGAAGGTAGCGGTGCGGAAATCCTGCTTCCATTGGTCGGGCATGCGTTCCTTGTAGTCCAGTTCCATGTCGGGGTGGTCGTGGAGGAATTGAAGCATCCATGTTTCCATCCACCGCGCGGACCATGTCCTAGATCCTGAGCGCCAGACTTGCCAGGCCAGGTGGGTCATGAGCTGGATCTTGTGTTCGGGGATGAGGCTCTGCTTGCCATCGTCGCGCCGGAGCCACTTGCTCACGAAGCGTTCGTACAAGTTGACTGAGCGTACCTGTTGGCCAAAGCCCAAATCATCGTCGACAGTGAGAAGAACTTCTCGAATCATGTTGAGCAAGAGCGGTTGAGAGGCAAGCTCACGCAGGTTATGCACCGAACGGATCGTCTCGAGGAATCGACCGACATCTGCGTGGGGGACGTTGCGGCGCAGGTACTCTTGAATCTGGTCCTCATCGAAAGGAAGGAGGGTGAGGATGAGGGGTTTGTTGTCTCCCTTATGGTGTGTCTCGTCGTGATCAAAGAAGGATGCTTCATCCTCGAAGGTCCTAAAGTACTGAGTCCTGCAGGATAGGAGCAGGCGCGTGTGAGGAGTCATGTCTCCTGAGTCGCTGTCGTTGAGGTTGAGGGCGTCGAGAAGAGATCGGGTCAGTCGTTGGCCGTCGCTGAGGGATAGGTGCACGAGAACCTCGTCGAGGCCGTCGAAGATAACAAGGGTGTTCTCGTTGTGGATAATTTCGAGAATTTCGTTGGCTGAGGTGAATTGGTGTGAATAGCCAGCGAGGAACTTAGTTAGGAGGACATGAAGCCCGAAGTCATCCAGCCCGTTAGGGGAAATCTTGCGCAGGTCAAAGTAAAAGGGAAAGGGAACCGGTTCCCCTTTCTTCCTGAGTTCCAAAAGCCTGCAGGCGACCAGAATAGAAGTGGTTGTCTTACCCGTGCCCACGTCCCCGAGGAGGGCGCAGAGGCGTGGCTGGTCGCTACTTGGTGTGCGAGACCAACCGACCAGTTCCTCGACGATATCTGTCACAGATGCCGAGGCATCATTGCTGCTGCCGTTATCTGCGCGCCCGGCTGCGCCGAAACCGCGCGTTGCCCGCGAGGGGACTGTCTTGACGGTGAACTCACTCAGGGGGGTAGCAATCAGCTGCTCGGCGATCTCCCGGGGAGAAAGTGCGGGTAGAGAAACGGGATGGTGGGTCTTGCGTTCGATAAGTACGCGTCGAACGGTTTTTGTAACCTGACTTGCAAATTTGATCTTATCGGTAGTATTATCTCCCTCACTGAAAGAGCGCTCGACAGCGACATCATTTCGATCGAATGGTGCAAAGGATGCTCCATCAATGACCGGCTCGAGTTCTATGATGATGGGATGTGGGTGCTTAATGTATACGCGTTGTGCTTCGTCTGATTCGTTTAGATACGAATGACTGATAAGAACTATCGCAATATCAGATTCTTCAATACGCGCCGCGAGTGATTCAAGAGCCTTTTCCCCTATTTTTGTTTCGTTTGGGGAAAAAAATATGGTATTGAAGTGAGAATTTAATCCAGCTTTAATGACACTTTGAAGCAGCTGGGCACATGGTTGAGCAAGTATATAATCATCCATGACAAAACTGATGTAAATGCGCAGTTCTGGAAGGTTATTATTCATTGAGCTTGCCTCGGCTGTTCATGAATGTGCTATCTGCGTATACTAGTGGTAAGTAATGAAATTAAGTCTACATATACACTGTGGAAGCTGGGTAGAATTCAGTGATAGCCCGTCATCCCACTTATACGAGTGAGTAGTTGTTCAACGAATCCGTCGACAAACTTTATCTTTTGATAGAGTGTTTCGCAGCTAACGAAAGAGCAGGGCCTTGAGTCGATGCCATAGTAAATCTGATAGTCGTCTAGCTGGTGAAACTCGGTTGATTGATTGAGAGGTACGTCTACGAGCATGACTGGCAATATGCGTTTATATGGCGTATTACCGACTCCAGGGATCTCATTGTTCGTGATGAACGTTGAAGCTAGGAATGATGGGCTGATGAGCTGGAGGATGTAGTCGGATTCAACTAGTTGTGCCTGAATCTCGTTCGCCCACCGGTCCCCAGGGAGAATCAAGGAGTCTTCCCACCAAGTGATGGTGTGGTTCTTTGCGATGGACAGGCGTGGCTTTAGGAGCTTGCAGAATTCCTCCTTCAAGTCTGCGTCATCGTGAGCCCATGAAAGAAATAGTTTGATCTTAGCCATTGTCTACCTGTCATCTCGGAAGGAGTGTTCGTCTCGATGAGAACGATTCGAAGATAGCATATTTGTCAGGCGTGTCACAACTGGTGGAAAACTGTGGTGAACAATCCTGACAGTGCATGGATGGGTTACCGATTTTTGAGTGTAGGACACGGATTGCAACGGTCGCTTACAGGGTAACATTTTGCCTTGTTGATGTGGAAAAATCGGTGTTGCAGGCAAGTTCGTGATCGCGGAAGCATGAACACCACGGAATGCTCGATGTGGCGGGTCCCTCTGACTGCTCCTGGCTGTACGTGGGTCCGCTATAAGGGGTCGAGGCGCTGTCTTCTTGACGAGAACTCGTTTATCGAAGTGTCAGTGGGGTCGTCCACGTGCGGAATAGAGGGTTCGCATTCGGGGTAGGGGTTGTAGGACCAAACGTGTTGCTGGGGTTAGTCCCAGGTGTTGTGGTAGGGGGTGGTGTGGTGGAGTTCGTTGAAGCAGATTGCGTCGCCCCAGCCGGGTATGATGCCGGTGGCTTGGTGGGTTTGGCTGGCGTGGTACCAGGCATTTTCGAGGGCTGCGTCGGTGGGCATGGTCGCCAGGATCGTCGCTGCTGGTTGCGGGTGAGGACAGTGGATGTAGCACCACCAAAACACGGCTTTCATACGTCGGGTTAGGCGCATGCCGCGGTGGTCGCGCAGCATCTGGCGTAATTGGGCGTTCGTGCTTTCGATCTGGTTGGTCATCGCGGGCATCTGATGTGTCCAGGTGGGGTCCAGGTAGGTGAACAAGAGCCCCTGGGAGATGAGCTTGTTGAGGCTATTACGAGCTCGCACGAGACGTTCGTGGGTGTATTCCCATCCCCCCTCAGGCCTGCGTGTTTTCTCCTCCAGGAAGTCCTTCCAGCGCGTGCACCACTCCTGGTAGGCGCCTATCCATTCCTGGGCGCCTTCAATGTCTGTCACGTGGGTGAGCTGGCGCCCAAGAGCGTATAAGCGTTGTGAGGCCTCCAGTTTGGGGCGCGTTGTGGTGGCTTGGCGGATACGGCAATACGCGTGGAAGGTGCAGCGTTGAACGCGCGTGGTCGGCCAGATTCTCTTGCAGGCTTTCGCGAACCCGCTGCCCCCGTCGGTCACGACCAGGGCCGGGGGTGCGATCCGGCTCATGAGCGCGCCCCAGGCCCGAGAGTTCTCGCTCCTGGCCGCGTACCAGCCCAGCACGCAATCGGGTGTTTGGGCGATAAGCACCACGGAGCCGCGGCCCAGGTGGATGCCGTCGACGAAGATGACGTCATGGACCTCATCGATGATCGGGCTGAACGGCCATAACTGCCACAACGGCTCACAACGCCGACGAAACGAACGACCCCCACCAGGCATGTCCGCCTGACGGCGACGACCCAGCAGCCACGCCAAGAACTCATCCAGATGCTTCGCCGTGGAATTAATGCGGCTGACCTGGCTGATATTGCACAGGGAGCAGCGCCATCGCTGCGCCCCTGACGCTGAGTGCCCATACCTGGTCATCACTCGCCCACACGCCGGGCATTTAGGGGTATTCATACCCCCACGATGAAACGACCACCTTCAATGTTGATTTTCCCGCACCAGCAAGCCGAAAACCCGCCACAAAACCAACACGATTTATCCTTTAACCCTGCCTTTTGCCTATCTTCCAACCTGGCGTCTACCGACCTCCACACTGTCTTGACTGCGTCAGAACAACAAAAGACTCACTCGTAATTCTTACGAGTGTTCTCGTCTTACACCCCGGAAACTAACTCGCAGCGGCGCCCCAGCGAGCTGTATGAGCAGCCCTCCTCACAAATGATTCGAAACGCTGAATACAGGCCAGGCCGGAAGCTTTCGCTTCCGGCCCCGACCGTTTTGTGGGCCCTACCGGGCTCGAACCGATGACCTTCTGGGTGTAAACCAGACGCTCTAACCAACTGAGCTAAAGGCCCCACGCACGCGCCAATCTACCAGATCGAGCGCGCACGGTCACTTTCTGACCCGAGCGAAAGGAACGCCGGAGAGCGCTCCCCGCCCAGGCCTCGTCGATAAACCTAGCGACGCGAACGAGGACGCGCGGTCACGCGCACGCCCGCCCACTCCTCGCCCAGCGCCGTCGACGTCGTCGCGTGCAGGCCCGCGATCTTTGCGGCCTCCTCAACGTCGCCCACGCGCACCGAATTAGGACGCCCCGGCTTAGGAATCAGAACCCAAATCAGGCCACCGTCATCCAGGTTCGACATGGCGTCCACCAGGACGTCGGCCAGGTCCTCCTCCTCAGCGTCATCCGCGCGCCACCACACGATCGCGCCGTCCACGACATCGCCATAATCGACGTCAACCAGCGGATGACCGGTCTCCTGTTCAATCGACTCGCGCACCTTCTGATCGACGTCATCATCGACGTAGAACTCCTGCACGATCGCATCGGACGCAAAACCCAGGCTCACTGCCATCACGCAGCACCGCCTCTCGACGAGCTGCTGCTCTGTGTCATATCAACGTTCACTCCTTCATCCTAGGGCATGAAACCAGATCGAATGCAAGGGATAACACCAGGCGAAACACCCATGATGGACAACATCACTCTGACCAGCAGGTTTACGCATAGCGCCAGCGTCCAACATCGGTGAAAGGCACCTCATACACACGCGGGTCATCAAACGCTAGAAAAGCCACACCATTAGTGGGACAATGGTCCCGATATGTGCGGTGTCGATCGAAGACACCGCCCACGAACGCTGCACGTCGCAGCTCCGAGTCAAGCGAGAAGGTACACCGTGAGCCAACTCCACGAGTCACGCCCCGTCGTCGTCAACGGGCTGATCCCCCAGGTCCCCGACAACGACCCCCAGGAGACCGCCGAATGGGTCGAGTCCCTGTCCGGACTCATCAACGAAAAGGGCGGCCCCCGCGCACGCTACATCCTGCTGCACATGCTGGACGAAGCGCGCCGCAACGGCGTGCAGCTCCCCCAGGAATACACGACCCCCTACGTCAACACCATCCCCGTTGACCAGGAACCGTACTTCCCCGGCGACGAAGCCATGGAGCGCGAATACCGCCGCTGGATCCGCTGGAACGCTGCCGTCCAGGTGACGCGCGCCCAGCGCCCCGGCGTCAAAGTCGGCGGACACATCTCCTCCTACGCCTCCGTCGCCACCCTCTACGAGGTTGGCCTCAACCACTTCTTCCGCGGCAAGGACCATCCCGGCGGCGGCGACCACGTCTTCTTCCAGGGTCACGCCTCCCCCGGCCCCTACGCGCGCGCCTTCCTGGAAGGCCGCCTCTCCGAAGAGGAGATGGACGGATTCCGCCAGCAGGTGTCCACCGCGCACGGCCTGCCCTCATACCCGCACCCGCGCCAGCTCGACCACTTCTGGGAGTTCCCCACGGTCTCGCTCGGCCTGGGTCCCGCCGAGGCCATCTACCAGGCGTGGTTCGACCGCTACCTGCACATGAACGGGATCAAGGACACCTCCCAGCAGCACACCTGGGCCTTCATCGGCGACGGCGAAATGGACGAACCCGAGTCCCGCGGCATGCTCCAGCTGGCGGCCCAACAGCGCCTGGACAACCTGACTTTCGTCATCAACTGCAACCTACAGCGCCTCGACGGCCCGGTTCGCGGCAACGGCAAGATCATCCAGGAGCTGGAGGCCTTCTTCAAGGGCGCCGGCTGGAACGTCATCAAGGTCATCTGGGGCCGCGGCTGGGACCAGCTGCTTGCCGCCGACAAGGACGACGCCCTCGTCCACGTCATGAACGAGACCCTGGACGGCGACTACCAGACCTTCCGCGCGAACGACGGCGCCTACGTGCGTGAGCACTTCTTCGGCCGCGACCCGCGCACCAAGGAAATGGTCAAGAACTGGACCGACGAGCAGCTCTGGGAGCTCAAGCGCGGCGGCCACGACTACCGCAAGGTCTACGCCGCCTACAAGGCGGCCATGGACCACACCGGCCAGCCGACCGTCGTCCTCGCCCACACCATCAAGGGCTACGCCCTGGGCACGCACTTCGCCGGCCGTAACTCGACGCACCAGATGAAGAAGCTGACGCTCGAGGACGCCAAGCAGCTGCGCGATCGCCTGCAGATCCCGATCACGGACGAGGAACTCGAGCGCGATCCCTACAAGCCCCCGTACTACATGCCGCCGGCCGATCACCCGGCCCTGCAGTACATGAAGGAGCGCCGCGAGATCCTCGGCGGCTGGGTGCCCGAGCGCCGCGCCGACCGTCAGCCCAAGCTTCCCGCCCTGCCCACGCGTCCCTTCGAGGCGCTCTCGAAGGGCTCCGGCAAGCTCGAGGTCGCCACGACCATGGCCCTCGTGCGTCTGATCAAGGACCTCATGAAGGACAAGCAGGTCGGCAAGTACTTCGTGCCGATCATCCCCGACGAGGCCCGCACCTTCGGTCTGGACGCGATCTTCCCCTCGGCGAAGATCTTCAACACGACCGGCCAGTCCTACACGCCCGTCGACGCGGACATGATGCTGTCCTACCGCGAGTCCGAGCAGGGCCGCATCCTGCACACGGGTATCACCGAGGCCGGCTCGGCCGCTGCCTTCCAGGTCGTCGGCACGGCGTACGCCACGCACAACCTGCCGATGGTGCCGATCTACATCTTCTACTCGATGTTCGGCTTCCAGCGCACGGGCGACCAGTTCTGGGCGGCCGGCGACCAGCTCTCCAAGGGCTTCGTCATCGGCGCGACGGCCGGCCGCACGACGCTCGCGGGCGAGGGCCTGCAGCACATGGACGGTCACTCTCAGGTTTTGGCCGCGACCAACCACGCGTTCGTGTCCTACGACCCGGCCTACGCCTACGAGATCCGCCACATCATGGCGGACGGCCTGCAGCGCATGTACGGTGACGCGGGCGGCCGCGACCCGAACGTCATGTACTACATCACCGTGTACAACGAGCCGATCCACCAGCCGGCTGAGCCGGAGAACGTGGACGTCGAGGGCATTGTCAAGGGTATTTACAACCTCGATGAGCACCAGAACTTCGGCGGTCCCAAGGCTCAGCTGCTCGCCTCCGGCGTCGGCGTGCCGTGGGCACGCGAGGCCCGCGAGCTGCTGGCCCGCGACTGGGGCGTGGATGCCGCCGTGTGGTCCGTGACTTCGTGGAACGAGCTGCGCCGCGACGGCCTGGATGCCGAGGAACACAACTTCCTGCACCCGACCGAGCCGCGCCGCACCCCCTACGTGTCGACGAAGCTCGCGGGTCGCGAGGGTCCGTTCGTGGCCTCCTCCGACTTCGACCGCATGCTGCCCGACCAGATCCGTCAGTGGGTCCCGGGCGACTACCACGTGCTCGGTGCGGATGGCTTCGGCTTCTCCGACACCCGCCGCGCCGCTCGCCGCTGGTACCACATCGACGCGGAGTCGATGGTCGTGCGCACGCTTGCTGCCCTCGCCGACAAGGGCCAGGTCGACCCGTCGGTCGTCCAGCAGGCGATCGACAAGTACGAGCTCTTCAACTATGACATCCAGGGCAACGACCACGCTGGCGAGGAGTGATCGTCGCTAGGCCCGCGTTCTTCCCTCGCGGTGCCCAGCGATCATGAGAACGAGGCCGGGGTTCCCCACGCGGGTTCCCCGGCCTCGTCATCTCTCCCCCACGTCTTCGATTCACTCAATTCGCACCACAAACCAGACCAGCTCATCGTCACGTTCGTCCCACCTGCAACAAGTTTTCTCCGGTTGTCATTCCCGCCTGTTGTAACAAGTACACTGTGCGCATGAACACAGCGATGGCAGCTTTAAATATCACGACCAACATCGTGACATCGATTGTTACAGTACCGGGATTCGGCTTCACTGCCGACTCAATTGAGGGTGGGCACGACCTCTACCAACAGGCCCTCCGCCTTTCGGCTGAAATACCTAGTACTTGCGACGCACAGACGCGTCACCACCTGACAAACTCGATAAGCGCTGAACTAGACGCAATCGAGGGACAGCTCGTTGAATCGGGCTACGACAGGTCCCACATCGATAGCTTCATCGATCATCTTGAGGCATCAGTGAAGCAAACCATCACGCTCCTTGCCGACGACGAGAACGCCCTGCGTGAAGCAATACTCAAGCCCGAGGTATTCCGACGCTACGTTCTCGCACGATCAGCCTCAGCACGCCAGAACTACGCCCCCGGCGAACTCCAATACCTCGACACACTCCTGGGTAGCGTCGCGCAGGAGTACCTGACGCTCGCACCAGCGTCACCGGATTTCAAGCACACAGCACTCGAGCGCACAATCACCGCACTGACACAGGTCTCCCACCAGCAGACCACCAAAGACCCGACCCACAGCACGGGCGAAAACCACCTGGACACACTCACCGAGCGCAACAACCTTGCGGACACCTATGTGCAGACAGGGCGCCTCGATGAGGCCATCACCTTGTACGAGCAGATCCGCGAAGACTATGCACGTGTTCTGGGTGAGGATCATCCTCAGACGCTCAGCGCATGCAACGATCTCGCCACCTGTTACCAGGAGGCGGGACGCCTCGAAGAGGCCATCACCCTGTTTGAGCAGGTCATCACCGACAGCATCCGCATTTTTGGCGACGATCATCCTAACACCCTGACCTTGCGTAACAACCTTGCAAACTGTCACCTGCAGGCGGGCCGCTTCGTCGAGGCCATCGCCCTGTACGAGCAGGCCGCCGCAGGCCGCGCGCGCGTCCTGGGGGAAGACCACTCCCTCACACTCAGCACGCGCAACAGCCTGGCAGACGCATACGAATCTGCTGGCCGCCGCATTGAGGCCATCCAGCTGTTCGAGCAGGTCGCCGCAGGCCGCGCGCGCGTTCTGGGTGAAGACCACCCCCTCACACTCAGTACACGCAATAATCTCGCATACACCTACAATGCGGTGGGCCGTCGCGATGAAGCCATCGCCCTGTATGAACAGGTCGCGACAGACCGCGCGCGCATCCTGGGCGCCCACCACCCCCACACCCTCAACACGCGCAACACCCTGGCAGCCGCATACGAGTCAGCGGGCCGCCGCG
>SKEK01001496.1_pt1 | contig 10208 bp, 9 predicted proteins | sample 4826761 | NCBI WGS metagenome assembly SKEK01 (sample SAMN11008811, study PRJNA524170) | human gut metagenome | biome: Human fecal sample; material: Feces; isolation source: fecal sample from pouch patient p32 | host: Homo sapiens | place: Israel: Tel-Aviv | collected 2015-10-13 | reverse complement strand
GAGAGAATAGGGACCTATCCTCGTCCATGGCAGCCATCAATAACCTTTCATATGCTTCTGGTGTATTCTGCCTATTTTCCAATACACAGCTCTGGCAGAAGTCCATATCAACCTTTTCTATGGTATTTTCTGTGCCTGGCTTCTTTATATTGAAGTCTAGCTTGACGCCCTCGTCCGGCTGTATCTCTATTATCAGCTTGTTTGGCTGGGCACCCTCTGTAGTGGACTTAAAGGTAATGACTACCTCACTCTTTTTCTGAGCCATCTTCTTACCTGTCCTTAGGTAGAATGGAACTCCCCTCCACCTGTCATTTTCTATAGCCAACTTAAGGGTCACATATGTTTCTGTAGTAGATTCTGGGTCTATCTTATCTTCCTCTAGGTAACCCTTGTACTGGCCCATTACAAGTAGCTGGTCTATCTTGTGAGGGTCCTCTATATCCTTCAGCTCCTTGAATAGCTTGGTCTGGGCAGCCTTTATAGCCTCAGATGAATTGTCTGCCGGCCTTTCCATTGCCACTATAGACAGGATCTGGAATAGGTGGTTCTGTACCATATCCACCATGGCCCCACTCTTGTCATAGTAGCCACCTCTTGTGCCTACACCCACCTCTTCAAAGGCATTTATTTCGACCTTTTCTATAAAGTCCTTATTCCATACACCTCCGAATATGGCGTTGGCAAACCTTAGGGTCATTATATTTATTATCATTTCCTTACCCAAGTAGTGGTCTATAAAGAATATATTTTCTTGTGAGAAGCACTGCTTCAGGTTCTTATAAATATATTCTGCTGCATCCATAGTGTCACCAAATGGCTTTTCTATTATTACCTTGGCCCCACTCAAAGGACAGCCTGCCAACCTAATACCATCCGTTATAAAGCCGAATATCTTAGGTGGTACTGCATAGTAATATGTCCAACCGCTCTCTGTCCTGCCATTTACATAGTCCAGGTCAGCTAGTAGGTTCCTATACTGGGCAACCTTAGTCATATCCATCTGGTAGTAGATAATCCTCTTTGAAAATTCAAAGAAGTCTTCATCCCTATACTTTAGTCTAGAGAATTCACTAGTCCATTTTTTTATTATCTCAACATAGTCTTCCTTGCTATAGTCCTTCCTTCCTACACCAACTATCTTATAGTCTTCTGGCAGTAGGCCTAGACAATGCAAATTATATAAAGCTGGAAATAGCTTCCTATAAGCTAAATCCCCTGTTCCTCCAAATATTATTATTCCCTTATTTTTCATCTTCATCTATCCAATCATGATGGAATACTCCATCTACATCTACTCTTTCAAATGTATGGGCCCCAAAATAATCCCTCTGTGCCTGTACAATATTGGCACCTAGTCTTGAAGACCTATACGTGTCCACATAAGCCAAGGCTGCTGACATAGCAGTTATTGGAATACCTTCCATAGCCCCAATAGCTACTAGCTTTCTCAGGTCTGCTAGCCTATCATTAATTTCCTTTGCGAAGAAGTCTGTCATCAACAAATTCTCCACTCCCTTGTCCTGGTCAAAGGCTGCTGATATATCGTTTAGGAACTTAGCCCTAATTATACATCCACCCCTGAATATCTTTGCTATATCTGCAAAATTCAAGTCCCAGCCATATTCCTTTTCGGCTACACTAAGTAGCTTGAAGCCCTGGGCATAGGATACTATCTTAGATGCATATAAGCTATTTTTAACCAGGTCTACCAGGTCCTCCCTGCCTAGACCCATAAGGTCTAAAATATCCTTCTTGCCTATAAATTCGGCCTTGTTCTGACCTATAATTTTAGATAGCTTGACCCTTTCATCCTTTAGCCCAGACATATATCTGGCATTTAGGGCAGCTGTGATTACAGAAACATCAACCCCTAGGTCTATAGCCTCTAGGTTGGTCCACTTACCAGTACCCTTTTGGGCTGACTTGTCTAGAATCTTGTCTACTAGGTAGGATCCGTCTGCCTCCTTAACCTTAAGAATATTGGCTGTAATCTCTATCAGGTAGCTCTCTAGCTCAGTCTTGTTCCAGGCCTCAAATACCTCCTGAATCTGACTATTGTTCATACCACCTAGGTCCCTTAGAAGTATGTAGGCCTCACTGATAAGCTGCATATCGCCATACTCTATGCCATTGTGGACCATCTTGACGTAGTGGCCAGATCCGCCTGTAGAAATATACTTACAACAAGCTTCTCCATATGCCTTGGCTGATATATTTTCAAAGATATCCCTTACATTTTCATAGGCCTCCCTATTACCACTAGGCATGATAGCTGGTCCAAACCTTGCACCCTCTTCACCACCTGAAATACCAACGCCTAGATAGTTTATCTTCTTGTCCTCCAGGTAGTTGGACCTCCTTATAGTATCCTTGAAATATGAATTTCCTCCGTCTATTATGATGTCACCTTCATCCAAAAGACCTATCAGCTGGTCTATAACCATATCTATTGGCTTGCCAGACTTTATCATCAGAAATACCCTTCTTGGCCTTTCAAGAGACTTGACAAAGTCCTCAAGATTATAGGTTGGTGTGAAATTTTCATGTCCGTGGTCTCTCATTACTTCATCTACAACCGAGCTAGTCCTATTGTAGATGGAAACCTTGTAGCCCTTGTCTGCCATATTTAGGGCTAGATTCAGCCCCATGACAGATAGTCCAATTACACCTATATCATTCATCTATATTCCTCACTTTCATTTTACACTTTACTCTTTGTATAGATTCATATTATTTTTATACACCAAAAGACCAAGCTTTAATCATTAGCACAAGGCTCTTCCTAGTTTTTCTTAATGGACTCCTTCTAGAGATATACCAGACCATTTTTTTTATTTTTAGAGGTTCCCCCCTCCATATGGTCGGCCTCTCCACACAGGAAGCTGGCCCTCTTTACAGAATCATCACCATACTTGGCCCTTATATCATCCATGGCCGAATATAGCCTTTCCTCCTTAGATGATATCTGGTTGAAAAAGTTGAGCTGGTTTGAATCCTTCTCCTGGACCTTGCTGGTTCCTATGCCTATGTGTCTAATAGGCTTGCCACACCAAAGACTCTTAAAAATCTCACAGGCTACCCCATATATATCACTGACCTTATTGGTCCTAAATCCAAGAGTCCTCTGGGCCTGTGACCTTTTAAAATCCCTGTCTACAAGCTCCACTGATACTACACCTGCAGTGGAATTTTTCCTCCTCAGTCTAGCACAGACAGTCTCACTAAGGGCCAAAATCCAGTGCTTGGCCTCTTCAAAGCTGTATATATCGCTGGAGGTTGTGGTTGAATTACCAACAGACCTATTATTAGTATTGGTCTTATGAAAAAAATCATAGCCATCCAGACCGTTGGCATGGTTGTGTATAACTATACCATGCTTTTTAAAGTGCCTCTTCACAAAATTTATATCTGTATTGGCCAACTGTCCTATAGTTATTATACCAAGACTCCTAAGCTTTTTTGAAGTCTTTCTCCCCACAAAAAATAGGTCTTCTATCGGAAGTGGCCACATTTTTTCCTCTATCTCCGACTGGAAAAGGGTGTGGGTCTTGTCTGGCTTACTGAAGTCCCCAGCTATCTTGGCTAGGACCATCTTGTCAGAAACCCCCACATTTATAGTAAATCCTAGTTCCGTCCTTACCCTCTCTCGGATGGTATCAGCACAGTCTATAGGATTTCCAAATAGCCTTTGGGTACCAGTCATATCCACAAAGGCCTCATCTATAGAATACTGGTAAACACTAGGTGAATAGGTCCTCAAAAAATCCATCAAACGATTGGAATACTCTACATAGAGGTCAAAATTTGGTGGAACTAGATATATATCTGGACACTTGGTCCTAGCTATGCCCACAGGTTCACCTGTCTTTACACCTAGCTTTTTGGCCAGCTGACTCTTGGCCAAAATTATGCCACTCCTTCTCTCTGAACTACCTGCCACCGCAGAAGCTATATTAATCAGGTCCAGACCCTCAATATTGTGCCTTTTTCTGTAGGCTGCCTCCCAGCTAAGGTAGGCAGAGTTTACATCTATATGAAAAAATACCTTGTCCTTCACCAAAACACCCCCTAAAAAACAGACTTAAAAAGAACATATGTTCTTTTTAAGTCCATTTTACACCATATTTGTGATTTAGTAAATATTTATCTATAAGAAAAAAACACCTATAAAAAGAGACCCTCCTATCTAGCAATAGAATTTGCCAAACAGAGGACCTCATCTAAGATTATATAATTTTCATATTTTTTAAGCTTATATCCAGGGCCTTTACCGAATGAGTCAGGGCTCCACATGATATGATATCTATACCCAAGCCCCTGTAGTCTCCTATATTGTCCGGACCTATATTTCCAGATACTTCTATAAGTGCCTGCCCACCTATAAGGTCTACAGCCTTCCTTATTTGGTCTATAGACATGTTATCTAGCATGATTATATCACACCCGACATCAAGGGCTTCCCTAACCTGGTCAAGGCTTTCAACCTCCACCTCAATTTTTTTAGAGAAGGATACTTTTTTTCTAGTCTTTTCAACAGCCTGCCTAATGCCACCTGCAACCCCTATGTGGTTGTCCTTTAGCATTACCATATCGGATAGGTTGAACCTGTGGTTCTTTCCACCACCGACCTCTACAGAATACTTGTCAAATACCCTCAGTCCTGGGGCAGTCTTCCTCGTGTCAGCTAGACCAACTGATTCATCACCTAGGGCATCTACCATATACCTAGTCATACTGGCTATACCACTCATCCTCTGAAGGAAATTTAGGCCAGTCCTCTCAGCCAAGAGCATGGCTTGGGCCTTACATTCAACTATACCAATCTTGTCGCCCTTGTAAACCCTATCTCCATCCTTGTGAGAGCAAGTAAACTTTGCCCCTTCATCCAAGATTTTAAAAGCCTGGTAAAAGACTTCCAAACCACATACAATCCCCTCTTCCTTGGCTATCAAGTCAGCCCTGGCCATCCTATCCTCATCTATTATGGCATCGGCACTGATATCCTTGTAGCTAATATCCTCAAGTAGACTCTCTTTGATCTTATCAAGCATCCTCATTTTTAAGCCAGTATTCATAAAAATCGTGGTTCCTTTCCTTTATTGTATCCACCAAAATCTTCTGGTAGTCAGCAATTATATCATTTATATTTCCAGTTTCTCTATTTTCTTCCATATGGGCCTTGAAGTCTGGCAATGAAGCATTTAGGCCTTCACCACACTTCATACCACAAAAACAGGCTTCTAGGAGTGAGTTTGATGCAAGCCTGTTTCTACCGTGCAGTCCTGTACAAGAGGTCTCACCAATAGCATACAGGCCTGGTAGACTAGTCCTACCATCTAGCTTGGCCTTTATGCCACCCATATGGTAGTGTTGGCCTGGGCATACGGGTATCATATCCTTCCTGATATCTATACCCTTGTCCATACAGGCCTGGAAAACCGTCGGAAATCTTTCATCAATCCTTTCCCTATCATATATATTTTCAAGTGATAGGTAAACATGGTCAGTCTGGTCCTCCTCCATCTTTTTTCTGATGGCCTTGCTGACCACATCCCTAGGAAGTAATTCGTCAACAAACCTATCTCCATTAATTCCAAGTAGGATGCCTCCTTCTCCCCTCAGGGCCTCGGTAATCAGACTATGCCTTCCCATAGCCTTATCGTATAAGACTGTTGGGTGTATCTGTATATATTCTAAATTAGAGACCTCCACACCATATTTCATGGCTATAGACAAGGCCTCACCAGATACCGACTTGTAGTTAGTTGATGAGTTAAATATACCACCTATACCTCCTGTGGCCAGGACTACTACCCTGGCATATATATTCCTATACAGGCCATCGACAAATACCCTTATACCTACCGCTTTATTATCCTCAATTATCAGGTCATATAAAACTGTATTTTCACAAGTATCTATATTAGGTCTGGCCTTTACCCTTTCTGCCATAACCTCACACATAGACCTACCAGTGAAATCTCCAACATGATAGACCCTAGCCGACCTATGCCCACCTTCCTTATGGAGACTATAGGTGTCTGGGTCAAGTTTGTCAAAATTCACACCATAGCCTATCAAATCATTAACCACATCTAGAGACCGGTCCAATATAGTCCTGACTACATCTACATCATTTTCATAATGCCCTGCCTTTAGGGTATCCTCTATATAGTCATCGAGGTTTTCATCGGCTAGCTTGGCTGATATTCCTCCCTGGGCCAGGTATGAATTGGCCTCTTCCATGGCCCCCTTTGATATTAGGCATACCCTATAGCCAGGGTCTAATTTTAGGGCACAAGAAAGACCTGCCGCACCACTACCAACTATTACAATATCATAAAAATCTCTCATTTAACTCATCTCCATCATCTTTTTGAGAGGTCGGCTGGCCCTCTCCATTAAGGACTCGTCAAGTATAATTTCTGGTCCTTCATCTACCAATACCCTGTATAGATTTTCCAAGGTATTCTTTTTCATATCCTCACAAGGCTTCATAGATGAAGGTATAATAAATTCACTATCCGGTGATAGCTTATTCATCTGGTATAAAATGCCCTCTTCTGTACAGACAATATATCCCTTCTTCTTAGTCCTTCCAACATAGTCTAAGAGTGCCTTGGTAGATCCTACGCAGTCTCCAAGCTCAACTACTTGGCTTGTACATTCTGGATGTACAAGGACATCGTAGCCATACCTATTCTTTAAGTCCTCAACCTCCTCATATTCCACAAAGTTATGGTACTTGCAGTAGCCCTCATGGAATATAAAGTTTTTGTCCTCTATCTGGTTTGCTATATAGGATCCCAAATTTTTATCTGGCAAGAAATATATATTCTTGTTCGGTAGGGCCGATACTATCTTCATAGCATTTGAAGAAGTAACACAGACATCACTCCTAGACTTTACATCTGCTTTTGTATTTATGTAAGAGACTATAGCTACATCATCATACTTTTCCTTGATACCGTCTAAATCATCTAGGTTTACCATGTCTGCCATAGGACAGCCTGCCCCTATGTCTGGAATCAATATTTTTTTATCGGGATTCAAGAGCTTAGCACTCTCACCCATAAAATTGACACCACAAAAGCAAATAATCTTATTTTTTGCATTCTGGGCATCCTTAGCTAGCTGGAAGGAATCTCCAACCTTGTCAGCTATGTCCTGAACCTCGCTATTAGCATAAAAATGAGCTAGGATCAAGACGTCCTTCTCCTCTTTCAAGCGTAAAATTTTCTCTTTTAAAATTTCAATTTCCCTTTCCATATATTCTCCTCAACATATAAGACTTGTTTGGTTTGTAGATATATATGTGTATATACACCAACATATGTATAATACTATACATAACTCAAAATGTGAATAGAAAAGGGTGAAGAATCTTCCGAGTCCCCAAATCACATACGAAAAAGGAGGCTATAGGACAAAAAGTGTGCGTGACTAATCCCAGTAAACTGGATAGTTGCTTGAATGATGTAGCTCGCTCAAAAAATGCTTATGCTTTACAATCCTCCAAGAACACTAATTCTAAGGAAGATATACCACGTTTTAACGTTGAAATTTGAATGTGTTTAGAAGTTTTTATCAACACTTTTTGTCCACCCTTAATCTTCTTTCAAAAAAGATTAAATCGCCATACACATTGAAAGTTCAATGTATATAGCGATTTTTATCAACACTTTTTGTCCTATAGCCCACGATTTCACTCTTTGTATCAACGCTATGCACTCCACATGGCTCAGTTCTCCAATGAACAACCTATTCAACACCTACTGTACAAGGGAATGGTGGAACACCAATTTTCGCCTTAAAATGGGTATGTCGAACCGATACGAGTGTTGAATTGCCCTATTGCTCGTATAGGCAAATAGGGTAAATGCCTATTACCTAAATTTCAATTTTCAGTGCAATCCAACTGACGGATTAAATTGGCATTTATCAATTTGTAAATCTTAATAAATATCCATTGGGATCTTGTATTAAGAACTCAATTTGTGTTTCTTCTGCACCATTAACTTGATATTGATTTCTTGTTAGTTCTCTATACATTTCAAAATTTAGAGTTTTCACTAATTTATAAATTCCTTCAACATCTTCGACTGCTATTGAAAAATTTATACCTCTTCCCAAGGGATAACTTAATTCGCCTGTGTTCCACCCATCATCATGAATTTGTTCAAACATAAACTGACTACCTTGAAAAGACATGAAAACAAACTTTTCATCATTGCGTTCGTATTCTATTTTGAATCCTAATCTGCTATAGAATTTTTTTGTTTTATTAATATCAAAAACCGATAATTCCGGAATCATCTTATTAAAATCCATCTTCACTTCCCCACAACTTCAAATTTAATTATTTCTTTTTCTTTGGTTTGGGTGCAGGTAATTCATCATACATTGAATTGAATAAGCCAGTTAAAAATTCTTTGTTGTCAACATCATCTACCAACAGCATTTCCTTTGCTCCATCATATGGTAACTCATACTTTGCATTTGGCATATATGCTATTGCAGATTTAACAGGCTTCACTAAAAATCTATCATCATAAATTCCACCCACAATTTTTCCGCGATAATAAACAATATATTCGCCCATCATTGATCTATATGTTATTTCTTCCAAATCGGATAGTTGTTCTAAAATGAAATTTAAATATTCTTTACTTGAAGCCATTTTTTCTATCTCCCTTAATTACTAAAATTTCAATAGTCCATTTTCGTCAAACTTAAAATTTGGACCCCATGAAACTTCCCAATAGTATCCATCTAAATCCGAAAAATATGCGTGATATCCACCCCAAAAAACTTCCTGTGGCTCTTTTACAATTTTTCCACCTGCTTTTCTTACTAATGCAATTACAGTCTCTACATCTTCTTTATGTTCAACATTGTAGGCTAATGTAATTCCTGAAAATCCATTCCCTTTTGGTGGATTATTTTCATCAATATCTTTTGCTAATTGTTCCAAAGGAAATAGTTCAAACTTTGTTCCCGGAGTATCAAAAAAGCATACTGACGGATTATTTTCTCTGCAATCAGTCTTATATCCTAAGCCATCTCTATAAAACTTGATTGACCTTTCCATATCTTTAACGCCTAAACAAATACAAGTAATCTTGTTCATCGTTACCTCCTTTCCTCATATAGCTTAAAAGCTACTCGAAATGTATGTAAAAAATCTACATCCGTTCACAACATTGCCTTGCCAAAATTTTACAATTGTTTTTTGTTCATACATAGAACGCTCATCCAAATAGCTAACATTCCCAACAATAATGATAAAATAATAACAGCTATATAATCTACAGGCTTCGCATTTCCGACAAGAAGCTCTGCTGTATCAGTTAATTTGAGCATTGAGTACTTTTTGATATCAGGCATAAGCTTAATCACATAGCCAATAACCACACATAAACCCAATTCTATTAGAATAAAACCGCTATTATTCTGAATTACCGAAAACAAAACAAACAAACAATTAATTAATAAGCCGAACAAATACCATATTACCGCCGCAAAAAAAAGATTATTTGCAATGCTATTGTCCCAAAAATAGGCATTATAACCATAAGTAATTCCAAAACATAGCCAATATCCTATGCTCCACAAAAGCATAATAAATAAGCTCTTAGCTAATACAACAACGCTTCTGGGTAACCCCTTGGTCAAAACTAATATAAGTGTCCCGGACTGATATTCCTTAACAAATGTGTTGCTCATTACCAGTAAAAATGCAATAAGAGCCATCGGAATATTTTTAAAAAACTGTGTCCAAGAAGTCATTGCATCAACCGTCATGTTAGATACAGTCATTCCTAGCTGTTCAAAAGAGTCACTCATTGTTTCTATCATCCAAGGAATAATTTTTGCGGTTACTGGATTAAGAAACCCCATAAACACAAATATTATAGTAAGGATAATCACTTTGCCGCTTCTTAAACCCTCGCTCCATTCCTTTTTCATAAAAATAAATAAACTTCTCATCATCTAATCACTTTCATAAATACGCTTTCCAACGAAGGGGTTTCACGCTCTATTTTCTGAAAAAACATCTCATTTTCAATCATATACTTTAATATCTCTGTAAACTTTCCGTTATTTTCTCTAAGGATAAGAGTATTTCGATTCACAAACTCAAGTTCAGAGAATTTTTGAGCAAGCAAATCAGCATCGCTGTCAAAATTCATTTCAAACACGTATTC
>SKEK01001489.1_pt1 | contig 10236 bp, 10 predicted proteins | sample 4826761 | NCBI WGS metagenome assembly SKEK01 (sample SAMN11008811, study PRJNA524170) | human gut metagenome | biome: Human fecal sample; material: Feces; isolation source: fecal sample from pouch patient p32 | host: Homo sapiens | place: Israel: Tel-Aviv | collected 2015-10-13 | reverse complement strand
TTCCCACACTTGCGATAGGGTCTGCTACTTCTTCTTCAGTGAAGACAGTCTGAAAATAGGTAATATAAAGAGGAATGGACAAAATAGTGTTCATTATCCAAACCCACCAAAAGTCTGGACGTGTTGAACGTCCTGAAAAGTCTGCAAACCCTCTAAAGAAATTTTTATAGGCTTCAATCATAAGATACTCCTAATTATATGTTAAACAGGCATGAGAACTACCAGACAAGATTCAACCGTAAAGCAAGAATCTCTTAGTTCTTATCTGATTCTTCGAACGGTGTCACCTCGATGACTTCTTCGACATTAACTGCCTGAGGTTCACTATAGTTTACCACTTCAGTTTCTTTTGTCGGCATAGCATGTAAAATCAAAAGGGCAATCCCTCCCATAGGGGCGAAACGAAGGAAGATAAAGGCCCAGTGGAATCCGGCATCACGCAAACGGCGAACTGATAAAGCTAAAGTCGGTACTAAGATTGCTAGGTAGAAAATTGCATAAATAATGGCAACTAAACCAAAAATCATGAAAGTAGCTTCGCTGGCTGAATCGCTCACTGAATCCATCACGGTACTAAGAAATACAGTGTAGAAATAGATAATCCAGAAAGGAATAGAAAGGATGAGGTTTGCCAACCAAATCCACCAGTAATCTGCGCGTGTTGAACGTCCTGAAAAATCTACATAACCTTTAAAGAAATTTTTAATTGCGTTAATCATAATATACTCCTATTTTCATTTATGACTATATTTTATCATAAGTGTTAAAACCTGACAAGTCAGTGCATGGTTCACAAGAGCTTGCTTTAAACGTATAAAAAAGATACTATCTGCTCCTTCTCTAAAAGAAGTCACGGATAATATCTCATCTATTTTTAGTCAGCATGTGTTGTTTCATTAGCAAAAGCTATGATTGCTCTCTTCAATTCAGAACCTTGCAAGGTACGGAACTCTTCAATCTTCTGATTGATCATCTCAAGAGGCATTACATTTACTTTACCAACAAAGATTTTGTCCATTACTTGATTGTCAACTAGTTCAGTTGATACAAGCAACTCTTCGTATAGTTTTTCACCTGGGCGAATACCTACTTCTACGATTGGAATTTCATTTTCAGTATGGCCACTGAGTAGAACCATTTTCTTAGCCAAATCGTAAATGCGTACTGGTTTGCCCATATCAAGGATAAAGACTTCTCCATCCTTTGCATAAGCACCCGCATGGATCACCAAGCGACTAGCTTCTGGAATGGTCATAAAGTAACGAGTCATTCGGAAGTCTGTCACCGTTACAGGCCCACCTTCAGCAATCTGACGTTCAAAGACAGGAATTACACTACCACGGCTACCGAGTACGTTACCGAAACGAACCGCACAGTAGGTAGATTGGCTACGTTGATTAAATCCAGTGACAATCAACTCAGCCACACGTTTAGTTGCTCCCATTACGTTTGGTGGATTAACGGCCTTATCTGTCGAAATCATGACCATTTTTGGAACTCGAGCAGCGTCAACTGCCTTAGCAACATTATAAGTTCCAAGGATATTATTCTTGAAGGCTTCTTTTGGATTGCGCTCCATCATCGGAACATGTTTATGGGCTGCAGCATGGTAAACAATCGCTGGTTCGTACTGTTCAAAAACTTGAAGCAAACGATCGTAATCTTGAATATCAGCAATGACAGGAACAAAATCAATTTCCTGGAACTTGCGAATCAATTCATGGTAAATCAGATAAATAGAGTTTTCTCCATGACCGAGCAAAATGACACGTTCGGGATTGAATCGACTAACTTGACGGCAAATTTCTGAACCAATCGAACCTCCGGCACCAGTCACCAAGATTGTTTTGCCAGTGATTTCAGAACCCAGACGTGATTCATCAAGCTGAATCTCTTTACGTCCCAACAGGTCCGTGATATCAATTTTCTGGAAACTACCTGCTTGAGGCTGGATACCTTGCACAACTGACTCAATCATCGGCATTTTGAAGCATTTTACACCGATACCGTTACACATTTGCAGGATTCGTTCATATTCAGATGGATCTAGAGACGGAATCGCAACGATAACTTTTTCAACTCTGTAGCGTTTAGCCAATTCTGGTAGATCATCATAAGAACCCAAAACTGGGATTTTCCCAAGTTTTTGTCCTTTTTTCTTTTCATCATTATCCAAAATCCCAACTAGTTCAAGGTCACTAGTAGGATGTTGGTAGCTGTTCATAAAGAGCGCGCCACCATCACCAGCACCAATCAAGAAGGTACGACGGTGTTCCCCAGCTCCATTTCCCTTTTTACGTCTTGAGTAAATCAACTGCCAAGTGATACGAGGAAGTAGAATCAAGAAAGTTGTTAATAGGATAAAGAGTACGATAAAGCGGATAGAAAAGAGCGGCAAGAAAGCATAGCAGATCACATAAGATAAGATACTACTGATAGTTACTCCGAAGAAAATCTTCATGAAATCTGTTATTTTGCTATATCGACTAATACTAGCATTAAGCCCCCAGAATCCAATCATCAGTTGGTAGAAAAGGAAGGTTAGACCTGTATAAATGACATAGTCTACCGGGGCTGGATTAATCAAGCCATAAAATAGAATATAGGAAACAATAATTGATAAAACCATACTGGCGATATCAAAAAATCCCCAAAATATTTGTTTCTGTTGTTTATTTAATACTTCAACCAGATCAATTACGTAATCTGTCATTTTTTTATTCATGTGAATGGTATCCTCCTACACAGAATCACATTTTCTAGCAGTGATAAGATATAGTTTTAAAATCCTATCAGCTAGACATTACTTGCTTTTTCTTAGAAGTTTCAAAAATATAAACTGTCGCACAAATCCTGGACATAGGGCAACGACAACCTGGATTAAGACACTTTTCAGATATTCTCCATAGGAAATCTGTCCACGCGCGTGCATTCTTTGACGTGCCTGACGATAGAGCTTGAGATAGCGAAGCCCTCCACGGCGTTCAAACATCCCCGCTCCCACGCGCACCTTACATAGGATTTGATCCACATTTCCAGTTCGAGCTCCAGCACTAATCATATTGAGCCAGAGAAGATCATCTTCCATATAAAGGCCATCCTCGTAGTTACCAGCCTTGAGAACCATTTCTTTTTTGAACATAACAGTCATATGATTAAAGGCACTTCTCATACGTTGGTAGGCAATGATATCCTCATGCTTAGTCGGTACACGACGGTAAGACACAATCTCGTCAGGTTGGTCGATAAACTCTGCGATATGACCACCTAGCAGGTCCAAGTTTTCTTTTTCCATCAATTCGAACTGTTGTTCGAAACGGTCTTCAACAGCAATATCATCTGTATCCATACGAGCAATGACGTCATATTGGCACTGTAAGACACCGTACTGAAGCGCTAAACCTAAGCCACGATTTTGCTCAAGTGGGCAACGTTTGATTGGAATACTTGACTGTGCTTCCAATTTCTCCAAAACTTGATACAGTTCAGGTGTCAGCGGACCATCTTCGACGATTACCACTTCGCTAGGTTTGAGCGTTTGATGTATGATACTCTCTACCGCCTCTTCTAGAAAGACTGGATTTTCTTTAACATAGACTGACATCAGGACGCTAAATTTACGATTTTCAGACACAGTAGTTCTCCAATGTATAGATTTTCTTTCACTATTTTATCACAATTTTTCAGACTTTCCTATTTTTATTTGAATCCCAGAAAAAAACTAGTAAATATATTGTCCTTCTTTACTATGATTTCTATCGGCTACGTAGCGAATCACGTCAGGTCAACTTGACATCTTTAGGAAAAAAAATTAAAATAAGCTGTTATCAAAATCAGCTTATTGAGGTTCACATGAAAAAACGATCACTCTTTTTTATTCTAGGAATTATCTTAATTGGAGCGGTCTTAAGAGCTCCTTTCACAGCTTTACCAACTGTTTTGGGAGATATTGCCCAAGGTTTAGGCGTGGAAGTTAGTTCACTTGGTGTTTTGACCAGTCTCCCTCTCTTGATGTTTGCCCTCTTCTCCTCTTTTGCGACTCGTTTAGCTCAAAAAATTGGACTCGAGCACCTTTTCACCTATAGTCTTATCGTATTGACCATCGGTTCAGTGATTCGTATCTTTAATCTTCCTCTACTCTATCTAGGGACTTTACTCATCGGAGCAAGTATTGCGATCTTTAACGTGCTCCTTCCTAGCGCCATTCAGGCCAATCACCCACAAAAGATTGGCTTTCTGACAACCATCTATGTGACCTCTATGGGGATTACAACGGCTCTTGCTTCCTATCTCTCTGTACCCATTACTCAGGCGACATCTTGGAAAGGCTTGATCCTCTGTTTATCCTTGGTCTGCCTACTCACTTTAGTTGTCTGGTTCCCCAATCATCGTCACAATCATTTTCTAAAAGGAAGTGAGAAAAAACAAAAGAAAGAGAACATCCTAAAAAACAAGCAGGTTTGGGCTATTATTGTATTCGGTGGACTTCAGTCCTTACTCTTCTATACCAGTATGACCTGGTTACCTACCATGGCAATCAGTGCTGGCTTATCTCACACAGATGCCGGTCTTTTAGCTTCGATCTTTTCTCTAACTAGTATCCCCTTCTCGATGACTATTCCAAGTTTAACGACTCGTTTGTCCAATCGTCACCGTCAAATCATGCTGACAGTCATCTCTATCGCTGGATTGCTTGGAATTGCCATGCTCTTATACCCGAGCAAGAGTTTCCTCTACTGGTTAGTAGCGCATCTCTTGATTGGTACTGCCTGTAGCGCTCTTTTCCCTTATCTCATGGTTTGCTTCTCCATCAAAACAAGCTCGCCTGAAAAGACAGCCCAATTGTCTGGACTTGCCCAGACCGGAGGCTACATTTTGGCAGCTGTCGGTCCAACTCTCTTTGGTTACAGCTTTGACATGTTCCATTCCTGGATCCCAGCTGTATTGGCTCTTCTAGTTATTGATATCATCATGACAACCGCCCTCTTTATGGTGGATCGAGCGGATAAAATCCTCTAATCTTCTAGTTTTTGCTAGAAGATTTTTTATATGTAAAAATTTTACACATATTACTTGACAGCGTTTACATTTAGATGTATGATGTATGTGTAGAATAATTATATATAAAATTTTTACATACTAAAAAGGAGGTGCCCCATGTATTTTCCGACATCAGCGGCTTTGATTGAATTTCTCATCTTGGCCATCCTAGAACAAGGGGATTCCTATGGTTATGAAATTAGTCAAACCATTAAACTCATTGCCAAAATCAAGGAATCTACCCTCTACCCCATCTTGAAAAAACTGGATACCAACCGCTATCTGACTACATACTCTCGCGAATACCAAGGTCGGATGCGGAAATACTACTCCTTAACAAAGATTGGGGAGGAGCAACTATTTGTACTCAGAGAAGAGTGGACACTCTACACTGACACTATCAATGGCATCATAGAAGGGAGCGTTCGCCATGACAAGAACTGAATATTTGAATCAGCTTGAAGCCTATCTGATGAAGCTTCCTCAATCTGATCGTATCGAAGCCATGGATTACTTCAAAGAACTCTTTGATGATGCTGGTCCAGAAGGTGAGGAGGAACTCATAGCTAGTCTAGGAAGTCCAAAAGAGGCTGCCCATGACATCCTGACTACACTTCTTGATAAGAAAATCAACGAAGAAAATTCCAATAAGAACAACCGTCAGGTTTTACAAATCGCAATCCTCGCACTTCTGGCTGCACCTATTGGGATTCCAGTCGGGATTGGTCTTCTCATGGCTATCATCGGGATTTTTATCGCTGCGGTTAGTGTACTTTTAGCCTTCTTTGCTATATCAGCAGCTGGACTAATCCTAGGAGGCGTTCTCCTATTTGAAAGCTTCTACGTTCTGGCTGAATCGACATCTGCTTTTATGCTGATTTTTGGTGGAGGTTTGCTAGCTATTGGAGCTTCATCTTTAGTTCTGCTAGCAACGTCCTATGTGACTCGTTTCTTTGGAATACTAATCCTTCGACTTATTCAGTGGATTCTTAATAGAGGAAAGAGAGGTGAAAGTCATGCGTAAATTAACAAAAGGATTTCTTATCTTTGGTATTGTTACTAGTATCATCGGTTTTGCCATGATGATCATCGGCATCCAAACAGATGGTGTCAGAAGCCTCCTTGCAATGTCTCAAAATCCAGTCTTTGAAAGCCGAATGGACGAACTCGTTTTCGATCAAGATATCGAAAATCTTAACATCTCACTAACACAACATTCGCTCGTCATTACGGAGTCAAACGATGATAAGATTCACCTTCAGTATCACCCGACCATCTCTGAAAAAGAAAATCTTCAACACTCTATCAAAGAGAAAAATCTTGAAATAACTGATACCAAATCAACTACACGTCGCTCTATAGGTTCTAGTATCCAAGGTATCCTCTTTATCGCAAGCGGAATTTCTAGCCGCAATGATGAAGTTGTTCTCTCATTACCAAGAGGAAAAGACTTAAAAAATCTAACAGCTCAGGTAAACCATCGTATCCTTTCAATTGCCAATGCAAAACTCAGCAATGCCAAGATTCTGTCAAATGGCTATCTTCTTCGTATCACTGATAGCGAGATAAAAAATAGCCAGCTGATTACAACTGGCATTGTCAATGTATTTGAAACCAGTCTAACAGATAGTCGCATCCAAGCAGACCATGAACATATCTCTGCTGAGGATATTCAAGTACATGGTAAAGTGGAGCTAGAGTCAAAAAAAGATATGGTCATCAAACTAGCTAAAAAAGAACTTGAGAGAATTAATGTAGAACTTTCTTCTGACCATGGTTCCATCTATCATCGTAGTCGGGAAGGATATAATTCAAACGAGGAAAACGAGGAAAACAAGGAAGATGAAGAGTTCTCTAATCCTTACAAATCAGAGAAAAAAGATACACAAGATTTACTTGTCGCAAAGGCAGGTCAAGACATCAATCTACCAAAAGAGGATGTTCGCTCGCCTTCTTATAGACATCATGAATAAAAAGTTACTAATCAAAAAGGAGGTCTCATCATGACTCAAGAATGGTTCGAAAGTGCTGATTTCGAGAAAACAGCCAACAATGAGAAAAAAGATAACCCATCTGACCCAGTCATTCCCCAAGAAGAGTTAAAAGAAAAAGAAGAGTTGCCAGTGGTTGAAGAAAGCCTTCAAGCCAACCCTGAAGAACAAGAAGCTGACCTAGAGAAAGTAGAGAGTGACGAACACGAAGAAATCGTGGAAAATACAGAAAAGATAGACAAGTCAGAAAAACCAGTTAAGGAAGCACCTCAGCCTAGCAAATCTTTGGAAAGTCCATTTGTCCCAGATCCTGTCCCTACAAAAACTACAATCTTCAAAGAAGAATTGGCTGATTTTTGGGTCTGGTTACAAGGTGCTCTCAAAGAGCCAACAGCAAGCATTGGTTCAGATAAAAAACATAGTTATAACGCCTTTGCGCTCCTAACTATCTTTTCTGCTACAAGTTTCCTCTTTACAGTTTATCACGCCAAACAAGGCTACTATGGTCGTATGGCAAGCATCGATGCTCACTTCATGGAACAATTCCCATCTCTCAATCTCTTCTCGGTCTTCTCCATCCTAGTAGCGACAAGTCTCTTCTTCTTTTCAATTCTCATGGGTGGATTTGTAGTCAAACGTTTTGTCGACCAGGACAGTGATTGGACATTAGAAAGAGCCTTTCAAGCACATAGCAGACTCTTGGCTATCCCAGTTCTCTTGACAGGTATTGCTAGTTTCTTCGCTCTTTTTAATGGTCTACGATTTGCAGTATTGCTTTGCTTGATTAGCATTGGTCTGACTCTCTTGGCCAATCTCTACATCATCTCAAGACCAAGTAAAGATAGCCAAATCGACTCCTTCTATCGCCTTCTCTTAGCTTTCCTAGTCAACGGTGGTGTACTATTTCTCTTCTTCCTAGCAGAAATGGCTCTTGTTTTTGACTATCTTCGAATCCTTGCTTTTATGTAAGATAAAATCCTGTCACTCTGACAGGATTTTTTTTGTGTACACAAAAGCAGATCAAACGATCTGCCTATTCACATTATTTAAAACCAATATCTTTCATTTATGCCTCTAGTTACCTTTTACTAAGTTATCAAAATCTTCCCCTGAAACTGGTCCTACCTCTACTTGGTTAGCATCTAAGTCCTGATAAAGTTCTTTTGGCAAAGCTCCTAAAAAGGCTTGATAATCAACTCTAGCTACCGCTTCATAGTCTTCTGGTTTTGAGCCATCTCCAGAGATTTTTACCAAATCAATCTCCCAAACAAGTTCCTTACCTACCAATTGCTCAACGTAAGGAGCAGGAATCACCGGTTCTTTTGGCAAAATGGTTTTTACCCCCTGAGCTAGGTGGTAGACCCCATGAACCTTACCTTCACCATCTGGATAGAATTTAGCACTGGAAGGATAGGCATCAGACCCTTGAACTTTCTTGACTAACTCTTCAAAACGTGCCAAGCCATCTTCTTCCAAGAAACTTTCCAAATCCTTCTTGTCAAAGTAAACAGGTGATAGAATACCCTGGCAGAAGCCTAAACGAGCAGCCTTATCCGCCAGATAGTTCTTAACAGTATCGTGGAAATAGTTTTCCAAATCAAAGTCTGCCAAGCCCTCAACTGCTTCACCAACCTTGCTAGACAAAGCTTGCAAGAGCGCTTCTACAATCTCCCAGTCAGCTCTTGTAATCAAGTCAGGAATGATTACTTGATAGCCTTTTTGAGCATCTAGATATCGAACTTTAAAGAGAAACTGAGATTTTCCCACAACAGCACACTCGATATACTCCAGGCGATTGAGAGGTTGACGGAGGTAAACAGCATCATAACTATGCGACTCTAGGCCTTCTACTAAGCCTAAAATTGATTTAGCTGTAAGAATCTCCTGTTGTCCTAAAATACTTTGTTTATTTGGAATAAAAAATGTTTTCACCATAATGGTCTCCTTTGAAATCGTTTACATATAGTATACACCATTTTCCTGAAAGATGCAGAAACAAATTTAAGATTTTTTAGTCAAAAGCATAGAAAAACAGTCCCTTGTCAAGGACTGTTCATACTATTATACAACTTCAGAATGATCTAGGCTCTCACCAATTTCTGCTAGACGCTCGATGACTTGATCTTGTGTCAATTCATGTTCTAAAACATAACGATTACGTGGGTGAACACGACACTCGTGTGAGCAACCACGAAGATATTTGTCTTCGTTGTCTTCTGATGTCAAGATACGACGGTTACAGAATGGATTTCCACAGTTGACATAGCGTTCACATGGTGTTCCATCAAACCAATCTTTCCCTACAATGGTTGGATTGACATGGTTGACATCAACTGCAATACGTTCGTCAAAGACGTACATTTTTCCATCCCAAAGTTCCCCTTGAACTTCTGGATCTTTCCCATAAGTCGCAATTCCTCCATGCAATTGACCGACATCTTTGTAGCCTTCACGTACCATCCAACCTGAGAATTTCTCACAGCGGACTCCACCTGTACAGTAAACAACGACACGTTTATCCATGAATTTTTCCTTGTTATCACGAACCCATTGTGGTAATTCACGGAAATTGCGGATGTCAGGACGGATAGCCCCACGGAAGTGCCCAAGGTCGTACTCATAGTCATTGCGAGTATCAAGGACTACTGTATCTTCATCTAGGAGGGCTTCTTTAAATTCTTTTGGTGACAAGTAAGCTCCTGTTGTTTCAAGAGGATTGATGTCATTGTCAAAGTTATCATCCTCTAAACCAAGGTGAACGATTTCTTTTTTGTAGCGAACAAACATCTTCTTGAAGGCTTGCTCACTTTCTTCGTCAATCTTGAACCAGAGGTCTTCCATACCTGGAAGGCTGTGAACGTAGTCCATGTATTTTTGCGTTGTTTCGTAGTCACCAGAAACGGTTCCGTTGATTCCTTCGTCAGCCACTAAGATACGGCCCTTGAGGCCAATAGACTTACAGAAAGCCAAGTGGTCTGCAGCAAATTGTTCCGCGTTTTCGATGGGAACATATTTATAGTAAAGTAAAACTCGAATATCTTTTGACATTTGCTTCTCTTTTCTAAGATTAAATTATCAGAATTTTTCATTCAACTATACCAGTATACTCTCCCAAGAAAGCGAATGCAATTTATTTGACCGAAAAATAAAAAACAAGACCCATTTCAGATCTTGTTTTAATTAAATATTCGATGAAAAAAGTTAA
>SKEK01001396.1_pt1 | contig 10239 bp, 8 predicted proteins | sample 4826761 | NCBI WGS metagenome assembly SKEK01 (sample SAMN11008811, study PRJNA524170) | human gut metagenome | biome: Human fecal sample; material: Feces; isolation source: fecal sample from pouch patient p32 | host: Homo sapiens | place: Israel: Tel-Aviv | collected 2015-10-13 | reverse complement strand
ACAGTGAATACAGCACAATTGTACTTGGTTAACAAGGATATTGATGCGAATGAGTTGGAAGCTGTCAAAAACTACCTTTTGAACCCAGTGGATTCTCGTTTCAAAGACATCACTCTTGGCATTGCGAAACAGGATTTCTCTGAGTCTGACAAGACCATTCCAAGCTTGGATTTCTTTGAAACTTATACGGCAGAAGATTTTGCACAGTATAAGGCTGAGCAAGGATTGGCAATGGAAGTGGATGACCTTCTCTTCATTCAAGATTACTTCAAATCCATTGGACGGGTACCAACTGAGACTGAGCTTAAGGTTTTGGATACTTACTGGTCTGACCACTGCCGTCATACAACTTTCGAGACTGAGTTGAAAAACATCGACTTCTCAGCTTCTAAATTCCAAAAACAATTGCAAGCGACTTACGACAAGTATATTGCCATGCGTGATGAGTTGGGACGTACAGAAAAACCTCAAACCTTGATGGATATGGCGACTATTTTTGGACGTTATGAGCGTGCTAATGGTCGTTTGGATGACATGGAAGTGTCTGATGAAATCAATGCCTGCTCAGTTGAAATTGAAGTAGATGTCGATGGTGTCAAAGAACCATGGCTTCTCATGTTCAAAAATGAAACTCATAACCACCCAACTGAAATTGAACCATTTGGTGGAGCGGCTACTTGTATCGGTGGTGCCATTCGTGACCCATTGTCAGGTCGTTCATACGTTTATCAAGCCATGCGTATCTCAGGCGCTGGTGATATTACAGCTCCAATTTCAGAAACTCGCGCTGGTAAATTGCCACAACAAGTGATCTCTAAGACAGCGGCTCACGGTTATTCTTCATACGGTAACCAAATTGGTCTTGCAACAACCTATGTTCGTGAATACTTCCACCCAGGTTTCGTTGCAAAACGTATGGAGCTAGGTGCAGTTGTCGGTGCGGCTCCTAAGGAAAATGTTGTCCGTGAAAAACCTGAAGCAGGCGATGTGATCATTTTACTCGGTGGTAAGACTGGACGTGACGGTGTCGGTGGTGCGACAGGTTCATCTAAAGTTCAAACAGTTGAATCTGTTGAAACAGCTGGTGCTGAGGTTCAAAAAGGGAATGCCATCGAAGAACGTAAGATTCAACGTCTTTTCCGTAATGGGGAAGTAACACGTCTGATTAAGAAATCAAATGACTTTGGTGCTGGTGGTGTCTGTGTGGCTATCGGTGAATTGGCTGATGGTCTTGAAATTGATCTAGACAAAGTGCCATTGAAATACCAAGGCTTGAATGGGACAGAAATTGCCATCTCTGAATCTCAAGAGCGGATGGCTGTAGTGGTTCGTCCAGAAGATGTAGATGCCTTCGTTGCAGCATGTAACAAAGAAAATATTGATGCTGTTGTCGTTGCGACAGTCACGGAAAAACCAAATCTTGTCATGCACTGGAATGGTGAAACCATCGTTGATTTGGAACGTCGTTTCCTTGATACAAACGGTGTACGTGTGGTTGTCGATGCTAAGGTAGTTGACAAGGCTGTCAAGCTTCCAGAAGAACGTCAAACATCTGCTGCAACCCTTGAAGCTGATACTCTTGAAGTCTTGGCTGACCTTAACCATGCCAGTCAAAAAGGTTTACAAACCATCTTTGATAGTTCAGTTGGTCGTTCAACAGTCAATCATCCACTTGGTGGTCGCTACCAAATCACACCAACGGAAGCTTCTGTACAGAAATTGCCAGTCCAACATGGTGTGACTACAACTGCTTCTGTCATGGCGCAAGGATTCAACCCTTATGTAGCAGAATGGTCTCCATATCATGGTGCTGCTTATGCGGTCATCGAAGCAACTGCTCGTTTGGTTGCTGCTGGTGCCAAATGGTCTAAGGCTCGTTTCTCTTATCAAGAATACTTCGAGCGTATGGATAAACAAGCAGAGCGTTTTGGTCAACCAGTAGCTGCTCTTCTTGGATCCATCGAAGCTCAGATTCAACTTGGTTTACCATCTATCGGTGGGAAAGACTCGATGTCTGGTACCTTTGAAGAATTAACCGTACCACCAACATTGGTTGCTTTTGGGGTAACAACTGCAGATAGCCGTAAGGTTCTTTCTCCAGAATTCAAAGCTGTGGGTGAAAATATTTACTACATTCCTGGTCAAGCTTTGGCACAAGAAATTGACTTTGATCTCATCAAGTCTAACTTTGCTCAATTTGAAGCCATCCAAGCTGACCACAAAGTCACATCTGCATCAGCTGTCAAATATGGTGGTGTCGTTGAAGCACTTGCCCTTGCAACATTTGGTAACCATATTGGTGCCACTGTAACCCTTGAAAATATTGAGACTGCCTTGACAGCTCAATTGGGTGGATTCGTCTTCACATCTCCAGAAGAAATTTCAGGTGTTGCCAAGATTGGACAAACAGCAGCTGACTTTACACTTACTGTCAATGGTGTAACGCTTGATGGACACAAACTTGACAGTGCCTTCCAAGGTAAATTGGAAGAGGTTTACCCAACGGAATTTGCACAAGCAACTGAGTTGGAAGAAGTACCAGCTGTGGCATCAGATGCTGTGATCAAAGCTAAAGAAACAGTTGAGACACCAGTGGTTTACATTCCAGTATTCCCAGGTACTAACTCTGAGTACGATTCAGCTAAGGCCTTTGAAAAAGAAGGTGCAAAAGTTAACTTGGTACCATTTGTAACACTTAACGAAGAGGCTATTGTCAAGTCTGTTGACATCATGGTTGACAATATCGAAAAAGCTAACATTATCTTCTTTGCAGGTGGTTTCTCAGCAGCGGATGAACCAGATGGATCAGCTAAATTTATCGTTAACATCTTGCTCAATGAAAAAGTACGTGCAGCTATTGATAGCTTCATCGAACGTGGTGGTTTGATTATTGGTATCTGTAATGGATTCCAAGCCCTTGTTAAATCAGGTCTTCTTCCATACGGTAACTTTGAAGATGCAAGCAGCACGAGTCCAACCCTCTTCTACAATGATGCCAACCAACACGTGGCTAAGATGGTTGAAACACGTATTGCCAACACTAACTCACCATGGCTTGCCGGAGTAGAAGTTGGTGACATCCATGCCATCCCAGTATCACACGGTGAAGGTAAATTTGTCGTGACAGCTGAGGAATTTGCAGAGCTTCGTGACAATGGTCAAATCTTTACCCAATATGTTGACTTCGAAGGTAAACCAAGCATGGATTCTAAATACAATCCAAATGGATCTGTGAATGCTATCGAAGGTATCACAAGTAAGAACGGTCAAATTATTGGTAAGATGGGTCACTCAGAACGTTTCGAAGACGGTCTCTTCCAAAATATTCCAGGAAATAAAGACCAACACCTCTTTGCGTCAGCGGTTAAATACTTTACTGGAAAATAATAGAGTGCCAAGTGCACTCAGTAATAATATTTTTCAATGTAGCAGTAGTTCTAAAGAGCTTGAAAACTTGAGTTCACATTAGTGAAATGAGAGGCTAGGAACAGTTTTTCGTTTGCATAACATTAGGAAAATATCAAAAATAAAAGGTATAAAAAATGACATACGAAGTTAAATCTCTTAATGAAGAATGTGGTGTTTTTGGTATCTGGGGTCACCCGGATGCTGCCAAATTAACTTATTTCGGACTTCACAGTCTCCAACACCGTGGTCAAGAGGGAGCAGGAATTCTCTCAAATGATGCGGGTCAATTGAAGCGTCATCGTGATATGGGGCTTCTCTCAGAAGTTTTCCGTGATCCAGCCAACTTGGATAAGCTAACTGGAACGGCTGCTATCGGTCATGTTCGTTATGCGACTGCTGGTGAAGCTTCTGTAGACAATATTCAACCATTCATGTTTAAGTTTCACGATGGACAGCTTGGTCTTGCTCATAATGGGAATTTGACTAATGCAGAGTCACTAAGACATGAGTTGGAGAAAAATGGAGCTATCTTAAACTCAACTTCTGACTCAGAAATCTTAGCTCACTTGATTCGTCGTAGCCACAACCCATCATTCATGGGTAAAGTAAAAGAAGCTCTGAGCACTGTTAAAGGTGGATTTGCTTATCTTCTTATGATTGAGGACAAGCTTATTGCAGCTTTGGATCCAAATGGCTTCCGTCCCCTTTCTCTTGGTAAGATGAGCAATGATGCTATCGTGGTTTCATCTGAAACATGTGCCTTTGAGGGTGTTGGTGCAGAATGGATTCGGGATGTAAATCCAGGTGAGGTTGTTATCATCGATGATAATGGCATCACTTACGATAACTATACAACGGATACGCAATTGGCTGTTTGTTCGATGGAGTATATCTACTTTGCCCGTCCTGATTCAAATATCCAAGGGGTCAATGTCCATACAGCTCGTAAACGTATGGGGGCTCAATTGGCACGTGAATTCAAACATGAAGCAGATATAGTCGTTGGTGTGCCTAATTCATCACTTAGCGCAGCCATGGGATTTGCGGAAGAATCAGGCTTGCCAAATGAAATGGGCTTGATTAAAAACCAATACACTCAACGTACCTTTATCCAACCAACACAAGAATTGCGTGAGCAAGGGGTTCGTATGAAGCTCTCTGCCGTATCAGGTGTTGTTAAAGGAAAACGTGTGGTTATGATTGACGACTCTATTGTACGTGGGACAACATCACGTCGTATCGTTAATTTGCTAAAAGAAGCAGGAGCAACAGAGGTCCACGTAGCAATCGGTAGCCCAGCCCTTGCCTACCCATGTTTCTACGGTATCGATATTCAAACACGTAAGGAATTGATCGCCGCCAATCATACGGTTGAGGAAACACGCGAAATCATTGGTGCGGATAGCTTGACTTACTTGTCCATTGATGGCTTGATTGATTCTATTGGAATTGACACAGATGCACCAAACGGTGGCCTTTGTGTGGCTTACTTTGATGGTAAATATCCAACACCATTGTATGACTACGAAGAACGCTATTTGGAAAGTTTGAAAGAACACACTTCTTTCTATTAAGAGCAGTGCAGAAGAAAAAAGAGGAAAAAATTATGTCTAAAAATGCTTACGCTTCACGTCTCACTACTGACTAAAAGCTAAAGCATTTGTCAGTAGACACTTTGCCCTATGGGGTCAAAGCTAGAGACCTGACTAGTATTTTTAGATAAAAAGATGGTTCATCTAAAAATACGTCGCACTCTTTCTCGAAAAAAGAAAAGGAATAAATAAAATGACAAATAAAAATGCTTACGCTCAATCGGGTGTGGATGTTGAAGCAGGTTATGAAGTTGTTGAACGTATCAAAAAACACGTTGCCCGTACAGAGCGTGCAGGTGTCATGGGAGCTCTCGGTGGCTTCGGTGGTATGTTCGACCTTTCAAAAACAGGTGTCAAAGAGCCTGTTTTGATCTCAGGTACAGATGGTGTCGGTACTAAACTCATGCTTGCTATTAAGTACGACAAACACGATACTATCGGTCAAGACTGTGTCGCTATGTGTGTTAACGATATCATCGCTGCAGGTGCTGAGCCCCTTTACTTCCTTGACTACGTAGCAACTGGTAAAAATGAACCAGCTAAATTGGAGCAGGTTGTTGCTGGTGTTGCTGAAGGTTGTGTGCAAGCTGGTGCAGCCCTTATTGGTGGTGAAACTGCTGAAATGCCTGGTATGTATGGTGAAGACGACTATGATTTGGCAGGTTTCGCGGTAGGTATCGCAGAAAAATCTCAAATCATCGACGGCTCAAAAGTAGCTGAAGGTGATGTGCTTCTTGGACTTGCTTCAAGCGGTATCCACTCCAACGGTTACTCACTCGTGCGTCGTGTATTTGCTGATTACACAGGGGAAGAAGTTCTTCCAGAACTTGAAGGCAAAAAACTTAAAGACGTTCTTCTTGAACCAACTCGTATCTACGTCAAAGCAGCTTTGCCACTCATCAAAGAAGAATTGGTTAACGGTATTGCCCACATCACAGGTGGTGGTTTCATCGAAAATGTACCACGTATGTTCTCAGATGACTTGGCTGCTGAAATTGATGAAAGCAAAGTGCCAGTTCTTCCAATTTTCAAAGCCCTTGAAAAATATGGTGAAATCAAACACGAAGAAATGTTTGAAATCTTCAACATGGGTATTGGTCTCATGCTTGCGGTTAAACCAGAGAATGTTGAACGTGTCAAAGAACTTCTCGACGAACCTGTTTATGAAATCGGTCGTATTGTGAAGAAAGATGGCGCAAGTGTGGTGATTAAATAATGGCTAAAAGGATTGCTGTTTTTGCCTCTGGCAACGGCTCAAACTTCCAGGTGATTGCGGAACAATTTCCAGTAGAATTTGTTTTTTCAGATCACCGTGATGCCTATGTCTTAGAACGTGCCAAGAACCTTGGTGTGGCTAGCCATGCCTTTGAACTCAAGGAATTTGATAATAAAGCGTCTTATGAAGAAGCTATCGTCAAACTCTTGGATGAACACCAGATTGATTTGGTTTGTTTGGCCGGTTATATGAAAATCGTTGGCCCAACCTTGCTGGCAGCTTATGAAGGCCGTATCATCAATATCCACCCAGCTTATCTCCCTGAATTCCCAGGTGCTCATGGTATCGAGGATGCTTGGAATGTAGGTGTTGACCAGTCTGGTGTGACTATTCACTGGGTGGATTCTGGTGTGGACACAGGTAAGGTCATCAAACAAGTCCGTGTGCCACGCCTTGAAGATGATACCCTCGACACTTTCGAAACTCGCATCCACGAAGCAGAGTACAAACTCTATCCAGAAGTGTTGGATAGTTTGGGAGTTGAGAAGAAAGAAGATGGGTAATAGTTTTAATAATTGGAAGAACAAAGCTGGTAGAGATGTTAACATTCAAATTAATCAAGATCCACCAGAAAAAGTTGCTACTTATGAACCTGAACCAATTTGGAGAAGTCCAATTACAATGGCAGTATTGAGTTGGATTGGTTTCTTCGCTTCAATAGGAAGTTTATTACCACTTTACAATTTTTTTGAACCGTTTGTAAAATGGGCTAAAAATTCTTTTAATGGGAATATTCCTAATGTTCAAGAAAAGCAAATTTATTTGTTTATTTTTTTAGGTTTGTTTATTTTTTCAGGTATCATTTTTTCTTTGCGAAAAATTACTAAGAATCAAACTCGTTATCCCCTTAAATTTAATTATGCAATTAGTGGTGAGAAAAAGAGATTGAATATTGAAAAATTACATATCGAACCGTGTCCAAAATGTGGTGGAAAATTGAAATACTATAATAAACCATATGAGTGGCTTGATTATTATGATGAAAATGGAAACTTTAAAAAAAGAAAGATTACCAAGAGAGTACCAGCTTTAGAATGTAAAAGAAATAGTGAGCATTTTTGGTATGTAGATCCAGCTGGAACAAAAGTTTGATTCAAGGAAAGGAAGAAAAATGACTAAACGTGCACTAATTAGTGTTTCAGACAAAGCGGGCATCGTTGAATTTGCCCAAGAACTCAAAAAACTCGGTTGGGACATCATCTCAACAGGTGGTACCAAGGTTGCCCTTGACAATGCTGGGGTAGACACTATCGCCATCGACGATGTGACTGGTTTCCCAGAAATGATGGACGGACGTGTTAAGACCCTTCACCCAAATATCCACGGTGGTCTCCTCGCTCGTCGTGACCTCGATAGCCACCTTCAAGCGGCTAAGGACAATAATATCGAATTGATTGACCTTGTTGTGGTAAACCTTTATCCATTCAAGGAAACCATTCTCAAACCAGACGTAACTTACGCTGATGCGGTTGAAAACATCGATATTGGTGGACCATCAATGCTTCGTTCAGCAGCTAAAAACCATGCTAGCGTGACAGTTGTTGTAGACCCTGCTGACTATGCTGTTGTTCTTGATGAATTGTCAGCAAACGGCGAAACAAGCTACGAAACTCGCCAACGTTTGGCAGCGAAAGTATACCGTCACACAGCTTCATACGACGCTTTGATTGCAGAATACTTCACAGCTCAAGTGGGTGAAACAAAACCTGAAAAACTCACTTTGACTTATGACCTCAAGCAACCTATGCGTTACGGTGAAAACCCTCAACAAGACGCAGACTTCTACCAAAAAGGTTTGCCAACGGCTTACTCAATTGCCTCAGCTAAACAGCTTAACGGTAAAGAATTGTCATTTAACAATATCCGTGACGCTGATGCCGCTATCCGTATCATCCGTGATTTCAAAGACCGTCCAACAGTTGTAGCTCTCAAACACATGAACCCATGTGGTATCGGTCAAGCTGATGACATTGAAACAGCTTGGGACTACGCTTATGAAGCTGACCCAGTGTCAATCTTCGGTGGAATCGTAGTCCTCAACCGTGAAGTTGACGCTGCGACAGCTAAGAAAATGCATGGTGTCTTCCTTGAAATCATCATTGCACCAAGCTACACAGACGAAGCGCTTGAAATCTTGACAACTAAGAAGAAAAACTTGCGTATCCTTGAGTTGCCATTTGACGCTCAAGACGCTAGCGAAGTGGAAGCAGAATACACTGGTGTTGTTGGTGGTCTCCTCGTTCAAAACCAAGACGTTGTTAAAGAAAGTCCAGCTGACTGGCAAGTGGTTACTAAACGCCAACCAACTGAGACAGAAGTGACAGCTCTTGAGTTTGCTTGGAAAGCCGTCAAGTACGTCAAATCAAATGGTATCATCGTGACTAACGACCACATGACACTTGGTGTTGGCCCTGGCCAAACTAACCGTGTGGCTTCCGTCCGTATCGCTATTGACCAAGCCAAAGGGCGTCTTGACGGTGCTGTTCTTGCTTCAGATGCCTTCTTCCCATTTGCAGATAACGTGGAAGAAATCGCCAAAGCAGGTATCAAGGCTATTATCCAACCAGGTGGCTCAGTACGTGACCAAGAGTCTATCGAAGCAGCTGATAAATATGGATTAACGATGATCTTTACAGGCGTTCGTCACTTCCGTCATTAAAAATTTACGAAGCATCTAAGTAATTGGATGTTTTTAAGATGCCTTAAGCTTTCTTTAAGCTATCCAAGCTATACTAAGGTCATCCTAAAAAACTTTTCTTTTTCATAAATTTCCTAAGAGCTCAGCATCTGCTGGGCTTTTTTGTTTCATACCATCAAAAAAACAACCGTTCTCACGATTGTTCAATAGATTTAAACCTTTTCAAGGACAGACTGAGTTACCCAAGTCTTGCGATTGCCGATTTGGACGAGAATACCATCGCTTGGTGGGTCAATGGCAAGCACTTTGAAGTTACCTGGAATGGTAAAAGTTTCACCAGGATTGAGGTACTGGTCTGAAGTTGGATTGCCTTGTCTATCAACTTCAAGAACGGGTCCAGGGTCAACGATATTGTGTTTGGTTGGTGTGCCTCCAGCTAAATCTTGGCTGGTGATGGTATTTCCTGATACAGATGTGACACGGAAGGTACCTGTGAAGCGGACCGTATTGCCAACTTTGATAGAAGAGTTAGTAGTATTTCCGTTTTGAGCCCCTGGTTCAAGGTCTTTAAAATGGATATAGCCAGACACTTGACTCTTATGGAAGCTACGTTTGTGATATTTCTCAGGTCCCTGACCCGCATCGTAGTTATATTCCTCAATCGTTACCTGATCGCCATGAACTTCAGCAACCCAAGCGACATGTCCCATGTGACCAGCTCCATTGACACCGGCTGAGAACCAGGCAATGCTTCCAACGGCAGGATTCATGTCAACACGGTGACCATTGGCACGTGCGATACTGCCCCAAGTGATGGCATTCCCATAACCTACAGGTAAGGTGAAACCATTGGTATTACTGAGACGATAGGCCGCAAAAGACGTACACTGACGCCAGTACATAGTCCAAGGGTCCACGCCGAATCCCCCATATTTCCAAGAGGAAGGGTAGTCATCTCCAAGGACAGCCGCCTGAGCAGAGCTGCCACACGAAACCGATACAGTCGCTAGACAAGCTAGCGGTAAGAGACAATTTAGTAATTTTTTCTTCATTTTAACCTCCACCTACCTATTCGCAGTTTTTCAGGAAAATGAAGATATTTTTGCGTTTAAGCCTCCCTTAAGCTGCTCAGGGTATACTATCATTAATCCTAAATAACTTTTTTCGTTTTCATAATCTCCCAAGAGGTGGTCCAAGTGGCCACCTTTTTTATGTTCAAATTTGGATACACACCCATATCTCCGAACAAATATGTTATAATGGTTATGTATAATTCGTGAAAATTGCTAATTTTTCCGAATGATTGTCGTTAACGGGCATTTGCC
>SKEK01001486.1_pt1 | contig 10241 bp, 6 predicted proteins | sample 4826761 | NCBI WGS metagenome assembly SKEK01 (sample SAMN11008811, study PRJNA524170) | human gut metagenome | biome: Human fecal sample; material: Feces; isolation source: fecal sample from pouch patient p32 | host: Homo sapiens | place: Israel: Tel-Aviv | collected 2015-10-13 | reverse complement strand
AATTGTGTTGGCTCTTCCTTTGTAAAACGAACACCAAATGATGAATTGGCTGGACGTGCTAGACCTTGATATTGTAATAAATCATCTGAAATTTCACGTAAGAAACGGCTAGGACGATTATAGCTAGTCTTACCAAAAAGCGTACGTGTATTAGCGTTGGTAAGGAAAAGAATCTCTTCAGCACGGGTAATACCTACGTAAGCTAAGCGACGCTCTTCTTCGAGTTCTTCTGGATCTTCTGAGGCACGAGACAAAGGGAAGACCCCCTCTTCCATACCGATAAGAAAGACAACTGGAAATTCAAGTCCTTTAGCAGCATGGAGAGTCATCAAGGTTACTTCTGCTGCTTCCATATCACCATCGTCCGTATCAGCAATCAACGCTAGATCGTTCAAGAAACGGCCTAAACGGTCAATACCAGTCTCGTCTTCCGTACCATCGGTGTTGGTTTCATCAAAATTCTTAGTAACAGACATGAATTCTTCGATATTTTCAATGCGTGCTTGACTTTCAAGTGTTTGTTGCATAGAAAGAGCATCCAGATAACCAGACTTATCTAAAACAGCCTCTACCGCTTCAGTAATACTTAGCCCATCTAGCTGGTCACGTAGATTCAGAATCATGTTAGCAAAATCGTAAACGCCCTGAGCTGCTTTCCCCTTGATTGGTGACAACATAATATTAGCTGATGCATCTAGGAGACTCATGTTTTGCTCATAGGCAAAGGTACGAATCTTTTCAAGCGTACCAGGCCCAACTCCACGTTTAGGTTCATTAATCACACGTTCAAAGCTAATATTATCCGCAGGATTGGCAACTAAGTTCAAGTAAGAAATGACATCACGGATTTCTTTACGGCTATAGAACTTGGTACCACCAACCATGGTATAAGGAATATTAGACTTGAGCAAGGCTTCCTCGATAGTACGAGACTGAGCATTAGTACGATAAAGCACAGCGAAATCCTTAAAGTTTTTACCCTCTTCACGAATGATGTTATCAATAGTTGAAGCAACAAAAACAGCTTCATCACGCTCGTCATTAGCACGGTAATAAACGATTTGTTCACCGTCGTCATTTTGAGTCCAAAGTTTTTTAGGACGGCGATTTCGGTTGTTCTTGATGACTTCATTGGCCGCCTGGAGAATTTTCTTGGTTGAACGGTAGTTTTCTTCCAAGAGAACTACCTTGGCTTCAGGATAGTCCTTTTCAAAGTCAAGGATATTCTGCATATCAGCCCCACGCCAACCGTAGATTGATTGGTCCGCATCACCTACGACACAGATATTCTTGAAGCGAGATGCCAAGAGTTTTACCAACTGATACTGAGCATGGTTGGTATCTTGGTACTCATCCACGTGAATGTACTGATAACGCTGCTGATAATAGGCGAGAACATCAGGATTTTTGTCAAAGAGACGTAAAGTCATCATAATCAAATCGTCAAAATCCATAGCTTCACTTCGACGGAGCTCTTCCTGATAGGCCTTGTAACATTTAGCAACGATTTGGGTGTACATATCACCGGCCTGGTGCTCATAGGCCACTTCATCCAAGAGGTCATTTTTTGCATTGGAAATCGTCCCTAAGATGGCACGTTCATTCCACTTCTTAGGGTCCAGGTTCAGATTCTTGAGAATACGTTTCATCAAAGTACGTTGTTCCCCAGGATCTACAATCGTAAAGTTTCGGTTGTAGCCAATATGGTCCGCTTCACGACGAAGAATTCGCACGCACATACTATGGAAGGTTGCAATCAAGGTTTCTGAAGTTGCTGGATTTAAAGCCATAGCACGTTCACGCATCTCACGAGCTGCCTTATTGGTAAAGGTAATGGCTAGGATATTCCAGGGGTTAATCATTTTCTCGTCAATGAGGTAGGCAATGCGGTGGGTAAGCACACGTGTCTTCCCAGATCCTGCACCAGCCATAATCAATAAAGGCCCCTCAGTCGTTTGGACGGCTTCGGCCTGTTTGTCATTCATACCAGTTAATAATGGGTTCATCATATTCTCCATTCTCAAAAATAAGCTCTACTATTTTATCATTTTTTGGATGAAAATGCAGATTCTATTCATAATGGATCTGAAATAACTTTAGAAGATAATTGTTTGTTTTTATTGGAAGTACTTTGCTTAAGATTGCCCATATTCCTAGCTTTAGAGGAAGACATTCTAAAGAATAATATTCGGATTTTTATAGTTTTGATGAAAATTAGTGTTGACACTGTTCGTTTTTTTCGATAAGATAGAATCACAATAAAATAAGAACCGAGTGATGTCATCAGGATGACTGGTGATTGACGGACTTCTGGAGAGATCTTGAAGCAGCCTTAGCTGTAAACAAGACACCGAAGGGGCAAGGGGTAACAACCGAAACTCTCAGGTAAAAGGACAGAAAGCATCGCAAGTTTTTTAACTTGTAGTAATAGCTTTGTATTCTCAGAGGTCTGGTTAAGCCAAACCTCTTTTTTGACGTCTCGGTTAAAGGAGATTGTAAATTTATGTTAGACTTTTTTACTACCATTGATGATTTTGTCTGGGGTCCACCCCTTCTGGTCCTTCTTGTAGGAACTGGGATTTACCTTACAATTCGTCTTGGTCTTTTGCAAGTTCTTCGTCTTCCTAAAGCTTTTAAACTTATCTTTGCTGAAGATAAAGGGGAAGGAGATATTTCTAGTTTCGCAGCCCTTGCGACTGCTCTAGCTGCAACTGTTGGTACAGGTAACATTGTCGGTGTAGCTACTGCCATCAAAACTGGTGGACCTGGTGCCCTTTTCTGGATGTGGATTGCCGCTTTCTTTGGTATGGCAACCAAATATTCCGAAGGTCTTTTGGCTATTAAATTCCGTACACTTGACGACCAAGGTAATGTATCTGGTGGACCAATGTATTACATCACACACGGTTTTTCTGGAAAATGGCAAACAATTGCTAAACCTTTGGCCTACTTCTTTGCCTTTGCAGGTGTGCTTGTTGCATGGTTGGGGATTGGTACTTTCTCTCAAGTTAACTCAATCACCGCTTCACTTCAAAATAGCTTTGACTGGTCACCAAAAATCGTAAGTGTCATTCTTGCTCTTATCACTGCTGCTATCATTTTTGGTGGTATCCAATCTATCTCTAAAGTTTCTGAAAAGGTCGTACCATTTATGGCTGGGCTCTATATCTTAGCAGCTCTTGTGGTTATCTTTACTAACTTTAATCAACTTCTTCCAGTCCTTGGAATGGTCTTCCAATCTGCCTTTACTGGTAAAGCAGCCGTTGGTGGTTTTGCTGGTGCAACAGTCATGGTTGCTATGCGTCTTGGTATTGCGCGTGGTGTCTTCTCTAATGAGTCAGGTCTTGGATCAGCTCCTATCGCTGCAGCTGCTGCTAAGACTGAAGAACCTGTTGAACAAGGTTTGATTTCCATGACAGGTACTTTCATTGATACGATTATCATCTGTACGCTTACTGGTCTTGCTATCCTTGTAACGGGTCAATGGTCAGGTAGCCTAGAAGGTGCCCCAATGACACAAGCAGCCTTCTCTTCTGTTTTTGGTACATTTGGTGAAATTGCCTTAACACTTTCTTTGGTTCTCTTTGCCTTTACAACAATCTTGGGTTGGTCTTACTACGGTGAACGTTGTTTCGAATTCATTTTCAAATCAACGAAATTCCTTCCACTCTACCGCCTCATTTTTGTAGTCATGGTTGCCCTTGGTGGATACCTCACACTTGATGTTGTTTGGAAAATTGCGGATATCGTAAACGGTTTGATGGCATTGCCTAACTTGATTGCCCTCCTTGTTCTCTCACCAATCATCTTCAAAGAAACTAAATCATACTTTGAACGTCACAAATAAACAAAAAGAGCCTAGGCTCTTTTTTCTTGACTTTATCGGCACCAATCCTTGCTACTACTGGTCTTTTGCGTTACAATGAAATTAAATCATTTTACAACTAATTCAGAAAAAATCCAAAGGAATAACTATGTCAATTACCAAAGAATTTGATACGATTACTGCAATTTCAACACCTTTAGGTGAAGGTGCTATCGGTATCGTTCGCCTATCTGGAACCGATGCAGTTGCTATTGCTAATAAGGTTTTCAAAGGAAAAAATCTAGAAACGGTCGCTTCACATACTATCAATTACGGTCATATCGTGGAAAATGATGAAACCATTGATGAAGTCATGGTCAGTGTTATGCGTGCACCAAAGACCTTTACGCGTGAGGATGTCGTGGAAATCAACACCCATGGTGGTGTCGCTGTAACCAATGAAATCCTTCAACTCCTTATCCGTTCTGGTGCTCGTATGGCCGAACCTGGAGAATTTACTAAACGTGCCTTCTTGAATGGTCGTGTGGACTTGACCCAGGCTGAAGCTGTCATGGACTTGATTCGTGCTAAGACTGATAAGGCTATGGCCGTTGCCGTTTCTCAACTTGATGGTTCGCTCAAGCATCTCATTAACAACACTCGCCAAGAAATCCTTAACACTTTAGCTCAAGTCGAAGTGAATATTGATTATCCAGAGTATGATGATGTTGAAGAAGTTACTACAAATCTTGTCCGTGAAAAGACTCAAGAATTCCAAGCACTTCTAGAAAATCTTTTGGCTACTGCCAAACGAGGAAAAATCCTACGAGAAGGTCTTTCAACAGCAATCATTGGTCGACCAAATGTCGGAAAATCTAGTCTTCTTAACAATCTCCTACGTGAGGAGAAGGCTATCGTTACAGACATTGAGGGTACAACACGTGATGTCATTGAAGAATACGTTAATATCAAAGGCGTTCCACTTAAGTTAATTGATACCGCAGGTATCCGTGACACAGATGATGTTGTTGAAAAGATTGGTGTGGAACGTTCTAAGAAAGCTCTCGAAGAGGCTGACCTGGTTCTTCTTGTCCTTAATAGCTCGGAACCGTTAACTGAGCAAGACCGTACATTACTCGAAATCAGCCAAAATAGCAATCGTATCATTCTCCTAAATAAGACAGACCTTCCACAAGCAATCCAAATGGAAGAGCTTCCTGAAGATGTTATCCCAATTTCAGTCCTCAAGAATGAAAACATTGACAAAATTGAAGATCGTATCAATCAGCTCTTCTTTGATAATGCTGGTCTAGTGGAGAAAGATGCTACTTATCTCTCAAATGCCCGTCACATTTCACTCATTGAAAAAGCCCTCGAAAGCCTTGAAGCAGTCAATCAAGGTCTTGAATTAGGCATGCCTGTTGACCTCCTACAGGTTGATATGACACGCACTTGGGAAATTCTGGGAGAAATTACTGGTGACGCTGCCCCAGATGAACTCATTACACAACTCTTTAGCCAGTTCTGTCTAGGAAAATAAACATAACTAAATTTATGTAAAAAGATGCTCTGTCATCTTTTTATTTTTGCATCATAAATACAGAAATAAAATTATGTAAATCAAAAAACTACCAATACTATAAGACGATTAACTCATGCTTTTTAAGAAAGAAAATGCTATCATGGTACTATCCTATGATTTTGAAAGGTTTGCCATGAGTCAAGCAACTACTGATACTGATTTAAAACATTTGATAGACTTTGACGATAATCTGCTTCCATTTCGATTGACGGAAACCAAGGTTGAAAATGGGCGCCCTGATATTCTTTTTCATTGGCATCCTGAGCTTGAGATTCAATATGTTTATGAGGGGACTGCTCGTTATCATATTGATTATGACTATTTTGATAGTCAGGCTGGAGATATCTTTTTAATACGTCCGAATGGCCTTCATTCGATTCACCCCGTAGATAATCAGCCTCATCATACGGACACCCTACATTTTCATTTGGATATGTTGGGGCAGTCGCTGGTGATCCGCTTAGTCTACGCTACCTACAGCCTTTGCAGAATTCTAATTTCAAGTTTAAACAATGCCTGAGATCGTCAGACGAGGGGTATAGAGAAATTAGAGCTCTCCTCTTTGAGATTTTTAAGATGATTCGTCAGAAAGATCGTCACTATGAACTTCTTCTCAAGTCAAAACTAGAAGAATTAATCTACCTCCTCTACTTCTATCGTTTGGTAGAGCGAAAAACTTCTGATGATCATTATCGTAAGAATGAAAAGATTCGGGAAATCATTGATTACATTAACCAACATTATGCCGAAAATCTCACGATTGAAAAGTTATCAGAGCTTATGGGGTATAGTAAGACCCACTTTATGACGATTTTTAAGCAACATACAGGTACCTCTTGTACAGAATTTATCATTCAGGCAAGAGTCAATGCTGCCTGCGAGGAGCTTCGTAATAGCGTTAAACCAGTTTTGGAAATTGCTACTAATGTTGGTTTTAATAACCTATCCAATTTCAACCGCCAATTTAAACACTATTACGACCAAACACCAAGCCAGTATCGAAAAACACATAGCAACAAGAAGAAAACAAAAAAGAGTTAATCAAAAGGTTAACTCTTTTTTTATCTGCAAACTGCTTAGTTTTTCTCTTTACCTTTGTGTTTTCCACTAAGTCCAAAGAGAGTGAGCAACATACCAAGTCCAAGGAGACCTGCGTGTGAGCCCTTGTCACCTGTTGTAGGAAGAATTTCAGTTTGGGCAGAAGCTTCTGCCACTTTTTCAGTTTCTTTAAGTGCTTCGCTTCTTGTTGAAATGAAGAATACTTTGCCATTAGGAGTCGTCACTACTTTAGATACGACTGGTTTGCTAGTTTCTAAATCTTTAGCAATAGTTGATGGAGTGACTGGTTCCAATGGATTAAGTGTAGGGTCTGCTGCATTATCTTTTTTGTTCAAGGCAGCAAAATCAGCACTTGAAATTGAAATGGTACGTGAGTTTGGATTGATAACTGCATACTTAGAAAGGTCTGCACGTGTCAAGTAATCCGCAAAGACGGTATCCATTGAAGGACCTTCTTCACGAGGACCACCCAACATTGTGAAGCCATCACCACCAGCAGCCAAGAAGTCGTTGGTTACAAGGTAGTAAGTTCCGTTTGTGTTGAGTGGTTTATAGACACCAGTTTCTGGATCCAAAATGTCAATTGACAAGATACGTTTTTCAGCTGGAAGAGTTGTGTCATAGTAAACACGAGCTCCAGAAACTTGAAGGAAACCGCCAGATGGTTCAAGGAGAGGTTGGCCATTTTCATCCAGAACAGTTTTACCACTTTCGTCAACTTGGAGAATAGAACCAAGAGATTTGACAAACATATCATGGATATTTTGACCTGTTACTTGAATTTGAGCAACTGAGTTACCAAATGGAAGAACGGCAATGATATCACCTTTAGTGATTGGTTTGTCTTTGGCAATTGTTTCACGAAGACCACCACCATTTGTTACGGCAAGGTTAGACTTGTGTGTGAAAGCTGATTGTCCGTAATCTAAGAGAGCATCTGCGACCACATTACCAAGATTCGTTTCGCGAACACGAACGTCCATACGGTCACCGCTAAGTTTAACAGGGCTATTTTCAATTACGACTTTCGAAGAATCCGCCTTGTACTTAGCTTGGATATCATCGATCATAGCTTTAACTGTTGGGTTAACTTGATAATTCTTCTTAGCTTCGTCGTGTGAAATCACGCCATGTGACAAGACACGGTCAGAATTATAAACGACGCGACCAACATTGTTAAGGTAACTACCAGTTTGGTTGTAAGTAACGTTATCGCCGTATGTCGCTGTGTGGAGAGTGTGTGAGTGACCATCGAGGACAAGAACACGTTTTCCTTTCAGAGGGGCATAGTTTGAAAGAGCTTCTGCCAAAGTTGATCCACGCCATTCAACTGGAGTTGTTGTATCAATACCCAAGTGACTAAGGACAACATAAGTCTTGTATTCCTTACCTTCGGCACGGGCATTTGATTCCACTTGGTCAACAACAGCCTTAACTTCAGTAATAGGATCAGTGAAAGAGACACCAGGGATATTACGTGGGTGTGTCTTAGTAGCTGTCTCAGGTGTAGTGACACCAATAACAACTACTTCATCTCCATCAACACCAGGTGTTTTGTCAACGATTGTAGATGGTTGGAAAAGACGGACGCCATCTACATAAACGTTAGATGTGATGATTGGGAAATTGATTTGTTTGCTCAAACGACGCAATTGGTCGAGACCAAAGTCAAATTCATGGTTACCCACTGTCATGGCATCAAAACCAACAGCATTCATGACGCTTGCCATGTCCTCACCCTTAGAGCTGTTTGAGATTGGAAGACCTTGGAATGAGTCCCCAGAGTCAAAGACAAGGGTTGTTCCTTTTGAACGAGAATCATTGACGATACCAGACAAAAGGGCATCACCAATAACTCCGTTACGATCATCTTCAACCATACGACCATGAACATCGTTGGTGTGAAGAACAGTTACAGTGTCGTTGCTGGCACTTGTGCTAGCATTTGTCACGACTTCTGTTGTAGGAGTTGCGGCTGCAGTTGCTGTTTCACTGGCTGTAGCAGCAGGTGTTTCGCTTGTTTCAGCTGTTGAAGCAGTAACAACTGATGTTGAACTAGCTACTGGTGATGCAGACTCGCTAGATGCAGTTGTTGCTACAGTAGATGTCGCATTGGTAGTTGCCTCTGTAGCTACTACTTCAGTGCTTGGTGCTGTTACAGCTGCATGAGTTTCTACCTCGTCTGCTTGGACAGCATTGGCCAAGATGGCAGTTGAGACAAGTAGGGTTGATAGGGTCGTTGCAACGACTGTTTTCTTCTTCATTCCAAAATACCTTTCTGATTGTTAAATCGTTTTTATTATACCACATTTATAAGATTAGAATTAAATAAATTTCAATGTTTTATTAGATAATAAAACAATTTTTTAATAATCAATAGGTAGCTAAACGTTTTTCAAGATAGCCTTGAAGCAGTTCAAAAGTAAAGCTCAAAGTCCAGTAAATAAGGGCGATTAGGATATACATAGACATGTAGTCATACTCACGCCCACCGATAATCTTAGCATTTTGGAAAATGTCAGGCACTGTAATCATAGCCGCCAACGAGGAACTCTTTACCATGTCAATGATGACATTACCAAGAGGTGCTACTGCTATACGCATGGCCTGAGGTAAGATAATTCGACGGATAATAGACTTCTTAGGAAGACCAAGAGAGCGAGCGGCTTCCCACTGCCCCTTATCTACGGCAGCTATGGATGAACGAAAAATCTCTGCCATATAAGCGGCACTAACACAGGAGAAACCAATAAAGGCACAAAGAAGGGCGGGCAGCTGAACACCAACGTAAGGCAGACCAAAGTAAAGAATGAAGAGCACGACCAACATAGGGACGCCACGCATGATGGAAATATAAACACGGGCAGGATACTTCAACCAAGGCTTTTGCGACATCCGCATAAAGGCAAGGATGATGGCAAATACATTCCCTACCATAAAGCTTAAAAGGGAAATCCCCAAAGTATAGGGCAAACCTGATAGGACATAGGGAATGCTTTTTAGAATCAGTGAAAAATCAATAATCATAAGTCTATCTTTCTAAACATTTCTTTAGCAAATAAGCGATCCAATTGGATCGCTCATATTATTCAACATCAGAGATATCAATCTCAGTGTAGTCAACTTTGGTTTTCTTTGTAACGTCTTGACCAGCAAAGAACTTCTCTGAAATCTTGGTAAGGGTACCATCTTTCTTCATGTCTTTGATAGCTTTATTAACTTTTTCTTGAAGGGTTTTATTCTTCAATGAGAAAGTAAAGCTTGTTGAGTAAGGGTTACTGTAGATGCCGTCGTTGATCTTAACAGGGTACTTATCTTTGATAGCAGCTACTGCCATCTTTTGCAAGTAGTAATCGTTGACGATAACGTCTGTACGACCATTTACCAAGTCTTGCATATAAACGTCATTGGTAACATTGTCATATACGACGAGTTCAGCACCCATTTTTTTGGCAATCTTCATGTACTTGGTACTTGCAGCACCGGCTGCTTTCTTGCCTTTGAGGTCCTTCCATGAAGAAATTCCTGAATTATCTGATTCACGAACTACCATAGAAGTGAATGAATACTTGTATGGTTCAGAGCGCAAGAATTTTTTAACGTTCTTGTTGTCATCTTCGAGTGAGTAGTTAGCGATATCTACTTGACCACTATTTACAGCGGTAAGCATGCCATCCACGCCCATCTCCGTGAAGTCAATTTTCAACTTAAGGCGTTTTCCAACTTCTTTGAGAATCTCAACGTCATAACCAGTCAGATTATTCTTATCATCGTGGTAGGTTTGTGGGTAAAGTG
>SKEK01001479.1_pt1 | contig 10268 bp, 12 predicted proteins | sample 4826761 | NCBI WGS metagenome assembly SKEK01 (sample SAMN11008811, study PRJNA524170) | human gut metagenome | biome: Human fecal sample; material: Feces; isolation source: fecal sample from pouch patient p32 | host: Homo sapiens | place: Israel: Tel-Aviv | collected 2015-10-13 | reverse complement strand
AGTCAAGACTAAAATGAATAGGCTAAGCCTAGTCTTGACATGTATTTCAGGTCAAGTTCTGATATTTTGGCAGGAAGGACAAAAAGTGTACAAATTGATATTGCAATTTTGGTAATAAAAATAGATAAAAATTGGGGAAATATAATAGATTTTGGTTTTTTGATTAGTAAAAATTGAAAAGAAACAGAAAAATATACCGTTTATAAATAAGGGGGTAGTCATGTCTTTAGAAAAAAATGGAAATAAAAATTTAGAACACCTGGATAAGAAGGCCCTTAAGCTTGAATCCGAGTTAGAAACTGATGATAAGGAAACTCGACTTGCGGGAGATGATGAGGGTCAGCTAAGCCCAAAAGAAAAAGAAGCTCTAGAGCGTAGAAAAATGGATGCTTTTTTGACTTTTACCTTTACTTTCTTATTAGAACTTGTGGTATTATTCTTTCTTAATAGAAGAGGCCTAATACCCCATACCTTGTTTGCCTTTATTATGACGGTTGTAGCATTTTTTGTGATTGGAACAATTGTAATAAAGGTCCTAGAAAAGTACTTTAAACTTTAGGGGTTAAAATTGCAAGTATAGTAAAAGAAATAAAATAGCTAGAAGGGTACTAAATAAACTAAAAGAATTGTGGTGAAAGTAAGAAGTTTTTTTATCAGAAATATGGAGGGGCTATGTCTTTAGAGAAAAATGAAAATAAGAATTTAGAAATAAAGTATAAGGATAATATAAAGCAAGAATCACCAGATTTAGACCACTATACTAAGGTCTTCAAGGGTGAAGACTCCCAACCAACTATGAGTCCGGAAGAAAAATCCAACTTGGAAAAGAGGAAGCTAAGGGCATGGAGAGTTTTGGGGTGGAATGGCTTTATATGGATTACGATAAGGATAGTCTTGTATAAGACTGGACTAGTAGCTATAACAGAAGCCAGTGAAGTCATATTTTTAATCTTGTATTTTATAAGCTTTTATATAGTTTTAAAGCTTGTGGAAAGGGCCTATGATCTCTAGGCCTAGATAATAACTAATAAGGGCCACCCAAACACAGTGTTGTGAAAAAGGGTGGCCCTTAGCTCATACTGAGTGTCTCAGTACACGGATACTTATAATTTTCTTGATATCGACCTCCAGGGCTACAACAGAAGTAATTATAATAACTGCGCCCATAACCTGGATAGGCTTCATAACCTCGCCAAATACCATATAGGCTATTATACTAGCAAAGACTGGCTCTAGGGCTGACATCATACTTGGTAGGGATGTACCAATGTACTTTGTTGAATTGACGTAAAGAGTGATAGCAACAAAGGTACAAAGGATACCTATAGCCAAAAGGTGGGCTATATAAAAATACGGCCTGCCTGAATTGGCCACCTTGCTAGTGATATCTCCTATATCCACAAAGAAGGCTAGACAAATGGTAGCAGCCCAAAATCCGTAGAAAAGGAGACTATCCTTGGATAGCTTATTTTCAACAAATCTTGGTAGGACTATCTGCAAGGAGAAGGTCATACCGTTGAGGATTCCGGCTAGGACACCAATCATATTCAGCTCGGCCCCCCTGGCTGAAAATACATCTATAATGCACATACAGCCGATTAGACAGAGTACCATAATAACTAGTTTCTTCTTGCTGATTGGATCTCCAAAAAAAATCTTACCAAAAAGGGTTGCCCATATTGGATTTGAAAACATCAGTACAGTAGCAACACTTATAGGAATGTTATCTACAGACAAGCTATAAAAGGACATACCAATGGCAAAGCATATAATTCCATAAAGACATGCGAAAAGGATGCCCTTGATTGGTAGCCTAAAGGCTGACCTCTTTCTAAAAAATAAATATATAGTAAGCATAATTGCAGCGGATAGGGCCCTTATAAAGGATATATCCACAGTACGTAGGCTGATATGGTTGAGATACCTACTTGATATACCCATATAACCCCAGAAAAATGTGGCCAGCATCATCATGGATACGCCGACCTTCTTAACGGTTAGTCTCATATATAACTCCTTATAAAAAATATTTTTTAAGTCTCTATAAATCAGAATATATCTTTAGCCTCTTCTTTAAACAGCATAAAAAATCCCGCACAAAGTAGAACTGGAACAAACCAGATAGACCTTAGACCGACCAGACCAGTCACAAGGGCACCAATAGCTGCACCAAGGGCAAAAACAAAGATAAAAAGGAAGTAGTAAAGGCTCCTTATACGAAGATCCTCGTCTCCTGTGGCCTGGTATTTACACAGAAGTGTTGTAGCACTTTTTAGGTTACCTGTGCACATGGTAGTCGCATAGGCATTGCCATGAAACTTATTAAAGGCTATAATCTGCATACCACAGACAAAAGAAATTAGCATATTGGCGGGGCTGTCGTAGTCCTTGGACAAAAAGCCAATTATTATGACAAAGAGAATTTCCAGGGCCAAGACAATTTGACGCCAATGGATTCTTTGTCTATACTTGTAGGTCAATTGGATTTTTTGACATAGGTAGACACCTAGGGCAAAAGATATGATTGGCAATATATACTTAAGTGCATCATGAAAATTAGCTTCAGCCAGACTCTGGCCCAAGAGGACTATGTTACCGGTTTGGGCGTTGGCAAAGACCTTGCCCCTACAGATATATGAATAGGCATCCATAAAGCCACCAGCCATTGTAAGAAATATTCCTATACGCACTGATTCAGACATTTGTCTACTAGATTCCATTATTTCACCTCCTAGTAGTTTAGCAAGTATATTTTACCACAAATTCTAATCACTGGGCCTGAAAGATAGAAAAAAATCAGGATTTTTGATATAATTAATTGTCGGCACTATCAATAATATCAATGTTTTCTGAGAGTCCATGGTGGACCAGTGAAAAGGGGTTAAAAATTCCTTAAAATAGGCCTTGACCTATAGAAAATATATATAGGACGTAAATATTGGTCCAATATATGATATAATGATTAGATAAGTGTGCGTATTGTGGAGGAACGAATGGAAAATATAATAAAAGTCGATAACTTAATATTTGAATATACAAGTGATGAAACCACTTATCGTGCCATAGATGACTTTAATCTAGATATCAAGAAGGGTGAATTCGTGGCCATAATAGGTCACAACGGATCGGGTAAATCTACCCTGTCCAAGAACCTAAATGCCATCTTGGTGCCAACTAGTGGAGATATAAATATAAAGGGTATGAATACCAGGGACGAAAAATACCTATGGGATATAAGACAGACTGCAGGTATGGTATTTCAGAACCCTGACAACCAGATTGTAGCGACTATTGTTGAAGAGGATGTGGCCTTTGGCTGTGAAAACTTGGGTATACCTCCTCAAGAAATCAGGTTGAGGGTTGATGAAGCCCTAAAAAATGTAGATATGTACGATTTGAGGGAAAGGCAGCCCCACCTCCTATCAGGGGGTCAAAAGCAGAGGGTAGCTATAGCAGGTATAATAGCTATGAGACCGGAGTGCATAATATTTGACGAAGCTACTGCTATGCTGGATCCTTCTGGAAGGCAGGAGGTCATGAACACAATCAAGAGATTGAATAAGGAATACAATATAACAGTCTTACATATTACCCACTTCATGGAAGAAGCTGTGGAGGCTGACAGGGTAATAGTAATGGAAAAGGGAAAATTGGCCCTAGAGGGGACTCCTAGAGAGGTATTTTCAAATGTAACCAGGCTAAAGGAAATAGGCCTGGATGTACCATATATGACTGAACTAGCCCACATACTAAAGGAAGATGGACTAGATATCAGGGATAATATACTGACTGTTGATGAAATGGTGGGTGAACTATGTCAATTAAGGTAGAGAATTTAACATACATATATGATGAGGGAATGCCATTTGAGCATAGGGCCCTGGACGATGTCAGCTTTGAAATCCAGGACAGGGACTTTGTAGGCCTAATAGGTCATACAGGTTCGGGAAAATCTACCCTTATCCAACATTTAAATGGTTTGATGAAGCCAAGTAGTGGAAAAATATATATAAACGGTTTTGACATAACCCAGAAGGACCAGAACCTTACAGATATAAGAAAGAGGGTGGGTATAGTTTTTCAGTATGCTGAATATCAGCTATTTGAAGAAACTGTAGCCAAGGATATAGCCTTTGGTCCACAAAACCTAGGCCTAGATGAAGCAGAGGTAGACAGAAGGGTCAGAAAGGCCATGGCAGATGTAGGCCTAGATTATGACCATTTCTCAGGCAAGTCTCCATTTGAATTATCTGGTGGACAAAAGCGTAGGGTGGCCATAGCTGGAGTTATAGCTATGGAGCCAGAGGTTTTGATTCTAGACGAGCCTACAGCAGGTCTAGACCCAGGTGGTAGGGATGAAATTTTCGACTTAATAAGGAGCCTACATGCCAACAATAATATGACTGTAATCCTTTCATCTCACAGTATGGATGATATGGCCAAGCTAGTAAACACCCTAATGGTAATGAACAAGGGCAGGCTTGAAATCATGGGAAGTCCTAGAGAGGTCTTCAAGGAAAATGCAGATAGACTAAGGGGTATGGGTCTAAATATACCTCAGGTTCTGGAGCTGGCCATCAAGCTTAAGAAGGCTGGCTACGATGTCAGGACAGATGTAATAACCATAGAAGAAGTAAAAGCAGAGATAGAGAGATGTCTATTGGAAAAGGGAGGGTCTACAGATGCTTAAAGATATAACACTTGGGCAGTTTTACCCTGTAAAATCTCCCATACATTCACTAGATGCTAGGACCAAATTATTGGCCACACTCCTATTTATGGTGGCGATATTTGTGGTCAACCAGTTCTATCCATATGCCCTTATGTTTTTATTGATATATGTGGTTTCTAGGATGGCTAATATACCTATCAAGTATATAGCCAAGGGTATAAAGCCACTTAGGTGGATTATCCTATTCACCTTTGTAATAAATATCTTCTTCATAAAGGGAGGGGACCTAGTCTTTGCCCTAGGCTTTCTGAAGATATATACAAACGGTATTAGGACGGCAATATTTATGGCATTTAGGCTAGTGCTATTGGTAGCAGGTACGTCTATATTGACCCTGACTACATCACCTATATCCTTGACTGATGGTATAGAAAATGCCTGTGCTCCACTTAAGAAGTTTGGTTTCCCAGCCCATGAGCTGGCTATGATGATGACCATAGCCTTGAGGTTTATACCTACCTTGCTGGATGAAACAGATAAGATAATGAAGGCCCAGATGTCTAGAGGGGCCGATTTTGAGAGTAAGAATATAGTTTCAAGGGCCAAGAATATGGTACCCCTACTGATACCCTTGTTTGTATCTGCCTTTAGGAGGGCTGACGAGTTGGCTTGGGCCATGGAGGCTAGGTGCTACCGTGGGGGAGATAATAGGACCAAGATGAAGCAGAGTATCTTGGGTAAGAATGACTATATGGCAAACTTTGTAATGGTTGCCTTCTTACTACTGATGATAGGCTCAAGATTTATAAAATTCATATAGTGAATTGAGTGCAAGCTTGATTAGTAGGATCCCTGTTCAAATGTGATAAGGGGTCCTTTTATTATGGGCTTAGATAAAGCCGGGGTCATATGCTATAATAGGACTATAAAGACATTAAGGCTATAAGGTCAATCGAGAGAATAAGAGAATAAGGTAATAAAAGATAAAAAGACCATAAGATAAAATATTAGGAGGTAGGCTAATGAATCTGGTTAAGTATAGGGATAGAAAAAATACAAACTCTGTAAAGTGGGACAATCTAAAAAATATATTTGGTCAAAAAGACCTCTTACCACTTTGGGTAGCAGATATGGACTTTGAGGTGCCCGGTTGCGTCAAGGAAGCCCTCCACAAGTATGTTGAAGAAGGTGTATTTGGATATAGCCTACCAGATAGGGGGTATGCCAAGGCCTTTATAGATTGGGAGTACAAGTACCACGGATATAAGGTCGACAAGAAGTGGATTAGGTTTGCTCCAGGTGTGGTTCCAGCGATTTCTTGGATAATAAACGCCCTGACAAAAGAGGGCGATCCGGTAATTATTACACCTCCTGTCTACTATCCATTTAAGCAGGTTGTGACCTCTAACAAGAGGACCCTAGTTGAAAGCCACCTGATAAATAAGGATGGCTACTATAGGATAGATTTTGAAGATTTTGAGGAGAAAATACTAGACCAGGGAGTCAAGCTATTTATCCTATGCTCACCCCACAACCCTGTAGGTAGGGTCTGGGATAGGGATGAATTGGTCAGACTCTTAGATATATGCAAAAGGAATGGTGTATATGTGATTGCCGATGAAATCCACCAGGACATTATCATAGGTGATAAAATCCAGTATCCAGCGGCAAGTCTAGGTGACTACAGTAAAATTTTGGTGACTCTTACAGCAGCTACTAAGACCTTTAATCTGGCTGCCTGCCAGAACTCTTTTGTAATCATAGAAGATGAAGATTTAAGGGCCAGCTACGATGCCTTTGCAGAAAAAATTCGCAGTACTTCAGGCAATGCCTTTGGCTATATAGCAGTCCAAGCCGCCTATGAGGGAGGTAGGGGTTGGTTTGAAGAGGTCTTAGGTCTTATAAGGGCCAATTACTCCTTCTTAAAAGAGGGACTAGACTCAAGGCTTCCAAAGGCAAGGTTAACACCGTTAGAGGGGACCTATCTGGCATGGTTAGATCTAGGGGCCTATCTTGGTCCAGATGATATAGAGGATACTATAAAAAATAAGTGCGGTCTGGCAGTTGATTTTGGGTCCTGGTTTGGTGGCCAAAAATACGCCAGCTTTATCAGGATAAACCTGGCCACTAGTAGGGAAAATATAGAAATTCTGCTGGATAGGCTGGCACTGATAGGGGAGGATAAATAGATGGCAAAGATAGGTAATATAGTCCTTGGCCAGGGCTTGCCCAAGATATGCATACCCCTGGTTGCAAGGGACGAAGAAGGAATAAATAGGGAACTAGACTTGATGGCAGGCCTAGATTTTGACATAATTGAATTTCGTATAGACTACTTTGAGGGTCTTGAGGATTATACAAGATTAAAGGACCTGGTGGGTCTAATAAAAAACAGGTTAAATAAGCCACTAATTCTTACCCTTAGGACAAAAAATGAGGGGGGTAATGTAGATCCTAGTGAGGCGACATACTTTGGACTACTAGAAAAAATAATAGAGGACAGGCTGGCAGAGGCCATAGATATTGAATATATGAGAAAGCAAGAAAGAGTGGTAAGACTAGTTGACTTAGCCAAGGACAAGGACCTTACAAGTATACTGTCAAACCATGACTTTAACTCTACACCAGCCAGGGAAGAGATAGTTACCAGGTTAGAGGCTATGATAGGAATGGGGGCAGATGTTGCCAAGATAGCCCTGATGCCGACCTGTCCTGATGATGTCTTGAACCTACTAGGAGCCACTAGCCAGGTAAAGTCAAAGCACCCAGACCAGGCCCTGATTACAGTATCGATGGGTCAGATGGGGACCATATCCAGATTAGCTGGTGGTGTCTTTGGTTCGGACATGACCTTTGCCTCAGTTCTTGAAGAATCAGCACCAGGCCAGATACCTGCTAAAAATATCAGGAGAGTATTGGGTATTTTGGGCTGAGATAGAGTTGCTGTATACCATTTGGTGCCTTAAGAGAAAGTATAAAAAGGTGATGAAAGGCTATTTCCCCTAGGGACAAATGTAAGAAAGAAGTCAAAACTAACAAAAACTATTGATACTGATAGAAAGGGACTTTCATAAGTCTCTTTTTATTTTGTTAAAATTATGCTATTATGTAATTGGTTGTAAAAATAAATTAAAGAGAGGTGCAAAATGCAGGAAGAACAAAAGAATACCAACTTGCCAGTGGGAAAAAAGTATATTCCTTCTGACATATTGAAATTCGTAATACCCTCGCTAATCGGTATTATACTTTTTATGCTGCCTATAAAGGAATATGATCCTGAGATAAACCAGGATAAGATAACTATACCTATTGCCTTTGTAGCATCATTTATACAAAATAACATTGGTAGCATACTACCTACACTTATATTGATAATCGTCTTGATATCGGCCTTAGGAAGTCTGCTTACAAAGTTGAATATCTACAAGCCAAAGTCAGATTTTGCCAAGGGCTTATTCGTCCAGACAACTTTTTGGACTATAACTAGGGTTTTGGCAGGAATATTTATAACTATGAGTTACTTCAAGGTGGGACCTGAGTACATCATTTCATCAGATACTGGTAGTTTCATACTGGGAGACCTTTTGACTACCCTAATCGTTATCTTCGTATTCGCAGGTCTGTTGCTGCCACTCCTACTTGACTTCGGTCTATTGGAATTTGTAGGAACCCTGCTAGCCAAGATAATGAGACCAGTCTTTACCCTACCAGGTAGGTCTGCAGTCGACTGTTTTACATCATGGTTGGGTGATGGTACCCTGGGTGTAATGTTGACAGCTAAACAGTATGAAGAGGGTTACTACTCAGCTAGAGAAGCTTCAATTATATCGACTACATTCTCAGCAGTATCAATCACCTTCTGTCTAGTAGTTTTAAAGCAGGTAAATATGGCCCATATGTTCGTGCCTTACTACCTAACTATATGCTTTATAGGTGTGGTTTGTGCTATTATAGTTCCTAGAATACCGCCCCTATCATTAAAGAAGAACGACTACTACAAGGGTGGAGAGGCTCTTGATGAGAGTATACCTGAAGGCGAAACCTACTTTAGTTGGGCCCTACACCAGGCTGTTATGACAGCTAGGCACAATGCCAGCCTTAAGAATTTCCTGAAGAATGGCCTTAAAAACGCCCTTGACATGTGGATAGGCGTAATGCCAGTCGTTATGGGCTTTGGTACAATAGCCCTAATACTTTCAAACTATACTCCAATATTTGAAATTTTAGGTAAGCCATTTATCCCCCTACTAAACCTAATCCAGTTGCCAGAAGCAGTATCTGCATCTAAGACTATGTTGGTAGGTTTCACTGATATGTTCGTTCCATCTATCATAGCTAGTAAGGAAATCTCTAGTGAATTGACTAGGTTCGTTGTAGCTACTGTATCAGTAACACAGTTGATTTACATGAGTGAGGTAGGAGCCCTAATAGTTGGTACTAGGATACCGGTTAGGGTATGGGAATTATTTGTAATATTCCTTGAGAGAACAATCATATCAATCATGTTGGCGACCCTAATAGCCAGGTTTGTTCTCCATCTAGTATAGAAAAATATATGACTACTTTAAGACCAGTATCTATACTCAACTAGTAAAAGTGACTGCTTGTCAAGTAACATTGACGAATTAAATTTTCAAATCAATTTTAATCGGTTGTATAAAATTTAGCGTTGGTGAGAGAAAATTCTCTCCCAACGCTAAATTTTTTGCAAAAAAATGGGAACACACATCAAATCTCGTGTATAATTTAAATCGCACAAAATAAAAAACAAGGAGAAATGATATGTGTTCTAATGCTAGTATAACAGAAATCTTGGGAATTAACGATAAGAATTTAGTAATTTTAGGGAACGAAAAAGAAAATATCAAGGGGATAGAATATACAGTCCTAAGGGGTGCTTCATATTTAGGTGCCTGGCAATAGAAGATATTGAGCAATCTAATTTGATCATAGCATAAATTTCTCCTCTTTCATACTCACTTAGGTGTTTAAAGTTTATCTTTTTTATGTTAAAATTAAGTTGATTGTATAATCATTTTTTTATTTAGTTGTACAAATTGATTATACAATCAACCGTATTTAATAATATAACAGAAATAGGAAAACATAATATAATTAACTTGCTGGACAGAATAGCAATTGAACTAAATGTTAGTCTATATGACTTATACTATGAAGATTTTTATGCGATAGATCAAATTGTTCAGGTTATTTACAGACGTTTAAGAAAGGAACGATGATATGAACGTATACTACAAAATAATGAAAGAATACATGAAAAAAAGAATATCAGTATATGTACTGATGGTAATTACGATTATAGCAACTTTTGTACTAGTATTCACTCCTATAATAGTAGTAAAGAGCCAATGCATAAACACTATCGCCTATTTAAATAAATATAAAAGTAAGTACGATGGGATTGCAAAAGATATTAGCAAAAATGAATTGGATAGTATATCTAAAAACAAGGATGTTAAAGCCTTATATACTCAAAAAAATATAGGAAAATTTAGGGAGAATAATAAAGTTACTAAATACGATATAAGAACCTACAACTCTGAAATATTAGATTTAGAGAATATAAAGATTCCAC
>SKEK01001476.1_pt1 | contig 10306 bp, 8 predicted proteins | sample 4826761 | NCBI WGS metagenome assembly SKEK01 (sample SAMN11008811, study PRJNA524170) | human gut metagenome | biome: Human fecal sample; material: Feces; isolation source: fecal sample from pouch patient p32 | host: Homo sapiens | place: Israel: Tel-Aviv | collected 2015-10-13 | reverse complement strand
GGCTGGTTGTGAGTCATCCTGTCCGTGGGTCCGTGTGTGTTGTCGGCTTCGACCAGGCTATCAAGGGTCACTAAAGGAGCATCATGTCGTTCGAGTTCACTGTTCTGCCGGATGATCGTTTCATCGAGATTCTTGAGGCGTGGGTGGACTCACCCTGGCCCAAAACCGCCGAAGACGGCTACGCGCTGCGCGACCGTTTCGGATGGACGCCCTCAGGGAACAAGCCGAATGTTTTCACCTCTGATGTCGTGCCTGATGAGCTTTCGGCTAGCTTCACCAGTCGGCAGGGAGTTGTCGGTTCCTTCGATTTTCTACTTACCGATATTGCGCCTGAGGAGGCTTGGGAGTACTCGTTGGAGCCAGCGAAGGGGATTTATCGGCATTTCTGCGACATCCTGACGAGTCGATATGGGAAGGCGAAGCAGCGTAGCAGTAAGAAGGAGCGTTATCGTTCTACTTTTGTTACTCCGCAGGGGGTGGGCGTGAAGGTGGGCGGCAATGATGCTCTGGTCAGTTGCATTGTTGAGTCTCCGGAGGAGATGTTTATTGCGAGCGAGTACCAGCGTCTTGTTGCCAAGGGGTACATCTCGGAGGACGAGTAGCTGCGGCTAGCCGTGGCTGGTCTCAACCGGGGGCGCGCACGCGGATTGTTTCACGTGAAACAATCCCGGGTCTCCGGCTCAGTGCAGACGCGGAAAGGGCTAGGAAGTGGCCGACGTGTCGATAGGTGAACTAGCTGCTGACGGCGACGAAGCCGAAGGAGAGTGAGCGGATCCACCCGATGGACTTGCCGGTCATGGGGGAGTGGGGAAGTCGTCAGGAAAGATCTGTCCGTAGCTTTTGGGAGCATCGTCGCGACTAGATACAAAAAGTCCGCAGCCCAAGGGGTCTGCGGACTTGCGTGGAATTCCGGTGTGGCCGGAATTCGCTCAGTGGCGGTCGGCCTTGCGCGAACGCTTCGCGTCGGCGAGCTCGTTGAGCTGGTCGATGTGGGCCTGGGCAACCATGACGTCGATGGTGGAGAACATGAGTGGGCTCCTCGTGGGATCGTATCGGTGATTGTGTCCCTGCTTGACGAGGCCGGGGATCGCCCGGCGGTTCTCGTACGTGGAGCGTGCCAACGCGGGTAGCGTCAGCGCGACCCTGCGTGTCAAACAAGAAAAAGCGCCGGACGAGCTTGGCAGCTGTGTCAGGCGCTTGATGGCTATAGTTTATGCCTCGGTTTTTCGGCAATCAACCGCTCGGACAGTTAGATCCATCGCAGCGAGAATCAAGCAATTGCAAAGGAAAATGGCTGTTCGCATAGCTTTCGAGCGATGGTGAATGGATGCAAATCGCTGCGTAGCCGGTCTGGTTGTGCGGAACAGGTGTTTTAAGGGGTGTTGGAGGCGGGCGTAGTGGCGGGGGAGTCATGCCAGGACTAGAATGATAACGATTCTCATTCAATGACTGTATCTAGAGGACCCATGAACCCCACGACACACAGGAGCCCGGGCCGCGCAGCTGCCCGGGCCCTCGCCGCAATGAGCCTCGCGGCAGCATCATTCCTCGCACCAACAGGAGCACACGCCGCCGACGCGGCAGGCTCTGGACTCGACTCCGCCACCGAAACAGCAGTAGCCGAGGAAACGGTGCACGAAGCCTCCGACGCCTCCAACACTCAGGCAGACAACGCAGCCATAACCGACGCGACCACCACAGTTACGACCGACACAGCCACCGACAACGCTGACTCGGCCGACACAACCGACGCGACCGTCACGACCGACGCGGCCGCCGACAACGCAGCCACCACAGCTACAACCGACGCAGCCACCGACAACGCAGAAGCGACCGCGACGGATGCGACCGCGATGGCGTCGGCTGCGACGGACGCCGCCACGGCCTCGGGAACCGGGGGAGTGACCACCTGCAACGTCATGCGCACCCCGCCCGACGGCACCACCGCCACCCTGAACCGCGGCCACGCGGACATCTTCGACCTCACCTCTGACGCGGCCGGTGCGCTCACCCTGCGCATCAAGGAGGACGCCACCGGCTCCGGCGTCCTGCGCGAACCCGAGCAGACCCTCCTCGCGATCCCCGCGAGCACTCTCACCCAGATTCCCGACGCCGTCAGCCAGACGACCGGCGCGCCCGCCGCCGCGTACCTACTCGGCCAGTCCGGCGACAACCAAGCCACCGTCCTGTGGCCCGGATGGGACACACTGGGCATCGCCGCCGGCGGATACGACGCCGCGCGCTTCCACATCACCTACTCCGGGCCAGCCGACGGGCGCATCTACGCCTTCACATCCAGCTTCGCAGAAGGCCTGAAGGCGGTCACCGCCGACGGCAGCTACGACCTGGCCCCGGGCGGCGACGACATTGACCAGCCCTACGCCGCCCACAAGCACGTCAACTGGCTGTTCACGCGCGCCGGCCGCTACACGCTGACCGTCGAAGCCAGCGCCTGGACCCCCGGCAACACCGGCACCGCCAACGCCGTCGCACCCACCCGCACCTACACGATCGACGTGGCCGACGAAGCCACGTGCCTCGCCGAGGCCGGCCTCGCCCCCGGCGGTAATGGCAACCCCGCAGCACCCGGCGTCGCCCCGGGTTCCACGGACGCCCAGTCGGGAGCCGGGCAGTCGGGCGCTGACGGTGGCTCGACCCCGGACACCACAGACCGCTCCGCTTCCGACACCGGCGCTGGAGCGAACGACCCCGCCCAGACCTCGGGCACAGGTCTGGGCGCGGGCAGCAGTGGGGGAGCGGGCACCGCCTATGGCGTCACCACCTCAGGCACCACGACCTCGGGCGCTCGCACCACCACGTCGTCAAGCGAACGCTGCATTCCCACCCGCGTCACCCGCGAGGCAACGGGAACCGAATCCGCTGCCCCGGCCTCGTCCCAAGCCCCCGCCAACACCGCACGCACCACGCTGACTGTCAGCGTCGGCGAGGGTGCATCCGGTAACGCGACCGAGGGACACTTCGACCTGGGGCCCGCCATCGAAAACGGCAGCCTCGTCGCCCGCATCAAAGACGACCGTACGCAGCCCGCGCAGTGGGTTGACCCCTCAACCCTGACCTTCGCGCTCGGTGAGGCCGCGCGCATCACCGCGCCCGCAGACCTCGGCTTCGTCGCCACCGCCGGCTCCAGCGTGTGGCTCATCCCCTCCACCCAAATCGCGGGCGTGCCGTGGCTGGGCCTGAACTCCCAGCGCGAAGAGATCGTCACCGGAACCACCGGCGGCGTCCAATTCACCCTCGACGCCGTCGAAGGACCCGGCCGTGTCGCCGTCTTCAACGCGGGCGCGCTCGGTTCCGGCGTCGGCGAGCACGTGTTCGACGGGCCCGGCTCCAGCTACACGCTCGGCCCCAACACGCACGCCCACCAGAACTGGGTGTTCACCGCGCCCGGCACCTACACGCTCACCATCTCCATGCGCGTCACCCCCACCGGCGCGGCCCTGACCGGATCCGGCTACGGCAGCAGCGGCGAAGTCACCGCCACCGGCGCACTCGGCACGAGCAGCCGGCCCATGGCCTCCCAGGTCGTCGGCCGCACCGCCTCCGGCAAAGACTGCGACCTCTCCCTGGCCACCACCGGCGCCGACACCATCCCGCTGGCCGTCGTCTCGCTCACGTGGGCGCTGACCGGCACGGCCTGCGTGTGGGTCAGTTCGATCGGCCGACGCAGAAACGCGCGAGCGTTCTCGTGAGCACTCATTCACGAGGCATCCTCTCCTTCCTCCCCCGCCACCCCTCCCGTGGGTGGCGGGGGAGTGGGTGTGGCCTCGCCGCAGCAACGTTCGCGCTTACGGCGGGGGTCGCCGGGTGCGCGCCCGCTCCCGACCCCGCTCACGATGGCGAACTGCGCGTCGTCGCTACGACCGGCATCCTCGCCGACCTCGTCCGCAACGTCGCCGGAGACCGCGCCCACGTCACCCAGATGGTCCCCAACGGGGCAGACCCACACTCGTGGGAACCCTCCCTGCGCACCATCCGCGACGTGGCCTACGCGGACGTCGCCTTCTCCAACTACCTCATGCTCGAAGAACACGCCCTCATCCGTGCCCTCGACTCCAACCTGCCCGCCGGCTCACGCTCCGTCTCCGTCGCCGAGGAAGCCGCCAAGAACGGCGCCACCATTCTCCCCCTCGTCGAAGACCGAGCCCTCGACACCCCGTGGCTCGGCATGCGCGTGTGGGGCGACGGCACCGACATGGGAGCCACCCGCGCCTCGCAGATCGACCTGACGACCACCGGTGTCGACGGGCCCGGCCAGGCCGCCGCGTACCTCACCACGTCGTTCGGGCAGCCCGAGATCGCCTTCGCCTCCTCCGACGGCTTCAACGCGGCAGGCGGATACGACACCGACACCGCGCAGCTGCCCGCCGACGCCCACCAACACATGAGCTGGGCGTTCACCGCCCCCGGCGTGTACCGCGTCCACTTCCGTGCCAACCTGCGCACCACCCCCGGTGCCACCCCCGCACCCGTCGGGGAAGGCACCGCCGTCTTCGCCGTCGGCACCCCGCCCGAAGACGTCGCCGCCGCCGAAGGACGCCGCGTCCTCTCCGCCGGCCACGCCGACATCACCGTCAACCTCACCACCAAGCGCGTCGAACTCGCCTCCGACGCCGACGCGCTGAGCGGGGACGAGGCCTCGGCCCCCTGCGTCGGCGCATCCAGCGCCGGGGCGGTCGTCGCCTCCACCATGGAATGCACAGACCTCGACCACGTCGTCATCGAAGTGCCCACCCGCGCGCTCACGACCATCCCCGGGGAAGCCTCGTTCCGATTCATCGGCGAGGCCGACACCAACGTGTACATGCTGCCCCAAGCCGTCCTCGGCAAGCACGTCCACGGCGACATCGACCCCCACCTCTGGCACGACGTCCACAACGCCCAAGCCTACGTGCGAGTCATCCGAGACTCGCTGATCTCCGTCGACCCGGGCGGCGAGGCCACCTACCGGACCAACGCCGCCGCCTACCTGACGCGCCTCGACGAACTCGACGCCACCATGGCCTCGACCATCGCGACAATCCCATCCGAGCGACGCAAACTCGTCACCACCAACGACGCGTACGCCTACCTGGCGAACGCCTACGGACTCACCGTCGCCGGATTCGTCGCACCCAACCCCAGCGTCGAACCCTCCATCGCCGACCGGATCAAACTCCAAGCCACCCTCACCGACTCCTCAATCCCCGCGGTGTTCCTCGAACCCAACCTGGCGCGCACCCGCTCCACCCTGCGCACCGCCGCCACCGACGCGGGCGTGGACATCTGCCCCCTCTACGGCGACACCCTCGACGACCAAGCACCCACCTACATCGACATGATGCAACACAACGCCCGCTCACTGGCACGATGCCTGGGCGGCAAGGAGATTCCATGAAATCCTTCTCTTCTCGCCCGACTTCCGGCCGCCGGCTCTACGCTCCGGGACTACCTCTTCCGGTCGGCGCGGGGCCTGCCCGCCCGCTCGCCGCCACGCCGCGAGCATCGCTCGGCGTGTCGTCTCGAAGCCCGGCCAGGCCCTGCAGGCCCCGCGCCGACCTCATGTGGCGAACCATCATGCCGCCTACGGAACAGAGCGGGCGGGCGTCTCATCTCGAAGCCCGGCCAGGCCCTGCCGCCGCCCCCGGGGCTAGTCGACGGCCTCGTCTGGGCATGACGCTGAGTGCCCTCCTCGTGTCAGCTCTCCTCTTCATCGTGGGTGCCCCCTCTTCTGTTGCTGACCCGAGTCCCGACCCCGACCTCGCGCAAAGCGTCGCCGCGCACGAGGAGTGGAGAGGCGAGGCCAGCGAGATCAGCGCCGGACACGTCGACCTCGGCCCCCGACTGATCGACGGGCAGTGGCGGGCCGGCCTGCGCCACGACGCCGAGAGCGGCGCCGTGTGGCGCGACCCCAACCAGACCGTCCTCCGGGTCAGCGATGCGGCCATCATGACCGCGCCCAACTCCGCCGACTACCCGTTCCTGGCCGACGTCGCGGGCAAGCCCGTCCACGTCATCCCCCAGACGCAGAACCCGAGCGTCGTGTGGCTCGGCTGGAACACGCAGGACCCCGCCGTCACGGCCACCATCGACCGCGGCCTCACCATGCGCGTCGGCCCCGTGAGCGGCCCCGGTCGCGCGTGGCTGTTCCTGCAATCTGGAACCTTCGGCAAGCCCCTCCTGCTCGCCGACTCGGGTGCCGCCCCCGGCGACGTGTGGATCGACTCGGGCACGCACGTGCACGCCAACTGGGCGTTTTCCGCCCCCGGCACCTACACGGCGACCGTGACCTTCCTGGGCACGACCACCGCCGGCGAGGCCGTCAACGCTTCCACGACCCTGCGCTTCGCCGTGGGCGACGCCGCTTCCGCGTCCGAAGCCCTGGCCATGGCTGCGCCCGCCGCTTCCGGTTCCGGTTCCGGTTCTGGTTCCGGGGCTCCGGCCGCGGGCACCTCCCAGGGCCCCGGCTCCTCCGAGTCGACGTCGTCCTCGCCCGAGGGCGGCTTGCCCGACTGGGCCTTCCTCGCGATCATCGTCAGCGTCGCCCTCTCCCTCCTCGTGATCGGCGCGCTCGTCGTTGCGCGCTTGCGCCGCAGCCGCGCCGAACAGGCCGCCGCCATCGCCGAGGCTGACTCCCTCCTCGCGCCCCTGCCCACCGCCCGCGGCGAGGGGAACGAGGAAGCAGCCACGGCCTCGTCCCAGAGTGCCGGAGCACCCGGCGCGGGCGAGAGGGCTGAGGGCCCCGGTCTCGGCAATGGGGGAGGGGAGCAGTGAGCCAGCTGCGCGTCACCTCTTTGGGGGCGTCCCTGGGTGGGCGCAGCGTCCTTGAGGGCGTCGACCTGGAGGTCGAGGCCGGGGAGCTCGTCGGACTCATCGGACCTAACGGCGCCGGGAAGACCACGCTGATCCGCTCAATCCTGGGACTCATCCCCTCCAGCGGTAGTGTCGAGACCGACGGCGCGATCGGCTACGTGCCGCAGCGCCACGAGTTCGCGTGGGACTTCCCGATCAGCGTCCGCGATGCCGTCCTCCAGGCCGTCACCGTGCGGCGCGGGCTGCTCGGGCGCGCGCGGACGCCGCACTTCCGCGCCGTCGAGGAGGCCCTGTCCCTTGTCGGCATGCGCGACCTCGCGAAGCGACCCATCGGTGAGCTGTCCGGCGGGCAGCGCCAGCGCGTCCTCGTCGCCCGGGCCCTCGCGATCCGGCCCGCCGTGCTGCTCCTCGACGAACCCTTCACCGGCCTCGACATGCCCACCCAGGAGATGCTCATGGACCTGTTCCGCGCGCTCGCCGACGGGGGGCGCGCCCTCCTCATGACGACGCACGACCTCATCGGCGCGCGCGCTGGCTGCGACCGCCTCTACCTGTTGCGGCGCACGATCATCGCGTCCGGGCGACCCGACGAACTCGCCGACGCTGACCCGTGGATCCGCGCCTTCGACGTGCGACCCGACAACCCGATCCTCGACGCCCTAGGAGTGCACGCATGAGTACCGTGATCCACGCGGGCGGCCACGGCCTCGTCGCCGCGGCGGACTTCTTGAGCCCCTACGACTTCTTCCGCGACCTGACGAACCCCGCGCTGGCGTTCCTGCCGCGCGCGCTGCTCATCGCGGTCGTCGCCGCGCTCGTGTGCGGCAGCGTCGGCGTGCACGTCGTCCTGCGTGGCATGGCGTTCATCGGGGATGCCGTCGCGCACTCCGTGTTCCCCGGCCTGGCCATCGCGTTCGTGTGTGGAGGATCCCTTGTGTTCGGCGGTGCCCTCGCGGGTGTCGTGACCGCCGTGCTGGTGGCGCTGTTGGCGCAGAATCGGCGGCTCAAGGAGGACTCCGTCATCGGCGTGCTCTTCGTCGGCGCGTTCGCGCTCGGCGTCGCGATCATCGCGCGGGCACCCGGGTACGCGGGGAGCCTGCAGGACTTCCTGTTCGGGTCAATCACGGGCATCCCAGCGTCGGATGTGCCCGTGGTGCTGGCTGGCGCTTTGTTCGTGTTGCTCATGCTGTTCCTGGCGCACCGACCCATCGTGGCCGTGACCCTGGACCGCGAGAGCGCGCGGGCGGCGGGCGTGCACGTGCTGCTCGCGGACCTTTCCCTGTATGTCGCCGTGGCCCTGGCCGTCGTGATTTCCGTGCAGACGATCGGCAACGTGCTGGTGCTGGCGCTGCTCGTCACCCCCGCGGCGACCGCGCGGCTCCTGTGCGACCGCCTATGGACGATGATGATCCTGTCGCCGGCCCTGGGGGCGTCGGGTGGCCTGGTCGGCCTGTACCTGTCGTGGTCGCTGGACGTACCCACGGGTGCCACGATCGTTCTGGTGCTCACCGCGTGCTTCGTGCTCGCCTGGGTCTTCGCGCCGAGGCATGGGGTCCTCGCGCGGAGGCTGCGGGAGAGGCGGGGGTGAGGTGTTGCTGTTGGTTGCGCGGCGCAGGTGCGCGTGACTCATTGAGCGGGGTGCTGCCGAGGGGTGGCACCCCGCTTGTTGTTCACTGTGGTTGAGTGCGTGCTTGGCGCCTGGTTGCGCATTTGCGGGCGTGTGTGCCTGTAGGTGCAGACGCCGAATGTTTCACGTGAAACAATTCGAGGGTGGCAGTCGATTTGGGTCGAGGTGTGGGCGGGTGCTTGGTGGGCTTGAGTTGGGTTTTAAATAACTGCGCGGGTGGTGTGCGGCATTGCTTGTGCTGCCCGTCGAGCGAGTGGTGAGACTGTTAGGCGTGGAGCGATTGTTTCACGTGAAACACATGTTCATGGGGCTGGTGTCTGTTTCTGTTGCGGCCTTGAGGTCGGGGTGTTGCTCGATTCTATGAATCATAGATGCCCCTCTATGAGGTTCTATGACGCAAAAATGGGCGTCTATGAGTTATGAAGGGGCCTCTATGTCATAGAAACCCCCTTCTATGACATAGAAATGGGGTTCTATGAGATAGAAAGGTGCTTCTATGAATTGAAGTGAGTGGTGCGGATGAATCCATGGTTGACCCGGATTGCGCTGTGATCGCGTCGGCTGTCCTTCACGGTGCGTTTCCCGAATGCTGCGCTAATTCCGGATGGGGACTTGACGTGGCTTGGCGGTCTCGGGCTGGAGGCGGCGAGCGGTTTGAATAGGCGTCAGAAGGAGGCGCTGGTTGACATGCGTCATGGGCGTACCTGGAGCAACGGGGAATATAGAGAGCATTTTGGTGTGACCGCTGAGGAAGCGCGCTCGGAGCTGCGCGACCTCGTGTCACGAGGCCTGGTGACGTCCACGGGTCAGCGCCGCTGGGTGCGTTACGAGCTCGCTGTGAAACCATGACCGTGATGTGGCGCTGGGCCGGTGGCCTTAGGGTGCCGGGACAGCTGCGGTGGTGATGTGGGGAAGTGATTCTCGGATTGATGCCCGTTTCGTCGTCGGTGACGATGTTGGTGCGGGGATTGTTTCACGTGAAACAATCTGCTGCTAACGGGTTGGGAGCATTAATCTGGAACCTGTCTCGTGGATCGGCCCACTCTCCTAGTGTGCCGGAAATGCGATCCGCTGGTCGGATAGCTTGACTCTCCCTATGCCGCCGGGCATTAGTATTAGGTGTGTTCTGGATTGATCCAATCGATATTGCGCATGGCAGTGTCATAGGGTGTCAGCAATTTATGTGGTAGCAGTGCTGCTGTAGGGGCTGATTGTGAGCTGTCGTCGGATGCTAAGTGTTGAGGATCGCGCGGCGATTATGGTGGGGTTGGAGGCTGGCTTGTCCCAGGTGCGTATCGCCCGCTCGATTGGGTGTAGCCCCTCGGTGGTGTGCCGTGAAATCACCCGCCACCGGGGTCCTGGCGGCGTGTACAAGGCCCAGGACCCCGGGAGAGCGGCGCAGGTTGCCAGGCGCCGCCCCAAGAAGCGGCTCCTGGACCGCGATGAGGTTGTGCGCCGCCGCGTGATTGCTGATTTGTCGCAGGGGCGCACGCCCCTGCCAGATCAGCGGGCGCCTGAGCGTGGAGGCATGTGGCACAGTGGCTCCTATGGACAATTCTCCCCACGCTCAAGGCCACACGATCAGCCACGAGGCGATCTACACGTGGATCTACGCCCACCCCAAGAAGACGCTGATCGAGCACGGCATTTGCCTGCCCTCCAGGCGATGGATGCGCAAGAAACCCCCTGCAGGCGGGCGCACACCACCCATTGTCGGCATGCGATTGATCGATGAACGCCCTGACATTGCTGACCGGATGATCCCTGGCAACTGGGAGGGGGACCTCATCATCGGCAAAGATGGGGCCAGTGCGTGCGCAACCCTGGTCGAGCGCACCACCCGCTACCTGATCATCGTGGCCCTGCCAC
>SKEK01001475.1_pt1 | contig 10312 bp, 7 predicted proteins | sample 4826761 | NCBI WGS metagenome assembly SKEK01 (sample SAMN11008811, study PRJNA524170) | human gut metagenome | biome: Human fecal sample; material: Feces; isolation source: fecal sample from pouch patient p32 | host: Homo sapiens | place: Israel: Tel-Aviv | collected 2015-10-13 | reverse complement strand
CTGCCAAGCTAAGATTTTCAAGAGTTCGTGCTGGCAAATACTGTAGAGATGATCCGTCGCATAGATGACTTGCTTACGACAAATCCCTTTGACTACGTAGGCTGACACCCACCAAAATTCATTGCAGGCTTTTTCAAAATCTATCGCACTAGCTGGGCTTGTCCAAAAACGTTGAGGACTTGGAAAGTAGGGTTCAAATAAACCCTTCTTATCTTCTAAAACAGTGAACCCTGCTTCACTATCCACCCACTCTTGAATATACTCCGTAGGACAGAGGGTCAAATCAATCCGATTTCCATCTTCAAATAGCATCAGATAAAGTCGACGGTTGCCTAGGAGATTATGTTGCTCAATGATACGTGTGCCAAATTGGTCTAACCAAGCAAGGTCACTCGTCAAATTATCTAAGTCGTCCACGACATAAACAACATCATAGTCTTGAAACTCGTCTTTTGGTGCTTTTGTATCAGTTCGTGAACCAGATATGGCGATAGCTTCTACTTGTATAGTTTTGGCAATTTGTAAAATCAGATCTAGCATTTCTGTTTCAGCTCTCATGTTGATACCCATTCATTAAAAAGTGACTTAAAACACTGTCGCTTCTTCCAACGTAAACTTGACATTATCTTCAATCCACTTACGGCGTGGTTCGACCTTATCTCCCATGAGGACATTGACACGGCGTTCGGCGCGTGCTAGGTCTTCGATGGTGACACGTATGAGGGTACGGGTTTCTGGATTCATGGTTGTTTCCCAGAGCTGGTCGGCGTTCATCTCTCCAAGTCCCTTGTAACGTTGTAGGGTAGCGCCTTTACCGAACTGTTTGCGGAGTTCTTCTAGTTCACCGTCCGTCCAAGCATAGGCCACTTCTTCTTTCTTGCCTTTACCTTTGGACATCTTGTAAAGAGGCGGAAGGGCGATATAGACATGTCCTGCCTCAACTAGCGGACGCATGTAACGGTAGAAAAATGTCAAGAGCAAGGTCTGGATATGGGCACCATCAGTATCGGCATCGGTCATGATAATGATCTTGTCATAGTTGGCATCTTCAATAGAGAAGTCTGCTCCAACACCCGCACCAATGGTATAAATCATGGTATTGATTTCTTCATTTTTGAGGATATCCGCCATCTTGGCCTTGGCTGTATTGATAACCTTACCACGAAGAGGTAGAATAGCCTGGAACTTGCGGTCACGGCCTTGTTTGGCAGAACCACCGGCAGAATCCCCCTCGACTAGATAGAGTTCATTCTTAGCTGGATTCTTAGACTGGGCTGGGGTCAATTTCCCAGACAACAAGCCCTTGTCTTTTTTATTTTTCTTCCCATTTCGGCTCTCATCACGCGCCTTACGTGCCGCTTCACGAGCGTCACGGGCCTTGATAGCCTTGCGGATGAGGTTAGAAGCCAATTCCCCATTTTCCATAAGAAAGAAGGTCAACTTATCCGCCACAATGCCATCCACAACTGGGCGAGCTAGTGGACTTCCTAGTTTGTCCTTGGTCTGTCCTTCAAACTGAAGGTGTTCTTCAGGAACCAAGATAGAAAGAACGGCCGCTAGTCCCTCACGATAGTCTGAACCTTCAAGGTTTTTATCTTTTTCCTTGAGAAGCCCCGTCTTACGCGCATAGTCATTCATGACCTTAGTAATAGCAGACTTGAGTCCTGTCTCGTGCGTTCCACCGTCCTTGGTACGAACGTTATTGACAAAGGATAGAATGTTATCTGAAAATCCATCATTGTACTGGAGGGCAACTTCCACTTGGAAACCATTGTCTTCCCCTTCAAAGTAGAGAACTGGTGTCAAGGTTTCCTTGTCTTCGTTCAGATAAGAAACAAAGTCTTGTACCCCATTTTCATAGTGGAATTTTATCCCTTCATCTGTTCGCTTATCCGTCAAAGACAAGGTCACATTTTTCAAGAGAAAGGCTGATTCATTGAGACGTTCTGAAATGGTATTGTACTTGAAATCTGTCGTAGAAAAGATCGTCGCATCAGGCATAAAAGTAACCTTAGTACCTGTTTTAGACTTGGGTGCTGTACCAATTTTCTTCAGAGTCGTGACAGGTTTTCCACCATTTTCAAAACGTTGCTTATAGATTGCCCCATCACGGGTAATTTCAACTTCCAGCCAACTTGAAAGAGCGTTAACAACGGAAGACCCTACCCCGTGAAGTCCACCCGATGTCTTGTAGCCTCCTTGACCAAATTTTCCTCCGGCGTGAAGAATGGTAAAGATAACCTCAACTGTTGGAATTCCCATAGCGTGCATTCCAGTCGGCATCCCACGTCCGTGGTCCTGGACAGTCAAACTCCCGTCTTTATTGATGGTAACATCAATACGGTCACCAAATCCAGACAAGGCTTCATCGACTGCATTGTCGACGATTTCCCAGACTAGGTGATGGAGACCAGCCCCGTCGGTCGATCCGATATACATCCCTGGACGTTTACGGACCGCATCCAACCCTTCTAGCACCTGAATGGCATCATCATTATAATTGTTAATATTTATTTCCTTTTTTGACACAAGGAACCTCCTATTTGTTCATCTTTTCTATTTTACAGGTTTTCTAGGGATTTTGCAAAGTTTTTCTAGTTAAAAAGCCTATTCCCAAGTCCTTTTTAGCAAAAAATCGTCCATCTTCACCAAAAAAAGAAACCAAGATAAAATCTTAGTTTTCTTTTCCTTTAATTTGGCTAGTAGCTACATCTTCACCAAACCATTTCTGGCTGATTTCTTGGAATTTTCCTTCTTGATAGAGTTCCACAAAAGCTTTATTCAAATTTGCTAACAAGGTCTTATCAGCTGGTCTTACTCCAACTGCAAAAGACTCACTCTCAAAACCAGCTGGGAAAATCTCATACTGGTCTAAAATTCCTTCAGTTTCAAGATAATAATTGGCGTAAACACGGTCAATTAAAAGGGCATCAATCCGATCATTTTGCAAGTCAATCAAAGCTTCATTAAAACTTTGATATTGGTTGGCTTTTTGATCTTTTACGATATTTTTCAAAAAGTCAGGTTGCGCTTCAAAGTCCAGATAACCCGAAGAACCTGCCTGAGCCCCCAAAACCTTACCTGTCATATCAGACACTGATTGGATATTTTGAGATTTCTTAGAGACTAGAACCTGCTGATTTTCCATGTAAGGAATGGTAAAAGCAACCTTCTCACGGCGTTCATCAGTCGCAGAATATCCATTCCAAATAGCATCAATGGTGCCATTTTGAAGTTCTGTTTCCTTCATATCCCAATCAATGGGTTGAAACTGAACCTTGAACCCAAGTTTCTCAGAAACAGCTTGGGCTAAATCAATATCAAATCCAACATATTGCCCATTCTTTTCTTCAAAGCCCATGGGAACAAAGGTATTGTCAAACCCGATGGTAATGGTTCCCTGTTCTTGGTATTTGTCCCAATTATCGACTTTGGGATCACTAGCTTTTTGTGTGCATCCTACCAGGAAAAAAGCCAGAAAGAATACCAAAACAAGGCTGATTTTCTTTCGATTCATAGACACCTCCTACTTAGGCTCTACTTTGAGAATCTGGTCAGCAATATTCTCTGCAAACTGGAGATCGTGAGTCACGACAATCTGAGTCATACCTAATTCTCGATTTTGTAGAATCAGTTTTTCAACCTCAAGACGCAACTCAGGGTCAAGGGCTGAAGTTGGTTCGTCATACCCAATCACTTCTGGATCTATCATCATAGCGCGTGCTAAGGCAACCCGTTGCTTTTGACCACCAGATAATGAGTATGGATAGGCATCTGCATGAGCTTCGAGTCCCAGACGAGTTAATAAGTCGACCGCCTTCTTCTTGGCATCTGCTTCAGACATCCCCATAGTCTTGATAGGTGATAAAATCAAGTTCTCCATAACGGATAAGTGAGGAAAAAGCTGAAAATCTTGAAACACAAAACCTAACAAGTGACGCTTTTCAAGTTCATCCAAAGGTAGGGATTCTCCATTATAAAAAATCTCACCTGAATCAATGGTTTCAAGTCCAGCCAACATTCTAAGCAAGGTTGTCTTCCCACCACCAGAAGGTCCAACAATAGCCAAAATCTGCTTTTCAGGAATTGTTAAACTGAAATTAGATAAAATTTCTTTTTTTCCAAATTTTTTGCTGATATTTTTTAACTCTAACATGGATAACCCTCCTATCTATAGTAGCTAAACTTTTTCTCAAGTTTCTTAGCTATAATCGTAACAATACCAATCATGAGAAGATAGATAGCTCCTGCTAGAAACATTGGAATCAAGCTCGCATCACGATTGGCTGCAGTACGACTAGCTAGGATTAAATCTGAAATACCGAGTGCATAGACCAAAGAAGTATCTTTAACCAAACTCATAACCTCGTTAAATACACTTGGTAAAACAATCTTGGTTACTTGTGGCAAGATAATATAGCGGACAGTATCGATAGGTTTGAATTTCAAAACCTTAGCTGCTTCATATTGTCCTTGAGGAATCGTTGCAATCCCTCCACGGAATATTTCTGCAAAGTAGGCTGCATAATTAAGCGTGAAAGCAATAATCGCTGCTGGCACCCGATCAAGTCGAATTCCGATACTTGGCAGAACATAATAGATAAAGATTAACTGCAAGAGCAATGGTGTACCACGCATCACCCAGATATAGATGTCAATCATGTAATGGAGGGGTTTCCAATGGACCTGTAAGCAAAAGGCAACCAAAATACCTAAAGGGATTGAAAAGAGTAAGACCAGTGCAAAAACTTGTAAAGTCATTGTCGCACCGCTCAATAAACTTGGTAATATCTCGAATAAGTAAGACATATTCCACCTCCTAAAAATAATTGTTCCTATTATAGCATAAATAAACATTAAATCAAGTTTTTCAGAAATTTCCATGAATTTTTAAAACTTTAGCCTTTATTTTTGAATAAAAATGGTACTAATGATAAACTTATCAACTTTGACAAAGTATCAGATGTCACAGCTAGTAAACAGATTCAGTTTCGTTTCTCTCCTATTTCATGGTATAATAGAAACATGATGACAATAGTATTATTAATTTTAGCTTATTTATTGGGTTCGATTCCTTCAGGCTTGTGGATTGGACAAATCTTCTTTAACATCAATCTAAGAGAACATGGATCTGGTAATACTGGAACGACCAATACCTTCCGAATCTTAGGCAAAAAAGCTGGAATGGCAACCTTTGTAATTGATTTCTTTAAAGGTACTTTGGCCACTCTACTTCCACTCATCTTCCATGTGCAGGGAATTTCACCAATCGTCTTTGGACTTTTAGCAGTCATTGGCCACACCTTCCCTATCTTTGCCAAATTTAAGGGTGGTAAGGCTGTTGCAACCAGTGCTGGAGTTATTTTTGGTTTTGCTCCTCTCTTTTGCCTTTACCTTGCAGTCATTTTCTTTGGAATCCTTTATCTGGGAAGTATGATTTCCCTCTCTAGTATTTCAGCTGCTATTGCTGCGATTATTGGAGTCCTTCTGTTTCCTCTCTTTGGATTTATTTTAACTAGTTATGACCTACTTTTCACTGTGATTATTATTGGTCTTGCAAGTCTAGTGATTGTACGCCACAAGGACAATATCAAACGTATCCAAAATAAAACAGAAAATCTCATTCCTTGGGGACTTAACCTAACGCACCAAGAACCAAAAAAATAAAACGTCAGTTTCAACTGACGTTTTTTTATGTTATTTAGACTTGATATAGTTGATACCATCTGCCTTCGGCGCAACAGCTTTACCAAAGAAGGCTGCTAGGACGACAATGGTCAAGAGGTATGGTGCGATTTGCAAGTAAACGGCTGGAACTCCTTGCAAGAAAGGAAGTTGAGAACCGATAACTGCCAAACTTTGTGATAGCCCAAAGAAAAGACTTGAAAGCATAGCACCAACAGGATTCCATTTACCAAAGATCATGGCTGCAAGAGCGATAAATCCAGGTCCTACGATAGTTGTAACTGAGAAGTTGACGGAGATTGACTGAGCGTAAATAGCTCCACCGATTCCTCCAAGGAAGCCTGAAATCACAACTCCAAGATATCTCATCTTGTAGACATTGATACCCAAAGTATCTGCTGCTTGTGGGTGTTCACCAACTGAACGAAGGCGAAGTCCAAAGCGAGTCTTAAAGAGGATAAACCAAGCTAGGAATGAGAAAGCAATTGCTAGGTAACCTAGTAGACTAGTTGACTTGAAGAAGATATCTCCGATAACTGGGATATTAGCCAAAAGAGGGAAATCAAAACGTCCAAAAGTTTGCGTTAAGTTATCCGTTTGTCCCTTGTTATAAAGTACCTTCACCAAGAAAACTGCCAAGGCTGGCGCCATCAAGTTAAGTACGGTACCACTGACAACATGGTCTGCACGGAAATGAACTGTAGCTACTGCGTGAATGAGCGAGAAGATAGCTCCAACTAATCCACCAACTAGAAGAGCTAACCAAGGAGTTAATGCTCCCAAATCTTGAGCAAATTCAAGGTTAAAAACAACTCCAGAAAAGGCACCCATGACCATGATTCCTTCAAGACCAACGTTAACAACTCCACCACGTTCGGAGAAAACTCCTCCGATACTTGTGAAAATAAGTGGTGCTGCATAAATCAACATCGAAGAAACCATAAGGGTTAACATTGTTGTAATCGACATCCTTATTTACCTCCTTTAAGTTGTTTTCTTGGTTTGACAAAGCGTTCGATGATGTAGTGAACGCTGACAAAGAAGATAATTGAGGCTGTAACGATACTTACAAGCTCAGATGGTACTTGTGCAGCATTCATACCAGGGGCTCCAACTTGAAGAACACTGAAAAGGAAGGCTGCAAATAGAATTCCAACTGGTGAGTTTGAAGCAAGTAGGCTTACTGCCATACCGTTAAATCCGATTGCCAATGATGAACCTTGAACGTAAACGTTTTGGAAGGTACCAAGTCCTTCTACTGCGCCACCAAGTCCTGCAAGGGCACCAGAAATAATCATTGATAGAATAATGGTGCGTTTCGCTGAAATACCTGCGTATTCAGAAGCATTTGGATTGAGACCAACTGCACGGATTTCAAAACCAAGAGTTGTTTTCTTGAGCAAGAACCAGATAACTGCTACTGCAATAATAGCAAAGAAAATTCCAATGTTCATACGAGAGTTTCCAGTCAACTCAGCAAGCCATGGTGTTTGGTAAGTTGCATTGGCACTAACACGAATAGAAGAGTCCGTACTCTGCATAATTTCTTTAGGGAAGTGGTGGATAAAGGCATTGCCCACATAAAGAACAATGTAGTTCATCATAATGGTTACAATAACTTCAGATGTCCCAAGGTAGGCTCTTAAGATACCAGGAATAGCACCAACGATCCCTCCTGCAACTAAGGCAATTACAATCGTCGCAAGAATCATCAATGGTCGTGGTAAATCCGGGAAAGAAAGAGCGAACCAGCCACTCATAACCCAGCCTGCGAGAGCTTGTCCTGGAAGTCCGACGTTAAAGAAACCAGCACGACTTGCAACTGCAAATCCAAGAGCAATCAAAATCAAAGGTCCCATGGCACGGAAGATTTCACCGATTCCTCGAACGCTACCAAAGGCGGTGTAGAACAGTTCTTCATAACCCCAGATAGCATCGTAACCGAAAATCCACATGACGATGGCTCCGAGTAGAATTCCTAAAATAACAGAAATCAAGGGAACCGAAATTTGTTGTAATTTTTTAGACATCACTCTTCTCCTTTTCCAATTCACCACCAGCCATCAAGACACCAAGCTCTTGCTTGTTGGTTGTTTCTGGCGTTACAATCCCTTGAATCTTACCATCATGGATAACAGCAATTCTATCAGAGACATTTAGAATCTCATCTAGTTCAAAGCTGACTACAAGGACAGCTTTCCCATTATCACGTTCTTGAATCAAGCGTTTGTGAATGTACTCAATGGCACCGACGTCCAAACCACGAGTAGGTTGACTGACGATTAGGAGATCAGGATTTCGATCGACTTCTCGAGCGATAATTGCTTTTTGTTGATTTCCTCCAGAAAGAGCTGAGGCTGGAACAATCTCACTAGCAGCACGCACATCGAATTCTTGCATTAACTGTTTAGCATACCCGATGATATTGGTGTAGTTTAAGATTCCCTTCTTGCTAAGAGGTTCCTTATAGTAGGTTTGAAGAGCGATATTTTCAGAAATCATCATTTCTAAAACTAAACCATCACGGTGGCGATCTTCTGGAACGTGGCCTACACTCATTTCTGTAATTTGACGAGGGTGTAAACCTACGATAGACTGGCCTTTCAACTCCACGCTACCAGACTCAATCTTACGAAGACCAGTGATAGCTTGGATTAATTCAGATTGACCATTTCCATCAATACCGGCAATTCCGACAATCTCACCAGCTCGAACATCGAGTGAGAGATTTTTAACAGCAGGGACACCACGGTTTTCGTTTACTACTAGGTCTTTAATAGACAGAATAACTTCTTTAGGTTGAGCTTCCTGTTTCTCAGTTTTAAAGGAAACAGAACGTCCTACCATCATCTCAGCTAAGTCAGCATTCGTTGCTCCAGCAATCTCTACTGTTTCGATAGATTTACCACGACGGATAACTGTAACACGGTCAGATACAGCACGAATCTCATCCAACTTATGGGTAATCAAGATAATTGATTTACCTTCTTTAACCAAGTTCTTCATGATAGCCATCAATTCATCAATTTCTGATGGCGTCAAAACAGCGGTAGGTTCATCAAAGATAAGAATATCTGCTCCACGATAAAGTGTCTTTAGGATTTCAACACGTTGTTGAGCGCCGACAGAGATGTCTGCAACTTTGGCAGAAGGATCCACAGCAAGGCCATAACGTTCAGACAACTCATTGATTTCTCGAGTTGCACGAGCAATATCTAGCACACCATTTTTGGTCAATTCACTCCCCAAAATGATATTTTCAGCAACAGTGAAAGCTTCTACCAACATAAAGTGTTGGTGGACCATCCCAATTCCTAAGCTAGCTGCTTTTGATGGCGAATCTAGCTTTACAACTTGACCGTTGACCACAATTTCACCACTAGTTGGTTCTAGAAGCCCCGCTAGCATGTTCATAAGAGTGGATTTCCCAGCTCCATTTTCTCCTAAAAGTGCATGAATTTCACCTTTACGAAGTTCAAGGTTAATCTTGTCGTTAGCGACAAATTCACCAAAAACTTTGGTAATTTCACGCATCTCAATGACATTTTCGTGTGCCATGTGCTCTTCCTTTCAGAATTTTATTTTATTTCAATAAAACCTGCTAAAGAAACTTAGCAAGCTCTATTGAGACAAAACCATTTGTCTCAATTCTTAAAGAAGCGGCCACTGGCCGCTTCCTAAGAAATGACTTCCTTCAATTATTTTTCAGGAACTTTGATGCTACCATCAAGGATTTTAGCTTTTGCATCTTCAACAGCTTTTTTACCTTCTTCAGAAAGGTTTGTCACTGCCAAGTCAACACCTTTATCCTTCAATGAGTAAACGATAACTTGACCACCAGGGAATTCACCTTTTTCAGCCTTGTTTGAGATATCTTGAACTGTTGTTCCAACTTGTTTCAATGTAGAAGCAAGTACGAAGTTAGCTTCTTTACCGTCTTTAGAAGTGTATTTACCTTCATCAACTTGGTCACGGTCTACACCGATAACCCAAACTTTTTCGTCTTCATTTTTACTTTCATTCAATGATTTAGCTTCAGAGAAGACACCTGCTCCAGTACCACCAGCTGCTTGGTAGATAACGTCTGCACCTGCAGCGTATTGAGCTGCAGCGATTGTTTTACCTTTAGCCGCATCACCAAATGATCCAGCATAGTCTACTTGAACCTTGATAGATGGGTCAACTGACTCAACACCAGCTTTAAAACCAGCTGCGAAACGAGAAATAACTTCAGATTCCATACCACCTACAAAACCAACTTGTTTTGTTTTTGTAGTTTTAGCAGCTGCAACACCTGCAAGGTAAGCTGCTTCGTTGTCTGCGAAAGTAACGCTAGCAACGTTCTTTTGATCTTTAATCACATCGTCAATCAAAACATAGTTTTTATCTGAATGTTCTTTTGCTGCTTCTTCAACAGCGTTGTGAAGAGCAAAACCAACACCGAAAATCAAGTTGTAGCTTCCAGCTGCTTGGTTCAAGTTGTTAGCGTAGTCAGCTTCACTTGTTGATTGGAAGTAAGTGTAACCATTGTCTTTTGAAAGGTTGTGCTCTTTACCCCAAGCTTGAAGACCTTCCCAAGCTGATTGGTTAAATGATTTATCATCAACACCACCAGTATCTGTAACGA
>SKEK01001474.1_pt1 | contig 10313 bp, 6 predicted proteins | sample 4826761 | NCBI WGS metagenome assembly SKEK01 (sample SAMN11008811, study PRJNA524170) | human gut metagenome | biome: Human fecal sample; material: Feces; isolation source: fecal sample from pouch patient p32 | host: Homo sapiens | place: Israel: Tel-Aviv | collected 2015-10-13 | reverse complement strand
TTCAGCAACAGCGGGCGGAAGACCTGCTGGAGCAGGATCGTATCGACCAACTAGTGCAGTTGGTTGGCGACAAAGCGACTGTGCGGCAAATGCTGGTTTCTCATCTGGGCCGCAGCTTCCGCCAGGGACGGCACATCCTGCGCGTGCTCTACTATCGTCCGTTGCGTAATCTGCTACCTGGCAGCGCATTGCGCCGTTCTGAAACCCATATCGCCCGGCAAATCTTCAGTTCGCTAACGCGCATAAATGAGGAAAATGGGGAACTGGAAGCAGACATCGCACACCACTGGCAGCAAATATCACCGCTTCACTGGCGTTTCTTTTTGCGTCCAGGAGTCCATTTTCACCATGGTCGTGAACTGGAAATGGACGATGTGATCTCCTCTTTAAAACGAATCAATACGCTTCCGCTCTATTCGCATATTGCTGACATTGTGTCGCCGACGCCCTGGACGCTGGATATCCATCTCACGCAACCGGACCGCTGGTTGCCGTTACTGCTGGGGCAAGTTCCGGCAATGATCCTGCCGCGCGAATGGGAAACCCTCAGTAACTTTGCCAGCCATCCCATCGGCACCGGTCCGTATGCGGTGATCCGCAACAGCACCAATCAACTGAAAATTCAGGCATTCGATGACTTCTTCGGTTACCGGGCATTAATCGACGAAGTTAACGTCTGGGTTCTGCCGGAAATTGCCGACGAGCCAGCCGGAGGGCTGATGCTAAAAGGTCCACAGGGCGAGGAAAAAGAGATTGAAAGCCGCCTGGAGGAAGGTTGCTACTATTTACTGTTCGACAGCCGCACCCATCGAGGGGCGAATCAGCAAGTCAGAGACTGGGTAAGCTATGTGCTTTCTCCGACGAATCTGGTCTATTTCGCTGAGGAACAGTACCAGCAACTGTGGTTCCCGGCTTATGGACTGCTCCCCCGTTGGCACCATGCCCGCCCGACACATTGCGAAAAACCCGCGGGGCTGGAAAACCTTACCCTGACCTTTTATCAGGATCATATTGAACATCGGGTGATTGCCGGGATCATGCAGCAGATTCTGGCAAGTCACCAGGTCACGCTGAAAATCAAAGAGATCAGCTACGATCAGTGGCATGAAGGAGAGATCGAGAGCGATATCTGGCTTAACAGCGCCAACTTTACGCTGCCGCTGGATTTTTCGCTGTTCGCGCACTTGTGCGAGGTGCCGCTGCTCCAACACTGTATTCCGATCGACTGGCAAGCCGACGCCGCCCGCTGGCGCAATGGCGAAATGAACCTGGCGAACTGGTGCCAGCAACTGGTCGCCAGCAAAGCAATGGTGCCACTTATCCACCACTGGCTGATCATTCAGGGGCAACGTAGTATGCGCGGCCTGCGCATGAACACCCTCGGCTGGTTCGATTTTAAATCAGCGTGGTTTGCACCACCGGATCCATGATTGCTGGTTGATAACAAAATCACTACACTAACGCCGTTCTCAACGGGGTGCCACGCAGCCGCGTGCGCTGAGAAAATACCCGTCGAACCTGATCCGGATAACGCCGGCGAAGGGATTTGAGGCTCCTTCTCAAGTCCTTTGCCACTCTTTTGTGAGGTGCAAAGTGTTAAAAAAATGTCTTCCCCTGCTGTTGCTGTGCACAGCGCCTGTTTTCGCTAAACCTGTTCTGACTGTTTATACCTACGATTCCTTTGCCGCTGACTGGGGACCTGGTCCGGTAGTCAAAAAAGCCTTTGAAGCAGACTGTAATTGCGAACTGAAACTGGTGGCGCTGGAAGATGGCGTTTCGCTGCTCAACCGTCTACGGATGGAAGGCAAAAACAGCAAAGCCGATGTGGTGCTGGGGCTGGATAACAATCTGTTAGACGCCGCCAGCAAAACAGGGCTGTTTGCTAAAAGCGGTGTGGCAGCGGAAGCCGTTAACGTTCCTGGCGGCTGGAATAATGACACTTTCGTACCGTTTGATTACGGCTATTTCGCCTTCGTCTATGACAAGAACAAACTGAAAAATCCGCCGCAAAGCCTGAAAGAATTGGTTGAGAGCGATCAAAACTGGCGGGTGATTTATGAAGATCCGCGTACCAGTACACCAGGTCTGGGTCTGTTGCTATGGATGCAAAAAGTCTATGGCGATAACGCCCCGCAAGCCTGGCAGAAACTGGCGAAGAAAACTGTCACGGTCACCAAAGGCTGGAGCGAAGCCTACGGCCTGTTTTTAAAAGGCGAAAGCGATCTGGTACTGAGTTACACCACCTCTCCGGCTTATCACATTCTCGAAGAGAAGAAAGATAACTACGCCGCCACAAACTTTAGCGAAGGTCACTATCTGCAGGTGGAAGTTGCCGCCCGCACCGCTGCCAGCAAGCAGCCAGAGCTGGCGCAAAAATTCCTCCAGTTTATGGTTTCTCCGGCTTTTCAGAATGCGATCCCAACCGGCAACTGGATGTATCCGGTAGCAAACGTCACTCTGCCTGCAGAATTTGAACAATTGACCAAACCAGCCACCACGCTAGAGTTCACACCCGCCGAAGTGGCGGCACAACGTCAGGCATGGATTAGCGAATGGCAACGCGCCGTCAGCCGTTAATTCCCGGCTGGTTAATTCCAGGCGTAAGCGCCGCCACGCTGGTGGTAGCGGTTGCACTGGCGGCGTTTCTCGCCCTGTGGTGGAACGCGCCGCAGGGTGACTGGGTGGCAGTCTGGCAGGACAGCTACCTGTGGCATGTGGTGCGCTTCTCCTTCTGGCAGGCGTTTCTCTCGGCGCAGCTCTCTGTCGTACCCGCAATATTCCTCGCCCGCGCCCTCTATCGCAGGCGCTTTCCTGGGCGACAGATGCTGTTGCGTCTGTGCGCAATGACCTTGATCCTCCCGGTGCTGGTTGCTGTTTTCGGCATTCTTAGCGTCTATGGTCGCCAGGGCTGGCTGGCCTCGCTCTGGCAATCACTTGGTCTGGAGTGGACCTTTTCGCCCTACGGCCTGCAAGGCATTTTGCTGGCCCATGTGTTTTTTAATCTGCCGATGGCTAGCCGTTTATTACTCCAGGCACTGGAAAACATTCCCGGCGAACAACGTCAGCTTGCCGCCCAACTTGGGATGCACGGCTGGCATTTTTTCCGTTTCGTCGAATGGCCGTGGTTACGGCGACAAATCCCGCCGGTTGCCGCACTAATCTTTATGCTCTGTTTCGCCAGCTTCGCCACCGTGCTATCGCTGGGCGGCGGTCCGCAGGCGACCACTATCGAGCTGGCAATCTATCAGGCGCTGAGTTACGACTACGATCCTGCCCGCGCGGCAATGCTGGCGCTGATCCAGATGGTGTGCTGCCTCGGGCTGGTGCTGTTGAGTCAGCGATTGAGTAAGGCCATTGCGCCTGGTACCACACTGCTGCAAGGCTGGCGCGACCCGGACGATCGTCTGCATAGTCGCATTTGCGACACGGCGTTAATTGTGCTGGCGCTGCTGCTGTTGCTGCCACCGTTACTGGCGGTGATCGTCGATGGGGTAAATCGCCAGTTGCCGGAAGTGCTGGCACAACCGGTGCTGTGGCAGGCGCTGTGGACCTCGTTGCGTATTGCGCTGGCGGCAGGCGTATTGTGCGTAGTGCTGACCATGATGCTGCTATGGAGCAGTCGCGAACTTCGGGCGCGGCAGAAAATGCTGGCGGGTCAGGCGCTGGAGATGAGCGGCATGTTGATCCTCGCCATGCCGGGGATTGTGCTGGCTACGGGCTTCTTTTTACTGCTCAACAACACTATCGGCCTGCCACAATCTGCTGACGGCATTGTGATTTTCACCAATGCGTTAATGGCAATCCCTTATGCGCTGAAAGTGCTGGAAAACCCGATGCGCGATATCACCGCCCGCTACAGCATGTTGTGTCAGTCGCTGGGCATTGAAGGCTGGTCACGCTTAAAAGTGGTGGAGCTGCGCGCCCTGAAACGTCCACTGGCGCAGGCGCTGGCCTTTGCTTGTGTGCTGTCGATTGGTGATTTTGGCGTGGTGGCATTGTTCGGTAACGATGATTTCCGTACCCTGCCGTTTTATCTCTACCAGCAAATTGGCTCCTATCGCAGCCAGGACGGCGCGGTCACCGCGTTAATTCTGCTGCTGCTCTGTTTTCTGCTGTTTACCGTGATTGAAAAAATACCGGGGCGAAATGTTAAAACTGACTGATATCACCTGGCTTTACCACCATTTGCCGATGCGTTTTAGCTTAACGGTGGAACGCGGCGAGCAGGTGGCTATCCTCGGGCCAAGCGGCGCGGGTAAAAGTACCCTGCTTAATTTGATCGCCGGTTTTCTGACGCCAGCCAGCGGTTCGCTGACTATCGACGGCGTAGATCACACCACGACGCCGCCGTCACGCCGTCCGGTGTCGATGCTGTTTCAGGAGAACAACCTGTTCAGCCACCTGACGGTCGCGCAGAACATCGGGCTGGGGCTAAATCCGGGGTTGAAACTAAATGCGGCGCAGCAGAAGAAAATGCACGCGATTGCCCACCAGATGGGGATTGATAATTTAATGGCGCGGTTACCTGGCGAGCTTTCCGGCGGTCAGCGACAGCGCGTGGCGTTAGCGCGTTGTCTGGTACGCGAACAGCCCATTTTATTGCTCGATGAACCGTTTTCCGCACTCGATCCGGCGCTACGTCAGGAGATGCTGACGCTGGTGAGCACGAGCTGCCAACAGCAAAAAATGACGCTATTGATGGTGTCGCACAGTGTGGAAGATGCGGCGCGGATCGCCACGCGCTCGGTGGTGGTCGCCGACGGGCGTATCGCCTGGCAGGGTAAGACCGATGAGTTGTTGAGCGGTAAGGCGAGTGCTTCGGCGCTGTTGGGAATTAAAGGTTAATATGCACTGTCGGATGCGGCGTGAACGCCTTATCCGACCTACAGGTAGTGCGTTTTGTAGGCCTGATAAGACGCGGCAAGCGTCGCATCAGGCAACCCGCACAAGGCTATCCTCTAAACCCCAACCACTTTACGCAAAATATCGATATACACCGGCATCAACGGGTGGCGAATTAACACCACCAGCGCCACCACGCCGATGGCAGAAATCAACGGCGTCAGCCACAACAAACGACCGCGGGACAAATAATGACTCAAACGGTCAGTCGCTTTACCGCTGCGCCATAACCGCCAGCACAGCCAGCCACCAACCCACAACAATACCGCCGTCACCAGCAGCAACCATTTAAACTCACCGCTCTGCATCCCGGCAGGAATATCGATCGCCGCACCCGCCAGAATCCCCGGCAGGAAGTAAAACGGTGGCCATAACAGGCAGCCGATAATATTTGGCGTAATAAATTTCGCCACCGGCAGATCCAGCATCCCTGCCACCATTGGCACCAGCGGACGCGTCGGGCCGACAAAACGACCGACCAGAATGGTGAACATGCTGTGTTGATGCAACGCATGTTCAGTTTTATCAAGTAATGCTTTGTTCTTCTTCAGAAATGACCAGCGATGCAACGGCTTTTTAAAACGCCAGCCCAGCCAGAAGGAGATCCAGTCGCCCAGCAGGCAACCGACGATCCCTGCCAGCCAGGCGTGCCAGAAACTTAACTCGCCGCTGCCAATCAGCGCACCCAGCCCCGCCATCAGCACCGTACCGGGCAGAATCAAACCGACCAGCGCCAGCGACTCCAGAAAGGCCACCAACACCACCGCCATCAATGAATACACGGTGGATTGGGTAATAAAGTGTTCCAGCAATGCTTGCATAATGTGCCTGTCAAATGGACGAAGCAGGGATTCTGCAAACCCTATGCTACTCCGTCAAGCCGTCAATTATCTGATTCGTTACCAATTATGACAACTTGGCGGCTACATCATTCACTTTTTCTTCACAACCGGCACAAAAGACACCCTCTGCCTATCATTCGATAGTCTCAAAATATTCCACCTGCAGAGAATCACGGTGCTCAATGATGCAATAACGCTGGAAATTATTTGCATAATCACTTTTATCATGAAAAAACCATATACAATCGTTTTGTAGACTCGGTCCCATTCTTTTCAAAAAATCTATTAGCTTTGCTTTCTGAAGAAAAATGTTATCTATATTTCGCCATGTAACAATCACTCTTGTTTGCATATCATCAACATTATAGTAATAGCTATACTCGGCTACGTTTGATATGTTTGGCAAATTTCGCAAACTCTCTGGCGTATAAAGGAAAAATGGGGAAAGTTCATGCTGTGTATAGTGATGTTCCTTTGACATCAATGAGATATAAGCATAGAAAAATATAAAGAATAAAACTAAAAATGATAATAAAATATAAATATATTTTGACATCTCTACTCACGACCTGTGCGGATAATGAGGGTTTAAGAAAAGAAAAAGCGGTCTTTCAAAGGGAGATTCTGAAAACTTTATAGCTCCCGAACTTGATAATGAACTATACAACTCATGATTTATTCTGTTTTTATCTTTATAATAATTAGTAACAGGTCTATTATTATATTGATTATATAACAATGTTGAAAAAGACTCATCTAATGGCTTTATATAATTTAACCATTCTGGAAGCTTCTTTTTTATTAGTTGATTTTTTTAAAAGGAGGATGGGTTGTAAATAAGAATGGCGTAAACTCAGTATTTTTAAAATTCCCTGGCGCTCCATATGTATCCCATATTTGTAAGGCTTTTGTGTAAGATAAAGGTTTTGCCAATAAAAGTGGATCGGGGCCTGTTCCAAATACACGATAAAAACCAATCAAGTCTGAGACTAAATCTTCTGCACTAAATCCGCTATCAGTATACCAGTTAAAAATAAATGAGTTTTGCCATGCTTCAAACCTCTTCGCAGTTCCATACATTAACGTTAAGGCAACTCTTGCTTTAAGAGTGGGTGAAAGACATGAACGAACCATAACCTTCGTATAAACACCGGTATGAAATGTAAGATCTACTCCTAATATTTTTTCCGAATTCCCATTTCCTGATGATAATCAACAGGAAAATACCAATCATGAAATTCATCGTAATATGTTGAAAAATGTTCTTGCTCCAATTTTCTTTTTAATATTCTGGCATCTTGTCCCTGAGCATGCCCCAAATCGATCCAACCTAACTCTTCGGTATAAACTAATCCATACTTTTTCGTTGTTGCAAATATTCCATCAGTAATATCGTTACGTTTGCTCATCACAATCTCCCCTCAAAAAAAACGTATAGCAAATAATATCAATAAGGAAAAATATTATTTTTCAATATTTTTTTGTATACAATTCATTTTATGAATGAATTTACAAAGATAGCTGCGCCTGATGCCGCTACACTTTTGCCAGACCATGTTCTCCTCTGAGGGAGTAACTGGCGTTTTTCATAGAATGCCGTACTTTTTTCAACAACTGCCACATCGAACGGCATTTATGGTGGCGTGAAGTGCCTGCCATAACCGCTCAATGTGGTGTTCCTACGATGAACAAACCGCTTGATATATTCTCCTGATGCAACCGGACAATATGTTCATGATGGGTATCCCGATACATAAGCCTTCGTTTTATTTTTACAAAAAGAAATCGTTGTCGATATTTTATCAAGAAAAAAAATAATTCAGGTAAAACGATTCAACTAAAAATAACTAAAATTAATCCCCCGTGAAATATATAAATAACGTCAGATGAAGAAAGCAAGGGGGTTCCCCCCCTTCTTTCTTATTATTCACAACCTGCCCTAAACTCGCTCGGACTCGCCCCGGTGCATTTTTTAAATACTCGCGAGAAATAGAGTTGATCGTCAAAACCGACATTGCGACCGACGGTGGCGATAGGCATCCGGGTGGTGCTCAAAAGCAGCTTCGCCTGACTGATGCGCTGGTCCTCGCGCCAGCTTAAGACGCTAATTCCTAACTGCTGGCGGAACAGATGCGACAGACGCGACGGCGACAGGCAAACATGCTGTGCGACGCTGGCGATATCAAAATTGCTGTCTGCCAGGTGATCGCTGATGTACTGACAAGCCTCGCGTACCCGATTATCCATCGGTGGATGGAGCGACTCGTTAATCGCTTCCATGCGCCGCAGTAACAATTGCTCAAGCAGATTTATCGCCAGCAGCTCCGAATAGCGCCCTTCCCCTTGCCCGGCGTTAATGATTTGCCCAAACAGGTCGCTGAAATGCGGCTGGTGCGCTTCATCCGGGCGAAAGAAACCGGTATTGGCAAATATCGACGGCCAGTTAAGCCATTCATGCCAGTAGGCGCGCGGACGAAAGTAAACCCACTGGTGATACCATTCGTGAGCCTCCGGATGACGACCGTAGTGATGAATCTCTCCAGGCGGGAACAGCAAAATATCACCCGGTCGGCAGACAAATTCTCGTCCCTGATTTTTCACCACCCCCTGACCGCGAATGGTGAGATTAAGAATATAACCCTTCATTCCCAGCGGTCGATCGATAAAAAAATCGAGATAACCGTTGGCCTCAATCGGCGTTAAACCCGCCACCAGATGGGCGTTAAACGAGTATCCCGGCAGCAGGGGATCATTTTGCGCTTCAGCCATACTTTTCATACTCCCGCCATTCAGAGAAGAAACCAATTGTCCATATTGCATCAGACATTGCCGTCACTGCGTCTTTTACTGGCTCTTCTCACTAATCCAACCGGTAACCCCGCTTATTAAAAGCATTCTGTAACAAAGCGGGACCAAAGCCATGACAAAAACGCGTAACAAAAGTGTCTATAATCACGGCAGAAAAGTCCACATTGATTATTTGCACGGCGTCACACTTTGCTATGCCATAGCATTTTTATCCATAAGATTAGCGGATCCTACCTGACGCTTTTTTTCGCAACTCTCTACTGTTTCTCCATACCCGTTTTTTTGGATGGAGTGAAACGATGGCGATTGCAATTGGCCTCGATTTTGGCAGTGATTCTGTGCGAGCTTTGGCGGTGGATTGCGCCACCGGTGAAGAGATCGCCACCAGCGTAGAGTGGTATCCCCGTTGGCAGAAAGGGCAATTTTGTGATGCCCCAAATAACCAGTTCCGTCATCATCCGCGTGACTACATTGAGTCAATGGAAGCGGCGCTGAAAACCGTGCTTGCAGAGCTTAGCGCCGAGCAGCGCGCAGCTGTGGTCGGGATTGGCGTTGACACAACCGGCTCGACGCCCGCACCGATTGACGCCGACGGTAACGTGCTGGCGCTGCGCCCGGAGTTTGCCGAAAACCCGAACGCGATGTTCGTATTGTGGAAAGACCACACCGCGGTTGAAGAAGCGGAAGAGATTACCCGCTTATGTCACACGCCGGGCAACGTTGACTACTCCCGCTATATTGGCGGTATTTATTCCAGCGAATGGTTCTGGGCAAAAATCCTGCATATAACTCGCCAGGACAACGCCGTGGCACAATCTGCCGCATCGTGGATTGAGCTGTGCGACTGGGTGCCAGCTCTGCTTTCCGGTACCACCCGCCCGCAGGATATTCGTCGCGGACGTTGCAGCGCCGGGCATAAATCTCTATGGCACGAAAGCTGGGGTGGCCTGCCGCCAGCCAGTTTCTTTGATGAGCTGGACCCAATCCTCAATCGCCATTTGCCTTCCCCGCTGTTCACTGATACCTGGACTGCCGATATTCCGGTGGGCACCTTATGCCCGGAATGGGCGCAGCGTCTCGGCCTGCCTGAAAGCATAGTTATTTCCGGCGGCGCGTTTGACTGCCATATGGGCGCAGTTGGCGCAGGCGCACAGCCTAACGCACTGGTAAAAGTTATCGGTACTTCCACCTGTGACATTCTGATTGCCGACAAACAGAACGTTGGCGAGCGGGCAGTGAAAGGTATTTGCGGTCAGGTTGATGGCAGCGTGGTGCCTGGATTTATCGGTCTGGAAGCAGGCCAATCGGCGTTTGGGGATATCTACGCCTGGTTTGGACGCGTACTCAGCTGGCCGCTGGAACAGCTTGCCGCCCAGCATCCGGAACTGAAAGAGCAAATCAACGCCAGTCAGAAACAACTGCTTCCGGCGCTGACCGAAGCATGGGCCAAAAATCCGTCTCTGGATCACCTGCCGGTGGTGCTCGACTGGTTTAACGGTCGCCGCACACCGAACGCTAACCAACGCCTGAAAGGAGTGATTACCGATCTGAACCTCGCCACCGACGCTCCGCTGCTGTTCGGCGGTTTAATTGCCGCCACCGCCTTTGGCGCACGCGCAATTATGGAGTGCTTCACCGATCAGGGGATCGCCGTCAATAACGTGATGGCGCTGGGCGGCATCGCGCGGAAAAACCAGGTCATTATGCAGGCCTGCTGCGACGTGCTGAATCGCCCGCTGCAAATTGTTGCCTCTGACCAGT
>SKEK01001472.1_pt1 | contig 10322 bp, 11 predicted proteins | sample 4826761 | NCBI WGS metagenome assembly SKEK01 (sample SAMN11008811, study PRJNA524170) | human gut metagenome | biome: Human fecal sample; material: Feces; isolation source: fecal sample from pouch patient p32 | host: Homo sapiens | place: Israel: Tel-Aviv | collected 2015-10-13 | reverse complement strand
TGCCTATCGTTAATGAAGAACCCTATCGCTTTACCTTAGATATTCAGTCCAAAACCGCCTCGGGTACCGTGCGTTTTCAGCAGACGTTTTATACTGACTAAACTTGTCTGACTGACCTTAGCTGAATAAACCCCATTCCCCATACGCGCCGGTCGTGCCCCGCGCAGGCGCGTATTTCATCCTCAACGTTTGGCTTCAATACGCGCGCCACTGGCACCCAGCAGCCAAGCGCGCTACCATCTCGCCCACTGAAACTGATTTGATACAGGCGGATGACGTGATGCAAAAAGCACAACAAAAAGTGGTTTTAGCCACCGGCAATAAAGGCAAAGTGCGTGAGATGGCAGACTTGCTGGCCGCGTTTGGACTGGACGTAGTCGCACAAAGCGAATTTGGGATCGACTCCGCCGAAGAAACCGGCCTGACCTTTATCGAAAACGCGATCCTCAAAGCCCGTCATGCCAGCCGCCTGACCGGTTTGCCAGCCATCGCGGATGACTCCGGTCTGTCGGTGGACTGCCTCGGCGGCGCACCGGGCCTGTATTCCGCGCGCTACGCCGGAGAAAACGCCAGCGATGAAGAGAACCTGCAAAAGCTGCTGGCTGCGATGCAAGACATTCCCGACGCTGAGCGCCGCGCCCGTTTTCACTGCGTGCTGGTATACTTACGCCATGCCGAAGATCCAACGCCGATCGTTTGTCACGGCCAGTGGGAGGGGATGATCACCCGCGCCCCTGCTGGACAAGGCGGCTTTGGCTACGATCCGATTTTCTTCGTGCCGGAGCTGGGTTGCACCTCTGCCGAGCTGACCGCCGAGCACAAAAAGGCGGTCTCGCACCGCGCACAAGCACTGAAAAAATTACAGGACGCCATGACGCATGCTTGAGTTACCTCCGCTCAGTTTGTACATCCATATTCCGTGGTGCGTGCAAAAATGTCCGTACTGCGATTTTAACTCGCATGCACTCAAGCAAGGGCTGCCCGAGCAAGAGTATATCGGCCATCTGCTGAATGACTTGGAAGCTGACCTGCCGCTGACCAGTGGTCGCGAGATCAGCACCATCTTCATCGGTGGCGGTACGCCGAGCCTGTTCTCCGCCGAAGGGATGCAGCAACTGCTCGATGGCGTGCGGGCGCGTATTGCGGTAGCCGCCAATGCGGAGATCACCATGGAGGCCAACCCCGGCACCGTGGAAGCCGATCGCTTCACCGGTTATCAACAAGCCGGTATCAACCGCATCTCAATTGGCGTGCAGAGCTTTGCCGCCGACAAACTGCAGCGGTTAGGGCGTATTCACGGGCCGCAAGAGGCGGTACGCGCCGCCGAGTTAGCCACCGGTTTGGGTCTGCGCAGCTTCAATTTAGATCTGATGCACGGCCTGCCGGAGCAAAGCCTAGAAGAAGCGCTGGCCGATTTGCGCCAAGCCATTGCCCTCGCCCCGCCACATCTGTCGTGGTATCAACTGACTATCGAGCCGAACACCTTGTTCAACTCGCGCCCGCCAGTGCTGCCAGATGAAGATATGCTGTGGCTGATCTTCTCCGAAGGGCACAAACTGCTGACCGAAGCCGGTTATGAGCAGTACGAAATCTCAGCCTATGCTCGCCCAGGTTACCAATGCCAACATAACCTCAACTACTGGCGTTTTGGCGATTATCTGGGGATTGGCTGCGGCGCACACGGCAAGCTGAGCTTTACCGATGGCCGCATTCTGCGTACGGTGAAAACCCGCCATCCGAAGGGCTATTTGCAAGGGCGTTATACCGATAATCACAGCGAAGTGGCGTTGGACGACCGGCCATTCGAGTTCTTTATGAACCGCTTTCGGTTGCTAGAGCCAGCTCCGCGCGCCGATTTCCCACGTTTTACCGGCTTAGGCGAAGAGAGTATTCGTCCGGCCATCGAGCAAGCACTGCGCGCCGGTTACATCGAAGAAACCACCACGCATTGGCAGCTGACGGAGCACGGCAAATTGTTCCTCAACTCCTTGTTGGAGCTATTCATTACGCTCGATGCGTAAGAGAGAATAGAAAATAGAAAATAGAAAAGACAAAGCCCGGAGCCTCCCCGCACGGCGAGACTCTGGGCTTTTTCAAATTATGCAATCACGGCTAACTCAGAGCGACGGCACCCGACGCCAGCGACTATTGAGCTCCGGTAACTTCTCCAGCCCTTGGCCAGACAAGGATAACAGTAACGGCCAGCCTAATACCGCCACCGCCACCAGCGGACTCCACTGCCAGCAATACATCGCCCCGACCATCGCCGGCAACGCGAACCAGCGCGGCAAAAACACAATCAGCGCAATGGCCGCCACATAAGACACACTCCAGCCGCCCAGCAAATCGCCAATCGCATACACCGACACCAACGCCAGCACTGCATTAATCGCCAGATACACCATCGCCATGCCCAGACTCCTTTCCGTTCATTACGCCCACATCAACGCCACACACCGCCAATAACCATGTTATCTATACGGCTTTAATTGAATCGTGTCAGCTAAAGACCATAAACACAAGCGAAGCTGCCTGATTACAGCCAAGCGACAGTCTAAAATGTGACCAAAAACAGAAATGCAGAGAGGTAGCCGCCTGTGACGTCAGCACACGGGAGCCACGCTACACACCAAGAGAGCATGCAGAAGAAAGCGCTAAAAAGGACAAAAAGAGAGACAAAGGGAAAGGGAAAGGGAAAGGGAAAAACAGGAGTGTAGGGAATCCCCTCGGCAATTCTACGGCAGCGGCAGCCTGCATTTGGCCGCCACCGCTGGTGGGCTATCACTGATTAGCGATATGCGATGGTAAGATTAACGTGAGCTTACTGTGGCAGTAACTGCTCCAGTTTTTGCTGCTGCTGTTGCAAACGCCCTAAGGTATGACAAGCCTCACTGCCTAAGCGGCGAAAGCCCTGCTCCTGACTTTTCCACTCGGCAGACAGCGCATTACGTAAGCTGGCTACCTGCGCCAACATCGCTTTGAGCTGACTGGCGGCATCGCCTTCACTTTGTCGGCTACTCAACTCCTGCAAGCCTTGCTGCAAGATTTCGCCCAGTTTTTGCTGCACCAAACGCTCGGTTTCTTGCTGCTGGGCAGGCAATGCATCCGCGAGAACTGCCAGTCCACCGTTTTGATGCACCACGATTTTATCCAGTCGCGCCGTCAGCAAGGCGTGCAGATCACGCAGCTGCGTACGTACTTTACTGTTTCCCCCTAGCTGGCGGATCACCACGTCATCGAGGCCTTGCTGCGCCAGCTGTAACTGCTGATGCGCCTGTTTATCCAGCGCCGGTAGCTCACGACGTAATTGCTGCTGTAGCGCAAATGCCTGTTGCTGAGCGGCCAGATCCAATGTCAGCGGCTGCTGATTACGGCTCACCTCACCTTCTTTGCTGATGCGCAGCTGCGTGGTTTTACCCTGCAACTCCACCGCCTCTGGAGTCAGGTAGATATTCTGGTTCAACGTGTACGGACAAGTCTCCGCCGCCAACGCTGGCAGCGTCATCACGCCGCCCACCATCGCCATCAGTAGCGCGACTAACATCGGTTTTGCTCTCATCGTTGTTCCTCGTGATTTTCCGCGCCACATTTGTCTGCGTGCTAACAACTTTGATTAAATACCCGGATTAAAAAATCGAGCGTCCTAAGCGCTGCGATAACAGCTCCAACGCCGAGATCCCCGCCAGCGAATTGCCGTTTACATCCAGTGCCGGTGACCATACGGCGATGCTCATCTCACCTGGAATGACGGCCACAATGCCGCCTCCGACACCAGATTTCCCCGGCATCCCAACGCGATAAGCAAACTCTCCGGCGCCATCATACAGGCCACAAGTGGCCAGCAGCGCATTAATCTGCCGCGTTTGGCGACTGGAGATCACCGGCTCGAGCGCGCACAAAGACTGACCATGATTGGCCAGATAGGAAAAGGCGCGCGCCAACTCGGTGCAGCTCATCTTGATGGCGCAATAGTGGAAATAGGTTTGCAGTACGTCAGTCACATCATTATGGAAGTTACCGAACGATTTCATCAAATAGGCAATCGCCGCATTACGCGCCGAATGGTCAAACTCTGAACGCGCTACCACGCTGTCATAACCGATATCTGCCTGACACGCCAGCTGGCGCACCAGATCCAGCATCCGCTGTTTCGGCGCACTCAAGCGCGTTTGCAACATATCGCACACCACCAGCGCACCGGCATTGATAAACGGATTGCGTGGTTTTCCGCGTTCAAGCTCAATTTGCACCAACGAGTTAAACGGCTGACCGGACGGCTCTTTGCCAACGCGTTGCCAAATCTCCTCTTCCGAGTAACGCGTTAACGCCAGCGTCAGAGTTAAAACTTTTGAGATCGACTGAATCGAAAAGCGCTCCTGCGCATCACCGGCTTGATAGACCGAGCCATCATTCATGCACACCGCAATACCGAGCCGCTCCGCCGGCACACTGGCCAACGCTGGAATATAATCGGCCACTTTACCGCGACTGATTTGCGGGCGGACCTCTGCCAGAATCTCCTCCAGCAATGCGTTACTCAATATCACTGTCTTTTATCCTTACACCTAGATGTGCTGCCGGCTCGCAGGGCAAAACAAAAATTTCACGCCAAAAAAAACGGGCTCCGAGGGAGCCCGTTTCAGAGTGCAGATTCACTGAACTACATCATCCGATAACCTGCTACTACCCGACCACATCGAATTATCTCGAATGGGGCCAGATTATAGCGAAGTCAGCGCGGGGAATTAATCCCACCAGACGTCCAGCAGTGGGCTAACTTCAACTTCCAGCAGCCCTTGCTTCTCAGCCCATGCTTGAACCAGCGCACGGTGCTCATCAGTACATTTACCCACTTGCTGCAGCACCACCAGACCTTCCCAGTACAGGTAGCCGCTGCCGTCGTAGGACAGGCCATTTGGCTCAATCACTTCGGCGATAAAGGCATCCAGCGCGGCATCGATTTGCTCAGCACTGGTTCCTTCAGGAAACTGCCAATTAACGGTAAAGCCCAGTTCCTGAAACTCATCCACATGCAGCTTTTTACGCAGACGCGCACTACGGTGTTTTGCCATTACTCAGTCCTCTCGAACATCAGGTCCCACACGCCGTGCCCTAAACGGTGGCCACGCTGCTCAAATTTGGTCAGCGGACGGTGTTCAGGACGCGGCATAAAATCATTGCTAGCAGACAGGTTACGGTAACCTGGCGCCGCTTGCATTACTTCCAGCATATGCTCGGCGTAATTTTCCCAGTCGGTGGCCATATGGAACACACCACCGATTTTCAATTTCACGCGCAGCTGCTCGGCAAACGGCAGCTGAACAATACGGCGTTTATGGTGACGCGCCTTGTGCCACGGATCGGGGAAGAACAGCTGTACGGTGCTCAGCGAGCCATCCGCAATCATCTTCTCCAGCACTTCGATAGCGTCATGGCACATCACGCGCAGGTTAGTCACGCCAGCTTCATGTGCCGAAGACAGGCAAGCACCCACACCCGGGGTGTGCACTTCAATACCGAGGAAGTTTTTCTCCGGTGCGTTTTTCGCCATTTCCACCAGCGATGCGCCCATACCAAAGCCGATCTCGAGCACCACTGGTGCTTCGCGGCCAAACAGCGCGGTAAAATCCAGCACCTGCTCTTGAAAGTCTACGCCCATCTGCTCCCAGTAGTTCTCCAGTGCCAACTCCTGACCTTTGGTCAGTCGGCCCTGACGGCGTACAAAGCTGCGGATCTTACGCAGATAGCGGCCTTCTTCATCAAACTCTGGAATGGTAACCTCACCCATGGTCATACCCTGCTGAATTCATCGTCAATCAATCTTAATAGAAGGCGCATTATGCAAAGATGGCCCAACATAGCAAGCAGGATAGCACCGAAAGCCACGGTGAAGGGCGATTCCCTTACCGATTATCCGGTTTACAGCCTGCCAAGGCTGTGATGCAATCACGCTTCCTGCAATTACCCGAGTCAGTTATGCCAACCGCGCACTTCCCTGCAGCTGCCTTTTCCGAGGCCGTGTTGACCTGGTATCACGCCTTTGGTCGCAAGACCTTGCCGTGGCAGCGCCAGAAAACGCCGTATACCGTTTGGTTATCCGAAGTCATGCTGCAACAAACGCAGGTGGCCACGGTGATCCCGTATTTTGAGCGCTTTATGCAGCACTTCCCCACGGTCACCGATTTAGCGGCCGCGCCATTGGATCAAGTATTACACCTGTGGACCGGACTCGGCTACTACGCCCGTGCCCGCAACCTGCATAAAACTGCACAAATTGTTGCCGAGCAGTATCAGGGCGAGTTCCCGACCGATTTTGATGCCATTTGTGCCTTACCGGGGATTGGCCGCTCCACCGCAGGTGCCATCTTGTCGCTTTCGCTGGGTCTGCACTATCCTATCTTGGACGGTAACGTGAAGCGGGTCTTAGCGCGCTGTTATCGCGTCGCCGGCTGGCCGGGGCAAAAGGCGGTCGAAAATCGGCTGTGGGACATCAGCGCCAAAGTCACGCCACAAGAAGGCGTGCAGTATTTCAATCAAGCGATGATGGATTTAGGCGCGCTGGTGTGCACCCGCAGTAAACCCAAATGCTCGCTCTGCCCGCTAGCACATGGCTGCGAAGCCTATGCCCACGCTGATTGGCAGTCATTTCCCGGTAAAAAGCCTAAGCAGACGCTGCCGGAAAAAGAGGGCTACTTTATTTTGTGGTCGCCACCGGCCGAACTGCCCGATGCGCAGGTCTGGCTAGAGCAGCGACCACCCAGTGGATTGTGGGGCGGCTTATTCTGCTTCCCCCAATTTGCGACCCGCAGCGAAGCGGAACAATGGCTGGCCCAGCGTGGTCTGACGGTACATCGTCAATTAACGGCGTTTCGCCATACCTTCAGCCACTTCCATCTGGATATTATTCCGCTGTTGGTGGTGGGCGAATCCCATCACTGCATGGATGAAGGGCACGGTCTCTGGTATAACTTAGCCCGACCACAAGCTGTCGGACTGGCTGCACCGGTAGAGCGCCTATTGCGCTTGCTACCGGAGGAATTATCTAGCGAGGAATCACGATGAGTCGCACCGTATTTTGCGCCCGCCTGAAAAAAGAAGGCGCTGGACTGGCGTTTCAACTCTACCCAGGAGAGCTGGGTAAACGCATTTATGACCACATCAGCCAAGAAGCTTGGCAAGAGTGGCAAAGCAAGCAGACCATGCTGATCAACGAAAAAAAATTGAACATGATGAATCCAGAACATCGTAAATTCTTGGAGCAGGAGATGGAGAAGTTCCTGTTCGAAGGGCAAGATGTTCAGATCGAAGGCTACACTCCACCGAGTGAATAATATTCCATCTATTACCGAAGTGCTGCTGGCGCTTCGGTATGTATTGCCCTGACTTATGAAGAAAAAACTCACTTGGTGTGTGATCCTGCCTCTACTGGCTGCCTGTGCCAGTAAACCAAAGGAAGATCCTTCGCTATACGTTAAAGATACCAACGGCTTCGATATATTGATGGGCCAGTTTTCGGCCAATATCGAAGATCTGTGGGGTCTGAACGAGATGCTGGTTGCCAGCCGCAAAGACTATGTAAAGTACACCGATCGTTACTACACCCGCAGTCATATCGACTTTGAAAACGGGATGGTGACGGTGGAAACTATCGCCACCCAAAACCCGCTGGATAAGCTGCGTAATGCCATGGTGCATACCCTGTTGATGGGCGACGATCCGAACGGGATCGATCTGTTCTCCGACAGCGATGTGCCTTTTAGCAAGCATCCATTTTTAGCCGGACAAGTGGTGGACGAGCAGAAAAAAGCCATCACCAACCAGATCCAAGCCGGTCGTTTTGCCGATTATCTGCTGCAAACCAAGCTGAAAAGTCGCCAAATCGGTGGTCGTACCGTGTGGTATGTCGATATTCCGATGATCGCTAACCACCTAAATTATCGCGCTAAGAAATACCTCCACATCGTGCGTAAAGCGTCACGTAACTACAATGTGGATGAGAGCCTGATCTTGGCCATCATGCAGGTGGAGTCGAGCTTTAACCCGTATGCGGTCAGCTCGGCCAATGCGCTGGGGCTGATGCAGGTGGTGCAGCACACCGCCGGACGCGATGTGTATAATCTGGTCAAAAATAAAGACGGCACACCAAGCCGTGATTATCTGTTTGATCCAGAAAAGAATATTGATACCGGTACGGCGTACTTGCATATTTTGCAGACCAACTATCTGGCCAATATTCGCAATCCGGTGTCCCGTCGTTATGCCATGATTTCGGCCTATAACGGTGGTGCTGGGGCGGTGCTGCGGATCTTCTCGCAAGATAAGCAAAAAGCGGTGGATATCATCAACAGTATGTCGCCGGATGAGTTGTACAACGTGCTGACAACTCGCCACCCTTCGGCGCAAGCTCGTCATTATCTGTACAAGGTGAATACCGCGCAGCGTAACTATCGCGGCCGGATAGTCTGACCATCTTACTTAGCCATCAGGCTTAGCGGTAGCCACCGCGAAGCCTGAGCCTGCGTACCGAACTAAGATTTACCGAACCCAAGGTTTACCGAGCTCTGGTTTCGGCTACGCAGGCGCTTAAGCGCGATGAGATGCTCAGTGCAGAAATTATGCGCCAGCGACTAAAAAGCAATCAAACGCATGCCGATAGCGATAAAAAAGTGTCATTGACCGTTGACTCTGGCGAAAAAATCCGTTTAATAGCACTCCGTTAGGCAGACACGTCTGCTACGCAATTCCTCTGTAGTTCAGTCGGTAGAACGGCGGACTGTTAATCCGTATGTCACTGGTTCGAGTCCAGTCAGAGGAGCCAAATTCGAAAGCCCTGCTCAATGAGCGGGGCTTTTTGCTATCTGCGGTGTATTGTCTACGGTTTATTGATTTATCCGTTATTAACCCTCAGCGCCCGACTCTCAGCTCTCTTTGCAAACCTTCAACTTTGCCCTCTCGGCTTCACTATCACTGGGTAATAAATCCGCGCTCTGTCGGTTTTTATTCCAAATGCGTCTGCACACACATATTTTATGAAACTTTTTGACTAAGACATGTTCTGACATCTTACGTTGCCATTTGTATGCCGAATCGGTATCCGTCACTGCATGAAGTGGCTGACACCGTATACCGTCCGGCAGGAACTCACCAGATAGTATTATGATGAGCTTCACTACCGCAGCTTTGCTGCGTCCCCTATTGTTTTTTTTGTTTTTGTTTGGCTGTTCGCTGCCTTTAAGCTGCTACGCCGCGCATCATCAACGTGCGACGGGCCACCATCAGCTGACGCATCGTAAGCGCAAAGCGCGCCAGCAAAAACCCACGCATCGGCATACACCGTCGCGCCAACACGCCAAGGCAACGCACGCGCCAGCGCTTACGCATGCACATTCGCATGTCTCGCATTCTGCGCATGCCGTTCCGCATTCCCATACGCACACAGGACATCACGCGCAGACCAACGCCACGCATCACTCTCATCACTCTCACCGCCGACATGCGGAGAAACACTCAGCCAAATCCGCCCATCTGAAACATCATCTGCGGAAACACATCGATAAGATTCGTATCGCCAAACGGCTGGTAGTGCGTAAAGCGATTCGCCAACTGGGGAAACCCTATGTGTATGGCGGCAGTTCACCGCGTACCGGTTTTGACTGCAGCGGCTTGGTCTACTTTATTTATGACAAGATGTTCACCCCGCACCTGCCGCGCACCGCGAACAACATGTTCCATATGCGCAGCGCCAGCCGAGTACGGCGCGGGCAATTAGAAACCGGCGATCTGGTGTTCTTCCATATCCATAGCCCGCAGCACAGCCACGCAGACCATGTGGGGATCTATTTGGGCAATAATCGCTTTATTGAAGCGCCGCATACCGGCAGCCGCATTCGCATCAGTCATCTGGATAATGATTACTGGCGTAAACACTATCTGGGCGCGCGTCGATTGCTGGAAACGGCCAAAATCAGTTTGCCGCCGCAGCTGCATTGGGAGTAAGCCACAAGGCCGTTAAGCGGGGCAAGCAACGCACCAGCCGTTGACCGGTCAGCAAGGGAAACAGTGCTGTTTTTTGCAGCACCCGATAATGGGCGCTGATTTTTGTACTTGCTATCTGCCCTACTTCGTGGCTTAATACGTCCCGCATTGCGCTGCCCGGATAGCTCAGTCGGTAGAGCAGGGGATTGAAAATCCCCGTGTCCGTGGTTCGATTCCGCGTCCGGGCACCATCGCCTTTTCGATGGTCGAGTGCATGCCACAATCAATTCCTCTGTAGTTCAGTCGGTAGAACGGCGGACTGTTAATCCGTATGTCACTGGTTCGAG
>SKEK01001471.1_pt1 | contig 10324 bp, 8 predicted proteins | sample 4826761 | NCBI WGS metagenome assembly SKEK01 (sample SAMN11008811, study PRJNA524170) | human gut metagenome | biome: Human fecal sample; material: Feces; isolation source: fecal sample from pouch patient p32 | host: Homo sapiens | place: Israel: Tel-Aviv | collected 2015-10-13 | reverse complement strand
ATGATATACTTATACTTGATACTTTAAGATTATTAAAGGTAAAAAATTCTAAAATTATTGAGGAATAGTTTTAAATTGAGTTTAAAGATTTCTCATACTAATATTCGGAGCAAGGAGTATAAAATGAAAAAAATAATAGTAGATAGAATAGAAGGACATTTTATTGTATGTGAAGATGAAAAAGAAAATATTTTAGAATTAAAAAAAGATGACGTAATAGGTGACGTAAAAGAGGGGGATGTTTTAGTTAAAGGCAAAGATGGTAAGTTTTGCTTGGATAAAGCGCTTACAGAAAAAAGAAAAAAAGAAATAGAAGATTTGATGAAAGGTATGTGGGAATAGTAATGAGTTCTAGTAATACAAAGAAGAAATCATTCTTTTTAGATTGGATTATACCAATTTTAGCAGCTTTACTATTAGCAGCTTTGATTCATCAATTTTTATTGTTTAAGATAAAAGTTCCTACAGGATCAATGATGCCTACAGTAGAGATTGGTGATCAATTATTTGTTACTAAAATATATAATCCTAATAATATCAAAAGAGGAGATATAGTAGTTTTTAATTCTGATGAATTAAAAGAACCACTTTTAAAACGTGTCATTGGATTACCAGGTGAGCATGTTGAAATAAAAAGTGATGGTTCAGTTTATATAAATGGAAATAAACTTGAAGAAGACTATGTAAAATATCAAGGTGGAAAAACTGATATGTCTTTTGATGTTCCAAGTGGAAAGTTTTTAATGTTAGGTGACAATAGAAATAATAGTGATGATGCTAGATATTGGAGCAATCCTTATATAGATGGAAAAGACATAGAAGCAAAGGCACAGTTAACAGTATATCCTTTTGATAGAATAGGATTTGTAAAATAAACGTTAGAGAAGGAGGAATGATGTATGTTTAAAGATAAAAAAATGCTTAAATATATTGTCATATATAGTATTATAGCGTTTGGTATATTATTAACCTTTAATATGGTTAAAGATGAAATGCTATACGAAAAAGTAGATTATAGTACTTTCATGCAAATGTTAGATAAAAAAGAAGTTAAATCAGTAAACTTTTCAGGAAATCAAATTGAGATAACACCTTCAGATAGCAGTAATTTAAAAGGAAAAATCTTATATACAACTAATCCAGCAGTTGCTGGTATTACTCAACCAGATTTAATTAAAGATTTAACTTCAGCAGGAGTAGGATTCAATGTAACTAAACCAGAAAACTATCAACTTTTAGGTTTATTAATGTCATGGGTTTTCCCATTAATACTTATATTCTTTGTTGGTAGAATGATGTTCTCTAAAATGAATAATAAAATGGGTGGCGGAGTAATGTCATTTGGTAAAAATAATGCTAAGCTTTATGCTGAAAATGAGACTGGAATAACATTTAAAGATGTTGCAGGTCAAGATGAAGCTAAAGAATCCTTAGTAGAAATTGTAGACTTTTTACATGATACAAGAAAATACGTAGAAATAGGAGCTAAGCTTCCAAAGGGTGCTTTATTAGTAGGGCCTCCAGGAACAGGTAAAACTTTACTTGCTAAGGCTGTTGCAGGAGAAGCAAAAGTACCATTTTTCTCTATGTCAGGTTCAGACTTCGTTGAAATGTTTGTAGGTATGGGAGCTGCGAGAGTAAGAGATTTATTCAAGCAAGCAGAAGAAAAAGCTCCATGTATAGTTTTCATAGATGAGATTGATGCTATTGGTAAGAGTAGAGATGGTGCTATTCAAGGAAATGATGAAAGAGAACAAACTCTTAACCAATTATTAACTGAGATGGATGGTTTCGATTCTTCAAAAGGGGTTGTTATTTTAGCAGCTACAAATAGACCAGAGGTTTTAGATAAAGCTTTATTAAGACCAGGTAGATTTGATAGAAGAATAATTGTTGATAGACCAGATTTAATAGGTAGAGAGGAAATATTAAAGGTTCACTCTAGAGATGTTAAATTATCAGATGATGTATCTTTAGAAGAAATAGCAAAATCTACTCCAGGTGCTGTTGGGGCAGACTTAGCAAACATAGTTAATGAGGCTGCTTTAAGAGCCGTAAAACATGGTAGAAAGTTTGTAATTCAAGAAGACTTAGACGAAGCTGTTGAAGTTATAATAGCAGGTCAAGAAAAGAGAGATAGAATACTTTCACCAAAAGAAAAGAAAATAGTTGCATATCATGAAGTAGGTCACGCATTAGTTGCAGCTTTATTAAATAATACTGATCCAGTTCATAAGATAACAATAGTTCCTAGAACAATGGGAGCTTTAGGATACACAATGCAACTTCCAGAGGAAGAAAAATACTTAGTATCTAAGGAAGAAATGATAGATCAAATATCAGTTATGCTTGGTGGTAGAGCAGCAGAAGAAGTAGTATTTAATAGTATAACTACTGGTGCATCAAATGATATTGAAAGAGCTACTCAATCAGCTAGAAATATGATAACTATTTATGGTATGAGTGAGAGATTTGATATGATGGCTTTAGAAGCTATGAGTAATAGATACTTAGATGGAAGACCAGTTAGAAACTGTTCAGAAACTACTGCTGCCATAGCTGATGAAGAAGTTTTACAAGTTATTAAAAAAGCTCATGAAAAATCAATTAAGATTTTAATTGAAAATAGAGAGCTATTAGATGAGATAACAGGTGTTCTTTTAGATAAAGAAACTATCATGGGTGACGAATTCATGGAAATAGTTTATGGTAAATATCCAGAAAAGAGAGAAGCTGATGAAAAGGCTAAGAAAGAAATTCAAAGTCTAAGAGAGCAAGCTTTAGCTAAGAGAAAAGAAAAAGAAGAAGCAATCAAAAAAGCTAGAGAAGAAGCATTAAGATTAGAAGAAGAGCAAAGAAAACAAGCTGAATTAAAAGCTATGATAGAAGCTCAAGAAGAGGCTGCAAAATTAGCAAGAGCTAATAATGAAGCTTTAGATTCATCTAAAGAAAATGAAGAAGTTAAATCTAATGTTAATGATGGAGCTACAGAAGAAAAGAAAGATGATAGCTCTACAAATAATAAAGTTGACGGTGAATAGAAATAAGGCGCATAAAAATATAGAAAAAAATATTTTCTATTTCACTTTTAGTGTTAGTTTAAAATAATATACACTATAATTTTATAAGATGATAAAATGTGCATGAAGTTAAAAATGCTTCATGCACTTTTTGACTTTTCATTTGTATTTTTAATGAGAGGAAAGTTAATGTTATAATTGGGTATAATGTAATAGAGAAAGTAAGAAAGGAAGATTCTAATGACTGATAAAAAAGATATAGAATTTTTAGTTGAAGAGAAAAAATTAGAGGAAGTTTCTAATATATTAAATGAAGAAATGCTTTCATATATAAATAAAAGAAAATTTGTAACACAATATATATTAGATTATAGAAAAAATGCAGTTGAAGAATATAAAGATGATGAAGATAAATTAATAGAGTACTTTGACCATGAAAGATATGTAAAAGAACAAGCCTTTACTACAATAGATAAAAAATTGAAGGAATTAACAATCTTAAAGGAATCACCTTACTTTGGAAGAGTTACTTTTAATGATTTAGAGTTTGATCAAAAGGATACTTTATATGTTGGTAGATTTGGAGTAACTCCAGAGGGAAGCTATGAGCCTGTAATAGTAGATTGGAGAGCCCCTGTGGCTTCACTTTTTTATCATGGTAGTTTAGGTGAAGCAAGTTATACATCACCAGATGGACCTATAAAATGTGATATAGAAGGTAGAAGACAGATTATAGTTAAAAAAGGAGAATTAAAGGGAGTTTTTGATTCAGCCATAGATGTAAAAGATGATATTTTACAAATGGTTCTAAGTAATAATAGTTCTGATAAGCTTAAAGATGTAATAATGACAATCCAACAAGAGCAAGATGAAATCATAAGAAAAGAGAGAACTTCTAATATAGTTGTAAATGGAGTAGCAGGTAGTGGTAAAACTACAATAGCACTTCATAGAGTAGCATACCTTTTATATAACTATAGAAAAGAATTAGAGGATAAAGTTCTTATCTTAGGACCAAATGGTATATTTATGGAGTATATTTCACAAGTATTACCTAGTCTTGGGGAAGTAGGAGTAAAACAGGAGACTTTTGCTAGTTTTGCTTTAAAAGAAATGGATAGTGAATTATACATAATGAGTTTTGATAAGTATTTAGAAAAAATACTTTCAGAGGATAAAGAGTTTATAGAGGATGCTAAATATAAAAATTCATATGAGATAATCAAAGATTTAGATAACCTAGTAAAAGAAATGGATAAGGATTATTTCCATGTTGAAGATGTAAAATACTTTGGTGATTTAGTTATTTCAAAAGAAGAAATAGAAGAAATGTTTAACAAACATTATGAGTATATGCCTTTATTCAGAAGAAGTGAAAAAATTAAGAGAATAATATTATCTAAGATAAAAGATAAGAGAGACCAAAAAGTTTGGGAGCTTAATGAAGAATTAAGAAAAGAAAAGGAAAAATTAACTCCTGAAGAACTTTTAATTGAAGAAAATAACTTAGAATTTAGAAGAAAATTAAGAATAAGAGAAATTGTTAAGGAAGTAATGGATTCAAGAGCTAAGTTAGATAGCTGGATTTCAAGAGAAGATGTTTTAGATATCTATGATAGATTTAATGGAAATAAAAAAGAATATACAATAAATGATTTAGCACCAATATTATACTTAGCAATAAAATTAGAAGGTAAAAAAGCAACAAAGGATTATAGACATGTGGTTATAGATGAAGCTCAAGATTATTCACCGCTTCAATTTAAAGTTGTAAGAGAATTAACAGGAACTAAGTATTTTACTGTTGTAGGAGACGTAAATCAAAGACTTATTAAATATTCAGACTTAGCTCCTATGATGGAACTAGGAAAAATATTTGATGATGTAAATCCAGATATTTATAACTTAAATAAAAGTTATAGAAGTACTTATGAAATAATGGAATATGCAAATAAATATCTTGATGAAGATAGAATAATTCCTATAGTTAGACATGGTAAACCAGTTGAGGAAATTGAATTCCATAATAATGAGGAACTTTCAGAAAGTATTATTGAGTCTTTAAAAGAATTTTCAAATGAAGGCTTAGAAAGTATTGCTATTATAACAAGAGATAAAGAAGAGTTAGAAAAGGTATATAATCTTATAAGTAATAAAGTGCATTTAGTTAAGTTTGATAACGAAGATGTATTATATAAAGGTGGAAATGTTATAATACCATCTTATTTTGCAAAGGGATTAGAATTTGATGGGGTTATCATTGTAGATAATGGATCATCAAAGGATGAAAATGAAGATCTAATAAAATATATAATGAGTACTAGAGCACTTCATAGATTAAAAGAAATACAATTTAAATAATTTTACTTTTTAAAAGGATTTTATAAAAATAGATTTTAATAAAAGTTACAAGCATATTTTTAGAATTTCTAAACTAGATATTTTCATTATACTCATTGTAACTTTTATTATTAAACTTTTATAGAATCCTTTTTATTTTACTAAAGGAGATTAAGTTTTATTGCTGTATAAAATTTGTTTAACATAAGAATAAAATGTATAAAAACACAAAAGGAACATCTAGAATCAAATAATAAATTTGAAAATAAAATATATTAAAATTAATTAAATAACTAATGAATATGTTTTCTATATGAGTATATAGTTATAAAATACTTGTTAAAAATAATTTTATATTAAAAATCAACCTTTGCAATATATTTATATTAAAAAAAATATATTGCATTTTTATTCATTAATAATGTATAATTATTCAAGAAGAGAGCAATAAGCGAATAAATATTAGGGGGAATATATATGAAAAAGAATATATTTAAAAAGATATTGTCAGTGGCTATGATTGGAGGATTGACTTTAAGTTTAGCAGGATGCGGGGCAAAAACTGCTAAAGAAAATGGATCTAATGATAAGGTAGCTAAGATAAAAGAAAGTGGAAAATTAGTAGTTGGTCTTAGTGCTGATTATGCACCTTATGAATTCCATATAATGAAAGATGGAAAAGACCAAATTGTTGGTTTAGATATAGACATTGCAAAAGAGGTTGCTAAAAATCTTGGGGTTGATTTAGAAATTAAAGAGATGGAATTTGGGGCTATAATTCAATCTGTTAAAAATGGAATGATTGATATGGGGATTTCAGGAATAACTCCTGATGAAAAAAGAAAAGAAGCAGTAGATTTTTCAGATATTTATTATGAAGCAGAGCAAGGAATATTAATAAATAAAGATAATAAAGAATCTATAAAAGGAATTGGGGATTTAAAAGGAAAGAAAGTTGGGGCTCAAATGGGGTCTATTCAAGCAGAGATAGCTAAAGGAATAGAAGGAGCCGATGTTAAGCTTTTAGATAATGTAAATACTTTAATTTTAGAATTAAAAACTGGTAAGTTAGATGCTGTAATTACTGAACTTCCTGTTGCTAAAATAGCTTCAGAGGTTAATTCTGAATTAGCTGTTGCAGATGAGGTGATTAAAAATTCAGAGGGTGGTTCAGCCATAGCAATACAAAAAGAAAATAAAGACTTAGTTGATGAAGTCAATTCTACAATTAAAGAGTTAAAAGAAAATGGAAAGATAGATCAATTTACAAATGATGCTATTGAATTAGTTCCATATCAAAAGAAAGAAGAATAAAATGAATTTTAATAATTAGGGGGCAATACTATGGGGGGATTAGACTTCAGTTTTTTAAAAGAGTATTTTCCAGTGTTTTTGGAAGGTGCTAAATGGACATTAATAATTTCAGTAATAACAGTTATTTTGGGAGCTTTATTAGGAACAATTTTATGCTTTATGAAACGTTCCAAATTTTCAATATTTAAAGTTAAAATTTTAAGGGTTATTTCTACTGCTTATGTAGAAGTTATAAGAGGAACACCTCTTTTATTACAAATATATATAGTTTATTTTGGATTACCTTCCTTTGGAATTCAATTAGAGGTTTTACCTTCATGTATTATTGCTATTTCCTTAAATTCAGCAGCTTATGTTTCAGAAATAATAAGAGCAGGGATAGATGCTGTTGATAAGGGACAATTAGAAGCCGCTAGAAGTTTAGGAATGACAGAAGGAATGGCTATGAGACTTATAATACTTCCTCAAGCTATAAAAAATATACTTCCTGCTATAGGAAATGAGTTTGTTGCCATAATAAAGGAATCATCTATGGCATCTACAATTGGAGTAGCAGAACTTATGTATTCATCAAAAATAGTTACAGGGGCTACTTATAAAGGTTTTGAACCACTTATTGTTATAGCAATGTTTTATTTTGTTATGACCTTTAGTTTAGGAAGAGTTATGTCTTATGTAGAAAAGAGGTTGAGTAAATCATGATAAATGTTAGAAATTTATATAAAAGTTTTGGTAAAAATGAAGTTTTAAAAGATATAAATGAAACAATAAAAAAGGGAGAAGTAGTAGTTATAATAGGGCCTTCAGGGTCAGGAAAAAGTACATTTTTAAGATGCTTAAATTTATTAGAGGAACCCACTTCAGGGATAATTAATTTTGAAGGGGAAGATATAACAGATAAAAATGTTGATATAAATAAAATAAGAGAAAAGATGGGAATGGTTTTTCAACAATTTAATCTTTTCCCACATAAAACAGTTATGGAGAATTTAACAATAGGACCAACAAAAATAAAAAATATTTCTAATGGTGAAGCTATAAAAAAAGGAAGTGAATTATTAGAAAAGGTAGGTCTTTTAGATAAAAAGAATGTTTATCCCAATTCCCTTTCAGGAGGACAAAAACAGAGAATAGCTATAGCAAGAGCTTTAGCTATGGAACCAGATGTTATGCTTTTTGATGAGCCAACATCTGCTTTGGACCCTGAAATGGTAGGAGAAGTTTTAGGAGTTATGAAATCTTTAGCTAAAGATGGAATGACCATGGTTGTAGTAACCCATGAAATGGGCTTTGCAAAGGAAGTTGGAGATAGAATATTATTTATGGATAAAGGAAGAATAATTGAAGAAGGTACTCCAGAGGAGATATTTCAAAATCCTAAAAATTCAAGAACTAAAGATTTTCTATCAAAAGTTTTATAAATGCCTTTAAGAGATTAAATCTTAATAGATTTAATCTTTTAAATAAATTAATTAGTACAAAAAGAGGATGTAAAGAAAAAAATCTTTATGTCCTCTTTTGTATTTTAAAATAAAAATTAATTATTGAATAAATATTAATTATTTTTTAATGAAAATTTTACTGTAAATGTTATAATATTTAAGTAAATATTATATAGAAAGATAGTGAGGAAATTTTATGAAGGAAAAAGTAAAAAGCTTTTTTAAGTGTAACTGGGTTTTTATTTTCTTAGTGATAACACTTCAAATAAAATCAATGTTACTTTTATCAATGCTTAGAACCCCAGGGTCTAGAGGAATTAATTTTGACTTAATGTATTTTACTCCCCCTGCTTGGTGGGCTCATATAGCAATAGTTACGTTAATAGCGAGTTTTGTTTATCTATTTAAAGGTAAAGGAAGAATGTGGGCAGGTATAGTTATTGATATTCTAGTAACAATTTTATTTATAGCTGATATTTGGTATTACAGAGTAAATGGAACTTTTTTATCAATAAGACATATAATTGAGCCAGGAATATTTAATCCTGTAGGAAAGAGCTTATTTAATTTAGCTAAAGTAGATGTAGTGTTCATAGTTGATTTTATAATATTATTTTTAGTTTATAACTTTACAGGTTTAAAAAATGTTAAATATAAAAATAATATAAAAACTAGATTAATTGCATTTATATGCCTTTTTGGAATAAGTGCAACAGTAATAGGGGTATCACACTACTATATAGATATTCAAAGAAAATCAGATAAAAGTTTTTTAAGAATATCATGGGCGCCTTTTCAAACAATTAGTGATTCAAGTCCATTAGGATATCATGGATATGATATTTATTATTATGCTAACAGAAAAGAAACTTTAACTGATGCTCAAAAAAATGAAATTAAAACTTGGTTTGATGAAAACAAAGAAGATTTACCAGATAACAAGTATAAAGGTATGCTTCAAGGAAAAAATGTTATAGCCTTGCAGGTTGAGTCTCTTGAAAACTTTGTTATAGGTAAAAAAGTTTATGGTCAAGAGATTACTCCAAACATAAATAAACTTTTAAAGAATAGCTTATATTTTGATAATATAAAAGAACAAAACAATTCAGGAACAAGTTCAGATTGCGATATAATGGTTAATACATCAATACTTCCTGTTAGAGAAGGAACTACAGTATTTGGTTATCCATGGGCTGAATATAATACTTTACAGAAAATATTAAAGAGTAAGGGATATTCAACAGTTTCAACACATCCAGAGGTTCCTGGAAATTGGAACTGGGCAGAGGTTCATAAGGCATTTAAAGCTGATGAAATATGGGATGCTCATCAGTTTGATCGAAGTGAAATCATAGGACTTGGAATGTCAGATGAATCTTATTTAAGACAGGTTGGAGAAAGATTAAAGAGTCAAAAACAACCTTTCTATACATTCTTAGTAACATTAACAAGTCATGGACCATTTGATATGCCTAAGGATAAACAATATTTAAATTTACCAGAAGATTTAAATGAAAATATGTTAGGTGCATATTTCCAAAGTGTTAGATATACAGATGAAGCTATTGGAGAATTTATAAATCAATTAAAAGAAGAAGGTCTTTTAGACAATACTGTAATAATGATTTATGGAGATCATGGTGGAGTTCATAAATTCTACGAAGATAAAATAAAAGATGCTCCTTTAGAGGGAGATTGGTGGAAAGATGATGAAAAGGAAATACCTTTCTTAATATACAATCCAAGTATTAATGGAGAGACTATATCAAAAGAAGGTGGTCAAATAGATTTCTTACCAACTATAGCATACCTTTTAGGATTTAATAGAGATACTTTTGATAGTACAGCAATGGGAAGAGTATTAGTAAATACTAATAGAAATGCAAGCATATTAAACAATGGAGAAATAGTTGGAAATCCAACACCTGAAGAAAAAGCTCATTTAGAGAAATCATTTAATATTGCAGATATGATTATACAAGGAAATTATTTTAAAAATAATTAATTAAATTTAAAGCTATTAGCTATATTTTTATTAGGATTTAGCTAATAGCTTTACATATGTTTTATTAGTTTTAATATTAGGAGGGTAAGTTATTAAAAAGGTAACAATTATTTTGATTTAATTAAAATATTTAATATCTTCTTTCTATTAAAATGTAAAAAGTTTACTTGGTAATAGATTCAAAAAATGCAATAATAATAGAG
>SKEK01001464.1_pt1 | contig 10334 bp, 5 predicted proteins | sample 4826761 | NCBI WGS metagenome assembly SKEK01 (sample SAMN11008811, study PRJNA524170) | human gut metagenome | biome: Human fecal sample; material: Feces; isolation source: fecal sample from pouch patient p32 | host: Homo sapiens | place: Israel: Tel-Aviv | collected 2015-10-13 | reverse complement strand
GTATTCCTTGACTTGTTTTCCACTTTCTGAAACGAGGCGAACAAGTACTGGAAGACTATCATCGCCACTATCTACCACAGTTGAAGCTACTTGATTGTTTTCTTCAACTGCGACTTTTGGCCGTTGACCTTTATAGGTGATTTGATAGTTTTGACGATTTTCAGTAAAATCTGGAAGGTCTTTTCCATCTACAAGAATCTTCGCTTGAGTGCTTTCTTGCGGCAATTCGCTCGATGCAAGGAAGGACATCTCAATCATCGCAACACCGCTCTTATCTGCTTTGCGCTCCATACGCCATCTCATAGCTTTAGCTTTGACCGGTGCAAAGGTTACATGGATGTCAGTTCCTGCTTGAACCTCTTGATCCGCACGGTATTCAACTTTCTCCCAGTTAGAAGGAGTGTTGAATGGATGTTCTGGATCGTATGGTTGGTAGTTAGAGTAGTATTCTGGTGAATCAAATTCTGGTCCCACATAGCGCTCTAAGACTAGTTTAGAAGGTGCATCTGTACCACCATCTGAGAAGAATCGAATGCTTCCTTCAGCGACTGTACGTTCAACAATCTTGCCAGCTTCTCTAAAGATAACCCCTACTGAAACTTCTGGATTATCAGATGGAGTTGGAGACCAGTTGGTCCAACGACGGGTTTCATCATCAGAACCATCGTTAACATAGTCCACACGGTCATGAGAATTTGGATCAATATCATTGGTTGCAGAAGCAAATGAACGGTTGCTATCGTCATCGAAATCAGGGTTGTCTGATAGGTTTTCACCGAGTTTATCAGTCACACGTACTGCCACTTCAGCAGTTAAATCAGTACCTAAAACGCGACCACGAACTGTAAATTCACCTGCATTCGCTAGATTTTCAGCTGGAACTTCATCCCATTCAACTGCCAAGTCTTTGACTTCATAGCCCTCTTTACCTGTGAAGTAAACAGCGACTTTCGCAGGTAACTCAAGTGTATGACCCTTAGCAACCAAGCGTGATGATTTCACAGCAACAACAGGTTTACTTGCTAGCAAGTCTTTATCATTTGTAAAGTGGAGACGGTATTCCCCTAGAATATCTCCGTTTTCAGCCTTAACGACAACTCGAACTGGATCCCCTTCACGAACACTTGGAATCACTGTAGCAATACCATTATCTGATACACTTGCTGTTACAGTTGGTGCTTGGTCTTCTTTAGCTTCTAGATAATAGTCAGTCAAGCCAGGGTTAAAGTTCGGTAAATCTTTTCCATCTACTTGAATTTGCGCTTGAGCCTTCTTAGCTGCAGCTACTTGTTTAGAGAAGATTTGAATTTCTGTAATGGAAGTACCCCATTTACCATCTGGTCTAACCATACGGATACGAACCGCATAGGTATTGACTTTATCAAAGCTAAAGTGAGTCATTTCTCCAGCTCTCACTTGATCTGGAGCTTTAAGATTTGTCACTTGTTTCCAGTTATTGTCATCGTTAAAGACGTGGTCTTCACTAGCTACAAAGCTTGGGTTCTTAGGAACTGTTGGAACATCTTTTCCTACATAGTATTCGATGACATAAGACTTAGGTGCACCAACACCGTGGTCTTCGTGGAAGGCAACATTGAGATTGTCAACCGAACGTTTAGACAGGATACCAGAATCACCAAATAGGATTCCGACCGATGCTTCACTTGTACGTTTCCAGTTTGTCCAGCGGTTTGCCGGTTGATCATTAAATGAGATTAGTTTGTCATTGACATTGGCTACTGAGTCACTTGGATTTGAGTCTGATGCAAAGGCAAGTGGTAACTCTGAACCTGTCCATTGATCAGAAATATTTGCACCAGTTTCAGTTTGAGCAGATACACGCACATGAAGTTTCGTTGGTAACTGAGTCCCTTCTACATGCCCCGTCACTGTAAAGCTACCTTCTTGTGCATACTGGCTTGGATCAATAGCATCCCAAGTCACTTTAGCTGAAGATACTTGGCCGTTTGAGTGGTAAGTACGAACACTTTCTGGTAATTGAGGAGCTTCTGAAACTGGAGTTGTTGTAGTCACTTCTTCGACTGCAATGATACCTTCTACAGAAACTTTAGCATGAGCTTTGTTTTCAATTCCTTCCACTTTACCTAGAACATCAAAGCTGTGGTATTTAGCAAGGTCTTCCTTAGCAACTGCTTGCCAAGTTACCTTGTGAACTTTTGGAAATCCTTTATCGTACTCTACCGTTACTGTATCAGGTAGACTTGGTTCTTGGTTCAAACCTGTCACGACACTAACTGGACGAATGGCTTTGACAACTTTGCTTTCTGTATTTGCCTGAATGTTCAAGTCAATGTGACCTTCAGCTCCTTCAAATTGAGCTTTCAGAGTTACTTGACCAGGTTTGTGCAATTCAAGCATGCCTTTACGAACAGCTACGTCTCCTTCACCTGTAGTTGAGAAGGTCACCTTGTCGGCTTTCAAGACTGCCTGAGTACCATCTTGATAGTGAGCAAATACCTTGATACCAACTGTTTGGTCTTCTTTCAGAGCATCTGCATTTTCTACTTCTAGGCTCAAACGTTCAATCTGCGGAGCTTCTTGTAAGAATTGGATAGCATAAGTCTGAAGTGCTCCACCATCATTTGGTTGAACATAAATACTAGCACGCATACCATTTGCTTCATTAGCTTGAATAAGAGTTACTTGCGCATTTTCAGCTAAAGCTTTGACTTCAGGCAAAGTAGCTCCATAAGCAAGTTTATGGTATAGAACCGGTTGATCAGTTGAGAGCCCTTCTACAGGCTGGTCTGCAACAGTTACAGTCGGTACTACTGGACCAGCAGCTTGACCTTCGGCAACTACGAATGTAGCTGCGATTTCATCATCACCTGAAATTCCTTTAGCTTGGATACGAGAGCCTGGGATAGCTAATTTAGCTTGGTCTTCAGCTGCAACTTCCCACTTATCAACGTCATAGCTTCCTACGGTACCATCTGATAATACGTAAGATACAGATTTGTCGACTGAGTTTAGGTCTGTATTTGGAGCAATTTTCTTAACTACAGGTAATTCTGCTTCAAGTGCTAAGACTTCAACACGCGCTTCCACATCTCTTCCATCAGCCACACCTTTAACAGTAAAAATACCAGGTTGGTTGACATCAACTGCGGACCATTCTACTGGAAGTTTTGCACGGCTGCCATCACTGTAGATAAATCCTACTTTTGAAGGCATTTTCGCTGCTTGACCGATTACTGTACGAACTTTAGGAACCTCTGTACCTAAAACAGTTTTTTCCTCTTGGTCTTTCTTACCTGTGAAAATGGTTGTTTGACCAGATTTCAAGAAATCAGAGTGAGCAGTCAAGGTGAATTTACCTGCTTGCTCAGTTGATTTGACAATCACAACACCCTTACCATTAAAGGCTTTGCGAATCCATGAACCATCTGCTTGTTCTTTGTAACGTTCACGGCTGGCTTGTTCCCCGTTATCCACACCGACAATCTGACCTTGTCCATGCAACTGGAAGCGAACAAGATTATTGGCTGTAGGAACTACGTTACCTTTACTGTCAACAATTTCGTAATAGATATAAGTGAGGTCTTTTCCGTCAGCTGCGATAGCATGTTCTTCTTTGACCAAACGAACCCCTGCAGGTTCTCCAGCGGTCACAATCTTATCACGAGCAACGATGTTACCAGCTTCGTCACGAGCTACTGCTTCTAAAGTACCTGGTTCAAAAGCAACCTTCCATTCAAGGTAAAGTTCATTCGGTTTAGCACCTTCTTGGTAAGTACGTCCATCACTTGTTTGTTTTTTAGTAAATGTCTTCTTGCCTAGAGTATTACCATTCAAGAATAGTTCTACACTTGCCGCATTAGAATAGGCACGGACTGGAATATTACCATCTGCATCCGCTACATTCTCTTTTAGGGTAGGATTTTCCCAGTTCCAGTGAGGAAGCAAGTGAACCATTGGTTTCTTCTCAGCAGAAACCCATTGGCTTTGATACAAGAAGTAGTCATGCTTTGGAATACCAGCTGTATCTACGATACCAAAGTAAGAGCTTTTAACCGGTGTGTGGTTTTGGTTGTGCCATGGAGTCGGTTCACCGATATAGTCCGTACCTGTCCAGATGAACTGACCTGCATAACCTGCATTGTCACGGTCAAAAGTCCAAGATGCTGTTGCTGTTTTACCCCAACCAACACGGTCATTACCGTAGTCTGATTGCTCGTAATGACGGTAAGCCTGATTGCTGTGTACCAATTCACGTTCTGGGCGGAAATAACTTCCACGTGTACGAGTAGCTGAGGAAGTTTCAGATCCGTAAATCAACCAATTTGGATGTTTCGCACGAAGTTTCTTGTAGTTATCTTCTGAGTAGTTAAATCCAACAGCATCAAGTTCATTGGCAATCTTTTCATGGTCACCACTACCATCACCAAAGCGGAACTTATCTGCTCCCATAGTGACATAGCGTGTCTTATCAACAGCCTTAATAACTTGAACCAAACGTTTAACAGTTGCTAGAGAACGTGGTTTCCCGTCTGCTTCACCGATTTCATTACCGATAGACCACATAACGATAGCAGGGTTGTTCTTTCCTCGTTCAACCATGGTACGAAGGTCAAAATCAGACCATTTTTCACCTTTTTTAGCGTCTGGGTGAGTAGCATCTTTATCAAAGAAGCGACCGTAGTCATACTGTTTCTTACCACCATACCAAGTATCAAAGGCTTCTTCTTGGACCAACAAACCTAGTTCTGCAGCAATCTGCAAAGTTTGCTCACTAGCTGGGTTGTGGGTTGTACGGATAGAGTTCACACCCATATCCTTCATCTGTTTCAGACGACGGTATTCTGCCTTATAGTTTTCTTCAGCCCCTAGAGCTCCGTGGTCGTGGTGAAGAGAAACTCCATGGAATTTAATGCGTTCACCATTCAAAGAGAAGCCTTCATTTGGTGTCCAGTTATAGTAACGGTAACCAAACAAGTCCTTCTTAGCATCGACCAATTGACCATCACGATAAACACGAGTCACCAATTCATAAAGGGCTGGTTTGTCGCTATGAACTGTCCAGAGTTTTGGTTTCTCAACTTGTAAAATAGCATTTAAGCTAGTTGATTGATGAGCTTTCAAGACTTGGCTATCTGTACGAACTACGTCCGTCACAGCTTGACCATTTCGTTCGATAATTTGGTATTCAGCAACAATTTCATGATCTTTGTCATCAGTATTGACAATCTTACTTGTTACATGAGTATCTACCTTACCATTTTGTTGTTTTTCAAGGTCTGGAGTTAAGATAGTTGTTCCATTTTTCTCAGTATGGACCTTATCTGTGACTTGAAGGGTAACATCACGGTAAATCCCGCTTCCTGAGTACCAACGGCTACTTGGTTGTTTGTTGATGGCATGCACTGCTACGACATTCTCGCGACCGTCTTTATGGAGATAGTCAGTGATGTCATATGAGAATTGGTTGTAACCATTTGGATAGTGACCAACTAGCTGTCCATTTACATAAACCTGAGAATCCATGTAAACCCCATCAAATGTGATACGAACATTCTTATTGAGGTCTTCTTCATCGAGTTTAAAGGTCTTACGATACCAAGCATCACCACCATTGAGTTGCCCACCTTCGTTTTGGGCAGGTGAGTCATGGTCAAAGTCATTGTAGATACTCCAGTCATGAGGAAGATCTAATTTTTTCCAACTAGAAACATCGGCATCTGGCTTGACTGCATCTTTAGCATTGGCGTTGAGCTTGAAATGCCAGTTTTGGTTGAATTCTACTTTTCTATCCTCGATCAACTGTTTTACCTCATCATTAGTTGCAGGTTTGAGCTCTGGTTTTTCTGTTTGAGCAGATTGATCCTGAGTCACAGCTGGAGCTTGCTTCTCTACATCAGAGATTTCTTTTTTCTCAGGAGTAGTCTCAGTAGTTGGGGCTTCCACTTTTTTCTCTACTTCATGATTAGTTTCTACTGCTTGACTGGTAACAGTTTCTGTTGTTACAGGTTGTTCAGAAGCTTTTGAATCTACAGCCTCCTCTTTAGGAGTTTCTTTCTCCACTTTTTCTGTAGCAACAGCGACTAGTGTCTCATCTGCAGATACAGTACTTGCACTAGCTAGATTTGCTCCAAATAAAACTGAGCAAGTCCCGATAAGCACTGAGCATGTTCCGACCGTAAATTTACGGATGCTATAGATACTTTTGCGATTCCAATAGTCTTTTCCCATAGGGTTCTCCTTGTTAAGTAACCGCTTCCATTTTTGTTGAAAGCGCTATACTTTTTTTTGTAATTATTACTTCTATTTTATAAAAGAATATAGGAAACTTCAATATCATGACTGTAAAAATCATACTTTTGATTGTTTTTTCTATATTTTGTAGAAAACTATAAAAATCTGAATGTACATTTAGTGAAATTTACCAAAAAACTGTCCTACTAGAGGACAGCTTCTTGTTTTTTTATGCATCTAAAGTCACATAATCCCTTCATTTTTTGTAACTAGATACTTGTTGCAGTTGATTGCTTTATTTCGAAACAGTAATGATAAATCCATCTGGCAAGATGACTTGCTGACCATCTTTAAACTGGCAATGACTCGCTAAATCAACTGAATCTATATCTAAAATATAATTCTCAGAAGACTGATTAAAAATTGCTTGAACTTCTTTTCCTTGGTAGTTCCACTTCAAGGATAAAACATCTAGTTTTACTTCTTCCAAGCGATAATTTCCATGCTGAATAATGCTTGCAACTTCCTTACGAACCTTGATTAATTTCTTCATGAAATTCAGCATGTCATTGTCTTCAGAAACACGGTCCCAAGGCATGACACGACGGCAATCAGGGTCTGGTCCACCTATTAATGCCAGCTCTGTTCCGTAATAGATACAAGGGGTCCCTTTTTGAAGATAGAGGAAAGTTAGGGCAGCCTTGACATGCTGGATATTTCCTTTGGCAGTTGTAAGGATACGCTCTGTATCATGAGAATCTAAAAGGTTAAACATCACCTCTGAGATTTGTTGCTTGTAGTACATAGACTGGCTGTTGATTTCTGAAATAAACTGCTCTGTCTTTTTACGCTGACGCAAGAAATAATCCTTGATACTTTCAGAGAGTGGGTAGTTCATAACTGCATGGAACTCATCCCCTTGTAGCCAAGGTTGTGAGGTATGCCAGATTTCACCTAAAATATACAAATCAGGTTTTTTAGCGAGAACTGCCTTTCTGAAATCTCTCCAGAACTGATGGTCAATTTCATTGGCAATGTCCAAGCGCCAAGCATCGATATCAAAATTCTCAATCCAGTAGGTCGCAACACTTAAAAGATAGTCCCTAACCTCCGGATTAGCTGTATTCAACTTAGGCATATAGCTAGCAAAGGCAAAGGTATGATAAGGGAGTTGTCTTGGATTCTGAAGTTTATCCTCAGTAACTGGAAATTCTTGGATATGGAACCAATCTTTATATGGTGACTTTTCTCCGTTCTTTAGAACATCCTGCCATTGGGCAGACTGGTAGCCGATATGATTGAAAACAGCATCTAGCATAATCTTGATGCCCCGTTTGTGGGCTTCCTCGACTAGATTAGCAAAAACTTCCTTATCTCCAAAGTGACGGTCAATTTCAAAATAATCCGTCGTATCGTACTTGTGATTGGTTGTTGCTTCAAAAATCGGACATAGGTAAAGTCCTGTGATTCCCAAATCTTTAAGATAGTCTAAATGGTCAATAATCCCTTGTAAATCTCCACCAAAAAAATCATCAATATTAGGTGCAATGGCAGCATCCCACTCTCGAGCTCCATCTGGAGTCAAATTAGGGTTTCCATTGGAAAAGCGTTCTGGGAAAATCTGATACCAAACGGTATTTGAAACCCAGCTAGGAACCTGACATCCGTCGATTTCGTGAATATAAGGAAGCTTAAAGCCGTTTCTATCAGCATCCAAGTTTTCTTGAGTATGTTCTACGCAACCCTTATCACCGTAAAAAACACCCTGACCTTCCTCATCAAGGAGCTCAAAGAGATACTGAATCCGTGCAAAATCAACCGATACCGTAACCTGCCAATAGTCAAATAGGGCATCTGAGGTTACTTTGGTCATTTCTTTCTTGGCTTCATACTTATCCTCAATGAAAATAAAGGGATCCCCATAGTGCAAAATGACCTGCTGGACATCATTTTTCTTGGTTCTAATTCGGATATGTAGCTGATCTTCCTTGTACAGATAAGCATACTCTGATTCTGGTCTATGATAAATGGCTGTTAATTCCATGTATTGTCTCCTAAAATCAATAAAACGCAAACGTTTTCATAAATAACAGAACTAGTATACTATTTTAGCTGTTTATTTGCAAATTTTATACCAGTTTTACGATAGATATATAAGATGGACAAGGGTAAAATTGAGTAGACTCTTTTTGAGCTTTAAAAAGAGAGTTTCCATGAACTGGAAAACTCTCTCATCATTACGAATCAGATGATTAAAATAAAAGCTATCTGATATCTTTAATCTTCTAAAATGAAAATTTCTTCAACATGTAGTCGTAGCAACCTTGCAATTTTCATTGCTAGTTCAAGTGTAGGATTGTACTTGTCATTCTCTATAGCAATTATGGTTTGTCGACTAACGCCTAATATTCTTGCCATATCTTCCTGACGTAGTCCCTCAGACTTTCTTAACTGTTTGATGTTATTTTTCATACAGCATTAGTCTTTCTGAAAAAAATAAACGCCAACAGCCAATACTACGATAACAGTGACAACTGCTAGAATGACTCCTTGAACAAGTTTATTTGGTTCTTTATACTCTTCATCACCAGCAATCATATTGCGTTTCATTGCGGTTTGAGCAAATCCTTGCACACTTACAGATAAGAGCAAAATTAAACAAGGAAGCATTTCAAGTTTGCCACCACCAACAAGTGCTTGATAGATATTAAATCCTGTCCATGCACATAAACCCAAAAGCGCTGTTTTATAGCCCCACGCCTCAGAACGCAACTGAATATCTCTGTCCATTTCATCCATCTTTTTCATGGCTTTGTTCCTCCAAATTTTTGTAATAATGTCAAGAGCTCTTTACATTTCAAATTATACTCTCCTACCTAAAAATGTCAAGAGGTTTTTACATTTTATTTTTACTTTTTTTGCAATGAACAAAGATGTACTCTTTCTTACGATTCCCCGTACTCTTACTAAGAAACCCGTACCGCTTCACCTACAAAAACAGAGTAAATATGACTTTGTACAAATAGTCGAAGTCAACCTCGCAGAAATGGCGTGCGTTTCCTGAAACATCCGCACGACTCGGATCGAGTCCTTTGCGTTGTTCCAGTCCAACGTTCCATTTCTGAACTCTCAATATCCTATTCCAAAGGATAATCGCTTTTGAAAAACCTTACTTTTTTCAATTTTACTTTGATATTTCTAAAAGTACCTTTTCGGACATTTCATTTCAGATTTAATTAGAATCCAAAAAAACTCCATCCATTAGACATGCTATTGGATGAAGTTCAGAAACCTTATACAAATAAATTCAGTTAGCTTTATCAAATTTTCTTCAGCGGGAACCATCGATTCACTCTCGCGCAATAGTCCTTATAAGCTTCTCCGTGCAGTTCGTAGAGCCATTTTTCATCAGTAATACGAATAACGACGGTTAATAACACCCACTGAATCGGAATCAGAATCAGCAACCACACATTATGCATGGTTAGGGTAATCCCGATGCCGCAGAGCCACCACGAAAAGTAAATCGGATTTCGTGTGCGCGCGTAAATTCCTGTTGTCTTAAGTTCGCTAGTTTGGATACTTGTGCTAATAAACGACTTCACCCCGCTGAGCCACTGAATTCTCGCTGCAACGAGCATTAAGAGGAAGCCAATCAGATAGAATAAATCTTTGAATCCACCCGTTAACAATCCACTCTCCAGCACTGACTGATGCAGCACCCAACCAGTCAAATTCAGCACAAGGAGAGTTATGTATAGGTAAGGCGCTGCTCCATAAGTCGGTATTTTTTGATGTTTTTTTTGATCACTTTTTAAGTACATGTTCTCACCTCATTGTTAAAGAAACCATACTACAAGCTACATTTTTTCACCTACATTTTACCACTACTATTTCTCGTTTTAAACAGGATTTTTAAGGATTTTACAAAAAAAGAGATCCCCCCACAAATAGGAATCTCTCTTCATTTATTGAGTATTCAGTTATGTTTTTTTAGTCCTCTAACACAAAAATCTCTTCAACATTGAGCTGGAGTAACCTTGCAATCTTCATCGCAAGTTCAAGGGTAGGATTATATTTATCATTCTCAATGGCAATAATGGTCTGTCTGCTTACACCCA
>SKEK01001455.1_pt1 | contig 10405 bp, 10 predicted proteins | sample 4826761 | NCBI WGS metagenome assembly SKEK01 (sample SAMN11008811, study PRJNA524170) | human gut metagenome | biome: Human fecal sample; material: Feces; isolation source: fecal sample from pouch patient p32 | host: Homo sapiens | place: Israel: Tel-Aviv | collected 2015-10-13 | reverse complement strand
ATATAGATGAAATTAATGGGTATAGATACTATTCCAATTCTCAAATATGGGATTTATTTTTTATTATAACGTTAAAAGAAGCTGGATTTTCTTTAGAAGAGATAAAAAATTATATAAAAGTAAAAAATCCAACTAAAAATATAGAGTTTTTAGAAGAGAAAATTTATGATATAGATAAAAAAATTGATGAGTTAAGAAAAAGTAAAAATAGGATAACTGAAAAAATAGTGTGTTTAAAAGAGATGTTAAGCAATTTAGAAGAGAAAGTTGAAATAACTAATTTAAAAGAAATGAAAGTATATTTTATAAAAATAAAAGATCCTTTGGATCAAAAAGAAATAGCAGAAACATATGATAAATTACAAAGGTTAGGAAATAAAAATAATATAGAGGAAATAATTTATATATCAGAAGTAAAAAAACATGATTTGTACGAAGGATCGGAATTGCCACTAAGTAAAATTGGCATTTTAGTTCCAGATAATCAATCAATAGCAGGTGAAGAAGTTTTAAAAAGTAAAATTTGTGTTATGTTAAAGCATAAAACTACTTTTGATATGATAAAGTTGACTTATGAAAATTTATATCGTTTTATAAAAGATAATGAGTTTGAAATTGAAGGAAACTCTATTGAAGTGGGAAATGAAGTTGTGGTACCCTTTGAAAATGGCTTTGGAGGGATAATAGATATATATATTCCTATAAAAAAATTTGAAAAATAGTAAAAATTAAGATATTCTATAAGGTAGCAAGGAAGTAAAGAGGAGAAAAAACATGGATGCAAAAAAATCAAGAAGAAAAAAAGCTATGGGCTTAGAAGGTGTTGTATGTATAGCAATACTTTCGACATTAATCTATTTAACATCTAGTAAGATGGGTGGAATCAATATGATTAATACAATTATAAAAACAGCCCATGATTTACTGTTAAATACAGTGTTCTTTATAATGGGAGTATCAGTTATTGCAGGAGCATTTGCAGGAATTTTATCAGAATTTGGAGTAATTGCAATATTAAATAAATTACTATCACCACTAATGAAACCATTATATAGATTACCTGGAGCGGCAGCTTTAGGAGTTTTGACTACATATATTTCAGATAATCCAGCTATTTTAAGTTTGTCAGCAGATAAAGGATTTACTAAATATTTTAAGAAATATCAATTACCAGCTTTAACAAATTTAGGAACTTCTTTTGGAATGGGATTTATAGTTTCTACATTTATGATAGCTCAAAGTGGTAGTATGAATGAAAATCTTGTATTTCCAGTTGTTCTAGGAAATTTGGGAGCTTTTGTAGGTAGTATAGTAAGTGTTAATTTAATGATTAATTTTACAAAAAAGATTTTTAATGAAAAAAAAGAATCTTTAGAAGATGAATCTGCAGATTCAGATTTCTTTGAATATAGAGATATAAGAGACGGAAATGTATTAGAAAGATTATTAGAAGCTTTATTAGAAGGTGGAAAAAATGGAGTACAAATGGGAATGGAAATAATTCCAGGAGTTTTAATAATTTGTACAACAGTTTTATTGCTAACTAATGGACCAGGACCGCAAGGTTATACAGGTGAAGCTTATCAAGGAATTGCATTGCTACCTTATATAGGTGAAAAACTACAATTTATTTTAAAGCCACTTTTTGGATTTACAAGTGCAAAAGCTTTAGCATTTCCAATAACATCTTTAGGAGCCGTAGGAGCTGCATTAGGATTAGTTCCTAGATTTATCAATGATGGAGCAATAACATCTAGAGAAATTGCAGTATTTACAGCTATGGGAATGACATGGAGTGGATATTTAAGTACTCACGTGGCAATGATGGATAGTTTAGGTTATAGAAGATTAACAGGAAAAGCTATATTTAGTCATACAATTGGTGGAATAGTTGCTGGAGTAGTAGCTAATATTCTTTATACAGTTTTTATGTAGTTTAATTATTAAAGGAGATCAACTATGAAAAATTATAAGATTGATTTACATATTCATACAAATGTGAATCCTCATGCATTTAGTACATTAGAAGAAAATATAGGTGCAGCTTCTAAAAAAGGAATGGAAGTTATCGCAATAACTAATCATGGACCAGCTTTGCAAGATACTCCACATTGGTGGCATCTTGTTAATATTGCTATTTTACCAAAGGAAATAGAAGGGGTAAGAGTTATAAAAGGTGTAGAGGCTAATATTTTAAATGAAAATGGAAAGTTAGATATAAATCAAAAAATTTATGAAAATATGGAGTTAATTTTAGCAGGATTCCATGTTGTAGATGAATATGGAAACATAGATGATATCGAGAAAAATACACAAGCTATATTGAGTTTGATAAAAAAGCAAAAAGCTGATATAATAGTGCATCTGGGAAATCCAATTTTTCCAGTAGACTATGAAAAAATAGTGAAGGCAGCTAAAGAAAATAACGTGGCGTTAGAAGTTAATAACACCTCTTTAGGAACAATTACAAGAGTTGGTTCAAAGAAAAATTGTAAAAAAATGTTAGAACTAGCTAAAAAAGAGAGATGCTACATAGCTTTAGGAACAGATGCTCATTATTCAGGTCACATAGGAGAGTTTCAAAGGGCAATTGAACTTTTGGAAGAAGTTGATTATCCAGAAGAATTAATAATAAATAGTTCGAGAGAAACTTTTGATAAATTTTTAAAGCTGAGACAAGAGTTGAGAACCAAAGAGGTAAACTCTTAATTTTGGGAGGAAAGAAGATGCAAAAAAATAGAATTTGTGAATTATTAGGAATTAAATATCCAATTATCCAGGGAGCAATGGCATGGATATCAAATGGAAATTTGGCAGGACATGTATCTAAAGCTGGAGGATTAGGTATAATTGCTGGTGGAGGAATGCCGCCAGAAGTTTTAAGACAAGAGATTAAAAAGGCAAAATCTATTACAGATAATCCTTTTGGAGTTAACTTAATGTTAATGATGGAAAGTGTTGCAGAGCAAATAGATGTTTGTATAGAAGAAGGTGTTAAAGTTGTAACAACAGGTGCAGGAAATCCAGGAATATATATGGAAAAATTAAAAGCAGCTGGAATAAAAGTTATACCAGTAGTAGCATCAGTAGCTTTAGCAAAAAGAATGGAAAGAATAGGTGCAGATGCGGTAGTTGCAGAAGGATTAGAAGCAGGAGGACATATTGGAGAAATTACAACTATGTCTTTAGCAACTCAAGTAGCTAGAGAGGTTTCAATTCCTGTTATAGTTGCAGGAGGAATTGCAAGTGGAGAGCAATTTTTAGCAGCTTTAGCTTTAGGAGGAGAGGCTATTCAAGTTGGAACGATATTTATAGTTGCTCATGAGTGTGATGTTCATGAAAATTATAAAAACTTAGTATTAAAAGCTAAGGATAGATCAACAGTTACAACAGGAAATTATACAGGACATCCTGTAAGAGTATTAAATAATAAATTTGCTAAAGCAATATTAGAATTAGAAGTAAAAGGAGCTCCGAAAGAGGAGATTGAAGATTTAGGAAAAGGAAAACTAAGATTGGCAGTTGTAGATGGAGATATAGAGAATGGAAGTGTTATGTCAGGACAAGTTGCTGGATTAGTTAAAGAAGCTTTAAGTTGCCAAGAGATTGTAGATAAATTAATGAAAGAACTAAAAGAAGAAAAAGTAAGACTAGATGAAACATTCTCAAAGATAGCTTTCTAATAGGAAAAAAACACAAGGGTGGAGAGATCTACCCTTTTTATCTAAAAAATAAGGGGAGAAAATATTATGTATAATAAAGTAATGGAGACTGTAGAGTTTTTAAATTCTAAGGTGACAAATAGACCTAAAATAGCTATAATTTTAGGATCTGGACTAGGTGGATTAGTGGAATATGTTGAAAATAAAGTTGTAATACCTTATAAAGATATACCAAATTTTCCTGTTTCAACAGTTGCAGGACATGCAGGAGAATTAGTTTTTGGTACAATAAATAATGTTGAAGTTTTAGTAATGAAAGGAAGATTTCATTACTATGAAGGGTATAATATGAAAGAAGTTACATATCCTCAATATGTGTTTAAGAAATTTGGAATAGAGACAATGATTGTAAGTAATGCAGCTGGTGGAGCAAATAGAGATTTTAAGCCAGGAACGTTAATGATAATTAATGATCATATAAACTTTTTTGGAACAAATCCATTAATTGGATCAAATGATGAAAGATTTGGACCAAGATTCCCAGATATGTCTGAAACGTATAGTAAAGCTTTAATTGAAAAAGCTAAAAATGTAGCTAGTAAACTTAATATTGAATTCGAAGAGGGAGTATACTTAGGATCTTCAGGTCCAACATATGAAACAGCGGCAGAAGTAAAAATGATGATGACAATGGGAGCATCAGCTGTTGGAATGTCTACAGTTCCAGAGTCAATAGTGGCTAATTACTTAGGGATTAAAATATTAGGAATATCTTGTATAACTAATATGGCTACAGGAATAGCTACTAAACCACATTCACATGAAGAGGTTGTAGAAATAGCAAACCAAACAGGAGAGAGATTCTGTAAATGGATTGCTGAAACAGTAAAAGAGTTGTAATAATAACTCATAGGAGGTATAAAGTATGAAAGCAGCATTTTTTGATATTGATGGAACAATTTACAGAAATTCACTATTAACAGAGCATTTTAAAAAACTTATAAAGTACGAGCTACTTGATATTAGAGAATACGAATTAAAGGTAAAGGATGCTTTTAAAAAATGGGATGAAAGAGTAGGAGATTATGATAAATATCTAGAAGAGATAACTACTACATATGTTGATGCTATAAAAGGATTATCTCTTCAATACAATGATTTTATTTCAGATCAAGTGTTAGAGTTAAAAGGAAATAGAGTATATAAATTTACAAGAGACATGATAAAATGGCATAAGGAACAAGGACATAAAGTAATTTTTATTTCTGGAAGCCCAGATTTTTTAGTTTCAAGAATGGCTAAAAAATGGGGAGCAGATGATTATTGTGGATCGATATACCATTTTGAAGATGGAAAACTTTCAGGAGATATTTCTCCAATGTGGGATTCAAAAAATAAAATGATAGCAATAAATAATTTTTGTGAAAAATATGATATTGATTTATCAGAAAGTTACGCATATGGAGATACTAATGGTGATTATAGTATGCTTAATCTTGTAGGACATCCTAGAGCTATAAATCCATCAAGAGAGTTGTTATTAAAAATAAAAACAGAAGAAAATTTAAAAAATAAAACTGAAATATTTGTAGAAAGAAAAGATGTTATCTATAAAGTTTCAGCAGATGTAGAAATTTTATAAAAAAAACTTGACAATTTTACAAAAAAGTTTTATTATTAGTCAAATAATAAAAATAAATTTTTAAAAAGAGGAGGAAGTTATGTCTATAAATTTCAATAATAATAATTATAATTGTAATAATAATAACAATAATAACAATAATAATTTATTGAAATTTGTGATGAATAATTTCCGTTATCTCGAAATAAAAAAGAATTTAAATTTAATTAGGTAGATTTATTTGTTTAAAGTAAATTTATTTAGGTACATCTTTAAGTAGGTGTATTATATAATATTAAATTAGAACTCTTAACTATTTCCGCTAATGGAGATGTTAAGAGTTTTTTATTTTTATAAAAAAATTGGAGGTAGTATTATGTATAAGACAAAGTTAGATATCATGGAAACAGAGATTGCAATTAAAGAAGTAAAGGATTTCTTTGAAAGAGATTTAGCTAAAAAACTTGATTTAACAAGAGTTTCAGCACCTTTATTCGTAACACCTGAAAGTGGTTTAAATGATGATTTAAACGGTATCGAAAGAGCAGTAGCTTTTGATACAAAGTGTAAACAAGATGCAGTAATAGTTCACTCTTTAGCAAAATGGAAAAGAATGGCTCTTCATAAATATGGTTTTGACTCTGGAAAAGGTCTTTATACAGATATGAACGCAATCAGAAGAGATGAAGATTTAAGTCCAATTCATTCTTATTATGTAGATCAATGGGACTGGGAAAAAGTTTTAGAAAAGGATGATAGAACAACTGAAACTTTACAAGAAACTGTAAAAAAAATATATAGTTCATTAAAAGATACAGAAAGTTATATTAGAAATATTTACCCTCAACTTTCAAAGAAATTACCTGAAGAGATAACATTTATAACATCTCAAGAGTTAGAAAAACTTTATCCAGAATTAACTCCAAAAGAGAGAGAACATGAACATGCAAAAAGATATGGAGCAATATTTATAAGTGAAATAGGAAAAGTTTTAGAATCAGGAGAGAAACATGATGGAAGAGCACCAGATTATGATGATTGGGATTTAAATGGAGATATAATTGTATATTATGAACCATTAAAAATAGGTTTGGAACTATCATCAATGGGAATTCGTGTATCAGAGGAATCGTTAGCTAAACAGTTAGAGATAGCAGGAGCTGAGGGAAGAAAAGAGTTAGAGTTCCATAAAAAACTTTTAGCAGGAGAGTTACCGTACACAATAGGTGGTGGAATTGGGCAATCAAGATTATGTCTATTTTTCTTAGATAAATTACATATTGGTGAAGTTCAGGCTTCTTTATGGCCACAAGAAGTAATAGAAGAGTGTAAAGCTAAAAATATTCCATTATTATAAAAAGTAAAAATAAACTTGTCTTTCTGGACAAAAAGGGTATATAATTGGTGTGTTATATACTTTTGGAGGTGAAGGATGAGGTATTTAATAGATAAATTATCTATTAAAAATGATTTATCACAAGAAGAGTTAGAAGTGTTACTTACTAATCTAACAGAAGAAGATAGAGATTATTTAATAGATAAAGCATATGAGGTAAGAAAACAATATTATGGAAATACTGTTTTTTTTAGAGGATTAATAGAAATTTCTAATATATGCAAATGTGATTGTTTTTATTGTGGTATTAGAGCTTCTAATAAAAAAGCTAGTAGATATAGATTATCTAAAGAAGAAATCTTAGAGTGTTGTTATAGAGGTTATTCATTAGGATACAGAACCTTTGTTTTTCAAGGTGGAGAAGATAGTTATTTTTCTGATGAGCTTTTAGAAAGTATAATAAAAACTTTAAAAGGTAAATACTCAGACATAGCTATTACTCTTTCTCTTGGAGAAAGAGGAGAAGAATCTTTTAAAAGATTATATGAAGCAGGAGCAGATAGATATTTATTGAGACATGAAACAGTAAATGAGAAACTTTATAAAGAGCTTCATCCAAATATGTCTTTAGATAATAGAAAAAAATGTTTAGAATATCTTAAAGAAATCGGATATCAAGTGGGAAGTGGATTTTTAATAGGATTACCAGGTTTAAAACTAACAGATTATGCTAAAGATTTAATTTTTTTAAAAAAACTTAAACCACATATGGTAGGAATAGGACCATTTATTCCACATGAAGATACTCCTTTGAAAAATGAAAATGGAGGAACTGCTTACGATACAATTACTTTACTTGCAATAATAAGGCTTCTTTTACCAGATGTATTATTACCAGCAACAACTGCTTTGGGAACAATAGATCCTAAGGGAAGAGAGAAAGGATTTAAAGCAGGAGCTAATGTAATTATGCCAAATCTTTCTCCAATAGAATGCAGAAAAAAATATGCTTTATACAATGGAAAAGTCTTTTTAGGTAAAGAATCGGCAGAAGAGAAACTAAAGATTGAAAATAGCATTTTAGAAGCTGGATTTCAGCCAGTACTAACAAGAGGAGATAATGTCAGATGGAAAAGAAAATAAATTTTATTGATCAAGAGTATATAGAAAAATTATTAGAAGAATCTAAAATAACAGATTATAAAGAGATAGATAGAATATTAGATAAAGCCAGTAATAAAGAGGGATTAACACATAAAGAGGTTGCATCTCTTTTACAGATAAAAGATGAAAATCAAAAGAAAAGACTTTATGAAATTGCAGGAGAGTTAAAAAAATCGATTTATGGAAATAGAATAGTTGTTTTTGCACCTCTTTATGTAAGTGATTATTGTGTAAATAACTGTACATACTGCGGATATAAAAGAGATAATAAGTTCCCAAGAAAAAAACTAACTAGAGAACAAATTCAAAATGAAGTTAAATTATTGGAGAAAATGGGACATAAAAGACTTGCTTTAGAATTAGGAGAAGATCCTGTAAATGTACCTATTGATTATGTGCTAGAAGCTATTGATGCAGTTTATACAACTAAATTTGAAAATGGTTCTATAAGAAGAATAAATGTAAATATTGCAGCAACAACAGTTGAAAATTATAAAAAATTAAAAGATGCTGAAATAGGGACATATATTTTATTTCAAGAAACATATCATAAGCCAACCTATGAGAGAGTTCATCCTAAATCTCTAAAAGGAGATTATGAATATCATTTAACTGCTTTTAATAGAGCAATGGAAGGTGGAATAGATGATGTTGGTGCAGGAGTTCTTTTTGGATTAGCAGATTATAAATATGAAATTATAGCGTTAATGATGCATAATGAATATTTAGAAAAGCATTACGGAGTGGGCTTCCATACAATATCTGTACCTAGAATAAAAAAAGCTGAGGGAATGAGTTTAGATGAATATCCTCATCAAATAGATGATGATACATTTAGAAATATTGTGGCTATAATAAGATTAGCTGTTCCATTTACTGGAATGATTCTTTCAACGAGAGAAACTGCTGAGTTAAGAAGAGAGTTAATAAAATATGGAATTTCTCAAATAAGTGCAGGTTCTTCTGCTGATGTTGGAGGATATACAGACAGAGAAGAAGGTAAAACTCAGACACAATTTGAATTAGCTGATCACAGAACACCTTTAGAGGTATTAAAAGAACTTTTAGATCAAGATTGCATACCAAGTTATTGTACAGCATGCTATAGAATGGGAAGAACAGGGGATAGATTTATGCAATTAGCTAAAAGTGGAAATATTCAAAATGTTTGCTCGCCAAATGCATTATTGACTTTAATGGAATATGCTATGGATTATGGAGATTTAGAATTAACAGAAAAAGTTGAAAAAGTTATAGCAAGAGAGATAGAAAATATAAAAAGAGAAGATATTAAATTATTGACTTTAGAAAAATTGGAAAAAATAAAAAATGGAGAAAGAGATTTGTATCTTTAGGAGGAAATTATGAAAAATACCCCAAATTCAAATAGATTACATATAGGGATTTTTGGAAAAACTAACTCTGGAAAATCATCTCTTTTAAATGCTATTACAGAGCAAAATATAGCGATAGTTTCAGAAATTGAAGGAACTACAACTGATTCTGTAGTAAAAGCTATGGAATTTTTACCATTTGGACCAGTATTATTCATAGATACTGCTGGACTAGAGGATAATACACCTCTTGGAAAGTTAAGAGTGAAAAAAACTTTAGAGGAATTAAAACGAACTGATTTTGCCATTTTAGTTATGGATGCAACGAAGATTGATATGGCATTCTACAAGGATCAGGAAATTCAATTTAAAAAATATAATATACCATTTTTATTTGTTATAAATAAAGATGATCTTTTAACTGAAAATGAAAAAGATGTTATAAAAAAGATATTTCCAAGAGCAATATTTGCTTCAACAAAAAATAGAGATTCTATTTTAATGTTAAAAGAAAATATTTTAAAAGAGATAATTAAAGAAAAAGAGGAACCAAAACTTTTAGGAGATTTGGTTCCTTATAATGGAAAAGTTTTAATGGTTGTACCTGTAGATTCTGAAGCTCCTAAAGGAAGACTGATACTACCTCAAGTCCAACTTATAAGAGAGTGTCTTGACCATGGAATAAAAAGTTATGTGGTAAGAGATACTGAATTAGAAAGTGCTTTAGAGGATATTAAAGACATTGATTTAGTTGTAACAGATTCTCAAGCCTTTAAAAATGTTGATAAAATTTTAAATAATAGAGTTAAGTTAACAAGTTTTTCAATACTTTTTGCTAGACAAAAAGGAGATTTAAATGATTTAGTTAGAGGTGTAAAAAAACTTAAATCTTTAAATCATGGAGATAAGATATTAATTGCAGAAACTTGTACTCACAATACTTCTCATGAAGATATTGGTAGAGTAAAAATTCCAAAACTTGTAAAAAATTATACTGGAAAAGAGATTGAATTTACTTTTGTAGGAGGAAAAGATTTCCCAGAAGACTTATCAAAATATGCTTTAGTTATTCACTGTGGAGCTTGTATGATAAATAAAAAACATATGCAAAGTAGAATAGATGAATCAATGTCATTAAATGTTCCAATAACAAATTATGGATTAGTTATAGCTGAAGTAACTGGAATTTTAGATAAATCCTTAGAGATTTTTAAATAAAAAATATTTATAAAAAAAAACCATAAAATTAATTTTTTTAAATTAGTTTTATGGTTTTTTTATTTAAACT
>SKEK01001451.1_pt1 | contig 10432 bp, 7 predicted proteins | sample 4826761 | NCBI WGS metagenome assembly SKEK01 (sample SAMN11008811, study PRJNA524170) | human gut metagenome | biome: Human fecal sample; material: Feces; isolation source: fecal sample from pouch patient p32 | host: Homo sapiens | place: Israel: Tel-Aviv | collected 2015-10-13 | reverse complement strand
CGCGTGGCGGCCGCGCGCGACGCCCACGAGGACCGCGTCTACCAGATTCTTTCCCACGTCGTGCGGGCCCTGGAGGCCAGCGCCGAGGCCGATGCCGCCGTGCGCTCCCACCCCCAGGCCTCGCTCGAGGAGACGACGCGCGACGTCGCGAGGCACGGCAAGGCCCTGCTCTACGAGGGGTTCGTGTCGGCCACACCCTCCTTCGCGCTGCCGCACCTGGGGCGCTACCTGCGCGCCGGGGCCGTGCGCATCGAGCGCGCCGCCTCCTCGCCCGGGGCGCTGGCTCGCGACCTGGAGGACATGGACCGCATCCACGAGGCCGAGGCCGACATCGCCGCCACGCGGCAGGCCCTGGAGCGTCGGCCCTACGATGCCCGCCGATACGCCGCGCTCACCCAGGCGCGGTGGATGGCCGAGGAGCTGCGCGTGTCCATGTTCGCCCAGACCCTGGGCACGCCCAACAAGGTTTCCATGAAGCGCCTGCTCGGCGTGCTCGCGGGGGCGCGGTGAAGCGCGAGGAGGCACGCGCCCTCGCACGCTCCCTCATGGACGCGGCTGGGCTGCCCGACTGGCGTTTCCGCTTCGACCACGCCAAGCGCCGGGCGGGCGCGTGCACGCACACCTCGCGCACGATCAGCCTGTCCGGCCCGCTCACCGACCTGTACGACGAAGGCACGATCCGGGGCGTCATCCTGCACGAGATAGCCCACGCCCTCGTCGGCCCCGCACACGGGCACGACGCCGCGTGGAAGCGGGCCGCACGCGCCCTCGGCGCCCCGGATTCCGCGCGGCTGCCCTCGTCCCTGCCCTCCCCGGACGCGCCCTGGGTGGGCACGTGCCCGCGCTGCGGGGCCACCCGCCACCTGTACCGGGCGCCGCGCCGAGTCTCCTCGTGCGGGGTGTGCTCGCGCGCCTTCAACCCGGCGCTGATCCTCACCTGGGAGCACCGAGGAAAGGCCGCCTCGCCCGGGCGCGCCTACGAGCGCGAGCTCGCCTCGATCCGCCGCCGCCGTTAGCGTTACCGACGCCGACGGAGTGCGCGCGCGGCGTGCGTCTGCCCACGTCACAGTTTTGCAACCCGGGCGGGCGCGCACACACCCACCCGACGGCGATACCCTTGATTCCAACACCCCCGAGAGAAGGAAGCCATGGGTACCACCGCTAGCCCCGCCGCCACCACCGCTCCCGACCGCGAGGTCCTCACCTGGGAGGGCTTCGGCGACGCGTCCCGTGAGCTCACCCAGCAGATCATCGACTCCGGCTGGATCCCGGACCTGATCGTCGCCATCGCGCGCGGCGGCCTCATTCCCGCCGGCGCCATCGCCTACGCGATGGCCGTCAAGGCCATCGGCACCATGAACGTCGAGTTCTACTCCGGCATCGGCGAAACCCTCGACGCGCCCATGCTGCTTCCCCCGCTCATGGACGTCTCCGCGATGGACGGCAAGCGCGTCCTCGTCGTCGACGACGTCGCCGACTCCGGCAAGACCCTCAAGATGGTCATGGACCTCATCAACGAGCACGGCCTCACTCTCGACGGCTCCGCCGCCGTGCGCGTCGAGGCGCGCAGCGCGGTCATCTACAAGAAGCCCGTGTCCATCATCGAGCCCGACTACGTGTGGGCGTACACCGACAAGTGGATCAACTTCCCCTGGTCGACGCTGCCCGTCATCAAGCCGTGACTTCCTCGCGGGCAAGCTCAGGACGGCAGGCGGAAGCCTCTCCGGAGCACGCCCAGGCCTCGTCGATCACCCGGCGCATCGTCGAGGCCGTGGCCGAGCGCGCCCACCTCGGTGACCCCGTGCGCGTGCTGGGCCTGACCGGTCCTCCCGGGACCGGCAAGACGACGATCGCCGACGAGCTGGCTCGCGCCCTGCCCGAGGCCGGCATCCCGGTCGCTGGCCTGGCTCCCATGGACGGCTTCCACATGTCCAACGCGGTACTGGCCGCGCGCGGGATCGCGGACCACAAGGGCGCGCCCGACACCTTCGACGTGGGCGGATACGTGGCTCTCCTGGGGCGCGTGCGCCGCGCGGACGGCGTGGTCCTCGCCCCCGACTACCGGCGCGACCTGCACGAGCCCGTCGCCGCTTCCCTGCCCGTCGAGGTCGACGGCGTCGTCATCACGGAGGGCAACTACCTGGGTCTCGAGCTGCCCGGCTGGGCGGACGTGCGCGGCCTCATCGACCTGCTCGTCTTCATCGACACGCCTTTCGAGGAGCTCGCATCGCGCCTGATCGATCGGCACATAAGCTTTGGCCGCGACCGCGCGGACGCCGCGCACTGGGTGCGCACGGTAGACGCGGCGAACATGGCCCTCGTTGAGCGCACGAAGGAGCGCGCGGACCTGATCCTGTCACTGTAGATAAGTAGCGCGCATTTTCAACCACTTCCAAGTAAGGTGAACCTATGTTCCTCTTACTCGGCCTTCTTGGCGGCTTCATCACGGGCATCTCCCCGTGCATCCTTCCCGTCCTGCCCGCGCTCTTCCTGGGTGCTGCGGGTGGCTGCGACTCGGCGTCCTCCTCGAACGAGGCCGGGGCTCCTCGATCCGCATCCTCCCCGGACGCAAAGGCGGGCATTGACCCGTCTCTCTTCCGCGTCGCTCCGGGCGTGAACCTGGGCGGAGAAGCACCGAAGAAGGCCGTGAAGGCCGACGGCAGCGACTCAGTGACGCGTCGTCCCGTGCTCATCGTCCTGGGCCTGGTCACCTCGTTCATGCTGATCACGGTCGCGGGTTCGGCGCTGCTGAGCCTGCTGAACCTGCCGCAGGCGCTGATCCGCTGGACGGGCATCATCCTGCTGCTGGCCGTCGGCATCGGCATGATCGTCCCGAAGATCATGGAAGTACTCGAGCGTCCCTTCGCACGCCTGGCACCCCGTACGACGGGCGACAGCGCGGGCTTCGGCCTCGGCCTCGTCCTGGGCGCGGCGTTCGTGCCGTGCGCGGGTCCCGTGCTGACCTCGATCATCGTGGCCTCGAGCTCCGGGCAGATCACGTGGCACATCATCGGCCTGGCCATCTCCTTCGCGATTGGTGTGTCGATCCCGCTGATGATCGTCGCGATCGCGGGTTCGGGCGTCGCGGCCCGCTTCCTGAAGACCCGCCAGCGCCCCTTGCGCATCGCTGCGGGCGTCGCCATGATCGCGCTCGCGCTGGGTATCGCGACGGACGCCCCGATGGCCCTGCAGCGTATGATCCCCGACTACACGGCCGCGCTCGAGGCGGGCACCGAGGGTGCCTGCGAGGACGGCGCGTGCGAGCCCGAGAAGGATGTCGAGGCGAGCACCGACTTCGCGCAGTGCGCGCGTGACGGTGCGAAGGATTGCGGCGTCATGCCGACGATCCAGGCCTCGGAGTGGCTGAACGCCCTGGGCCAGCCGTCCGGCACGGTGACGCTCGTGGACTTCTGGTCGAGCTCGTGCACGAACTGCCAGCGCGAGATCCCCGAGCTTGAGGCCATCTACGAGAAGTACAAGGACTACGGGCTGGTCGTCGTGGGCGTGCACTCGCCCCAGCAGGCCTACGAGCGCGACGCTTCGGTCGTGAACGCGTCAATCTCAAAGCTGGGCATCACCTACCCGGTCGCTCTGGACCCCGACCTCGAGGCCTTCAAGGCTTACGGCGCGACGGCGTGGCCGACGCACTTCATCGCGGGCGCGGACGGCCAGCTGGTGGCAATGGGCCGCGGCACGAAGGGCGTCGAGGAGATCATTCGCACCCTACTGTCGGAGGCTGGGCAGACCCTACCGGACTGACCGGCGTAGACTCGACTGTCGCTTGCGGCACGCGGCAGTTTGCTCCGGCTGCGGCCAGCTGACGATTTGTGTGCCTCACGTTCTGATTCTTGTGAGCCTCACAGGCAGACGATCGCAACTTCTTGGTCGTTAGCCGATTGGAAGCGGGACGTAGACTTGCACGGGACGACTGTCTCTTATCGACTCCGTCCATCTGTCTGGCAGACCAGCGATAGTACGCCGAACACGGGCTCCTCCCCCTACTCGCGGCACTTCCCGGGCGCGTCAACTGCCTAAACTTGCAACTCCCCTTGTCGTGCTCCGCTCACACGCACGAGCGCCCCCACTCCGGTTTCCCGGAGTGGGGGCGCTTCACGTGTGCCTCAGCGAGCAATCACCTGCCGCTCTGGCAGTGCGTCATCAGGCATCGTGACGACGACGCTTCAGCGCGATGAGTACACCGCCGACGACGACCAGCAAGGAGCCGACGACGCCCACGACTGCCACATTGGAGGCACCCGTCTTGGCCAGCTGCTTGCTCGGAACCTTCGGCACCGGCGTGTAGGTGTTCGTCGCCGTCACGGCCACGACCGCGTCCTTCTGGCTGATGGTCACCTTGCCGTTGTCGGAGAGCTCGGATGTGACCGTGTAACCGTCACGGTTCGCCGTCTGAGCGCGCTCAGTCACCGTGCACTCCGTGCCCGTCGGCACGCGCGGCCCTTCCACTGCGGTGCCGTCACCCGGTACGTCAAGGCGTCCCTGGGTGCCATCCGTGCAGACGTAGTCAAACACGAAGGTGTCCTTCGTGAAGGAGTCGGCGCCGCCGACAACCGTCTTCGCGACCGAGAAGGAACCACGATCAAGCACGTAGGTGTTGGTCGCAGCAACCTTGACGGTGACACCATCCTTCACGTTGAAGACGGCCGTACCGTTGTTCACGCCATCGCTGGAGCCATCAACGGTGAGGACCGTGTTCAGGCTTGCTCCGTTGATCACGGCGTCACGTTCGGACACCGAGCACTGGCCGACTGGCATGTCCGTAACAGCGCGGTTTTCTCCGCCCTTGACGACGACGGTTCCCTTCACCTGGGCAGCGCCGGTGAGCGGCGTGCAGGTGTAGTCGAAGGTGAACTCCTTGTCCTTGGCCAGGGCTGCTCCGTCACCGTCCACGGTCTTGGAGATGACGAACCCGCCCTTGAGCGGCGCGTACTTGTTGGTCACCGTGACCTCGGGGCTCGGGGTCGCGGTTCCCACGGTCACCTCACCGGCGGTGTAAGCAGTCGCCACGGCGTAGCCCGCACGCTGCGCACTGCCGTCAGCCTCCGTGATTTTGCAGGAGGTTCCGAAGGGAAGGGAGGGACTCGTGACAGCCGCTCCGTTGCCCTCAAGCGTCAGACTGCCAGCCTTCTGCTCATCGGTGAGAGCGACCGAGTTGTTCGTGCAGTCGTACCGCACGGTGAAGGTGTTGTCGGCACCGGTGAAGGTGGCACCCTCAACGACCTTCTTCACCGAGAAACGACCCACGTCGCGCGTGTACGTGTTGGTCACATCAATCTTCGAGACAGCGCCCTTGGCGATGGTGACATCGGCGCCCGTGGTCACGTCCAGGGTGTAGCCCTCAAGGTAGGCGGTGCCATCCTGGCCCCTATCGACGTGCTCCTTGACCGTGCACGAGTAGCCCACGGGAATCTCGCCGGATTCCTTCGTCTCGCCCTTGCCGACGACGATAATGCCCGTCATGGGGTCCTTACCATCGGCCTTGCACGTGTAATCGAAGGTGTAGGTGGCCGGCGCCTTGTCGCCCGCGTCACCCGCAACCGTCTTCGTCACCGAGAAACGACCCAGGTCACGCGTGTAGGTGTTGGTGAAGGTGGCGGTGACCGTCGGCGCGCTAACCCGGCCGATCATCACGGACTGGGTATCATGGCCAGCCGGGTCGAGGGTGTAACCGTCAATGCCGGCACCTGCAGTCTCCTCAGTCACCTCACACTTGGTGCCGACCGGGAACTCCTCAGTGCTCGCCACGGGGGTCCCGTCACCCGGGACATCCGTGATCTGCCCGCTCTTCGTCGTGTTGTTCGGCAGGGTGCAGGTGTAGCTGAAGCTAAACTTCTTCGCCGCAGCACCCTCGGCACCGCTGACGTTCTTGACCACCTGGAATCCGTTGTCGGCAACGCCCACGCCCACCGTGTTCAGCAGGTCGACCTTCGTGGTCGTCTGATCTCCGATCGTCAGGCTCGTGGTGTCAGTGGAGCCGATGGTGAACTTCGGATCCTTCCACACGTAGCCGTCAGGCAGAACGCGGTTAGCCTTCGAGATGTCCTCACGCAGGTTGGAGATCACCGTGCCCGTTGGGAACGGTTTATCGAAGCTGATCGTCTGGCCTCGCGTGACCTTCATCGTGGCAGTACCAGTGCGCTGGTCAGCGCTGAGCGTGCTGCCCCCCGACTCGTTGACAGGCGGCGTCCAGTTCGGGTACTGGGCCGCGGTGGTGTTCGGAGGAAGCTCGTAGTCGAAGGCGACGTCAAAGCTCACTCCAGCATTGACCTGATTGGCGTAGTCCGAGGCGATCTTCTTGGTGATGCTGAAGGTACCCTCACCTTGGCGCATCGAGACCGTGACGGATCCCGCCGCAACAAAGCTCACGGTATTTGTCGATGTAATCGTGGTTCCGTCAGCCGAAACAGTGTTGGTGTAGTCGGTTCCCGGAAGGGCCTTCCCGTCGTCGCCGGTGAAGAGAGTACTGTAGGAGACCTGGTAGTTGGTCTTGGCCCTGAAAGGACCCTTCACCTCGAAGGTGATCGGAGTCGTTCCGTCAGCTTTCGGCTCATCACACTTGCCGGTGACCTCGAAGGCCCCCTGGTCAGTGGTCTTCGGCCCTGGCTCCAGACCGTTGTCCAGTTCGAACGACTGCGAGGGATTCTCCTCAGAGTCGACCGCGTAGAGGATGACCGACTGCAGCGGGCATTTCATACCCGCGCCGAGCGTATCCTTGAAGGTGATGGTCTGTTTCGTCTGACCATCGAAGGTGAGATTGAGCGCTTGCTGGAGCGACGGACCACCGAAGTGGAAGAGCCATGTTGCCTTCGTATCCCCTTCCTTCATGGAGCCGGTGTAGCCCTTGTAGATCCGCTTATCCGGATTGTATTTCGACTGACCCACGATGATCCCACCTGTTCCGGGGAGCTTGACCTGGACGGTCTTACCAGCCCTATCACCGTTAATGACGAAAGGCAGCTCTTCCAGTGTCGTCGAACGCTTGGCGGAGAGTTGGTACTGGGCATTCCCGTTAACGTCACGGTGTCCAGACTGCATCAGCGAGGTGATCCCAGAGCCGATGACACAGGTGAAAGTCTGGCTATCGACAGTGCATCTACCCACCTCAGTGTTTCCATACTTCATGGGTATCGCGAGGATTGAGTTGAACTGGAGCTCTGGGGGCAGAGTGATCGTGAAGGAGTCACCCTCATGCACCTGCGCCGTCGACGCTTTCCAGTCAAACTTGAGCAGAGCCAAGCTATCGACATACAGCGGGCCCGTCTGCGGCTCATTCGCAGCGTTCACCTTGGTGAGGCTCACATTGGTAATCTCGATCTGGGGGTTAACATCGGCCGCTGCCGGCGCAGCAAGCCCTTGGACTACGATACCCAGGGCCGCCAGGAGCGCCACGGCAACACCGGCCACTCTCGATCTCACCGCCCTGGATAACAGGCCCCTTATAGACGTCTGCATGCTTTCACCTTTCGTCATCATCAGGTGGAACCTGAACGGGCCAAATACGGGACGCATACGAGTATCCAGCCCTCATGGAAGATTGCAAAGGAACCATACCACGGCTATTGGTCAAGTTTCAAGCATCCTGCAACCACCACTAGAACCTAGAGCACATTCTGACCAGCAGAACAGGTCGCAGGGATGGGATCGTTTTACCCTCTCCCGTGACATGAATCTATCGACGCGTGATGCCCAACACCACTGTGACTGGTGGGGCTGGTGTGCCTATTGATAACCGCGGGGCAGCCTTCGCGGCGCGCCTCCACGACCACGCGAATACAGAGGCGTCAGCGCGCCAGATTGACAATGACCGGCGTGACTCGCTCAATGACCTCGAGCGTGTCCAGAAAGTCCTGGTGGCCGCCGTACCACGGGTCGGGCACGTCGCCGCTGCCCTCGGGGTCGAGGTCGCGGTACAGGCACACGCGCGGCTCCTGCCCCAGGTCGGCGGCGGACGCGGGCGCGCCCTCGTGCTCGACCCCCACGCGGTCGGCAAGGCGCTCGAGAACGCTCAGGTGGCGCGAGGTCATGGCCAGGATGAGGCCCCACTCCCCGAGCTCGCCGGCGCGGATCTGGCGCGCACGGTGGTCGGGAACGGCGTACCCGGCATCGCGCAGCACGCGGGCGGCGCGGCGGTCGATCGGGTTGCCGGCTTCCTCGTCGGAGACGCCGGCACTATCGACGACAACGTCCACGCCGGCGCGCGCGGCGGCCTGTTCGAGGATCGCGTGGGCCATCGTGGATCGGCAGATGTTGCCGGTGCACACCATGAGGATGCGTGCGGGACGGGTCATGATCGTTTCCGTTCGTTCGGGGCGACGAAGCCGGGGCGGGCGCTCAGAGCAGCGTCAGGTAGGCGCGCACGGCCTGGGCGCTGTGGGCGGCGGCGCGGGCGCCGTCCATGTGGAAGGCCTGGTCGGCGGTGGGGCCGCACAGGTCGGAGACGGCTCGCAGCGAGATCCAGTCGACGTCGGAGGACCAGCAGACCTGGGCCATCGCGCAGGTTTCCATGTCGGTGCCGATGGCGTCGGGGAAGCGCTCGCGCATGGGGCCGACGTTGGCTTCGGTGCAGAAGGAGTCGGAGGAGACGATGCGGCCGGTGCGCACAGGGTGTTCGATGAGGCTGCGCAGGATGGGCAGGCGTTCCTCGGCGGCTTCGGAGGTGGTGTAGTCGACGGGCATCTGGGGGACCTGGCCCATGGCGTAGCCGAAGGCGGTCGCGGCGGCCTGCCCGTAGATGGCGCGGGTGCCGGCGGCGATGTCGCCGACATTGATGTCGTGGGCGAGGCCGCCGGTGGTGCCGGCCGCGATGACGATGGGTGCCTCGACGAGGGTGAGGGCGCGCGCGGTGGCGGAGGCGGCGTTGGCCAGGCCGATGCCGGAGGTAACGACCAGGACGGTGCGTCCGTCGAGGATGCCGAGCACGAATCGCTGGGTCTTATGGCTGCCCGCGAGGATCGCCTGGGGCGTCTCGTCGTCACCGATGGGGGTGAGCGCGTGCAGGAGGGGCGCGGCCTCCATGTCCATGGCGGCTTGGATGATGGCGTCGACGCGGATGCGCTCGGGGAAGCTGAGGTTCATGGGTCCCATCGTAGGGGACGAGGCCCGCCACGGTCGCGCTCGCCTCGCGTGGTGGCTGCGTTGTATGTGCACCTCCCCTTTCCCGGCTCCCCCACCCAAAAGTCGCATGCAATTCCCCCGGGTCAGTTTTTGACACTGCCTACAAACGTTGCAATTCCAACGACTCGATTTCAATGTTTGAAATAATCGCGAGGGAATTGCATGCGACATTGTTGAGGAACCACAGGGCCGGATCGGGGTCGAGGCCGGGGCCGGGACGAGGCCGGGGCCTCGCCGAGCCCGCTACTGCTTGCCGCGCTCCTCGAGCATCTTCTTCAGGGCGGCAGTGCAGCCCTCGTCGATCTCCTGGGGCTCCTCGTCCGTGCGCTTGCGCGAGCGCAGCCAGATGACGGCGGCGATGACCAGGATGACGGCAACGGACGCGAGGACGGCGATCATCCAGGGTTTCATAACGGAGCCCTTGACCTGCGCGGCTTCGGCGGCGACGGCGTCGTCCATGGGGACGCGCTCGCCGGTGACGAGCAGGCGGTGGGTGTTGATGCCGTAGGGGGTGCAGGTGATGAGGGTGGCCAGGTCCTTGCCGTCGACCTTGTTGAGGGATTCGGTCTCGGTGGGCAGGACGACGCGGATGTCGGTGACCTCGTACTTGAGGTGGCGGCCGGCGGTTTCGATGTAGAAGACGTCGCCGACCTTGACGCTGGTGAGCTGGTCGAACATGGTGGCGTTGCCCAGGCCGGTGTGGCCGGTGAGGACGGTGTGCGTGGATTCGCCGCCGACGGGCAGGGCGGTGCCGAAGAGGTGGCCGATGCCCTTGTCGAGGGTGGCGTTTTCGGTGCCGTGGTAGATCGGCAGGTTGACGTCGATCGACGGGATTTTGATGGTCGCCATGACGTCGTTGAGGTTGAGCTGGCTCAGGTAGTCCTGGTATTGCGCGGTGCCGGGGCGTTGGGCGTCGAGCCAGGGGTCGAGGATGGGTGACTCGGAGGCTTTGAGGTTGTATTCGTCGGCGCGGCGCAGGGACTCGGCGACGGCGTCGGGGCCGGCGTTTTCGGCGACGGCGCTGAATTCGGAGGCGATGCGTTCCTGGCGTTGGTTGTTGTACTGGGTCGCGAAGACGGGGTACAGGAGGACCAGGATGCCGGCGAGCAGCAGGATCGGGGGCGCGATGGTGAGGAGACGCCACTTGAGGGGGGTCTTCTTCTTGTCGGGCGCTTGGGTGCTCACGCTTTCTCCGTTCATTGCCGAGGCCGTGGAAGTTTGTCTGGTTACAGGGTAGTACCGCTTGGGGGTGGTTGCGGGCAACGCGAGGGGGGTGTGGGCCCCCGGGGGCACACCCCCC
>SKEK01001440.1_pt1 | contig 10476 bp, 8 predicted proteins | sample 4826761 | NCBI WGS metagenome assembly SKEK01 (sample SAMN11008811, study PRJNA524170) | human gut metagenome | biome: Human fecal sample; material: Feces; isolation source: fecal sample from pouch patient p32 | host: Homo sapiens | place: Israel: Tel-Aviv | collected 2015-10-13 | reverse complement strand
TATAGTGATCCACGCCACATTTTGTCAACATTTATTGCTACTCACGTGAATGGATATCCTGTTCACTTTCATTGATTGAATAATTTCTACCTCACCTTACTTCTCTTAAGCGCATTATTTTACAAAAAACGCACTAAACTCTTCCGGTCTCCGATAAAAGATGATTAAATGAAAACTCATTTATTTTGCATAAAAATTCAGTGAGAGCGGAAATCCAGGCTCATCATCAGTTAATCAAGCAGGGTGTTATTTTATGACGACGATTCTCAAGCATCTCCCGGTAGGTCAACGTATTGGCATCGCTTTTTCTGGCGGTCTGGACACCAGTGCCGCACTGCTGTGGATGCGACAAAAGGGAGCTGTTCCTTATGCATATACTGCAAATTTGGGTCAGCCAGACGAAGAGGATTATGATGCGATCCCTCGTCGTGCCATGGAATACGGCGCGGAGAACGCTCGTCTAATCGACTGCCGCAAACAACTGGTGGCCGAAGGCATTGCTGCTATTCAGTGTGGTGCTTTCCATAACACCACTGGCGGCCTGACCTATTTCAACACCACGCCGCTGGGCCGTGCCGTGACTGGCACCATGCTGGTTGCTGCGATGAAAGAAGATGGCGTTAACATCTGGGGTGATGGCAGCACCTATAAAGGAAACGATATCGAACGTTTCTATCGTTACGGCCTGTTGACCAACGCAGAACTGCAAATTTACAAACCGTGGCTTGATACTGACTTTATTGATGAGTTAGGCGGTCGTCATGAAATGTCTGAATTTATGATTGCCTGCGGTTTCGACTACAAAATGTCGGTCGAGAAAGCCTACTCCACCGACTCCAACATGCTTGGTGCGACGCACGAAGCGAAAGATCTGGAATATCTCAATTCCAGCGTCAAAATCGTCAACCCGATTATGGGCGTGAAATTCTGGGATGAGAGTGTGAAGATCCCGGCAGAAGAAGTCACGGTACGTTTTGAACAGGGTCATCCGGTGGTGCTGAACGGCAAAACCTTTAGCGATGATGTGGAAATGATGCTGGAAGCCAACCGCATCGGCGGTCGTCACGGCTTGGGCATGAGCGACCAAATCGAAAACCGTATCATCGAAGCGAAAAGCCGTGGCATCTACGAAGCTCCGGGGATGGCGCTGCTGCATATCGCTTATGAACGTCTACTGACCGGTATTCACAATGAAGACACCATCGAGCAGTATCACGCGCATGGTCGTCAGTTAGGCCGTTTGCTGTACCAGGGACGTTGGTTCGATTCCCAGGCATTGATGCTACGTGACTCTCTGCAACGCTGGGTTGCCAGCCAGATTACAGGTGAAGTTACTCTGGAGCTGCGTCGCGGGAATGATTACTCCATCCTCAATACCGTCTCTGACAACCTGACTTACAAACCAGAACGTCTGACGATGGAAAAAGGTGACTCGGTGTTCTCGCCAGATGATCGTATCGGTCAACTGACCATGCGCAACCTGGATATCACCGATACTCGCGAGAAACTTTTCGGTTATGCCAAAACGGGTCTGCTCTCATCTTCTGCCGCTTCCGGCGTACCGCAGGTTGAGAATCTGGAAAACAAAGGCCAGTAATTCGACGTTAACCCTGCCCATCAAGGGCGGGGTTATCTGGATTTCCTCTGTAAAATCTTTTCTGACAGTCAAATAAGCAAAGATGTCATGATTTGCATTAACAATGTGTGCCAGTGAGCAGCGAAGTAGATGTCAACATTGCGGAGTTCATAGCCTTTGAAAAACTCTTTTCCTCACCGCTTATAAAAACATCACATCTCATTTTACTGGCCACGCCGTCAGAGAGTGCTTTGACACGATGTCATTCATCTTATCCACCGAACCAGTCCATGGAAAATGATATGCCTGCTGCCCTTCGGGTCATAGGGAAGGATAAATAACTCGTCATCAAATATCTGCTCATGGGGATGAGCAGAGAAACATGCAGTAACACTGGAGTTTATCTAGTGGATAAGCCGATGCAGAACGCTGAATGAAGTACGGGAAATCACGGAGAAATGGTTATCAGAATATAACTGTGAACGCCCACATGAATCACTGAACAATATGACACCAGAGGAATATCGACAGCACCATTATTTGGTGGGGAACTAAAACGGATCTACTTACAACCCCAAACCATCCAGAACTAAGCGCAGAGATGAGATCTGGCACACCATCGCTATCATGATAAACCACTTCAGACAATCCTCAGCGCAGTCATGCTCTCGGAACAAAAAGCAGTAAGGTTAGCTATAACGTCTTCACACCGGGAGAGCAGACGAAGGTCTATGTCTTTCTTGATGATAAGATGAAGGTGGTAACGACTATTGGTGTATCGCGATATATAGAATTAATTATTTATCTTAAAATTTAGGTGTTAAAATCCTCTATCACTGTCACATATTGCTCGAATCCTCAGCACAAGCCATTCAAATCCCGCCACAACAAACATACGCCCTTTAAGTGCTTATTGATCGTTTTCATCTATGTCTGTAATCGTTATGATTAGAAAACTTGCTCCAGTGTCGTTTTTGAGAGCTGTCGTGTAATTAGCCGCAACCGCAATAGTCCCCAAAGGCTATTACGCGAAAAACTTATTGAATTATAAAGAATGATGGAGAGACAACTATGTCATTACTTGAATATATCAGTGATGAAGATCTTTTTAACGAAGTTGAAACCTTATTAACGAAAGCTAAAAAGAAAAAAGACGCCGCTGAGAAGACTTTTACCAGCAATGTGATTGACCCTTTTGGTGCACTTTTTGAAGCTCCGGGGTTCTCATCCCATGAAGAGTGGCGAAACTCCGAACTTGCACGACAACAGCAGAAAACCATTCAAAATCATGTTGGTACGTTTCACCAAAAAATTCTCGGCCATGTTGAAGGATGGCGGGATATGGGGATTGGTGGCATCGTTGATCTTCTCAACGAAGAAAGAAGAATCATCGCTGAGGTGAAAAATAAATACTCAACGGTTACTGGCGGGGATTTAGCAGATAAATATAAAGGCTTAGATGAGTTGGTATCACCAAAACATAGCCGATTTAAGGATTACTGTGCGTACTTTGTTAATATAATCCCTCGTAAACCTATCAGATATAACAGCCCCTTTACCCCTTCCAATAAAGGTAGTGGTACTCTGTGTCCTTCGAACCCTAACATTCGAATCATTGATGGTGCGAGTTTCTATGAGCTTGTCACTGGCAGACCAGATGCTCTGCAAGAACTCCATAGTGCTCTTCCTCACGCAATTGAGTATATTTTGAGCGAACGTCTTGGGCAGCAAGGTTTTTCCATCCCTGATAAAGATAGTTTTATTAAGTATTTTGGGCTCGCTTACGGCTGATAACCATGATCAACGTTTGACAAAGCACATGTAAACCCATACAGTAGTAACCATGACTAATGTTGGCATGGTTACTAAATATGTTAAAAGAAGAGTTTTCACTTTCAGAAGTTGCAGACATTTTGGGCGTTTCAAAAGAAACTTTAAGGCGTTGGGATACTGCTGGAAAATTAGTTTCTCAAAGAAATGACGAAAACAACTATCGATTTTATAAAAAAGAGCAACTTAAAAATTTTGAACAAGCTCAGTTTTTATTTAAAAGCCAGTGGCCTGATGAGACTAAAATAAGCAATAATATTTATACTGTATTAGAGTTATTTGCTGGCGCAGGGGGGATGGCTTTAGGTTTAGAAAAAGCCGGTTTAAAATCTGTTTTACTAAATGAAATTGACTCCCATGCTTGTAAGACGTTACGAAAAAATAGGCCTGAATGGAATGTGGTTGAAGGTGATGTGAGCCAAGTAGACTTCACCCCTTATAGGAATACCGTTGATGTGCTGGCTGGTGGCTTTCCTTGCCAGGCATTCTCTTATGCAGGCAAAAAACTTGGTTTTGAAGATACACGGGGCACCCTTTTCTTTGAATTCGCCCGAGCCGCTAAAGAAATCAATCCGAAAGTTCTTTTAGCAGAGAATGTTCGAGGGTTGCTAAATCATGATGATGGACGAACTTTAGAAACAATAAAAAATATTATCACAGACTTGGGCTACACTTTATTTGAGCCAAGAGTGCTTAAGGCTATTTTCTACAAAGTGCCGCAAAAACGCGAGCGTTTGATCATTGTAGCTGTAAGAAATGATCTTGCTGATGGCATCGATTATGAGTGGCCTTCTTCTTACAATAAAATATTAACCCTTAAAGATGCATTAAAAAAGGGAGAGCTGTACGATAGCGACGTGCCAGAATCTGAAGGACAAAAATATCCCAAAAGAAAAGCAGAGATCCTAAGTATGGTTCCTCCCGGTGGCTACTGGAGAGATCTTCCTGAAGATATTCAAAAAGAATACATGCTCAAGAGTTTTTACTTAGGTGGGGGCAAAACTGGTATGGCTCGTCGCTTGTCATGGGATGAACCAAGCCTAACATTAACATGCGCCCCAGCACAGAAACAAACAGAGCGTTGCCACCCAGAAGAAACAAGACCATTAACTGTGCGTGAGTATGCAAGAATACAGACCTTCCCCGATGAATGGGTATTTGAAGGCCCAATGTCAGCGAAATATAAGCAAATAGGAAACGCTGTTCCTGTTAATCTGTCATTTGCTGTTGGCAAATCTGTGGTACATCTTTTAGATAAGATAAATAAAAGATAGACCCTGTAAATAATTCTGTGTAATTGCTGCCATATTAAAGGTGATCGCTCAGGCGGTCACCGAACTCGATAATAAAGCGACTCATCGCCAGCCGCCAGCTCTGGATTGGCATATTCCATTTTTTTGATGCATCCTTGATCGCCAGAGAAATGACCTTCCGCAGCGAGTCGTCAGTCGGGAACACTTTACGCTTCTTAATGGCCGCACGGATCACGCTGTTCAGCGATTCGATAGCGTTCGTGGTGTAGATGGCCTTGCGGATATCGGGCGAATAGCCGAAGAACGTGTTGAGATTTTCCCAGTGCGCACGCCAGCTTTTGCTGATTTGCGGGTATTTATCGTCCCAGACATCCGAGAACTGCTCCAGTGCCACTAGCGCCGCCTCTTCTGTTGGCGCCTGATACACCGTTTTTAACCCGCCGGTGACGGCTTTGTAGTCCTTCCACGATACGTATTTCAGGCTGTTGCGCACCATATGAATGATGCACAACTGGATGTGCGTCTGCGGATACACGCTGTTTATCGCATCCGGGAAGCCTTTCAGACCGTCCACGCAGGCAATAAGGATATCCTGAAGCCCCCGATTCTTAAGCTCTGTCAGCATACCCAGCCAGAACTTCGCCCCTTCGTTCTCGGCCAGCCACATGCCCAGCAACTCTTTCTGGCCTCCAGTATTAATACCGAGTGCAAGGAACACCGCTTTGTTAATTACGGTGCCACCTTGACGAACTTTCACCACGATACAGTCAAGGTAAACAATGGGATACAGTGCATCCAGAGGTCGATTTTGCCATTCTGCAACCTGCTCTTTGACCGCATCAGTGACTTTACATATCAGCGTGGGTGACACATCTGCGTCGTACATCTCTTTGAAGGTGGCGACAATTTCGCGGGTAGTCATATCTTTGGCGTAGAGGGATAAAATCTGGCTGTCCATCTGCGTAATGCGCGTCTGGTGCTTCTTAATCAACTGCGGTTCGACGGTGTTTTCACGGTCACGCGACGTGTTCAGTTCGATCTCGCCGTCATCGCATAACACCGTTTTGACGAGTAGCCATTGCGGGTGTTTGAGCCTGTTTTGGGCACATTTTTCTCATACCCGAGGTGGTCAGTCAGCTCCGCATTGAGCGCCGTTTCGACGGTACGCTTCGTCAACATGCGGGAAAAAGCATTGAGATCTGCTTCGGTTTTAAGGCCTTTAGCCAGTTCAGCCACAAGGGCTTTGAGTTTCTTTTCGTCCATAATTGCCTGTCTCCGTTACTGGAGTGAACATATCAAAATCAGGCAATTACACAATTTTAATCACAGTCTCTACAGGGTAGGTTTCATGGCCTACCCTTTTATTCTTACTCTATGTTGGATGCGTTAGATTTATTCCAGAATAATTATTATGATAAAAATGAAGTGTTTTCCTCCTCTTTATATTATTTTTACCAAATAATTTTTAACAAAAGCTCTGAAGTCTTCTTCATTTAAATTCTTAGATGATACTTCATCTGGAAAATTTTCCCAATTAGTAGCATCACGCTGTGAGTAAGTTCTAAACCATTTTTTTATTGTTGTATTATCTCTAATCTTACTACTCGATGAGTTTTCGGTATTATCTCTATTTTTAACTTGGAGCAGGTTCCATTCATTGTTTTTTTCATCATAGTGAATAAAATCAACTGCTTTAACACTTGTGCCTGAACACCATATCCATCCAGAAGGTTCTAGTTTTTCAGCAAGATACCTTTCAAGCAAATCACCTACAATATTCTCAGCAGCCATCGACAATCTATGTTCTTCTTTTATTCTCTCAAGATTTTCAGGCTGTATATTAAAACTTATATTAAGAACTATGCTAACCACCTCATCAGGAACCGTTGTAGGTGGCGTGGGTTTTCTTGGCAATCGACTCTCATGAAAACTACGAGCTAAATATTCAATATGTTCCTCTTGACCAACTTTATTCTGCATTTTTTTTGAACGAGGTTTAGAGCAAGCTTCAGGAAACTGAGACAGGAATTTTATTAAAAATTTAAATTTTGAAGAAAGTTCAGGGTTAATAGCATCCATTTTTTGCTTTGCAAGTTCCTCAGCATTCTTAACAAAAGACGTCTCTTTTGACATTGTATTCTCCCGACATCCATTAAGTGTTTGGATGTAGTATAATTTTCTGACTTTGAAAGTTACAGCAAAAGTTTTACTCTCTCACAACTTATGTCGTGGTTTACTGAATTTGGCCACCTGAACAGAAGTGATAAGCCCACCTCATAACAACACAGGTGCACCAATGAAAAGAAGAAGTTTTAGTCCAGAATCCAAACGCGAATCCACTCAACTGGTTGTTGACCAGAACTACACAGTGGCAGATACCTTCAAAGCTATGGATGTCGGCCTTTCCACGATTACAAGGTGGGTCAAACAACTGCGTAATGAGTGTCAGGGCAAAACACCCAAAGCCTCCCCCGATAACTCCGGAACATTATCAGGATAACTGTGTACCTTTGCAGGGGCATGGCTGAAATGCTGGCAGAGCCTGCATATCGTTTACAGATACACACCACCATAGACTTGTTTACGCCGCCATTCAGATCTCAAAATCAGATACAGGAAGACAGCACATCGGGCTTGAATGCTTAGTTAGTCTGCTTTGGAAGGATTTATAGACGTGGTATCGTCATCAGCTTCGAGTTTTTAATACCTGTTCGAGCAGTACAACTAGAGGCCGTTACAGTTAAGATCTCCCATTACCATCATCAACCATAGCGGCAGTCCAAGGTAATAGATTACGGGAAAAGATTAGTAGCAATAGACAGGGTTTTCACCATAACTCGTTGAAAAACAAGCTATTGCATACTTTTGGTGCCGAAGGCCGGACTCGAACCGGCACGTATTTCTACGGTTGATTTTGAATCAACTGCGTCTACCGATTTCGCCACTTCGGCACTGAAGAGGTATGCGGAAAACGTTGTGGATTATACCTGTCATGCGCCGCCATGCAAGCGTCAGCTTGCACCCACATCGCTAAGTGCTGAAAATTTCAGCATTGTCTTCAGCGATGTGTAACCTCTGTCACACTCCAGACACCACGCCCAGCCATGCTCTACACTTTCCAGACAACACATGAGAAGGACAAAAGCATGTGGGCTATGCCGCAAAAGAGGCAGCCGGGAACTGGAACTTTATGAGTACGAGCCCGGTGAACTGACGCCGCAAGATGTCGAGCGTCTCAGGCTCGACAACCGGTACGCCGTATGAACTGCGTAAGCTGATGCGCTTCGCTTCCCGCAGCATAGTCGCACCAACAACCGAACGGTTCCCGATGTCGAAAATTAACGATGCCATCCAGCATGTACGTGACGGTAAGGCGCGCTACCGCGTGGTTCTGAAAGCTGTCTTCTGATCCCTTTACCAGGTCGATTCTACCCGGCCTTTAAGACATCTCGCAATCGGCTGAATTTAGTGGTGAAAACTTTTCAACCGTGCCTATACTCCAGGCAGGGAACTGGAGGAAATCTCATGAGCGAACCACTTTTAATTGCACGCACGCCTGACACGGAACTGTTTTTATTACCCGCTATGGCTAACCGCCACGGGCTGATTACTGGCGCAACGGGGACGGGTAAAACTGTCACGCTGCAAAAACTAGCGGAATCACTGTCAGAAATCGGTGTACCTGTGTTTATGGCCGATGTGAAAGGCGATTTGACCGGGGTTGCACAGGAAGGTACGACCTCGGAAAAACTGCTCGCTCGGTTAAAAAGTATCGGTGTCAACGACTGGCAACCGCATTCGAATCCAGCGGTGGTGTGGGATATTTTTGGTGAGAAAGGCCATCCAGTACGGGCAACGGTCTCCGATCTGGGGCCGCTGTTGCTTGCACGACTGTTAAATCTCAACGACGTGCAAACTGGCGTGCTGGATATCATCTTCCGCATTGCTGACGATCAGGGACTGTTGTTGCTCGACTTTAAAGATCTTCGGGCCATTACCCAGTACATCGGAGATAACGCCAAATCATTCCAGAATCAGTATGGCAATATCAGTAACGCATCTGTTGGTGCAATCCAACGCGGATTACTGTCGCTAGAGCAGCAAGGAGCAACGCATTTCTTTGGTGAGCCAATGCTGGATATCAAAGACTGGATGCGTACTGATGCTAACGGTAAAGGCGTTATCAATATCCTTAGCGCCGAAAAGCTCTACCAGATGCCAAAACTGTACGCTGCCAGTCTGCTGTGGATGCTTTCTGAATTGTATGAGCAACTGCCGGAAGCGGGGGATCTGGATAAACCGAAACTCGTCTTTTTCTTCGATGAGGCGCATCTGCTGTTTAACGATGCACCGCAAGTGCTGCTGGATAAAATTGAGCAGGTCATACGGCTTATCCGCTCGAAAGGCGTGGGCGTCTGGTTTGTCTCGCAAAACCCTTCGGATATACCCGACAACGTGCTTGGGCAGTTGGGGAATCGTGTTCAACACGCTCTGCGCGCCTTTACGCCGAAAGACCAGAAAGCGGTGAAGACGGCAGCGCAAACCATGCGACCCAATCCAGCGTTTGATACAGAAAAGGCGATCCAGGAGCTGGGAACCGGCGAAGCGTTGATCTCATTTCTTGATGCGAAAGGTAGTCCTTCTGTGGTGGAGCGTGCAATGGTGATTGCACCTTGTTCACGGATGGGACCGGTGACAGAAGATGAGCGTAACGGCCTGATTAATCACTCCCCGGTGTATGGCAAGTATGAAGATGACGTGGATCGGGAATCTGCCTATGAGATGCTGCAAAAAGGTGTGCAAACCAGTACCGAACAGCAAAATAATCCACCAGCCAAAGGAAAAGAGATGGCTGTGGATGACGGTATTCTCGGTGGGTTAAAGGACATTTTGTTTGGCACTACCGGACCGCGTGGCGGAAAGAAAGATGGCGTAGTACAGACTATGGCGAAAAGTGCCGCCCGCCAGGTCACGAACCAGATTATACGCGGTGTGCTGGGGAGCTTGCTTGGGGGGAGAAAAAGGTAAGTCAGGTGCGATTTGTCTTTGCCTGATGCGACACTATCGCGTCTTATCAGGCCTACGCCACTGCAATATATTGAATTTGCATGATTTTGTAGGCCGAACAAGGCATTCACGCCGCATCCGGCATGAACAAAGCGCACTTTGCCAACAATGTAAAAGGGAGCTTTCGCTCCCTTTCTTCACTCATCTGGTTACGATTTTCTCATTAACAGCCACAGGCTGATTAAGAAGAAACTTGCACTTGGCAACAGTGCGCCGATGATCGGCGGGATGCCGTAAACCAACGTCAGCGGGCCGAAGATCTGATCCAGTACATAGAACACAAAACCGAAGCTGATACCGGTAACCACGCGCACGCCCATCGGCACGCTACGCAGTGGACCGAAGATGAACGACAGTGCCATCAGCATCATCACCGCCACGGATAGCGGCTGGAAGATTTTGCTCCACATGTTGAGCTGATAACGTCCAGCGTCCTGACCACTCGACTTCAGATACTTCACATAGTTGTGCAAACCACTGATGGAGAGTGCATCCGGGTCCAGCGCCACCACGCCCAGTTTGTCTGGCGTGAGGTTGGTTTTCCAGGTGCCGCTCACCGTCTGCGAACCGGTAATCTGTTTCGGATTGGTCAAATCAGATTCATCAACCTGCGACAGACGCCAGACTTTATGTTCCGGGTCAAACTTCGCGGCAGCGGCATAGCGTACGGATTGCAGACGACGATTCTCATTAAAGGCATAAATACTGATGCCACCTAACTCTTCGTCACCTTTAACCCGCTCAATGTAG
>SKEK01001433.1_pt1 | contig 10517 bp, 7 predicted proteins | sample 4826761 | NCBI WGS metagenome assembly SKEK01 (sample SAMN11008811, study PRJNA524170) | human gut metagenome | biome: Human fecal sample; material: Feces; isolation source: fecal sample from pouch patient p32 | host: Homo sapiens | place: Israel: Tel-Aviv | collected 2015-10-13 | reverse complement strand
GTCGCGCGCATTCTAACAGAAAAAGAAAACGTTTGCGTATGTGAATTTGACGGTAAAACCGGCTTTTATGGCCGCACCGGATCGAAGCTACGAACCTGGCCGCGCAAGCCGGTAATTCGCTGCATATCATCCAAAGCGAAGACCAATTTCTCTTTCGAGGTATCCGGCCCGACATAGATGCGGTTCAACTGACCGGCAGCCGCTGGCGACGGTTGGCTGTACGCCTTGTAACCCGACGAACGTAACTTGGCGATGATTTCATTCACCTTGTCCGCGTTTTTCAGCGCGCCGAGCTGTACCACGTAAGCTTTACCCGATGGTGCCGGCTCCGGTTTTGGTTTCTCCGGCGCCTTTTCCACCACCTTCTCCGGCACTTTAGCCACTTCCACCGGCTTGGCCGGCTTCACAGGTTGCGGCTTACTGACCACCGGCGGATTCACCGGTTTAGCTGGCGCAGGGTTTGGTGACGCAGTAGTGGTTGGCGCGACCGGTGGTGGCGCAACATCAGTGGCGCCGTTATTGGCGGTGTGCACCGAATTATTCCCCTGCATTGGATCCACGGTGGCCGGCAAGTCCGGCTGTCCTGATGGCAGTGGATGCAGCGGCTGGTTCATCGCTGGCGGTAAGTCCGGCGAGTTCTCCGGCTCCTGCAAAGATGGCTTTAACGGGATCGCGGCAAAATCCTGCTGATGCTTTTTCTGGGTATCCAGAATATCCGGCAGAACGATGACTCCGATTGCCACCAGAACAATGGCTCCGACTAAACGATTTTGAAACTGACTGGCCACGTTAGTCCCTCGGTTGGTTATTGCGGGCGTCCAGCGCCTCCATGACATGGGCTACAGTGTAAAACGAGCCAAACACAATCACCAAATCCTGTTCATCCGCTTGCGCCATTGCACTGTCCCACGCCTCAACCACCGAGTCGTAAGCGTGCGCGTGATCCGCCGGTAAATGGGCTAATAGCGCCTCACCCGCTTGACCACGTGGGCCTTCTAATGTCGCGCAAAGCCACTGGTCGATATGCGGCACCAACACGCTGAGCGCGCCTGCCACGTCTTTATCGGCCAACATGCCAACCACGCCATAAACACGGCCAGTTTTCGGCTGCTCTTGCAGACGAGCGGCCAAATAGCGCGCTGCATGTGGGTTATGCGCCACATCCAAGATCACGCGCGGTTTATCCTGAATTTGCTGGATACGTCCCGGCAAGGCGGCTTGTTGCAAACCGGCGCGAATAGCCTCTTCGCTTACCGCTAAACCACTCATGTGCAGCGCCGTCAGCGCGGTGGCCGCATTAGCCAGTGGCACTTGCGGCATAGGTAAATGCGTCAACTGATGTGTGCCACACTGCCACTGCCATTCACTTTGCTCACTGCGCGCGTCATCGGTACTTGGCTGGCGAGTGTAATTCCATTCATGGCCGACACGCAGCAGCTGCGCACCAACCTCGGCAGCCACAGTGGCAATCGAGGCTGGCATATCGGGTTCACCGACGACCGCAGGCTTTGCGCCCCGTAAGATCCCGGCCTTTTCACGGCCAATGGTTTCACGGTCATGGCCCAGCCAATCGGTATGATCCAGATCGATACTGGTGATCACCGCCACATCGCAGTCTACCAAGTTAGTGGCATCTAAACGTCCGCCTAAGCCGACTTCCAAGATCACCACATCCAGCGCGGCATCACGGAACAGTTTCAACGCCGACAGTGTGCTGTACTCAAAATAGGTCAGGGAAACGTCACCGCGGCCAGACTCAATCCAGTCAAAGGCTGCGCTGTGCAAAGCTTCATCCAACTCTTGGCCTTGAACGCGTACCCGCTCGGTATAGCGCAGTAAGTGAGGCGAAGAGTAAACGCCCACACGATAACCGGCTTGCAGCAAGATGATTTCCAAGGTGCGGCAGGTGGTGCCTTTACCGTTGGTACCGGCGACCGTGATCACCAGCGGCGCCGGTTTTTGCAACGCCAGTTGCTGGGAAACCTGACGGATCCGATCCAAACCCAGATCGATAGTGGTGGAGTGCAAACTTTCCAGATAAGAAAGCCACGTGGCCAGAGGCGACGTGGCTTGAGGACGGTTCATGCTGTTCATTAGCCTGTTATCCGGCGCGGCCCACAGGCCGCGCGTTAGAAAAATATGAAGTCCGTTTTATTCGTCGTCGGCTGCTGGTTCGGCCGCAGTTTCGGTCGGCTCAGCGTCCACTGGTTGCGGACGCTCGGCTGGGACAACCAGAGGCGATGTCTGCCCGGTCATCTTCGCCAGCAAACCGGCCAAACGCTGACGCATTTCCAAACGAGGGATGATCATGTCGATCGCCCCTTTCTCCAGCAGGAATTCACTGCGCTGGAAGCCCGCTGGCAGCGTTTCACGCACGGTCTGTTCGATAACACGCGGGCCGGCAAAACCGATCAGCGCTTTTGGCTCACCGATGTTGATGTCGCCCAGCATAGCCAGACTGGCGGAAACCCCACCCATGGTTGGGTCAGTCAGTACTGAAATATATGGCAAGCCCAGCTCGCTCAGGCGCGCCAGTGCAGCACTGGTTTTCGCCATTTGCATCAGCGAGAACAGCGCTTCTTGCATGCGCGCACCGCCACTGGCAGAGAAGCAGATCAGCGGGGTTTGCAGCTCAATGGCTTTTTCCACCGCACGCACAAAACGCGCGCCCACGACGGAGGCCATGGAGCCGCCCATAAAGGAGAATTCGAACGCGGCACAAACCACTGGCATGCCCATCAGGGTACCCTGCATGACCACCAGTGCATCTTTTTCCCCGGTCTCTTTCTGTGCGCTGCTCAGACGATCTTTATAGCGCTTGGAATCCTTGAACTTCAGGATATCCTTTGGCTCCAGCTCTTCACCGAATTCAACGGTAGAGCCTTCGTCCAGCAGAGTCAGTAAACGACGACGCGCGGTAATACGCATGTGGTGTCCGCATTTCGGGCAGACTTCCAGATTGCGTTCTAACTCCGCACGATACAGAACTTGTTCACAACCGTCGCATTTGGTCCACACGCCTTCAGGAATACTGGCCTTGCGTGAGGAGACAATATTGGTTTTGTTGATAATACGCTCAATCCAGCTCATGGACGACCTTTCAACCTTGTGTGTTAACGGCACCGCCTGGCGCACTGTAAGCTCAGGAAATGCCGCACATTAAACCACAACAGATTAACACTGTGGACAAAAAACTGGTCATACCCGACCAACCCGATTTCAGCTTGCCGTATTTTTGCGGCGGCGCTGACGCCAATACTCAATCAGCCCCGGTAGCACCGATACAAAAATAATACCGAGGATCAGTAATTCTAAATTTTGTTTCACCACCGGCATGTTGCCAAACCAGTAACCGGCATAGACAAATGCGGTAACCCAAACGATGCCGCCGGTCACATTAAACAGCGCAAAATGGCGATAACTCATTTTGCCCATTCCGGCGACAAACGGCGCAAATGTCCGCACAATCGGTACAAATCGCGCCAGAATAATCGTTTTACCACCATGACGCTCATAAAAGGCATGGGTGCGCTCTAAGTACGCCTGCCGGAAAATCCGTGACTGTGGATTGCTAAATAAACGCTGCCCGAATAAACGGCCAATGCTGTAATTCACCGCATCGCCCAAAATGGCCGCCACAATCAGCAACGCCACCAAGGTATGGGGATTCATCTGTCCGGTCGCGGCCAGCGTACCGGCGACAAACAGCAAGGAGTCGCCCGGCAAAAATGGGGTCACCACTAATCCGGTCTCGCAAAAGACGATCAGAAATAAGATGGCGTAAATCCAAATCCCATAAGTGGCTACCATGGCGGCCAAATGCACATCAATGTGCAGTATAAAATCAAACATGGTCTGCAGCAGACCCATAGCTCACATCCTTGCTGGTCTTCCGTGCTAATAAGCGCAGCGCTAATGACGCTGCGCGTCTCTTTTTTATTACTTAGCTATATTGTCACTTAGCTATGCTTATGAATTATCTATTGTTATTTCTTCTATGTCGTGCTGATTAGCGTAGGCTTCAGCGCTACCGAAGCGGCGCCGAAGACAAGACTAATCCAGAACAAACAGAGGACCCGGCGCCGGTTTTGGCAGATTAAAGTGTTCAGGGTAATCCACTTCCACCAGATACAGGCCTTCGGCTTTGGCTGTTGCTGCCGCCAAATTACGATCTTTTACCGCCAGCAGCCATGCAATCCACTCTTCCGGCTGATTACCCGCGCCCACCTCCAGCAAACTGCCGACGATATTACGCACCATGTGATGCACAAAGGCGTTCGCTTTGATATCGACAATCACATAGTTGCCTTGGCGCGTAACTTTCAGGTGGTGCACATTGCGCCACGGGGTACGCGACTGGCACTGTACCGCACGGAAAGAGGTAAAGTCATTCTCTCCCAGCAGATATTGCCCAGCGCGCTGCATTTTTTGCTCGTCGAGCGGCAAATGGTAATGGGTCAGACCGCGACGCAAAATCGCCGGACGGTAGCGATGGTTATAGATGATATAGCGGTAACGGCGCGCCGTTGCACTAAAGCGAGCGTGGAACTCATCAGAGACCGGCTGCACCCAACGCACGGCAATGTCATCCGGCAAGTTGGCATTGACGCCCATCGTCCACGCGACATCTTTACGCACGGCATCGGTATCAAAGTGAACCACCTGACCGGTGCCATGGACACCCGCATCGGTACGCCCAGCACAAAACACATCCACCGGATGATTGGCGACTTTCGACAATGCCTTTTCCAGACGGCCTTGTACGCTGTCCACTTCCTGCTGACGCTGCCAACCGAAATACCGGCTGCCATCATATTCAATGCCCAGCGCTATACGCATAGTCCACTTACCTTCATTAACTGAGTCTACTGCAAGCATTTACTGCGAAAATTTACAGTAAAAGAAACGCGATATTATAAACAAAAATACGGTGCCTCTCAGCACCGTATTTTAGGCTCTTACCTTGATATCACCGTTATCCGGCGATTTTCAGGCCATTTCCTGCAGCATTTTACGCGCTTGCGCTTGTTGCTCAGCGCTACCTTGCTTAAGCACCGATTCTAGCAGCGGCTGTGCGCCTTCGGGATCATCGATATCCAGATACGCACGCGCTAAGATCAGTTTGCCGACCAAATCATCGTCCGCTTCGGTCTCTTGCGCTTCGGCTTCGACAAAGCTTTGGGTAAAAGCATCACGCTCTTCTGGCGTCACCTGTACCGCAGCGTCCATCAGATTATCCTGCGCGGCCCAATCCTCATCGGCAGAGGCAGGCTCTGGCGGTAAGGGCATCCGCCACTCATCGGCGGGCGCGGACATCGGTGCGGACAAATCAAAATCGGCCTCGGTCATCTCCGGCAAATCCAGCAACTGCTCAGCAAACAGCTGTTTTTGCTCTTCCGGTGTCAGCAAACTGTCGTGCGCGCGGTAATCGCTTAAACGCGCTGTCTGCGCGGCGGTGGCGGTATTGTCCAGCTCATCATGCAGCGGGTTCAGGCTCGCTGAGTACGCAGAAGCTGTCGTATCCACCATCGGCGCAGAAACCGCACTCGCACTGGCTGGCACTGTTTCTGATACTTCTGGAGTCTGTGGCTCTGGCATCTGCAGTGCACGCTGACGCGCTCCGGCTAACGCTGCGGCCAAGGCTCGTTCCGTTTCCGAACGAAACGGTTCTGATTCAGAATCAGGCTCTGATGCCATATCTGCCATATCTTGCATATCCGCCACTTCAACCGGCTCAGCGGCTGCCTCGGCAGAAGACATCTCTGTTGGCAGCACGGTGTCATCAGCGACTGGCTCGCTCAATGTTGGCATTGCCGACTGAGAGTCTGGCTGAATATCCATCCCCCCTGCCGCGCTTTCATCGGCCAACCGATCCGTACCCAACAAATCAGTCTCTAGCATCTCTGGCGCCAGTAGCTGCGGCTCAGGCAGGCGGGTCTGCGCGAATGTTGGCGTAGGCTCATCCGACGCCGCCACTGGCAATGCTAATTGCAGGTCACTGTCATCGGCCAGATCAAACAGGTCTGCAATCTCAGCGGCGGAGGACTTAGCGGCGACAGGCAGCAGCTCAGGCTCGGCGCTCTGCTCGGTATTATATTCGGTACGATGCTCAGTACTGTGCTGATCTGACGCAATCTCGGTAACAGCAAGGTCATCCGCCGTAGTTGTCGGCGCGGCCGGTATCTCTAGCGCGTGTTCTGCCGCCGTATCGGTTTCCGACAGGTTCGGCTCTGCGGCTCCCTCCGGCTGCATTGCAGCAACGACTGGCACGACCGGCTCAGACTCACGCGGTGCACCAGCAGGCGCAGCAGCTTGCTCTGGCGCCTGCGCAGCGGCTTCTGGCTTCGACTGCACCGCTACATCAGCCTTATCCGCGTTGGTAATCACATCACCTACCGCGGATGGTACTGGCGCTGACGGTATTGTCTTAACCGATTTAGCCTCGACCGATTGTGCCTCGACCGGTTTTGCGGCAGCAGAGGCGGCGACAGACGCGGCCAATGCACTGGCGGCGATAGCTTGCGCAGACACCGGTGGTTTATCCGCTCCGTGAGGCTGAGCAGGTGCGGTGTTATCCGGTGCTGATGACGCCGGAGCCGCTACCGCAGGCTCAGTCTCCGGCTCAGGCTTTTTTGTCTGTTCCGGCTCAGGCGCAACAGCGCTCTGCGATTTTTCCGCCGTCGCCACAGGTGCCGCTTTCGCCGCAGGACTTAACGATTCAAACAAATCCTCATCGCTCAGCGACAATATTGGGTCTTCATCATCCATATCGGCCAGCAGACGGATATCGTCATCCTGATCCAGTGGTGAACCGTTGACCAATGATGGCGTTGACAGGATCACATCGACAATCTCATCGCCGCCCAACATTTCGTCATGAGCCAGATCCAAGTCCACCAGCGAGGCCAACTCGGCGCTTTCTGGCGCGCTTGACGTGCTGCCCGTTGGATACGCTAAGTCAAAATCATCCTCATTGATTTGCTCGCTCTTGGCATCACGACGACGGCTATTGAGCAGCGCCTCATCATCATCTTCCGGCGTATCGTCATCATCCAGACCCGGTAGCGATGCAAACAGCGACGGCGGCTCCGGCAATTCAATGGCCGCAGGCGCGCTATTTTCCGCCGGATGCTCGGAGGTATCCGTGTCTTCCCACGGCATCTCCATGTCATCTGGACGGCTTAAATCAGGAGTATCATTGCCCAGCGCAAAGGTGGCTGCGCCACCAAAGTCTTTAGGTTGATGCTCTTCAAACGCCTGTGACAGCAGCGCATTTTGTCGACGCTGGCGCACGCGATACAGCAACCACAGCAATGCACCCAGCAACACCGGCGGGATCACGCCCACGCCAATGGCTAGCGGCCAGCTGCGTGACATCTGCTGGATCAGCGAGCCAGATGACTCTTCCAGCATTTTGTTCTTCATCCGCTCCAGTTCTAGTGCCTTGGCTTGCTCTTCGGCATGGGCCATCGCCTGACTGGCTTCTTTACGAAACGCGGCTTCATTATCCAGCTCAACTTGCAGCTGTTTAACGCGAATTTGCAGCTCGCTCACTTGATTAGTCAGGCTGACATTGTTTTCGGTCAGGCGGCTGATTTCAGTGGCCGAATCCACCAGCTGTTGCCGTAACTGCTTGGCCTCCTCGGCAGTCAGAGGCAACGCTTGCGCTTCTTTTTGCTCAGTATTGGCCAGCATACCGGCGGAGACTGCCAGTGGCACAATCGGCTGCGCTTGCTGCGCCAGTGGCGCGCTGCTAGCCAGCGAAGTGCCGCTAGTGACCGCGGCTGGTACCGACGCTGGAGTATCAGCAGGCACCGGCACATTTTCTAATGCCGCGTATCGCTCCGCCACATTACTGACCGGTGCAGTGTTAGTTGAGGCCGGGCTGGTTGGCGCCGTAACACTTGGCGTCACCGCAGGTGCGGCTGGCGCAACGGGGCTATTAGCCGGCAACGGCGTGATCAGATCAGGCTCAGCCGTTGCGGCCTGCACGGCAGCAGTGGCTACACCGGCCGTTGCCGCTACAGCAGCGATTTTCTTGGCGCTGCTTGCCGCTGACGATGTATTGGCCGCACTGATTGTTGATGCACGATTTTCAGGCGAGTTGCTCCCCGCTACATGGGGAGTCGCGAGCGTTTTGCTGACCGATGGCGCTACTGGGGTACTACGTGCCGCAGTCTTTTTATCTTGCGTTTTTTGTGCTTGTGCTTGCGCACGCTCACGCGCCTGTTTTTCTCGGCTATAACGCTCCCACGCTGGCTTTTCTCGCTCTAAGCGCGCATTCACGGCCGCGGTATTTTCCGCCCGAACTTGGCTCAACGTAGGTAAACGCAGACGGCTACCCGGCTTAAGACCGTGCAGATTATCTAATTCAAAAGCTGATGGATTGAGGCGATACAGCGCCCCGATGGTTTGCTGCACCGACACCCGATTCGATGGGCGGACACGACTGGCGATCGACCATAATGTTTCCGATGCTTTGGTCGGGCCGTACACACGAGCTCGCGACGCAGTGTGGCCGCTGGTCGCTGAACGTACTGGTGCCGGCTGGGTGATGGCCGTGCGTCCCTGAGCCGCGGAAGATGTTCCGTCCGGCCCTACTACCTCCATCTGATACGCTGACACCGGCAGGGCGCAACCGGCCACTGCCCACAGCGCTATCAGACGCGCAATTTTCGTCATGGTCACAACTCATACCCTCTGAGACGAAAGCCAGTCCTTATTGAAATCACCGAGGTTACCGGCCAGATTATTCAGGCAATATCTGACTGCAATCTTCAATAACAACAGATTCAGGAGCTCTTATCACCGGACGGCAGCTTGACGCCATCCGGCACTGAAATTGGGTTTTCGACATGCTCTGCACATATCGCGGCCATTGCCGTATATTTTTTTGACGCTTTGGCGTCGTCAGTAACAGACTGACCCCAGTTTAAAGCAAAAAATATGCCGGAGATCACCAGCTCCGGCATGATAATTAGCATAAATCACCCCGGCCAATACAGCCGCGCGTGGTATTTATGCAGCGCAGATTACATTTAGCGTTACAGCGACAAATCAGAGATAGTCGCGGATCAGCAACTCGGCGCTGTGCACGGCCATTAATGCGCCGCCAAACTGAACGTTGTCTGCCACTGACCAGAACTGCACCGCTTGCGGCAGACCGTAGTCATTGCGCACACAGCCGATGGTCAAATGTGGATTTTGCGTGGCATCGCCCACTGGCGTTGGGAAAGCATCGCCTTCTTGCAGCTCGATGCCTTCTACGTCACGCAGCATCTCGATGCATTCGAGCTGGCTCAGCATTTGATCGGTTTCCAGCATCACCGCTTGCGCGTTGCCGTAGAAGACCGGCGCTTGCACGCACTGCACCGCTACCGGCAGCGTTTCATCCTGCAAAACTTTACGCACTTCATCGACAACCCGGCGCTCTTCGCTAACCACGCCTTCGCTGTCCATACGCGCAGCACATGGCAACAGGTTAAACGCCAGTTGCGCTGGGAATAAGACCGGCTCGACCGGATAGCCGTTCAGCAGACGAGTCGCCTGACCAGCCAGTTCGGTAACACCGCGCTTACCGAGCGCAGAAGCCGGTTGCAAGTTGGTCAGATTCAGACGCTGCAACACCGCTTGCTCCAGCAGTGGTTTCACGGCGGTCAGCGCTTGGCATACCGCGGCACCGGCCACAGCAATAATATTGCGGTTGCGGTATTCGCTCAGCATGTGCGGGTTAACGGTCGGTACCACCAATGGCACAGACGGATCCATCGCAAACAGGCCGCTGCTGTCAATCACCAGACAGCCAGACTCCGCCGCCAGATCGGCATAACGGGCACTGGCTTCTTGCGAAGCGACGAAAAATGCCAGTTGTACTTGCGCCCAATCAAACTCCTCGGCTGCCTGTACCGCGACGTTTTTACCGTTGAACAAAACGGTGTCCGCTTCATCCGGCTGGCTGGCCAGAGGAAACAGCTGACCCACCGGAAACTCGCGCTCACTCAGCAGCGTCAGCAGGGCCTCACCAACGGCACCTGTTGCACCCAATACTGCGATATTCCAACCTTCAGTCATACTGACTCTCTCCGCCCTGTTTTATTCTCTATTGCGATATACCGGCATGGTACTGCTCTGTCACTGACAAATCAGGCCACCCGGCTGGAAAACCCGATATTGTGCAGCAAATTTGCGGTTTGTGCATCATCGCAAACGACAGTGAGGGATGCCCACTCACGTCGCTCGGGGTAAAACTTACGCAGACGGTCAAATTCGCCGTCAATGGCCGCGCCACGGCGCAGTGGCGCATCGTCGCGGCGCACGTCATACACCAGATGTACCAAGCGCGTCAGCATGGCTTGATCCAGCGCGCCGTGCAGACGGATTTCCGCCACATCCGGCACCGGTAACAAGGTACGAATATCGGCGCGTGGACTGCGACCTAACGATTCGCACAGCGCATCAAACACCTGCGCAGTACCGCGCGCTTTACCTTCTAAGCTATAACCGGCAATGTGCGGGGT
>SKEK01001427.1_pt1 | contig 10543 bp, 12 predicted proteins | sample 4826761 | NCBI WGS metagenome assembly SKEK01 (sample SAMN11008811, study PRJNA524170) | human gut metagenome | biome: Human fecal sample; material: Feces; isolation source: fecal sample from pouch patient p32 | host: Homo sapiens | place: Israel: Tel-Aviv | collected 2015-10-13 | reverse complement strand
GAGTATTTTCTAAATTAATTGTAGATTTTCTAACAACTAAATTAATTGAAAATACAAGATTTGAATTGAAAAGATTTAAACAAGTTAATAATATAGAAAACAGTGATGACTTTTATAAAAACAAGAGTAAAATATTTGATAATAAAGTTATTGAGAATTTAGTATCCTTTCCAGAACAGGTAAAAAATGCAGATAAAGAGTTACAAGAATATCTTAGAAAAAGAATACTTAATTCATTTGAAGCACAAAGAATGGATGGTTTAGGACAATATGTTATAAGAAAATTATTTGAAGCATATACATATAATCCTCAACAATTGCCAGATAGAACAATGAAAACTTTATATACAAATATTTGTCATATGATAGAGAATGAAGAGAAAAAGTATGAAGACAATAAATATCAAAAGATAAAAAGATTATTAGAATATGACAAATATAAAAAGAATAAAGAAGAGGAAGATGAAAAGAAAAAATTAGATGTAGGTGAAATTAGAAATATAATATCAGCACTACATTACCATATATATGATGAAGAAAATGAGTCTAGTAATTTATACAATAATGTCTTACTAAGAACTATATGCGATTATATAGCAGGAATGACAGATAAATATGCACTAGAAGAACATAAGAAGTTATATAATTGTTAATAACACAATAAATAATAAGGGGGAATAATATGATAGTAGTATTAGCAATAGGTATACTTTTAGGTTTAGTATTAGCATTATTATTTATAAAAGGCTATAAATCAACAACAATTATATTTTCCATTATTGTATTGGCTGCAGGAATGGTATTTTTTAAAGAAGGACAAGATTCTAAACAAGAACAACAAAATCAAGTTAAATTGGCAAATCGAAATGACGATGAAAATAATGATACAAATTTAGAAACTAAAAAATCAATTGATGAAACAAATAATCAATCTAATAATACTGAAACATCAGAATCATCTAATCAGGGAAGTGACAATCAAGTTTCAAGAAATGACAACTACAATACTGGCTTAAAAGAAAAGTATTTAGCAGAATTGGATAAATTGGCAAGGGAAACTGAAGAAACAGGTGATGAAGATATTCCTTGGATAGAAGTAAGAAAACAGGCTGTAGAAAAATATGACTTGTGGGATGATAAGCTAAATGAAATTTATGGCGTATTAAAACAACAGTTGTCATCAACTGAAATGGAAGCTGTCAAACAGGAAGAAAGACAGTGGATAAAGGATAGAGATGCTGCAGTAAAACAAGTAGAAATTGAAGAAGGTCCAGGGACTCTGGCACCTTATGCAATGACTATGACAAAGCTAGATATGACTAGAGATAGATGTTATGAATTAGTTAATTTGTATTTAAAATAAAAATCCATTCCAAGATGGAAGATTAAAATTTTACTAACAAGAAATATAAAACCAAAGTCTGTAATATGCATATATCATAGTAAAAAAAGAGGGAATACTATAATGTTAATCACAGTTGTCGGTGTTATATTTATAAATTTAGCGTAGTTTTATTTTCTGTAGGCAATTTTAAAGGGGCAGGGTTCTAGTTCCAATAATTGCTGTGGCTATGAGTACGGGTATTTGAAAGAGTTGGATGCTTTGAGTGAAAAGGGGGAATCTCAACAGGTTTGGAATGATGAAATTATGGGCTACATTGATTTATATCGGTGTAGCTTTTTAATTTGTGAAATTATATAAACATTATCAAAAAATTCATTGGATTTTAGATATAATATATATAACAAGATGAATGGCAATTCATATGATAGGGGTTATACTAAGTTAGATTTATTTATAAAGGGGACAGAAAAATGCAAGAAAGCAGGCTATTTAAAATAGTTTATTACCTTTTGGAACATGAAAAATCAACGGCATCTGAGCTTGCAGAAAAATTTGAGGTATCGGTTAGAACAATATATCGTGATATTGATGCACTTAGCAGCGCTGGGATTCCAATTTGTGCAACTCAAGGGAAAGGTGGGGGAATTTATCTACTTGATAACTTTGTGCTAGACAGATCGGTGTTTTCGGACAATGAAAAGGAACAGATTTTGACAGCACTTAAGGGGATTAGTGCTGCAGATGGGAATAATTTGGACGAGTTATTGACTAAACTAAGAGCATTGTTTGAAATTAAAGAGAGTAGCTGGATAGAAGTTGATTTTACAAGTTGGTATAAAAAGAAGCCAAAACAAGATATATTCAGATTACTTAAGGACGCTATTTTCAGCAAGAATGTAGTTAAATTTAAATATTTCAACAGAAATAGAGAAATACTAGAACGAAAAGTCCAACCGATTCAGTTGGTGTTTAAGGATAAATATTGGTATTTATATGGATTTTGCCTTCTAAAAAACGACTACAGATTTTTCAAATTGACGAGAATGACAGAGCTGCAAGTATTGACAGAGAGTTTTTGTAGAGATTTCAGCGAACTTGAAATAGGAAAAACAATTAAGTATTCAGAAAATATAAGTGTAAAGTTAAAGTTCAACAAATCCATAGCTTTTCAGGTGTATGATGAATTCTATGATGAAGTAATAGAATGTGATGATGGAAGTTTGTATGTTGAGGCTGAATTGCCGAATAATGATATATTATATACAAAGCTGTTGAGCTTTGGTGATGATGTAGAAGTATTAGAACCAGAAAGTGTGAGAGAAAAAATAAGAGAAAAATTAGAAAATATGTTTAAAAAATATTTGTAACTTGACATTAGATGTCAGGTTATTTTTTTTATAATTTTAATATAGATAAATAAGTGTGAGGGAGGAGTATTAAAAAATAGGAATTTATATGAAGAAAAGAGTGGACTAATTAAATTTTATTGAAATGTATTTTTCGAGGGGGCTTTTATATGGATTATACATTACAAGAAAGTAGTACAAAGTTTGAAACTATATTAGGAACTGCGCTAAAAGTACCAGGTGTGAGGGTGGACAGAGAGCAATTTCTTTTACAAACTTTAAGTTCTAAGATAAAGGACGGAAATATTGTAAACTTGGCTATAAAAACCGATCCTGTTACGGCGGGAATACCCATTGATAAATTAGATAGAATTGCGAATTCATTGATAAAGAAAAGAACAACAAATACATCAATGTTATCATTCGCTGCAGGAATGCCTGGGGGATTGACAATGGCTGCAACTATACCTGCCGATACTTTGCAATTTTTTGGGACAGCCATTAAGTTAGCTCAAGAATTAGTTTATTTATATGGTTATGGAGAAATCGGAAATGCGAACCAATTAGATGAAGATATAAGAAGAGAACTAACATTATATTTAGGAGTTATGTTCGGTGTTGAAAAGTCAGCAGCTGCATTAAGAGTTCTAAGCACAAATATATCAAAACAAGTTGTAAAAAGAACATCGAGAAGAGCTTTAAGCAAGACAACTTTATATCCAATTGTAAAAAAAATCGGGGCAATAGTTGGAGTAAAAGTAACAAAGGCCAGTTTTGCGAAAAATGTTTCGAAAGCAGTTCCTATAGTGGGAGGAATTGTATCAGGTGGAACATCATATCTATCTATGAAACATATGGGGCACAGATTAAGTGAAACATTAAGCGAGTCAATTTATTATACAGATGCGGATTATGAAAAAGATTTTAAAGAGGTTTGTAATGAAGTTGTTGATGTTGAATTTAATTAGAGGGATTTATAGTGAGGGAGAATTTAATTGAAGTTGTGTATTTAAGATAAATTAAAAAATATATGATAAGACTACATTGATTTATGTTTTATGTAGTCTTTTTTTTATGCAAGAAACTAAATTATGACAAGTTATATTTAGAGTACCTTTATTTATACGAACAGATAAAAATCAATAGACAAAAACAACTAATTAAATTAAACTAAGATATGTGACTTTACAAATGAAAATAATGATAGTAATTTAAAGAATATCAACGATTCAAATAATAATGTATCAAATAATCAAAATAACAACCAAAATTCACAAAATACAAAATCAAATAATAGTATAAAAAATATAATGGGGAGAATTTATGAGGAAAAACAAAAGAATAATAGCTATATTTTTATCACTTATGATGCTAATATCAAGTGGTGTATTTGTTAACAATGCACATGCAGCACAAGCAAAACCGACTGTTTATGCACATTCATATACTGTTATGGATGCAAATTCGGGGGAAATTATTATATCAGAGCAGGAAAATAAGCGAATATATCCTGCAAGTACTATAAAATTATTAACGGCAATAGTTGCTATAGAAAATTGCAGTTTGTATAAAAGAATAACTGTTAAGCAATCTACTTTAAATAAGGTTGATGTAGAGACGACCACAGCAGGTTTAAAGCCAGGCTATGCTTATACATTAGAAGAACTTTTAAACATGCTTTTAGTATATTCAGCAGGTGATGCTGCAGAAATAATTGCTGAATCAGTTGGAGGAACTAGAGAAAATTTTGTGGAGATGATGAATATAAGAGCTAAAGAGCTTGGTATGAACGATTCTTATTTTGACAATCCTGTGGGGATGGACTGGCATAAAAATGCAAATATTTATTCAACATCAAGTGATATAGCAAAATTGACAAGATACGCTATGACAAATGATACAATAAGAGCAATTGTCAAAAAACCGCAATATGTTATAAAAAATTACTATAAGGGAAAATCAAAGACATTATATGCATCAAATAATTTTTTAAGAAATTATTCTTATTCTAAAAACTTATTTACAATAATCGGATCAAAAACAGGAACTAGTGACAAAGCTGGATATGCATTATCAGCAACAGCAAGGGATAGTTCTGGTAGAGAAGTTATATGTGCATTCTTCGGAAAAAGTACACGTATGCAAATGTTCCAAGATATAAATACTTTATTGACATATACTTTTAATAATTATAAAAATATTTTAGAAAAAAGTTTTTATGATATTAGATATTCTTCTAAAAAAATTATTATAAATAAATATCTTGCCAATGGAGTATTAACAATGACTTCTTCAGGCAAATTTTCTGGAAGTACACAAGTTAGCAAAAAAGAATTTGTGACTACTACGAATAAGGCACTAAAAACTTCATATGTTGTAAATGGTGGAACAGCAAAGATAACATTATTAGATGTTGCAAAAATATTCAAAGATTATAATAGCAAAGAATATAGTCAAGAAATAAAAAACAAATATAAAAATAGATTTAAAAATCTAAATTCAACTGATTTTAATAATATGGTTCATTTATATGAATTAAATATATTACCACATGATTACGGATATAATGCAAATGCTAAGATTTCGAGACAAGAGATGGTATTAATGTTAAATAATATGCCACAAAGAGTACAATCTCTGAAAACATTCTCGATATTTACAGTAAACAGAATAAGACATACATCAACAATCATAACAGGAAAAGGGTTGAAAAATGCTAGAGTAAAGGCCTCTGTGAACGGAAAACAAATAGGAAAAACAGTTACAGTTGATAGTTATGGAAAATATAAAATAAAAATTCCAAAACAGAAAAAGAAAGTAAAGGTAGTCGTTACTATTAGCAAAACAGGGTATAAATCAAAATCAAAGACAATTATTGTAAAATAAATCCATTTACTTGTATTTGCTATTTTGATAGTATATTAGATTAATAGAGAAGTATTATTTATAAATTTTATAATATAGTATCTAAATACTAGAAAAACAAATACAAGGAGAATTTACATATGGAAACAAGTTTACCAATAGAAAAATATAAAAAAATAAGAATGGCTCAAGCAGAGGGAGCAAGAACTGTAGAAGATCTTAGAAGAATGACTGATTTAGTTATCGAAAACGAAGAAGAAGCAGCAGAAATGCAAAGGATATTAAAAAATGCATGTGGATGCAACAACGTATCTGTTGAAGAAGTTGCAAGAGCAGTTAGAAATGGTGCAGACACAGTAGAAAAAGTTACTGCAGCTACTGGTGCTGGAGCAAATTGCAACAAATGTAAAGGTGGCGTGCTTCAAAGTATTATAAAAAATAGAGGATAATAAATAATTTTATTTATCAAAAAGCTACTAGACAATTGATCTAGTAGCTTTTCAATTTATGGATAATATTATTTTATAAATTATTTTTCAGAATCAAGTAGAGAACCTAAAGATTCAAGTTCTTTTATTGCTGATTCGTTGTTAGCTAAATCATCAGTTTGAGTTGCTGAGTAAGCATTGTAGAATAGAAGATCCCATGATAAATATCCAGAGATACAATCGAATTGACCTTTGATTAATTCATATTGCTTATCATTAGTTTCTGCACCACCAACTACTATGATACCTGCTTTTTTATTTTTAAGGTATGCACCTTTACAATAACATTTATCTATTACCATTTTCAGTTGAGCAGTTATTCCCCACCAATATACAGGTGTAGCAAATACAAGTAAATCAGCATCAACAATTTTATCTACTATCATGTTAGAGTCGTCTTTTGCAACACATCCTTTGTAACATTGACAGGCTCTACAACCAGTACAAGGAGATACATCTAGTTTGTAAGTATCTACAACCTCAACTTCATGTTCACAACTAACTCCTTTAACAAATGAATTGATTGCAGTTAAAGTGTTCCCTTTTCTTGGACTTCCGTTTAATACTAATATTTTCATAACGATAACACTCCTTTTTTTATTTTAAATAAAATTAAGCAACCTATATTATTTTCACTTTATTATATCCAGTTTACAACAGCATCTTTTCTTGGAACTGTTCTTTGGTATTTAACATTAGGATATCCTATTACTAGACATGATAATAATTCATCAGAGCTATTTACACCAAGTAAATCTAGGATAGGTTGATTATCTTTTGCAGCAACTATTGAGAAACCACTGAAGAAAGTACCAAGACCTAATGCATTAGTTATAAGTTCCATATTTGAAGAAGCTAAACCAGCATTTACGTTATTTGGAGAAGCTACAAATATGGCAACTGGTGCATTGAAGAATATTTTATCATTTTTAACGGGGTCTTGTTTGTACATTTCATAAGAAGCAACCCACATTCTTGCATATCTTTCTAAATGAGCAGTTTGAGGTGTTAAATTAGCTAAAATTGCTTCACCTTTTATTTTTAAACTTTCATAAACTAAATCCCTAAGTTCATTAAGTTTTTCTCTAACCACTACATAAGATACATCTTGACTGTTTGTTGAAGTTTGAGTAAATCTTCCTGCTTCTATTATCTTTTCTATCTTTTCTTGTTCAACTTCTTTATCTTTAAATCTTCTTACACTTCTTCTGAATTTTATGAAGTTAAGTAAGTTGTCAGCTTCAACTGTGAAACTGTCATTATCATAAGGAATAACATCTTCCATGTTGTAATCATCAGTTGATACAGCCTCTACTGGACAGATAGCTATACAGTGACCGCATTTGAAACATCTTTCATTATTTATTTCAGCCTTGTTATCTACTAAAGATATAGTAGAAACTGGACAATCTTTCACACATTGTGAACAGCCAATACATTTTTCTTTATTTACGCTAAACATTACATTTCTCCTTTTTAATACAATAATTAATTTGACATTTATATAGAAAAAATTTATACTTTTTCCTGTTATTAAATATATTGAATAATACAATAATAGGATTATAGCACCGTTTGATGAATTGTGTCTAATTGAAAATATTCATAAATATATAACCAAAAGTTATTGGTTTTAAATAAAGAGGAGATAATCATGAATTTACAACAACTAGAGTATTTTAAAATAATAGCGGAAACAAAGAATTTCACAACAGCATCAGAAATATTATCAGTTACCCAACCAGCACTAAGTAAAGCAATATCTAAATTAGAAGAAGAACTAGATGTTAAGCTTTTTCAAAGAGAAGGAAGAAATATCAAGATTACAGAGTATGGAGATGTTTTCTTAAAATATGCCAAAGGAGCTTTGAGTGAAGTTGAAAAAGGTAAACTTAAATTAAAAGAGATGAAAAACAACAGCGACACAATTATTTCAATATCATCAACGGCTTGTATTGGAGCAATTTTTATACCTTTTTTAATAAGCGGATTTTTTAATAACAATTCTAAGGTGAAGTTTAATATAGATAATCAAAATACAGATGAAATTTTGAAAGGAATCAAAAACAACCATATAGATTTCGGATTTATAAGTAATATAAGTGATTTAGGCAAATACTCTAACATAGAGGCTACTTTAGTGAAAAAGGAAGAATATGTTTTGATTGTTCCTAAAAATCATCATTTAGCCAACAAGGAAGAAGTATATCTTAGTGAGCTGAAAAATGAGTATTTTATAGCATATAATGATAAATGTTCTGATGTGGAGAAATGTTATTCCGATTTTATAGGATATACACCGAAAATTTATGCAGAACCTAGCGAGGCAATGATACTTTCAGGTCTTGTCGAAGCAGGGGCAGGCATTGCGATAATTTTAAACACGCCACTTATTAATACCAATAAGATTTCTGTTATAAAGATAAAGGATAAGATTGATGATAAGAGTATTTATATGGTGTGGAATAAAAATATTATTCATAACAAGAATAAAACAGAGTTTAAGAATTATGCTTTGAATGTGGATAAAAGATAAAATTTTTAGGATTATATCTTAATAATGTAAAAGTAGGAGGATATAAAAATAACTCATACTTTTTTTGTTTCAAAAAATGAGATGAATTATATGATTAAATCGTAAATATAGATTCAGTAGATTTTTCAAGTCCATATTTCGAGGTTAGGTGTAGAATAAAATAAGTTTTAAAAATGTTTAATCTAGACTAGTTTTTTACTAATTTGTTATAATATATCTATTATAAATTTATGTAGAAAAAATTTACTACATTATAAAAATAGATAATAAATTCCAAAGTAGGAGGACATTATGCCACAAATAAAAGTAAGAGGAATAAACGAAAACGACATTTGCAAAATAAGCGAAAAGATGGTCGACGAATTAGTAGAAGCAGTAAAATGCCCAAGAGATTATTTTGAAATAGAATGTATAAAATCTGTTGCTATAAGAGATGGCAAAATAGCAGATGTTTATCCATTTGTTGAAGTTGCTTGGTTTGACAGAGGGCAAGAAGTGCAGGATATAGTTGCAAAGATAATAACTAATAATATAAGAGAAAACTTAAATATAGAAAGCATGGACTTAGCTTTTACAGTTTTTGAAAAAGAGAAGTATTACGAAAACGGGGAGCATTTCTAGGAATTATAAAACCACATCTTAAATAATAAGGTGTGGTTTTTCTATACAAGAAATTAAGTTAAGAAATCAAACATATAGAATCTTAAAAATTTTGATAAAATAATGGATTTTATTTCTATATAGCACTATTATTATTAATAATAGGAATAATGCGATTTAACAAGAAAAAGGAAAAGTATATTACTGATAAGGGAAATGTTACAGATACGCTGAAAACTGCCATTGACTCTGAACCTGGAAGTGATGATTCATGTGTATGTTAAATTGCCAAGCTGGTTTAAGATAGAGACACCGATTGGTAGTTACAACCCAGATTGGGCAGTAGTGATAAATGAAGTTGATGAAGAAAGACTTTACTTTGTTATTGAAACTAAAGGTAACAGTTATATCAACCTTCTTAGAGAAGAAGAAAAAGCAAAAATCAAGTGTGATATACAATTTAAATAAATATAATTTAGGGGTGAGAATATGAATATTAGTTTTAAAAAGATGGGAAATGAACATCAAAAGCCAGTTATGGAGATATTTAATTACTATATTACAACATCCACAGCAGCATTTCCATCATCAGCATTGCCAGAACCATTTTACAAATTCCTTATGGAAAAATCAGAAGGATACCCTTCTTATGTATTAAAAGATGATGATACTGTTATAGGATTTTGTCAGTTGGGCAAATACAATGGATTTCCAACTTTTAAAAGTACAGTTACTATTACATACTTTATTGCAAAAGATTATACAAGAAAAGGACTAGGCAGTGAATGTTTAAAGAAATTGGAACAAGAGGCTGTTGAAATGGGAATTAAAAACATAGTTGCAGAGGTATCATCTGAAAATGAGCAAAGTATAGAATTTCACAAAAAACATGGATTTGTTGTGGCCGGAGAATTAAAAGATATTGGAGAGAAATTTGAACGTTCTTTTGGTGTGGTTTATATGCAAAAGAGATTAGAAGATATTGTTTAATAAAAGAATATATAACGATAAGAAGGCCATACTTACAAAAGAGTAAACATATTTAAAATGTTAGGTAAATTAGGTACTATGAGTTAGTGAAAATTTGTTTTATGAGGCAAAATTGTTATATGAAGAGATATATTGCTTTGTCTGAGTTAAAAGAATGGGTTACGGATCTTGGTTTTAATGATGTGAGTGATAGGATTACGATTATGACTGCAATACTGCAATGAAGATTATGAATAAGTGATAGATGGTGAAGGTGTAGGGAGATATAATATAAAAAACTAGCTAAATTTATAATAAGTTCAGCTAGTTCTTTTATTATTGATGAATATTTATTTTTTTGTATATATAACTTTACCCTCATTATCTATATGGT
>SKEK01001426.1_pt1 | contig 10543 bp, 10 predicted proteins | sample 4826761 | NCBI WGS metagenome assembly SKEK01 (sample SAMN11008811, study PRJNA524170) | human gut metagenome | biome: Human fecal sample; material: Feces; isolation source: fecal sample from pouch patient p32 | host: Homo sapiens | place: Israel: Tel-Aviv | collected 2015-10-13 | reverse complement strand
CTTGTCAGACTCAGAGAAATCCTGTTTAGCAATACCAACAGTGATATCTTTGAAACGAGAATCCACTGGGTTCAAAAGGTAGTTTTTGACAGCTTCCAACTCATTCGCATCGATATCCTTGTTAACCAAGTACAATTGCGCTGTATTCACTGTTACGTCATTTGAACTACCAAGCAAAAGCAAAGCTTCTTGTGAAGATGCCGCACGTTGGTCAAATTGACCAGGCAAGCTTTCAATCGCAAAGAAAGCATACTTCTCAAGATCAGCCTGAACCTCAGCTTCATCCAAAACAGTATCGGTCACTTGCTCAGAGAAGATGTGTTTTTCCGCACGCGCAAACAAGTCCTCTGCCAAACCAAAAACATCGTAAACCTGAACAATCCGAAGATCCTTCAAGGTTTTCAACTGAAGATTATGCTGCAATTCTTTTACTAAAGAGTCCGATTTCACACGAAAATCAGCTTTTTTCTCAACGAAAATACGTTTATCCATTTTAGTTCCTTTATTTCTATTCAAACATGTTATCGAAGACGAAGGTTTTCCCTTTCAAACAACTTATTTCAAGCCCTGTAATTTCTCCAACACAACCTGATATACATCCGTTAAACTGCCCAAATCTCTACGGAAAACATCCTTGTCCATATGGTGCCCTTCCGCATCCCAAAGGCGGCAGTTGTCTGGTGAGAATTCATCTGCCAAGATAATCTTGCCATCCTTATCAAAACCAAATTCCAATTTGAAGTCAATCAAACGAAGGCCAATTTGTGCAAACCAATCTTTCAGCAATTCATTGATTCGACGCGTTTCTTCCTTGATATAGGCAATTTGTTCATCATTGGCAATATCCAAAAACTTGACGTGTTCATCATTGATAAACGGGTCATCCAACTCATCGTTCTTGTAGTAAAATTCAACGATTGGAGTCTCCAAGTCTAAACCTTCTTCAACACCAAAGCGTTTAGAAAAAGAACCCGCAGTCACATTTCGAAGAACAACCTCCAAAGGAATGATGTTCACTTTCTTGTTCAATTGTTCGGTATCAGAAATACGTTCAATAAAGTGCGTCGCTACACCCGCAGCATTCAATTTTTCAAAAATAAGAGACGAAATCTGATTATTCAGCACACCTTTCCCCTCAATGGTCTCTTTGCGAGCTCCATTCAGCATGGTAGCCTGGTCCTTATAAACGGACTTAATCACATGTTCGTCTTCTGTACTATAAATATCTTTTGCTTTCCCCGTATAAATTAATTGATCGGACATCTTCTTGTTCGCCTTTCATCTTTTATCCCTTTCAGTGTATCACAGAGAGGTTGTTTTTTCAAGTTAAATCCGTATCTTGTTCGCTTGTAACACAAAAATAATAAGAGATTGAATCAAAAAGATTCAACCTCTTATTTTTAGATGCTTATTCGTTCGAAAAAACCGAACTTTATTTGCTTGTTTTCTTCAAAACGTAGTCTACCATATCTCCAACAGTTGCCATGGCATCAATGTCTTTATCTGGGATATCAATTTGGTAGGCTTCTTCCAAATAAATAATGTATTCCATGAGATCAACGGAATCTACTTCCAAGTCCTTTCGTAAGTCCAAATCCAAAGTAACCTCATACTCAGATCCCTTATGATCTTTAATCAACCCTTCAACTAGTTTAAAAATTTCTTGATGACGACTCATTTCTCTTCCTCCAATTCTGATAATTCAACCACAGATTTACGGATAACATCTGTTTCTAACATGGTCCGGATCTGGCGAATCGTGCTATAGACTGCCTTGGCATCACTAGAACCATGAGTTTTCACGACAGGGGCTTGCAAACCAAACAAGACTGCACCTCCAACATCTGAATAATCCAAGGTCTTTTTCAAACCTCGTAGATCATTCTTCAAGAGGAAGGCTCCAATCTTAGCTTTCAACCCGCCACCACTAAGGACCGTTTTCAACTGTTTAAAGAGGCCCAAAGCAGTTCCTTCCATAGTCTTAAGAACAGCATTTCCTGTAAATCCATCTGTTACAATAACGTCAGCAACTCCATCCATCAAGTCACGTGCTTCCACATTTCCTACAAAGTTGAGAGACGGATCTGCTGCTAATAACTGATAGGTCTCCTTGCGTAGGGGATCTCCCTTGCTTTCCTCTGTTCCGTTATTTAAGAGACCGATACGAGGTCGCTTAATACCACGAACATTCTCTGCATAATAGGATCCCATAATCGCATATTGGTGCAAGTGAGTTGGCGTATTTTCAGCATTTGCCCCCAGATCCAACATATCATAGCCCTTCCCATCAAGGGTAGGAAGAGTCGACATCAAACCTGGACGATCGATGACCTTGATCCGACCGACGATGAAGTAACCAGAGGCAAGAAGAGCTCCTGTATTTCCTGCAGAAAGCATCGCATCCGCTTCCCCATTCTTAACTGCATGCGCTGCTAAGACCATGCTGGCTTGCTTTTTCCGTCGAATCGCACGAGTTGGCTCATCATCTGAGTTGATTTTCTCATCCGTATGGACGATGGATACCCGCTCAGTTGCTGTCAGGTATTGCTTAATTTTAGCCTCATCCCCATACAAAATGACTTCAATATCCTTAAATTCTTGTATAGCTTGATTGACCCCTTCTACTAGGGCCTGTGGAGCATGATCTCCACCCATTGCATCAACTGCAATTTTTTTCATTTCTTACCTCCAGACTGATCTTTTAAGATCTCTCCCCAGCTTCCCAGGGAATCAATAAATTTCTTAGCTTTTAAATGAATGCCTACATATTCATCATAGAGTTGGTCTAGGCACTTTCTCAACTCTTTCTTCATCTCATCATGGATGGAAATCGTCTCTAACTCACCAAATTTCACAGCTTGAAAACGATCCAGCAAATAGAGGGCATTTGGATCCCAGTGGGCTCGTCTTTCGTCACGATCATAATGATCTGGGCAAAGGACACCACCCAAGCGGAATGAAAAATCAAAAGGCAACCCCACTCGATGACAGACACAACACTCATGAACGTTTAAGGCAACACCAAATCGGGATAAAATCTGCATTTCAAAAATATTGGTCAAGATTTCATAATCCAATCCCCGATCCATCAATTGCAAGGTCTGCTCTAAAAAAGCAAATAAAGCTGGATCAGGTTGACGATCCTGTATACTAGCATCTGCTAAAGCCAATATATAGGTTGCGTAGGAAAGACGAAAAAGGTCTTGGTTAATCCCTTGGAAACTTTGAACCTCATGAATATCTTCGATATAGCTGAGTCCGTCATCATTGATTTTCAGATACATATCCGCTAAAGTCAAAGGTTGAATCATAGAATTCAACCGAGAACGATTGGCATGTTTCACGAAAAACATGAGCTTGCCAGCTTGCTCTGTAAAGATTTTAACCAACTTATCGTCCTCTCGGTAATCCCTATGGTAGAGGACAATGCCACGACTCTCAATGCTCTCCAGCATGTTCTTTCATAAACTCCTTCAACCGACTCATCGCTTCTTGGATCACTTCCATACTTGCTGCATAAGACAAGCGCACATATCCTTCGCCGTATGGACCAAAAGCCATTCCTGGGATAAAGGCAACAGCTTTTTCTTGGGCTAGGAGCTTCAAAAAATCGAAAGAGTCTTGGTTATATCCTTGTGGGATCTTAGCAAAAATATAGAAGGCCCCATCCGGGCGGATAATATCAAAGCCCATGGCAGACATTTCTTTGATGATATAATCTCGACGCTCTATGTATTCTCGTTTCATCGGCTCTGCGTCGTCTTTACCAACTGTTAAGGCTTCAATGGCTGCATACTGGTTCATGGTCCCCGCTGCAGTCACCAAGTACTGATGACTCTTGATTAATTGAGCTGTCAAGGAAGCCGGCGCAAAGATAAAACCGAGTCTCCAGCCTGTCATAGCATGAGACTTTGATAAACCATTGATAATAATAGCTTGGTCCCGTAGATAGGATCCCAAAGAAACGTGAGGCTGTCCTGTATAGGTTAGCTCTGAATAAACTTCGTCACAAACGACAAAGACTTCATATTTCTTCAAGACTCTAGCCAAATCCTGCATCTGCTCCTTAGAGTAGGTGACACCAGTCGGATTAGCTGGGTAGTTGAGAATAACCGCCTTGACGCGATCCCCTTGCTCTTCTAAGGCCTTTTCTAAAGCCTCTGGGCTGAGGATAAAGCGATTATCTGTCGTATCGATTTCGACGACACTAGCCCCCATCAGTTTAATAATAGGTTCGTAACCAGGATAAGCAGGTGCTGGTAAGAGCACCACATCTCCCGGTTCCAATATAGCGGTCAAGGTCGCAGAAAGGGCCTCCGTTGCCCCAATCGTGACCAAAATTTCATCCTCTGGTCGATACTGTAGGTTATATTTTTCAGCTACAAACTGACTAGCAGCTTCTCGCAAAGCTAGCAAGCCACTCATCCCCGTATAATGACTCTGGTTGGCATCAATAGCTGCTTTTGCCGCTTCCTTTACATGATCCGGTGTCGTAAAATCTGGCTCACCCAAGGTCAAGCGTAAAATACCTGGAATAGAAGAAATGGCTTGGTCAAACTGACGAATCAAAGAAATCTCGATTCGATTCAAATTTTGATTAAACCGTTTTGTTAAATCCATAGCCACCTCCAAAAAAAGTTCTATCACCATTATACTATAAATAGAAAACCATCGCAAAAAAGGGGCTAGTCCCAACTAAAATGATACAATAATGACCTTTCTCATCAAAAAAGGACTTAGCACATGCTAAATCCTCTCATTGAATAAATTTTACCAAATCTTTTCTATTCTTGACCACGTGTTGCAACATAATTCAACTGATCACCATGTTTCGCCAAGAAATCCTTCATTTCCGAATCCGGAATTTGACGAAGGTAGAGATTGGAACGGATCGTTTCATCTTCTTCGCGACAAGTAGACAAGACTAGGTACTTATCAGAAGCATTGATTTTAATATTTGGATTCTTTGTACGCGCTGACTCATAGATGTTTTTCAACTGGGTAGTGAAATCTTCATCATCTGAAAAGCTGGTACGATAGAAAGCTGTTGTTTCAGGAACAATGACCAAGCCCATTGCTTCATAATAATACTTACGCTCAGGTGTTTCAATAACTACGTAAGGATGCTGATTAAAGTACTCTTGGTTATCATAGAAGTTAACATCGTTAAACATCCGATGATCTTCAACCTGGCTACCACGAGCATGACCGAATAACCAGGTCAAACGATCACTAAAGTCTTTTTTATTATCAGTATCCATGAAAACAGTTCCCATTAAAGGTTGGTTTCCACCCTCAAACGTCTTATCCAAATAAGTAGCATTGTCCCCTGTTTGAACAACAGGCTCATCTAACTCAGTTCCTGGAGCATAAACATAGGCAATCGCTTCTGGATTGACAGAAGTTAATTGAGCAAAGCGGTTGGCTAAATACTCTTTTTCTTCTTGACTTGGCTCATACTTGACCTCTTTGCTACTTGCACTAGATGATGAGCTCGTGTCCTTTTTAACAGATGAGGTCTGTTTCCCAAATGGATTAAAGAGGACAAAACCACCTACAAGGGCTATAAGAGCAAGCAAAGCAAGAATAAGCGAAATGCCCTTTCTTTTAGAACTAGAATGTTTATCTGTACGATTCATAAAAATAAAATCCCCTACATACCGTTTACTCTAAAAAATAACACCGAGCCCGAAGGCTCAGTGATATTTAATTTAAGAGCTAATTAATAAAAATTATTTAACTGCGCTTGTTTTTGGAAGAGCTTTGTCAGCTTGTTTAGATCCAGCTTTACCAGCTGCTGCTGCTTTAGCTGCTTCTTCTGATTTAGCTGCTTCTTCTTTAGCTTTTTCTTGTTCAGCTTTAGCTTGTTCTGGATTGATTCCATGTTCTTTCAAGTAACGTGCGTTAGCTTGTTCTGGAGTTTCATTCAAGATGTAGTAACGGCCTTCTTTTTTCTTAGCTGTGTTTTGAACAGTTTGGAATTGTTGTACATATTTGTTACGTACGTTCAAGAATGCAGTGTTGAAAGCTGCCTCATAAGCTGCTTTCTTTTCACCGTAAAGGTGTGATCCACCTTCAACAGCATCAAATTCAGCTTTAGCTGCTACTACAGCTGGATCTTGAGCTGCTTCAGCTTTGATTTCTTCCATGTGACCGTTAAGGTATTCTTCAACTGTACGAGCACTTACAAATTCAGATTGGTTTTCATAAGCTTCACGTGAATCGTAAGCACCTGGAAGGTTAGCTCCACCATTTACTGAAGGGTTGTCATTTGCAAATGCTGGTGCTGCTGCTGCAAAAAGTGCAAGAGCTGCTACTGATGATAATAAAACTTTTTTCATTGTTTTATCTCCTTTTTTCATTTTAAAAAATAATTCGTTACTTCGTAACTATTACTAGTTTACTACGATATATTTTATTTGTCAATAAAATCTGACCTATTTTTTTAAATTAATTTTATATTTTTTTAGGTAAGAGAAGATTTGACTTTTAAAGTAGAAATCTTTTATTTTGTGAGTGTTTCACTTCTTTTATTTGATTGCACCACTTTTTGGCAAGGTCTTTTTTGGTAGACAAGGATCCATTCTATCCTCATTTTTTTGTGCTTCTTTCAGCAACTCCTCCCTCTGATTTTTTATCTTACTTTCTTTTTTTAACCAGTTGAAAAACATATCTTTCCTTTCTTAAAAAAGAGGCTCTCTACAACCTCTTTTTTACATTTTTAAGATTTTTTCGCATTTCCAATTTCAAATAGAGGAGACAGAGGACGTTTTTCATGGATGCGGATAATCGCTTCTGCCAATAGTTTTGCGATGGAGATTTGTTCAATTTTATCGATTAAGCGCTCTTCAGGTAGGTAAATGGTATCCAACACCACCAACTTCTTAATCGCTGATTTCTGAATATTGTCCATAGCTGGACCTGACAATACAGGGTGCGTACAACTTGCATAGACTTCTACAGCTCCTGCTTCAGCAAGTGCATCCGCAGCGTGGCAAATTGTTCCCGCAGTATCGATCATATCATCAATCAGGATACAAGTTTTCCCTTCAACATTCCCAATGATGTTCATGACTTCACTGGTGTTCATTTTATCGACACTCCGACGTTTATCAATAATAGCAATCGGTGTTTTCAAAAATTCAGCTAGCTTACGAGCACGAGTCACACCACCGTGGTCCGGACTGACTACCACATAGTCAGAGCCAACCATGCCACGACGTTCAAAGTAGTCTGCAATCAATGGAGCCCCCATCAAATGATCCACTGGAATATCAAAGAACCCTTGAATCTGAGCTGCATGCAAATCAATGGTTAAGAGACGATCTACACCAGCAATCTCTAACATATTGGCAACCAATTTGGATGTAATTGGCTCACGAGCGCGAGCTTTACGGTCTTGACGAGCATAACCATAATAAGGCATCACTACATTAATGGTTTGAGCACTGGCACGTTTTAAGGCGTCTACCATGATCAATATTTCCATTAAATTATCATTGACAGGAGAGCTCGTAGATTGAAGAATATACACCTCTTTCCCACGAATAGACTCCTCGATATTGACTTGGATTTCCCCATCTGAAAATTGACGTACGGTCGACTTACCAAGTGGCAATCCCATCTCCTTAGAGACACGTTCAGCCAAATCTTGGTTAGAAGATAAAGCAAACAGCATTAAATCCGAAAACGACATGATTTCCTCCACATAAATTTAACCACAATGTACAAATTGTACAAATCTTCTCTTTACCCATTGTAACGCTTTTTACATGATTTTTCAATCCATAATCCACCAAAAATTAAAATAGTAACTATAGTAAAAAACACCCACTAAAAGTGAGTGTTTCAAATTCTTAGTTTGGATAGATATAAGTAACTGTTCCTTGTGCATTAACTGGGTTAAACCATCCACGGTAGTTCCCAATGCTACGGATACCTAAGTAGTTAGATTCAGATACTTGGATACTTGTAGTAGATTGAACAGCTGTAACCACTGCTACGTGTCCATATCCACCGTCATTCCAACATGCAATAGCTCCAACCTGTGGTTGACTACCAGTACGGAATCCAGCTGCTGCGGCACTTGCAGCCCACTGTGCTCCATTACCCCAGTAATCACCAGCCCAAGGTGCCAATACTTTCGCACCCCAAGTACATTCACCTACTGGGTATGAACTTGCAGATGTGCTGTACGATGGACGACTAGTTGCAGCAGGTGTGGCAACAGTTTGAGTTTGAACTGCTGGTGCTGCAGCAGGAGTTGCAACAGTTGCTTGAGGTTGTGCTGCTTCAGCTGCTGGTGTTTGAGTAGCAGCTTGCACTTGTGCTTGCAAGTTAGTGTTAGCAGATGCTTCTACAGCCTTACGTTGCTCTTCTTGTTGTGCACGGTAAGCTGCTTCAGCTGCTGCGGCTTCAGCTGCAGCTTTCTCAGCTGCCGCTTTTTCCGCAAGCAAAGCATTCTTTTCGTTTTCTGCAGTTGATTTTTCAGCTGCCAAATTCAATTGTGCAACCTTCAACTCAGCTTCTTTAGTTGTCAACGCTTGCGCATCTTCATCTAATTTTTGTTGGTTGGCAATAACAGTGTTGATTGCTTCATTGTTTTCTTTTTGCTTGGCATCAATTGCTTCTTTATCGCGTTTTTGCTCTTCAAGCATCTTGTTGTTGGCACTAGCAATTTCATTCATTGCAGAAACACGAGAAATAGCTTCAGTCAAAGAACCAGAACTTACAATGGCGTTAATGTAACTTGTAGCAGTTCCTGTTGTTTGAGCACTACGTGCTTGGTTTGCCAATGATTCTTGACGAGCAACAATATTTTTTGAAAGCTCTTCAATCTCTGCTGAAAGTTTAGCAGACTCTTCGTTCAAACGATCATTTTCAGCTTTAAGAGTTTCTTGTTGTTTTTTGATTTCAGAAACTTGAGATTGAATTTGATCAACTTCTGCTTGTGCGCTTTGTTCTTTTGAACTCAAATCAGCAATCTTACTATCTTGTGCAGCGATTTTATCATCAGTAGAATCAGCTCCTACGGAAATAACTGTACCTACTTGTGATAAAGCAACTGTACTAAGTAAAATAGTCGTTAATAATTTTTTCTTCATAAAATAAAAGACTCCTTCATATAAGACACTAACTAGTATAACAGAAAATGAAAGATTTTATGTTACGCCTTTGTTACATTTTTATTTCTATTGATGTATTAAAGTAACAAAAAAGTTAGCTAGAAAGCTAACTTGATTCCGTACGGAGAATGGGGGATTCGAACCCCCGCGCCAGTTACCCGACCTAACGATTTAGCAAACCGTCCTCTTCAGCCTCTTGAGTAATTCTCCAAAATGGGCACGAGTGGACTCGAACCACCGACCTCACGCTTATCAGGCGTGCGCTCTAACCACCTGAGCTACGCGCCCAAGTTAAAAACTTGGTAATGAACAAATGTTCAAAGCGGGTGACGAGAATCGAACTCGCGACAACAGCTTGGAAGGCTGTAGTTTTACCACTAAACTACACCCGCTTGAAAAATGGGAGTTAACGGGATCGAACCGCTGACCCTCTGCTTGTAAGGCAGATGCTCTCCCAGCTGAGCTAAACTCCCAAATGGTCGTTTAACTCACTGGACCCCTGTCGTGCACTGACTTACGTCAGTTTCGACAAAGTCGAACTTACGTTCTCCTTAGCTGAGCTAAACTCCCAAAAAAGGAAGTCTTTTAACTTCCTATCTTGCTAAGCGACTACCATATCTCACAGGGGGCAACCCCCAACTACTTCCGGCGTTCTAGGGCTTAACTTCTGTGTTCGGCATGGGTACAGGTGTATCTCCTAGGCTATCGTCACTTAACTCTGAATGATGAACATTCAAAATTGAATACCTATATTCTAACAAAATTTAAACCAGCTGTAAATATCCTCAGTTACTTTTTGGATAAGTCCTCGAGCTATTAGTATTAGTCCGCTCCATTGCTCACACAACTTCCACTCCTAACCTATCTACCTGATCTTCTCTCAGGGCTCTTACTAACATATAGTTATGGGAAATCTCATCTTGAGGTGGGTTTCACACTTAGATGCTTTCAGCGTTTATCCCTTCCCTACATAGCTACCCAGCGATGCCTCTGGCGAGACAACTGGTACACCAGCGGTAAGTCCACTCTGGTCCTCTCGTACTAGGAGCAGATCCTCTCAAATTTCCTACGCCCGCGACGGATAGGGACCGAACTGTCTCACGACGTTCTGAACCCAGCTCGCGTGCCGCTTTAATGGGCGAACAGCCCAACCCTTGGGACCGACTACAGCCCCAGGATGCGACGAGCCGACATCGAGGTGCCAAACCTCCCCGTCGATGTGAACTCTTGGGGGAGATAAGCCTGTTATCCCCAGGGTAGCTTTTATCCGTTGAGCGATGGCCCTTCCATACGGAACCACCGGATCACTAAGCCCGACTTTCGTCCCTGCTCGAGTTGTAGCTCTCGCAGTCAAGCTCCCTTATACCTTTACACTCTGCGAATGATTTCCAACCATTCTGAGGGAACCTTTGGGCGCC
>SKEK01001425.1_pt1 | contig 10549 bp, 8 predicted proteins | sample 4826761 | NCBI WGS metagenome assembly SKEK01 (sample SAMN11008811, study PRJNA524170) | human gut metagenome | biome: Human fecal sample; material: Feces; isolation source: fecal sample from pouch patient p32 | host: Homo sapiens | place: Israel: Tel-Aviv | collected 2015-10-13 | reverse complement strand
TGGCGATGTACTTCGCAGCACCGAAAGAGCGTCGTCCGATGGTTGGCGGGATGCTGCTTTCTGTTGCTGTTACTGCGTTCCTGACCGGTGTGACTGAGCCGCTGGAATTCCTGTTCATGTTCCTTGCACCGCTGCTGTACCTCCTGCACGCACTGCTGACCGGTATCAGCCTGTTTGTGGCAACGTTGCTGGGTATCCATGCCGGCTTCTCTTTCTCTGCGGGGGCTATCGACTACGCGTTGATGTATAATCTGCCGGCCGCCAGCCAGAACGTCTGGATGCTGCTGGTGATGGGGGTTGTCTTCTTCGCTATCTACTTCGTGGTGTTCAGTTTGGTTATCCGCATGTTCAACCTGAAAACGCCGGGTCGTGAAGATAAAGAAGACGAGATCGTTACTGAAGAGGCTAACAGCAATACTGAAGAAGGTCTCAATCAACTGGCAACCAACTATATTGCTGCGGTTGGCGGTACTGACAACCTGAAAGCCATTGATGCCTGTATTACTCGTCTGCGCCTTACCGTGGTTGACTCAGCTCGCGTCAACGATGCGATGTGTAAACGTCTGGGTGCTTCTGGGGTAGTGAAACTGAACAAACAGACTATTCAGGTGATTGTTGGCGCGAAAGCAGAATCCATCGGCGATGCGATGAAGAAAGTCGTTGCCCGTGGTCCGGTAGCCGCTGCGTCAGCTGAAGCAACTCCGGCAACTGCCGCTCCTGTAGCAAAACCGCAGGCTGTACCAAACGCGGTATCTATCGCGGAGCTGGTATCCCCGATTACCGGGGATGTTGTGGCACTGGATCAGGTTCCTGACGAAGCATTCGCCAGCAAAGCGGTGGGTGACGGTGTGGCGGTGAAACCGACAGATAAAATCGTCGTATCACCAGCCGCAGGAACAATCGTGAAAATCTTCAACACCAACCACGCATTCTGTCTGGAAACCGAAAAAGGCGCGGAGATCGTCGTCCATATGGGTATCGACACCGTAGCGCTGGAAGGTAAAGGCTTTAAACGTCTGGTGGAAGAGGGCGCGCAGGTAAGCGCAGGGCAACCGATTCTGGAAATGGATCTGGATTACCTGAACGCTAACGCTCGCTCGATGATTAGCCCGGTGGTTTGCAGCAATATCGACGATTTCAGCGGCCTTATCATTAAAGCTCAGGGCCATGTTGTGGCGGGTCAAACACCGCTGTATGAAATCAAAAAGTAATCTTCTTTATGCCTGATGCGACGCTTGAGCGTCGCATCCAACAATAAAAAGCGGCAGGGATCTTCTCTGCCGCTTTTTTTGTCTGAGATTACATTGGGAAGATAAAAACAGCGCCTGCACAAAGCGCCAGAATGCGGATGAGATACATTGGTACAGAGAACACCCAGAATTCGGGAAGTTTGTATTTCCCCATTCCGAGGATCATGGCTGGCATTCCGTCAATAGGCATATAGCCGCCATTCCAGCCAGAAATCACCACCGCAATCGCGGCAGCTGTCGGGTTAAGCCCAAGGCTAGTACAGGCGGCAATGGCGATGGGGGCAAAAATATATACTGACCCCATATTCGAACCCGTGAAGGTGGCGCAGGTACTGGTAAGCAAAGCAAAGGCGACAATAAATACAAACGGTGAGACGCCAGAACCGAGCACACCTGCAACGGCATCGCCAACCATCGCCGTAAAGCCGGTGCCCGCCAGTGCATCAGCTACACCGATCACCCCCGCCATCATTAAAATGACCGGAGCCCCCATATGATCGCGAACTTCTTTGAAGTCCAGTACATCGATCATCAGAACAAACGCACCCGCAAGACCCGGAATAACGAAGGCGATATTTCCCAGAATGTTCATTAGCATCATGCCGATAACGCTGACAGCGAATGCGGCAATAGTGCAATATTCTTTCCAGGCAGGAAGGGCGTTAAACGTTTCCTCGCGTGCCGCCAGCGCATCCTCGGAAGCATCCGCAATGGGATGATCCGGAAGAAAACGGTAGGCAATAAGACTCCATGCGAGGAAAGCCGCTGACATGATGAGATTCACCAGCGCAAAGCGCCCCATCGAAATCTCCTGATGAAACCCCGCGGTTTCGAGTACGGTCGCCGTAACGCCAAAGAGAAGCGCGAGATTGATAGGAAGAAGCGGGTGGTTGGTGGCAAATCCCAGGGGCATCATTAATTTCGATGTTGGTAGCTTTTTACTGTACGGAATGGTGGATACCAGCGACAGAATTAGCACGTAATAACCGGTCGCTCCGGTGCCGGCAAGACTGGCACCCAGCATAACAATGACTAACAACAGCCCGTAGCTGCGGTAACTGCCTTTATTGACCAGGCTTATCATCGCAGATTTAACGTTGCTGATAAGCCGGGTTTTTTGTAGCGCCGCCATGACCACCATAAACCCTGCAATCATCACCACGCTTGGATTGACGAATCCGGCAAAAGCCTGTTGAACGGTCGAAAGTCCCGATACAACCAGCAATAAACACGCAAGCAGTGGCGGTGCGCCAAAAGGCATTTTGTCCGACATGATCAGCACGATCATCAGGACCAGTATTCCTAATGCCAGGATCATTTCCATTGTCATTTTTTCTCTCCTTTTAGGCTTCCAGCATGTCGCGCGGTACTTTAAAGACCGCTTTGCGTATTGAAGTAGCCGTGCCAATTGCGCACAGCGCCTGGTGAGGTTCCTCAGGCATAAAGACGGCGAAATCACCGGCGTGTAGGGTGATGGCGACACTGTTTTCAGGGGATGGGGCGATAAACAGATCGGGCTTACGTTCTTCATCGTTTTCGCGAGCGATGGGCCGCGTTCCCGCATTAATGCCCTCACAACCAGTAATCACCACCTGTATATCGGCCCATAGATGGTGATACTCCGTATGGCGGAGTTCGGCGGGTTGCGTGTCTGAAGTTCCCAGCGTGCAGAACCACCGACATCCTTCAGGTTGCCAGCGACCGTCCTCTCTGGTGGATAACGCCGATAACGAACACTCCGGGCGCAGCAGAATATTTCTCACCCAGGCAGGAAGCCCCGCCAGCGACAAATGGTTGAGATTACCGATAATCATGATGCCTGCCCCTTAACCCACTCGGGGGAGATGCGTACGTACTTGATGGCCTGACGCCACCAGGTGTAAGCGATCTGTAGCGTACCGTCCGGGCTTTGTTTGATGCTGGGGTAGGAGAACTCACGATTTAGCTTTTCCAGGGAATTGTTGGTCATGCAGTAGCCGTCGCCTTCATCGAGATTGCGCCGCCACGGCCAGCTTTTCCCTCCATCGGCAGAAATCGCTACCGTCATCGGCGCGCGTGGGGCACCCCAGAAAGCGGAGCGTCCGACGGCTGTCGGTTCTTTGCGGCTGTCGTCGCCATCGTCGATTTCGTCATAAAGCGACGCGCGATGTTCTACTGCGCCTGCCGCACTCATCGCGTTGTACACCAGCGCCAGTTCGCCGCTGGCAAGCGTCGTTACCTGAATAGACGAATTGTTGTTGGGCAATTCGGTTGCTTGCGGCACCGACCAACTCTCGCCGTTGTCCGCGGAATGGCTGATATAGATGTTGTCTGCCCAACGGCTGCGAAAGAGAGCAACCAACGTACCGTTGTGCAGCATTGTGATATTCATATGAACACAGCCAAGACTTTGCGGCACCTCGACATCGCGCCAGGAGTGACCACCGTCAGCGGAAATTTTCACTGCGCTGATATCATCATTGCCGACCCATTTTTCGCCGGGTTGGGTACGGCAATAAAAGACGGGCAGCAGCCAGTTGCCGTTATCAAGCACCGTGATTGGCTGTCGAATGAACGTACCGGGTTTATCAAGCAGGGTGGCAATCTCGCCCCAGGTTTGTCCGAGGTCGTCTGACTTACGGTAGCGGACGATGGCGGTGTCCTGATTACCGGATATTTGTGCGGTCCATAGGAGCCACAGCACGTTATCCGGCGCGAGAAACAGCACCGGGTTTTGCTCTGAACGCGTGTCATCGTGGGAAAGTTTGACCGCATCGCTCCACTGCATTCCGCCAGCGGGCAATCGCGATCCCCAGACAGAAATATCGGCAATACCTTCCTGCGTTCCCGCAAACCAGACGCACATTAACGCGCCATCCGGCAAAGGCAGAATATTCGCCGCGTGGTTTTGCGGGCAGGACGAGGGCAGCATGGCGGTAAGCACATGCGAATCGTTTTCGGATGGACGGATGACGCCGTCACGAATAAGGGCTACAGACATAGTTAGACTCCATCTTAAAGTTGGTAATAGATTTATTAATGCGAGTGCGATTCATGCGTTTCGATCAATGTCGAAACTTTTTTATTTTTTCTTTCACGGATAATATTGAGTGTCTCAACACTTAATGAGAAAAATATCGCGAAGTAGAGATACTCTTTGGCAATATGAATGTTGAGACTATCGGCAACCAGCAATACACCGACAAACAATAAAAAGGTTAACGCCAGTATTTTTATTGACGGCGTGGCGTTAACGAAATCACCAATTGTTTTCGCCGCAAACATCATGACACCGACGGCAATCATTACGGCGGCAATCATGATAAATATATGCTGAGAAAGGCCGACGGCGGTGATCACCGAATCCAGGCTAAACACGATATCGAGCAGCATTATCTGTACAATGGCACCGCACAACGACAGTTGCCGCGATCCGCTGCCATGTTCGTCTTCCTGCGCGGGCGACAGCTCTTCGCGTATCTCCTGTATCGCTTTATAAATCAGGAACAGCCCGCCCCCGAGCAGAATCAAGGTGCGGAACGAAATCTCCAGCGTCAGCACGGTAAAAAGCGGCTGGGTAATATGTGAAAGCCACGCAATGGATATCAGCAATAATATCCGCATAATCATCGCGCAGCTTAAACCCAGTTTACGCGCCATATTTTGTTGTGATAACGGAAGTTTTGCCACCACCAGTGAAAGAAAAATAATATTATCCACCCCAAGAATAATTTCCAGAAAGGTGAGGGTAATTAAAGTGAGCCAGATATCTGGCTGCATAAACCACAAAAACATGGGGTAATCCTTTATTCTCTTTATCTAAACTTTATAGCGGGCTGGATAATAGAGTTAATTTAATTAATGTTATAATGACGAATAATTTGTTGAATCTCGCTGATCTGTTCAGGCGTGAAATTAACCGCGTAGCGGCTATCACCAACATCATGCCCCATAAGCTGCAACGCTTTTTTCACCGCAGCCGGGGAGAATGCTACTTTATAAAGATCGGTACGCAGGCCCGTTACACTCTCCTGTGCTTCATAAGACCCTTCAATATCACCGGCATGGAAGCGAGACCAGATGGCATTGATTTCTCGCGGCGCGATGTTGGCGAGCCCAGAGATACAGGCTGAACATCCCTCGACAAACCCTTTATGGATCAGCGAATCCGGGCCGTTGAGCACATTAAAGCCGTCAATGTCGCGCACCGCATCGAGAAAACCCTTCAGGCTTTCGTCGCTTCCGGCGCTGTCTTTAATCCCAATGATATTGGGGTGCGACGCCAGAGCACGCGCGGTTTCTGGCTGGATCGTATTGCCAGTGCGGGCCGGGATGTTATAGAGAAACATCGGAATGCTCAGTGCGTCGGCAATTGCGCTGTAATGCGCAATCAACTCTTCCTGTTTCAGCGGTACGAAGTAAGGGGCAATGACCGACACGGCATCTACGCCAAGTTTTTCAATCTGCTGACCCAGACGAATCGTTTCGCGCGTAGAGATCTCGCCAATGTGTGCCACGACCGGCGCACGACCAGCCACTTCATCCACGCAGGTTTGCGTAACGCTGAGCTTCTCCTGTTCATTCAACACAAAAAACTCGCCGTTGGTGCCGCCGCAAAAAATCGCGTTACCCGCTTCCAGTTGACGATTCACCTGCACTTTTAACGCCGGGATATTCAGACTGCCGGTCGCGGTAAACGAGGTGACGATAGCGGTTAATACACCTTCAATGGTTTTCGGCATGATTTATTCCTTAAATTGATGTTGCGGAAACAGTGTTTGGTAAATGGCCTGTACGTCCTGTAGATCAAGCTGGCACGGCACATTGTTCATAAGGCGCTTCACGTTCAGTGCCGCCTCGCTAAGAGAGGCAATATCCTCTGGCGGTACGCCGAGATCCGCGAGATTGTTGGGTAGCTTGAGTTGATTGACTAATGCCTGTAACCAGGTCACCAGGGCATGAGATTTTTCTTCCGCGCTCAGGGCGGTTTCCGCATCGGGAATGCAATCCCAGACCCGGGCAAATTTCTCGACCGCCCAGGGGCGAACAAACGCCATGCACGGCGCCAGCAAGATGGCATTCGCGACGCCATGCGGCAGATGATATTTGCCACCTAACGGGTAGGAGAGCGCATGAACGAGATGCGTGCCCGCATGGGTTATCGCTACGCCGCCATAGTAAGACGCCCACAGCATTTCCAGTTTTGCGCGCAGATCCTGAGGATCGTTCACGGCGGGTTGAATGTGCCGGAAAAGTTTACTTAACCCAGTCAGCGCCGCGTTATCGCTGACCGGATTTGCCACGGTCGCGGTAAAACACTCCAGTAAGTGGCAAAGAGCATCAATGCCCGTGGACGCCGCAATATGCGCGGGCATGCTGGTGGTCAGTTCCGGGAAAAGCGCCACATAGTCTGGTAACAGCACCTGGGAAATAATACCCACCTTCGTGCTTTGCTCAGGGATTGCCAGAATCGCATTCGGCGTGGCTTCTGAGCCGGTTCCGGCGGTTGTAGGAATCAACCATGATTGCACCCGCTGAGTCGGTTTTTCACCCGCAAGCAGCGCATCCAGCCCCGGAGATTGTGGATGGCAAAGCACCGATAGCAGCTTTGCCACATCCAACACGCTGCCACCGCCGATCCCGACCACCACATCAAAAGAGGCATCGCCAAGGACATCCATTAGCTGGCGCACATCATGATGCGTGGGCTCTGCGGGCACATTATCGATAACGTTAACCTGCGGGCAGTGCTTTTCCAGTAAGGCGCGAATCTGCTGCACACCGTCGAGCTGCGCAATATTACGGTCAGTGACCAGCAGCATTTTTCTGATGTCGGGTAAGAGCGACGTCAGGGAAGGGATAGCGCCTGCGCCGCTCAGTATCGTGCTATTGATAATTACCACAAATAACCTCTCTTCTGGTGATTGAATTCAATCATTCAAAATGCCGTAGCCTACGTAACATGGTCTAATTTTATAATTTATTCGAGTGATTAATAATTTGAGCTTGCTCACATTTAATCAATCATGATTGAATATAATCATTGTTATCATAAAACAACCTGGTGTGATGATGGAAAAGGGAATCACTAAGCCGAGCATTCTCGTCGTTGCCGATGATTTCACGGGAGCCAACGACGCGGGGGTAAGCTTGGCGCAGGTGGGGCATACAGTTGATGTGGCCTTTGAAATGCCTTATCGCGGTGATGCCAGCGTATGGGTGATTAACAGCGACAGCCGGGCGATGGATCCTAAGCTGGCGGCGATGAAAATAACCTCGCTGATGAGTCATCTCCCTCTGGCGAATAACCCGCCGCTCGTGATTAAAAAGATAGATTCCACGCTGCGAGGCAATATCGGCGCAGAAATTGAAGCCCTGATGAAGGCATGCGGTATAACGGGCGCAGTGGTTGCCCCCGCATTTCCTCAGGCGGGAAGGACCACAGTGGCCGGTGAGTGTTGGGTAAACGGTGTGCGGATAACGGAAACCGAGTTTGCCAGCGATCCGAAAACCCCGGTATTGAGTGCCCGAATTGCGGACATCATCCGGTTGCAGACGGTCATTCCATGCCAGCCCGTTACGGTTTCTCAGCTCAGCCATTTGTCTTATGAGCAACCGTGGATTGGCGTGATAGATGCGCAGACGGACAGCGACCTGGATCGCATCGCTGCCGCTGTGATGCAGGCTAAACAACCGCTGCTGCTGGTCGGCTCCGCTGGTATTTGTGATGCCGTTGCCCGGCGCTCCGCGATTATGCCGCCACCCACCGTGCTGGCCATTATTGGTTCAATGAGCGAAATCGCTCAACGGCAGATCGCCACACTTCATTCACACCCACGTATCACACAGATATACGTCGATGTTGAACACATTCTGGCAGGCAATGCCAGTGACTATGACGCGCGTATTGTGCAGGCCTTGCAGAAAGGCGACCACTGCATTGTCCACACCTGTAACGATTCTGTAGCAAGACATCAGATCGACACCCTTTGCCAGCGTTGGCAGATGAGTCGCGCTGCACTTGGGGAAAAAATTTGCCGGTTTCTTGGCGAACTTACCCGGCAAGTTCTGCTTCGCACAATGCCCGATGCGCTTTATCTCTCTGGTGGTGATGTCGCAATGGCAACAGCCAGTGCGTTAGGCGCGACCGGATTTCGTATTACGGGGAAGGTGGCGCAATGCGTTCCATACGGTCACTTTCTGGGCGGTGTCTGGTCCCGTTCGGTGATGACGAAAGCCGGTGGGTTTGGCGATGAGACCACGTTGCATCAGGTTCTGAATTTTATCGAGGAGAAGTGTAGTGAATAATATTATTGCGGTAACGATGGGTGACCCGGCGGGTATTGGCCCGGAGATCATTATTAAATCCCTGAGCGAAGCCGGGCTTGCTGGTGCCCCGGTGGTGGTGGTGGGCTGTGTGCGTACGCTGCGACGTATTATGGCGATGAATATCACGCCGCAGGCAGAGTTACGCGTCATTCAAAAGGTGTGCGACGCCCATTTTGCTCCCGGCGTGATTAACGTGATGGATGAGCCGCTGGCTAACCCCGATGCGCTGACACCCGGAGTGGTACAGGCTGTGGCAGGCGATTTAGCGTATCGCTGTATCAAACGTGCAACGGCTCTGGCCTTATCAGGCGAGGTGAAAGCCATAGCCACTGCGCCGCTGAATAAAGAAGCGCTGCATCTTGGCGGGCATAACTATCCGGGGCATACGGAATTGCTGGCCCATCTTACCGCCAGCAAAGAGTACGCGATGGTGCTCTATACCGATAAGCTCAAGGTTATCCATATTTCGACGCATATCTCACTGCGTAAATTCCTGGATACCTTGAATGGTGAAAGGGTCAAAACGGTTATTCGTGTTGCGAACCACTTCCTGAAACGTGTTGGTATTGAGCGTCCGCGTATTGCCGTGGCGGGTGTAAATCCACATGCAGGGGAACATGGTTTATTCGGCACTGAGGAAATCGAGATTATCGCGCCTGCGATTGAAGCAATGCAGGCCGAAGATATTGATGTTACTGGCCCGTGCCCGCCAGATACCGTGTTTATGCAATGCCATGAAGGGCTATTCGATATGGTAGTGGCTATGTACCACGATCAGGGGCATATCCCTTTAAAACTGCTTGGATTTTATGATGGGGTGAATATCACCGCCGGGTTGCCATTTATTCGCACTTCTGCCGACCACGGCACCGCGTTTGATATTGCCTGGACAGGAAAAGCCAAGTCTGAGAGCATGGCAGTTTCCATCCAGTTAGCAATGCAGATTTCGCGAGAATAAAATGAAGGGATATAACCGGTTAGAGCAGATCATGGATTACCTGAAAAGCCATAATCTGGTCACCGTTGATGAGCTGGTGGCGGTAACCAATGCGTCGCCGGCTACGATTCGTCGAGACCTGATAAAACTCGATGAGCAGGGTGTTATCAGCCGTACACACGGCGGTGTGACCCTCAACCGGTTTATTCCTACCCAACCGACTACCCATGAGAAAATGCAGCGCAGCCTGGCGGAAAAACATGCCATCGCCAGCGCAGCGGCGTCAATGGTCAAAGCGGGGGATTCCGTCGTCCTTGATGCCGGTACGACAATGATTGAACTTGCGCGGCAGATTACACATTTACCGCTTCGCGTGATCACAAGCGACCTGCATATCGCGCTTTTTTTGGCTGAATTCAAGCAAATTGAAGTGACGATTATCGGCGGACGTATCGACGACTCCAGCCAGTCCTGCATTGGCGAACATGGTCGTAAATTGCTGCAAAATACCTGGCCGGACGTGGCATTTTTAAGCTGTAACAGCTGGGATCTTGAAAAGGGTATTACAGCACCCACGGAAGAGAAAGCCGCACTAAAACGCGATCTTATCGCGCATGCTTCGCGCAAAATTCTCCTGGCTGACAGCTCAAAATACGGTTCATGGTCGCTGTTTAATATCGCGCATCTTAATGAACTGACAGAGATTATTACGGATAGTCAGCTTGATGGGCAGACGCGTAGAACGCTTGCGTCCTTGTCGACGCGTTTAATCATAGCCGACTAATCTATGACTCTGCGGCCAGCTCATCCGGCAATTTAATAAATGCGTCAGGCTGGCGACGTTTGGCCTTACGTTTCCAGCGCGAGGATCTGCTGGCAGTAGCGCAGAAAACGCCCCAATATCTTACGCAAAACCATTTTTTCGCTAACTAACAGTTGTCAGCCTGTCCCGCTTATAAGATCATACGCCGTTATACGTTGTTTACGCTTTGAGGAATCCACGATGAGTGAGGCAGAAGCCCGCCCGACTAACTTTATCCGTCAGATCATCGAT